>Ga0156641_1145_pt2 | contig 32995 bp, 25 predicted proteins | sample RifOxyC3_FD_110715 | JGI IMG/M metagenome (GOLD analysis project Ga0156641, IMG submission 110715) | Lentisphaerae bacterium RIFOXYC12_FULL_60_16 | reverse complement strand
CCTCACTGTATCGAATCGATGACCTCATCGCACTTCTCCCGTTTGAGAAGTGTCAATCTACAGCCGGACGGGACAGGGCAACTGAATACTGGCCTCTGGAAACTGAACACTTCCCCTTCCGCTCCCCACTCCCCCTCGCTCTACAATCCCGCCGCCTGCACGAAGATCGTTTCCACCAGCAACGGGGCCCGCGCGGATTCCCCGGTCCCGCCACTGATGGTAAAGACATTGGCGCCGGGACGAAGTTCCAATACCTGGCTCTCCACCTCCATCACCTGGCCACGAGGAAATGCCAGGCCGGGTCCATCACCAATCCGGATGGACTTGCCCGCCACCGGCGCAGCCCCCCGTATCCGCAACTTCACCTGCGTGGACTGGTCGCTTAAATTATGAATATCCACCACGGCACGATCCCCCAATACCCGCCAATCCCGGAAATCCTGCATTTGCGGCCACAGCTTGTGGTATCCCCACCCGGAGGCATAAAACAATACCCAGGATCGCCCTTCCCGCCGAGCAATAGCAATCATATCGTCCCGGGTATTGTAAAACAGCTCGGTAATGATCCGGTTGGTATTTGAACCCGGAAAGGTCGCGATTGGATTGGGCATCATGTTGATCCTTGCCAACGCCAGGGCCTGCTCGTTGGTAAAAACCACCCGCTGTCGGAAATACTGTCGTGGCCAGTCCCACCAGCCTACTGTCGGATCGAAGAAATACTGCTTCACTATCTCCAGGTAGGCGGCATCAGGATACCGCGTCAGGAACTGTTTTGCCGTATCCCGCCATTGGTATTTCTTAAACATTTCCACCGGCTCGTTGGGTATCGTGAACGTTACCACCACGTTGCTCGGAGCATGGGTCTTCATCTCGTTCCAGGGCTCAAGCCACCGATCCACCAACACCGGCGCTCCCGCCGGCAGATTGGCGTCCATCCACCGGTTGATTACCGTGTACGGGATGGAGGTGGCAGGCAGGGTAACGGTCCAGATTAAAGGGTTTACCATAGCCATCCCCAACAACAGGGACGCCAGGGCACTCCCTCCCAGTTCACCCAAACGCCCCAATCCGGGAACACGTGCCAACCATTGGCCGACGGCCAGAACCCCCACACCTGATACAAGGATCAGGCTGGTCCAGACCGGCGTGTAATAGCGTACGGCTTCAAAATTTCCACCTGCGTAATACTGCATGACAAACAGGACGATAAATACCAGCAGGGTGACCGTAACGAGGTAAAGCAACCGTTTGCGTTTCTGGCGGTTCAGTACTCCGTCAACAATCGCTGCCACCAAAAGACCATACGTGATAACCGTTCGCCACCCGCCTCCCCACGTCATGGCCTGGGGAAGAATGGCAAGATGTTTCCATTGGGTCATAACATCTGCGTTTGGAGGAAGAAAAGTCTCCTTGGCCGTGAACAGGGCAGATATGAACATTAGCATCCAGGGGAGCAACGACATAACCAGCAAACCGAACCCAACGCCTACCGGTATCCAAACCGATGAACGCCGTTCATGCCGTATCCAAAGGTACCCAACCAATGACAGCCACAACAATCCCACGGCCGGCCAAACCGACATGTGCGAATAACATGCCAGAATGGATGCAGCGCAAAATCCGCCAATAACCCGTTTCCGTGGGACCAAACCCTGCACAACATCGCGCATGACAAAAGCGAATCCAGCTAAACCAAAGGTGAACAGGCACTTCACGAACGAGTAGTTGTGCGCAATTTTAGACCAGTGGAAAAGGTAGGGGTTGATCGCTCCCATCCATGCCAGTACCCATCCAAGATGCCTGTCTCCCGGTATTGCTTTTCCCAGACAATACAGGGCAATAATGGTCAGCATTCCCATGATCGCATAGGGCAACCGAATAGTGAAAAGATTGACGGGCCACCGCAACACATCCTGCAGGATTGCGTTGGTCATCCGGGACAAAGGCATCTGGCGCCCCGGCTTGAACTCATCTAAACAAAATTTCGCCATATCCCCCGTACCGTGTCCGGCTTGAAGGTACTGCAACACCCAGACCTCGTCCGACCGCGTGTCCATGGTCCCGAGATTGTAAAGACGCGCCAGAGCCAAGAACACCAGAGCGATCACCATAAGCCATTTGAATCCCCGTCGGCACACCCGATCAGACGTTTCGCACTCCGGCGCTTCCCTGACTCTGTCTGTGGATTTTCGCATCCTGCTCCTTACTGCTTCTTCTCATTGTTCCCGGCAACCAACTCCATCTCTCCTGCATTCCCGCACCCAAAGACTTGAATCGCCACCAGCGGAGCCGCTAACAACGCAAGACCTGCAAATCCAGGGAGTTCCCGGGGACGACTCTTGAGTCTCCAATGGTCGACACTCCAGTTACACAACGAGACGGACAACTCGCCGGGATCATACACCGGCAAAATCCCATAACACTTCAAATCAGCCATTTCGATCAGGCGTTGGAGACTCCCGGGCGTAAAGAAACTCATATGGCGAGGCACTTGTAGCCCTTCCCAGTGCCGCGGGAACACCTTGCGCCACCAGGAATCCCAGTTCGGAACCTGAATGATCAACCGACCGCCTGGAGCAAGCAGGGTTGCAGCCTTTCGGATGACGGATAGCGGCTCATAGACATGCTCAAGCACATCATACAGCAGGATTAAGCTAAACTGATCCATAAAGGCCATCGCCTCAAAGTGGCCTCCCGACAAGCGAACCCCGTCGACGTCTGTAACCGACGTCCCCAGTCCGGGATCTACACCCACCAACCGTTTTACGCTTCGCCATCGTTTTGCTAGATACCGCAAAAAGGCCCCATCTCCACACCCAATTTCCAACACTGATTCAGGCATCCCATGACCGTAGCGTTCCAGACGGCGTGCTCGATAGGCGAAGCGCTGCTGATACAGGAATCCTCGCAGACCACCCCGCCTCCCCATGGCCTGAGCGTGATAGTCCCTCCGATAGCATAGAGGAAGCGAGACAACATCCGGTCGCGTTGATAGGTAGTGAAGCCCACATTCACCGCACTGCCCGACTGTATAACAGCCCTCAATGCGGTCTTCCACGTCTATAAGATCCTTCAATACAACCATCGTGTTGGATGACCCGCATAAAGGACACCCAACCGTTACTTTATGGATTTTGTCCATCACCTCTCCGCTTAAATTATCAACCCTTATAACGAGCGTGCTTTTAATAAACTACCAGTCCACGGCCCAGGGGTCGAGACGAAACGAAATTACAAATCCATTGCCGCTATTATCACTCCATTCAACATTTCGAGTGCATTTGTTGTAACGAACAGGCACATTTACGTTTATCCACGATTACCTTTTAAAAGGTGCCCGATGAAAGGAATTATACTTTCCGTTGCATGCCTGATCGCATTTCTCCCCTGTGCAATGTTTGCATCGCGCTTACTCAACGTGACCCGCCATGCACGGCTGTTCTTTAAGCTGCTCCTGGTCATCAGCCTCGCCTATGTTGTCACCTTTCTCGCCTTGCCGTCCGATCTCGGATACCTGCCGGATTCCCTCGTCAGTCATTACACCACCATGGACGGGTTACTTGGTTACATCATGTTATGGCTCAATTTCCATAGTTTTCTAACCACTTTCTACGGTATCAATGGTGGATTCTCGATGTGCCTTTTATATGAAATCTACCGATCCGGACCACAAGGACTCTCCACAGAATCATTGGCACATAAATTCCAAACCGCAGACGGAACCGACAAGATCCACGCATGGAGGCTCCCGCGGCTCATTGAAACAGGTTATATCGCGCAGGATCCAGGCCATTCTTTATATACCCTGACCGCAAAAGGCGCGTGGGTGGCACGCCTGACACTCTGGCTGCATCGCATCTTCGCTATGCGTAAGAAAGGCGGATGAACCCATGCTCGAGGGTTTATTCGCCTCCATCCTGACCACGTGCATATGGGTCAGCCTCCATCTGCTGACGAACCGATATTTACGAACCCGCAACTGGTTATTCACGTCTTTTACAGGCTATCTATTAAGCCTTCCCCTGATTACCTTCCTGGCGAGGCACTTGTCTGAAGGTTCTGCATGCGATTCATTGACGCTCGCTTTCATCCATGGCTATCTTTGGCATCTCCTGCTTTTCTTTTTCTATGTTCATGTATATTACCATGTGGATCGTTCGGTCACGTTGAACCTGTTGAGCGAAATGGCATCCCGTGGCGGAACCGTTTCGGCGGCAACCTTTCACGCCAGGCACAACATGCAAACCACGGTCGAAAACCGCTTGAAGATCCTGGAACAGAACGGTTTCATCCGGCAAGTCAACGGGTTATGGATTAACACAAACCGAGGGGTGTTCTACGCGCGGTTAATGGCCTTGTCCGTCTGGGCATTTAAATCAAAAACCCAAAGCGAAAGAATCTGATATCAATGCCTCGAAAATCCGGCCAAGCTGCCGATTACTAAATTGTAATGTCCTGCTCTTCCTTGCCCATCATCCGCCGCACCTCCAGCTTCAATGTCTTAAGAAAGATAGGCACCGAACTGCCGACACACCCCTTGGCCGGAAAGATGTATCGATTGTATAAATAGGCTTTAAGAAACGTGTAGAACATGGCAAACAATGAATTCGGTTTCATGTGCATAGCCATCCACAGGAAACACTTTTGGAGCTTTGGCCAATGCCCCATGGCGGGGAAAAACACCATCATGTTCCACTGTACTTCTTTCTCCTTTTGCGTGAAACATGTCAAGGTTGACATCGCCTGAAAAAGACCGTAATTCGAAGCCTTGTCCTGTCGACTTAAATATCCTTCTTTCTGACAATAATCCCAAATAGGGGTCCTCGGATACGGCACAAGGATGGTTGCCTGTGCAAAATCCACCCGGCTTTCTATGTAAAATTTGATCGTGTCAATGGCATCCTGCGTACTGCTCGTTGGAACGCCCAGAATCACATTGGAAAGTATGTTGATGCCGTGGGCTTTGATCATAAGGAAACGTTGCCGGATCTCGTCGTTCGTCAGCTGCATCCGTCGCCCCAACACTTCATTCCGGATGCGCGCCACCACGCTGTCGAGTGACACGCTAACCGAAACACATCCAGCCCGCCTTAACAACGGCAGCCGATCATGCGTGATAGATTCCAATCTCTGCATACAGGTGAAAGGAACGCCAATCTCTCTGGCATATGCATCAGCAAATTCCTGCAACCACGACGTATTTACAGCAAACAAGTCATCCATGAACTTGATGAATCTCAACGGATACCGTTCCTGCACCCATCTGATCTCCGCTATCAACCGCGCAACACTACAGGTTCTGACCAAGGGGCCTTTCCCCCGCAACTCACGCACCAGACCCGCGTTGTGGCAGTAGGTGCAGGCATACGGACAACCACGGGAAGGCATGAATGTCTTATATGGGGATTGGCCTATGATCGGAATCCTGTCAAATATCAGACCCCGGTCTGGCATCGGCAACGAGTCAAGGTCCGAGGTCAAGGACCGCATCGTGTTTCGGGTCTTCTTCGACCAGAAGTTCGCAACGTTGTCGACGTTTCTCCCTTCTGCAAATTCCGTTAGAAATTCCTTAAACGCGCCGTCCCCTTCACCACGACAAATATAATCAATCCCCTCGACTTCAATTACTTCAGGGAAATATGTGGGATGCGCACCGCCCATGACAGAAACAAAGGTATACTTCCGCTTGAGATACGTATTGATTTTCAGGTAATCGTCCACATAACTGGACATAACGCTGTAGGCAACAAGATCAGGCCGAAACGTCTGAAACACCCAATCTATTGTCCGGATGTTGAATTCTGCCAGATCAACATTCCAGCCGGCGTTCCGGGCCACTGCACTTAAAATGGATATCCCGTAAGGATCAACCACATCCGCCGAATAAATTACAAACAATAAATTCCGGTTCATCATACACCCCTAACCGGCCGTTTCGATCTACCAACCGAGTCCACGTCGGAATCTGCGCCAGACAATCCGCCAAAGCGAGCCCATGACCGACAGCACGTTCCGGGGCCGAAACGCCGACCCTAATCCATACTGCCGATCATAATTGTGAACTTTGACCTCACGATAGGTGACCCCGGGTTCGTCCAATATTTTCGTCAACATCTCCGCCTGGTATCCAAGACCAAACGCGTTGACCCTATGTTTAAGCACATTGGCCCGACGATGCAGACAAAAACCATTATAATAGGCCAGGTGATGTCCCGACAACATGCTGATCAAAGGCGTATAAAGAACCGAAATCAGGCGGCGGACAAACACGCGATGGTCCCAATTATCCTTCACGTTGAACAAGCGGGTATTGTAGTGCGGAACGATGATGTCCGCCTGCCCAATCAGCGCAAATACGGCCTTCATGGCCTCCAAAGGAACCGGATTGTCGCCAAACAAGACGATGAAGTATTCTCCGCGGCCCATCTCTGCGGCCCGGTAATAATTCACTCCAATCCCCCGGTTGAATTCATTCGCCAACAAACGAAAACGATCCTTAAGTTGATGTTGTTCAATAAAATGTCGTACAACATTAACCGAATCATCCCGCGAATAATCGTCGATTACAATAACCTCATATTGAATTCCGGTTCCCTGCAAAGCCTCCAGAATGCGCGACATGGCGCCTTCTATCATCTTCTCTTCGTTGAATGATGTCAGATAGATTGTGAGATCCATCTGCCGTGGCAAATCGCGCTTTTCATCCATTTTGCACACCCCACCGGTCGTGACTTGCCAGCCAACACGGCCACATCCTCATACACGGGCAATGATCGCAATGTTACCCAAGGGTAATTTTACAACTACTCGCCGGAACACGGGCCCAGATGTTACTCGGTACAGTACTCGTCGCAAGCTTAAAGACAACCCCGGGGCAAATCGAACTAAATGAAACAAGGGGAAATAATTTTTGGTCCGTATAACCGTAGTGGATTTAAACCCGGCACCGGCAAACACCCGCATCAGGGTGTCGGATGAATAATAATCAAAATGCATGACGCTGATTGGTGCCCATCGCTTACCAGATAAACGTGCCAGAACCGATTTAACGTTATGCACCACGGCCAACACAACACCATCATGATCCATCAACGGAACAATACTCCGCATGAATGAAACCGGTTCGGGCAGGTGATCGAGTACATGAATCATACTCAACAACTGTATACTGCTATGATTAAAATCGCTTGGATCAAACAATTTGTTCATTATCGTAACATTCGGGATCATGGTTGCGCACTCGGCGGCAAGCTTACCGGGTTCAACCCCTACAACCCGGGTAAATCCAAAATCACGGGAGGCCTTCAGGAAACATCCCGTATCACAACCAATATCAACCTGTAAATCACGGCGGGTAGGTAAACGGGGTCGCACAAGATCCGCATATCCCCGGTGCGTCCTTAACAAGATGTTTTCATCAACTCCAAAATGGTTGTCGTGATCCTGCGCCAGATAAGAGGCACCGACTGCGTCCGGATCGAGTACCGGGTCTGCATAGTAATGTCCACATTCCCGGCAACAAACCACTCGATATCGCCACCAACGGGCTGTGCCGGGTTCATCGTGGGCAGCATGAATGAATCCGGGGGTATAAGGTTCCTCCGGCAGAGCGGCAGCGTAGACAACTTGCTTCCGTCCGCTTCCGCAGACAACACAGTCCCTGGAAATCATGCGCAAGGGCATAGTTTCACCTTTTCCATAAAATATCGGGAACAGGCGCCCATGGATGTAAATTGGAATCCTGTGGCCTTCAGAAACTTATCCGGGGACATAGACGTATCCCGACCCCTTTGATCTAGAAAACCAAAGGCCGCACTCTGCCGCAACTCTACGGCAGGGCAACGCATACCCGTGTTTCGGCAAAACTCCTCCAACAGGGTGACGCGATCGTACCGCTTGGGTTGGCAAACATGGTATAGCCCCTCAGCACGCATTTCCATAAGGACCCTCAAACCATTCACAACATCCTCGACAAATGTAGGACAAAAGAACTGATCCGACGCACAGACCACCGGCTTCCCTGCCCGGATGGTTCTATACCACTCCGAAAATAACGTTGAATCGGTGGGGTCCGAGGTCACAACTTTGCTTAATCTTACTATAAGAGTCTTTGCATGGTAGCGTTCGAGTTTTGTCTCAACTTCCACCTTCTGTTGACCATAAAGCGTAACCGGATCAACGGTGTCGGCTTCCCTGTACCCGCCCTTATCCCCGCCGAACACATAATCGCTGGAGAGAAATACAGGACAAATTCCTGCATTTATTAACCATTGCACGAGCCGCAAAGTCCCAACAACATTAACCGCTCGTGACCGCACAACATCCCGCCTACACAGATCAATTCCGGAAATCGCACTACAGATGATTCCATAATCCCACCGACTACCCGCAACCGGAAATTGTGTAAAATCCTCTTCTTCGATACGGAACCGGACCAACCCCTCTGTCTGGCATTGGGCATAAGTCCCGATAACCGTCCATCCCTTGGTTCGTAGATGAACGAATAAATGTCTGCCCACATTCCCTGTAGCGCCAAACACGATCGCTCTCACATGGCCACCATGCACCGCCCCGCAACCTTGCCGGCTCGCAAATCCTCGATGGCGCCGTTGATCTGTTCAAACTGGTACCGGTTGGTGACCAGCCGCTTCAAGTCCAGTTTCCCCGCCTGGCATAACCGTACATAACGCGGAATATCCACCTCGGGACGGGTCCCCCCGCCTTCCGAACCAGTCAGCACTTTGCGGAAATGCAGGGGCAGGGTGTCAAACGACGCCTTGTCCCCCTTGCGCGGAACCCCCACCAGAATGGTCCGCCCCTGCGCCGCCGTGATCTCATACGCCATCTCGATCACCTGCCGATTCCCGGTGTTGTCCACCACCACGTCCGCACCACCCGGTCCCACCACGGCCCGGATGGCCGCCGCCACATCCCCTGAACGGGCGCATACACAATCAGTCGCTCCCAGCGTTCGCGCCAGATCCAGCTTCGATTGGTAAACATCCATCGCAACAATCGGATGCGCCCCCACCAGCACACCTCCCTGCACCAGGCTCAAGCCCACCCCACCCGTCCCCAGAATCACCAGCGATTCCCCTGCCCGGATCCCGGCATCGTTGTTAAGCACCCCCAGCGCCGTGGTCACGGCACACCCCAACAACGCCCCGCTCTCCACATCGAAATCCTTCGGTACCGGCGTCAGACGGTTCTCGGAAATCACCGCATGGGTATTGAAGGTCGTCACCCATCCGGCATTGACCACCCCCACTTTCGACCGGTATTTCGGCGTCGGCGCCTGCAGGCCGGCGCCCTTGCGCCAATGCATGACCACACGATCCCCCGGCTTGACGGACGTGACGCCTTCCCCGCATTCCAGGACATCCGCCGTGGCTTCATGCCCAAATAGGTGCGGCAGAAACTTGTCCGGCCCCTTGACAGCGTCAATCTCGTTGATCTGCGCACCACAGATGCCGGAACAGATCACCTTGACCAGTACCTGGCCGAACCGCAGGGCGGGAATCTCGATTTCCTCCAATACCAACGGCTTGCCGGATTCAACCAATATCGCCGCCATCGCTTTCATAATCACACTCCCATCCATTCCCTATCGGCGAATATCCGCGTCCATCGGCGGTTCCTCCCGTTCCAGATGATAACCGCCGATCAACGCCGACGATCGCCGATTAGAAGCCTTTTACAACCCGCTTAACATCCACCCGTGGCTTACCAAAATTCAACAAGAGACATATGTGATAGCCTGTTGCATTGAGATAATTAATACATTGCGCCGTATGAATGTTATCAAACTCCTTAACCACCTTGAGTTCTACAAGAACGTTCTTCTCAACAACCATATCGGCGACGTACACCCCAACCACAACGTCATCATAATACACATTGATTGGGAACTGTTGTTCAACGGCAAGCCCCTGGCGTCTCAATTCATGTGCCAGGGCATTCTCATAGACTTTCTCAAGAAATCCACATCCCAATACCCGGCTAACCGTATAAGCACCACCAATAATCCGCTCCGTAATTCCATCCTCTTCCTGTCGGCGAATATCCGCGTCCATCGGCGGTTCCTCCCCATCTGCCCCTGATCCCCCGCCCCCCATTCCCTATCGGCGAATATCCGCGTCCATCAGCGGTTCCATCCCCCGTTCCGGGATTGCCTATTCAAAATAGATGAACCCGTAATCGCCGGTATATCCGCAATGTTCATACCACCAGCGCCACCCCTCGACGGAATAAAACGACTCGCACGTTAATTGCCAGTACAACAGGTTGGCCTTCTCCCGTTCATTGCGCCAGGACTCCACACAGATATACTTGTCCCGACGTCCCACCCGTTCAATCTCCTGGATGGCCGGATACAGGTCCTGCGGCGGCAGATTGTGCAAGGTCGTATTGGAGAACACGAAATCAAACGACTTGTCAGGAAACGGCAGGCTCCGCGCATGTCCCACCTTCAGGAAGGGTTTCACTTCTTCCTTGGCATGCTCGATCCCGTACGCGGAAATATCCAGTCCTGCCACTTCCAGGCCCGGAACCGCCCGCGTGAATTCATACAGCAGGAACCCCTTGCCGCAGCCCACATCCAGGACCCGGTCCCCCGCCTTCAACCCGTAATGCCCGGCGATCTTCTTCGCCAGCGGCAACCATCGCCCGTCATACTTGTATCCGCCAAACCCGTATTGCCGCTCGCCATCCCAGTAGTCGTAGCCCCACTGCTTGGCCTTGGCCGCACACTCGGCCTTGTCGAAGCCGGTCACCCGGGCCACGTAATCCCGCTTGGTGGACTTGTTGTATTCCTGTAAAAAATCAATCTGTTTCAACATGCTCAAACTCCTCCTATCATTCGCTCCGTAATTCCATCCACTTCCCGTCGGCGAATATCCGCGCCCATCGGCGGTTCCTTACCACTCCAGATGGTAACCGCCGATCAACGCCGACGAACGCAGAGTTCATAACAACCAACACCGCTCCCCCTGGTAGGGCGAGGTGTCCCTACCGAGCCGTCCCATCCTCAGAGGCTCGCCAGGGACGGCTCGCCCTACCAGCGCTTCGCACGTCCCAAGCCCTCTGCCCCATGCGCCATGCCTTCCCATCCCGTCAATCTCCCGTCCTCATCCTGTCTATCCTGTCAAATTCCCTAATCCTGTCGGCGAATATCCGCGTTGATCGGCGGTTCCTCTCCCCTCTACCTCTGAAGCCCAAACCCTGTCCCCGCCCCTTTCCCCAACTCCCTCGCCGTCTGCTTCAACCCCTCCACGCTGATCCCGTATTTCCCCATGATGTCATCCTGTGAACCAAACTCATCGGTAAACACATCCGGAAACCCGATGCGCTTGAACGGCACCTTCCGAACAACGGCCGACTCCATCAACACTTCCGCCACGGCACTGCCCAATCCACCGACAACCGTATGTTCCTCAACGGTAATCACCGCCTGTACCCCGCTTACCGTCCGCAGCAACCCTTCCACATCCAGCGGCTTGACCGTGTGCATGTGAAGCACACCCCAGCTCCGGCCGGTTTCCTGCTGGATCTGCTCAGCGGCATCCAAGGCCAATTGGGTGGTTATACCCGTCGTGACAAACAACCCCTCCCGTCCCTCCCGCAACGGGATGGCGCACCCAATCTCAAAACCCAGCTCCGGCCGTGACACCACACGGTCCCCGCCCTTGGCCAGTCGTATGTAAATCGGATCTTTCCATGCCAGGGTGGCGGGCATCAGGCGCTTCATCTCGTCGGCATCGCACGGCGCCACGATGGTCATGTTCGGAATGGCGCGCAGGATGGCCATGTCTTCGTTGGCCAGATGCGTGGAACCCAACGGGGCATAAACCACCCCGCCGCCACTGCCGATCAGGCGGACCGGCAACCGGTGCATGCCCAGATCCAGCAATACCTGCTCGTAACACCGGCGGGTCAGGAACGTGGCGATGGTATTGACGTAGGGAATTTTCCCTTCCAGGGCCATGCCGGCAGCCATGCCGACAATGTGCTGTTCATAGATCCCCTCCAGAAAAAACCGGTCCGGATATCCCTCTGCCATCCGCTCCAAATCCCGCTTGGTGATGTCCGACCCGATAAACACCACCCGGTCATCCCGGCTGGCCAGCTCATGCATGCTTAACAGGCAGGTTTTCCTCATGATTGGGCATCCAGCTCGTTATACAACAAGGCCAGTTCCGATTCTTTGAGCTTCGTCTTATGGTGCCAGGAGGGATCATTCTCAATGGACGGTATCCCGCGCCCCTTGACCGTATGGCAGATCAAAACCCCCGGTTTGCCGCTGTCAAACGGCAGGGCGGTCAACAGACTGCGCATCGCATCGACATCATGCCCGTCCGCTTCACGCACGGCAAACCCGAAACTCCGCCACTTGTCGGCAAACGGCTCAAGGTCCTGAACCTCACGGGTCGGCCCGTAGGACTGCATCTTGTTGTAATCGATGATCGCCGTCAGGCTGGCAAGCCGGTGCTTGCCGGCCGACAGGGCCGCTTCCCACACACTTCCCTCATCGCATTCGCCGTCGCCCAGCACCGCAAACACACGGTGCGGTTTCCGGTCTATCCGGGCGGCCAGCGCCATCCCGACGGCCATTGACAACCCGTGCCCCAGTGCCCCGGTGCTGGCTTCCACGCCCGGGGTCTTGCCATATTCCGGATGCCCGCCCAAAATCGATCCGAACCCGCAGAACCGGTAGAGTTCATCGTGCGGGAAAAATCCCTTGTCGGCCAGCAACGTGTACAACGCCAGACACCCGTGCCCCTTGCTGAACACCAACCGGTCCCGGCCATCCCAGCGCGGATTGGCAGGATCATAACGCATCACATCGTCAAACAGGACCCGGGTGATCTCGATCAGGGAAAATGTGGAACCGATATGGCCACGACGACTGCGCTCCAGGATTTGCACCACCTCCCGGCGCAAGTCAATCGATCGCCTGTCCAATTTAACCGCCATACTATAAACCTTTTTGCGTCATTTTGTATCCGGGTGCCACGCCATGCCGCCTTCCCCCGCTCCACATCTCAAGGTAGGGCGAGGTGTCGCTACCGAACCAGCCCCATTCCGCAGCGCCTCCATCCAGCCATCGTTCCACCACGTCGCATTGCCGGGCGGATTTCGCCAATTGCTCCTCACGCCGCGCCACGGGATCTTCCCCGGCAAAACGCCGCCGATCCCCCGAAACCGGTAAAAATTCATTGAGCAGGATCAACGCCCATTTGAATCCAACCAATGGATACACGATCCGTAACCGCTTGGCAATCCCGGCCGCTCCGGGCAACGATTCCAGAACCGTCGCGATAAAATACCGCCTTTCAGCGGCCGGCACCGGCAAACGCGATTGATGACAGGCATTGGCGATCATCTGGGCCGGATCGTCCCACCCCGCATATTCGAAATCCAGGAACACCAGCGCCCCCTCCCGTCTCAGGGTATTATGAAACCCGTGATCGGCCGGACTCAAGGTCAGGGTATCCCGTGGAAATTCCGCTGCCGGATCCATCCCCTGCTCGTGCGCCAAGGTTGCAACAAAATCCCGCAACTTGCGACGCAGGACCGACATCCGTTCCATAAGGGCACGAAACGATTCACCGATTGCCTCCGTTCCCGCCAGTGATTCCAAACGCGCCCAGCGCCGGTCCTGATGCGCCAGGTAATCCGACAACTGGAACGCCGACTCCGATGCAGGCGGCAAAGCCCCCGCCGCCGGGTCACGCGCCAGCCGGTTCAACCCGACCAGAAAACCGGCCATTTGACCGGCGTCCGCGCGGGATATCGAATCCGCTTCCGGGACCTTTCCCTCGATACGGGCATACAATCCCACACCCGCCGCCTCATCCATCACCAGCGGCTCAGGCACACAACGGATACCGTGGTCCCACACAAAACGTAAAAAACCGAATTCCGTGCCCAACCGGTCACGCGTATCACCGGCATGCCGGAAATAACATTTGGCAAACAGCCGCAGCCCCTTGACCTCAACCCGAACCCCGATATTGTTGAAGCCTCCCGCCACACGTTCCAAGTTGTCGGGATACTGTCCAGCATACGCCTTCACGACCTGGGCCACGGCCTGTTCCCATCCATCGTTCATAACCCGGGTTCCCTGCTGATCCACGCCGTCACGGCATCCCACCCCGCAGATCCTCCGGCATAACAGAAGGTCCGGACCTGGTCGGGAAAGGACGGATCGCCCAGCACTTCCGGCAAATCATCCACAAAATGGGTGCATTGGATCTGCCGGATGCGGGCAATCTTGGAGGCACGATCCGGCTCGAAATATACGTCTTCCCGCCTCAACCCATACCGGTCATACACCAGCATCCCCTGTTGATCCAGCCAGGAGAACGCCGCCTCCCGCAAATCAACGCGCGGCCCAAGCGCCGGATACTGCTGTTTGTGGCTGACAATGGAAACCCGGATACCCCGGTCCCGGCAGAACAGCAGGAACCCGCCGGCGCCGGGATTCAGTTCCGCCTCCCGCATGCGGAGCCCGTATACTTCTCCCTGCAATTCCGTCCACAGACGGTTGCCATCCGGTCTGGCCTGGAGACAGGCACGAATCGCCGGCTTGGAGGGGACCTGATCAGCCGCTATCCATCCCCGATCAACCGCACAGCGGTGAAACAGGCGGTCATACCCCACCAGGGTATTGTCGAAATCAATTCCAACATGCATACCTGTCGCTCCAGTCAACAACCGATACGCCCCACTCCACCCGTCACTTCAGTTTGACTTCCTGCATGCGCTTGATGTTGTAGTACAATGGGTTGGTCATGGGTTCCTTCAACAGGCCGACGCGGTACGCCTCCGCAATGCCTTGCACGGCATCCTCAATGGTATGCCGCGGCACAAAGCCCAACCGGTCCCGGACCCGGTCCGAATTAATGTGGTACGAGCGGATGTCGTCCGTCGGTTCGTATTTCAACTCGATGGCCTCGTCACCCAGCGTCTGCCGGACAATCAGTCCGATATCCTCCACGCTCCGGTTCTGGTATCCCACGTTGTACGGAACCCCATGAACAGCCTCTGCCGGCGCATCCAGGAAACATTCATAGGCGCGGACCATGTCGTCGATATGCAGGTTCGGGCGCAACTGCTTGCCGCCGAAAATCCGGATCCGTCGATTCACCAGCGCATGGATGGTCAAAATGTTCACGGTGAGGTCCAGCCGCTGACGGGGCGCATACCCGCACACCGTCGCAGGCCGCACAATGGCACAGGTCATGCCGGAGGTTCCCGCCTCCTCCATCAGGATCCGCTCACAATCGAGCTTGAATCGCGAATAATCGGTCAGCGGTTCACACACCGACTCCTCCCGCACGTTGGGGGTTTCCTTCACCCCGTAAACGCTCGACGAACTGGCGTAAATAAAACGTTTGACCCCGGCCTTGAGCGCCGCCCGCACAAGCCCCGGGAAACAGTCGCGGTTGATGGATTTTCCCAGCCCCGGATCGAGTTCAAAACTCGGATCATTGGAAATACAGGCCAGGTGGATGACCGTATCACAGCCCGCCATCGCCGACTGAACGGCCGCCGGATCACGCAGATCACCCTTGACCTCCTTCAGTCGCGGATTGCCCCGCACGGCAGCCAACGGCGCCTCACCATAAAGGTACAGATCCAGCACCGCAACCTGATGCCCCGACTCCAGCAGGCGCGGCACCAGCCGCGACCCCACATACCCCGCCCCACCCGTCACCAGTATCCGATGCTTTACGTGTTTCTCCACACAACCCTCCAATCCCACTCCGTCTTACATCCCGGAGGCTCGGCAGGGACGCCTCGCCCTACCAGCGCTTCGCTCATTTCATCATTCCCAAGGTAGGGCGAGGCGTCCCTGCCGAGCCTCCCCCATCAGTGGATCTTTTCCCCTCTGATCCGAAACACCAGGTGTCGGTTTTCAGGTTTCAGGCGAGATAACACTCTTCCGCCAACACATTCCGCCCCATCTGAACACTTCCCCTCTCCATCCTGTCTATCCTGTCAAATCCCCTCCGGGGCGAGTGTTCAGTATTCAGACCCAGACGGGCTCGCGGGAGCTCGCCCCTCCATGCGCTCCGCACTCCCCAATCAACAATCAACCTTCGACAATCAACAATCCATGAACACTTTCCCCGCTCCGCTCCCATCCCACATTCCACGTTCTACATTCTACTTTCCACGTTCTGCTTTCCGCTTCCCCACCTCCACCATATCCATCCAATGATGCAGAATGGCCGCATGACAGGACTCGGCATACCCGTACGTGGAGGCCGGAACATAAAAATTCAACATCCCCTTCCCGCGAAGCGGATTGCCCGGCTTCATGGCGGACAACGTGATCACATTCAACCCGCGACGACGGGCCAGGTCAGCCGCCTTGAGCACATTGGGCGACCGGCCCGAACTGCTGATCGCCACCAGCATGTCCCCCTTGCGGCACCGGCGGGACAACGGTTCAGAAAACACATGGTCATACCCCATGTCGTTGGAAATCGCCGTCACCAGCGACAGGTCGGAAAACACTTCCGTATGGAGCTGCCCGTTCTTGGCCAGATCCGCCGCCATGTGGCTCGCCATCGACGCACTGGCCCCGTTACCGACCAGAAAGATCGTGCCCCGGTTGTTCCGCAAACGGACGGTCATTGCCTGCCAGCGTAAGAACGCATCATCCGCATCCAGTGCCCGCCCGGCTTGTCCGGTTGTGTACAACCCAGAAAGGACCCGGTTCAACTCCTCAACATGCGCCTTCCATCCGGTAAAGGACATACCACCTCCCCGCTTCGCGATTCAGAAATCAACATCCGTCAGTCGGTGACACACCCGGCCTCCGTCTACTTGATCAGCGAGGTGACCGTCTTCTTCAACTGCAGGGCATCAATGGCCTTCTCGTTCCCCACCTGCGCAACGGCATGTGCTCCCACGACGTTGCCCAGGAATGCCAGCAGTTCACACGGCACCCCCTGCACCGCCGCCAGCGAGGTCACCGACAGGAATGCATCTCCCGACCCCACCCGGTCCACCACCTTGCCGGCAAAGGCCGGCACCTCAACATAATCGCCGGCCTGCGTGGACACCACACACCCGCGCTGACCACGCGTCACCACCATCGCACGGGCATTCAACTTCTGCCGCGCAGCTTCCGCCATCGGCCTCAATTCCCCCTGCGCCCGACGCGCTTCGAGCCGCATCTCATGCTCCGCAATGCAGGCATAATCCACCTTCGGGTACCGGGTGATGGTATTGAACCCGCGATTACCGGCATTGGCCTGGGTGTTCACCGCCAGGAAAGGCGCCGACTTGCTCAAGACCTCAACCAGGCGATCCGTCACCATGCCATGCCCGAAATCGGATACCACCACCAGGTCCACATCCTTCATGGCACGCTCAAGGTCCACCACCAGCGCCGACTCCACCGCTTCGGGCAACTCGCGGTCATCCATGACATAGATCTCGATCAATTTGTTCAGCGAGTAGCCTTCCACCAGCCGTCGCTTGGTCACGGTCGGCCGCCCCGGAACCGCATGGAAAACCGCCCGGATGCCGGGATTCAACTTCGAGCGGACAAAGGCACTCGGATCATTGGCATCACCCAGCGCACTGAGCAAGGTCACCTGCCCGGCAAAATTCGCCACGATGTTGGCTACCGCCAGCACCCCGCCGGCAAACCGGTCCTCGGACTGGTATTTGACCGCCAGCATCGGGTCCTTCGACGATTTCCCGATCGCATCGCAATACACGTATTCATCGATGATGGTGTCGCCCACCACCAGCACCCGCAAATCCTTGAACCGGTCCACCACCGCCAACACCTCATCCAGCGGATGCCGGTGCTTGAACAGGTCCAGGTATTCCCGGATTTCATGCGGTAAACTCGACATGTAGGTGTTGATCAGTTGCGTCGAACTGAACACGACATCCTCGGTAAAGGCGAGTTCCGCCCCGATCTCGCGCACCACCTCCGCCTCACGCCCGATCTTGCCGGTCATGTCCGACTGGATGGCCTTGAATTCCGACCCCTTCACATACACATGGGGACGCAACAGGCGCAGGGTCTCCTCGGCGGTGGGCCACCGGTTGATGGCCACATGATCCACGACATCCAGCGAGGCGATGGCCTCCGCCCGCAGCGCCTCGACGAACGCCGGACGGTTGGGCCCCTTGTCGACGAAACGGTCCGGGGTCAGCGTCACCACCAGCATGTCGCCCATCCGCCGGGCCTGCTGGAAATAGCGGATATGCCCGATATGCAACAGGTCAAACACCCCGTGGCAATGCACGACCTTACGTCCCGCACGGCGGGCCGCCTCCGTGATTCCGGCCAGCACCTCCAGGTCAACCAGCTTGTTGTCGGCCATTGCCATCCCCCGTCAATTCCGTTTCCTTCAGACCCGTCCGGTTCGTCCATGCCAGGATCCCCGCCCCGGCGCCCACCGCCACCAGCCCGGCCACGGCCACCACGGCCGCCACCTGGAACAACGACGCATGCCAGCCCCAGATGCCACCCACAAACACCGCCGCCGCCAGCAACAGGGCCAGTGTAACGCGGAACCGCTGCTGGGCCAGTTCGAAATGCATAATCACATACACCAGCGGCAGGGGCGATACGGCCCACACCAGCGCCCGCACCAACGGCACCAGCTCCACCGCCCGCCGCCCGGCCAGCACACGGATCGAGAAAACCGGAAACACCGTCACAAACACCGCCATGCCAACCACGATCAACCCGACAAACCACAACGCCTTGAAAAATATCCGCCGGCTGGAAGCGGTCATCCGTCCTTCCGACACCACCTTGGGGAACATCGCCATCGCAATCGGCAGGGGCAGATAATACACCACCCGCGCCACCATGACCGCCACGGCATACCGGCCCGCATCCGCTTCGTCGAAGAAATGCTTGACCAGCACGGTGTCGGCATTGGCCAGCACCCCGAACGCGGTAAGTGCCAGCACGTAGAAGGCAAACGACCGGTAAACACCCCGTTCCCGCACGGCCGGCGCCGGCCCCCATCCCAGCACCGCCACCATCGCCGCACCCGCCACGGCAAACGTGGCCCAGGTGGCCGCCGTATTGGCCCAGATGGCCCCTTCCGCTCCCGACCCCATCCCAACCCAGGCAACTCCCAACACGAGCCGCGCCACGCTCCACACGATTCCCACCAGCGAACACCAGAAGAAGGCCTGTACGCCATTCAACCCGCCGTCCACCACCGACCGGAACAACACGCCGATCAAGGCCAGCACGGTGGCCGCCAACGGCGCGGCGGACGGAAGCCGGAAAAAGGCCGTCATCGGTTCACGGAACCAGACCGCCAGGAACAGCAAAGGCAGCACCACCCACAGGCAGTCGCCCAGAACCTGCCGGATCAACCCGCGAACCCGGTCATGCTGTCCCTGCTGTACCAGGCGTGCAGTGTAATGCGACATGGTCCGGCTCAAGGCCCCGATCGGTGCGCCGGCCAGAAAAAACAACGCCATCATCGAGGCCATGATGCCATATTCCGCCATGGCGTCACGGGTCAGCAATCGTACCATCACCAGCTGAAACGCCAGGTTCAGCACATTGGTCACCTGGGATCCCGTCAACAGCACCAGGCTATGCCGCAACAGGTAATCCGGCTCCTTACCCGGCGGCTGAATGACCGGGCCCAGGGTCCGGTTGTACAGGCGGACCACCCAGGCCATCGGCGAATACAACAGCCGCAGACGGATCAACGCGACCAGCATCTCGAGCGAGGTCCGGGCCACGGCGGCAATCTTCGATCCCGCCACGTCACGCCAGACCGTCGGAACCTCAAGAATGGCATAACCGGCCCGCCGGAGCTGAAACAACAGATCCACATCAAACGCCCACTTGGTCACCCCCAGGTGCGGCAGCACCGCCCGGATGGCGGATGCCTCAAACACCTTGGCCCCACACTGGGTATCCGTCAACGGCAACCTGAACAACAGACGGGTCAAGCCGTTGAAAAACCGGGAGGCCACACGCCGGAACAGGGGCTGCGGAGGGCTCACCGTCGCCCCGGCACACCAGCGTGATGCGATCACGACCGGCGACGTTCCCACCCGGTCCACCAGGTCCTGGAAGGCTTCCGGCGGCGTCGCCCCGTCGGCATCGACAAACCCGATCCGGTCACCGCGTGCTGCGGCAAACCCGCGCATCAACGCGCCGCCCTTGCCGATCTGCCGTGGTTCCACGATGACCCGCACCCATGGATATCGCCCCGCATATCCGCGCACCACGTCTTCGGTGCCATCCGAGGACCCGTTGACCACCACCAAGCATTCCGCCGAATCACCGTAACGTTTTTCAAGGTAAGGCAGATAGGCGTCGAGCATGGGCCCGATCCGCTTCGCCTCGTTGTGCGCCGGAACAATCAGCGACAGATGCATAGCCACCATGATCCCAAAACCACCCCTCCACAACAATCTCAAACTCACTGGCTGATTTCGTCGGGACGAGTGTTCAGTGTTCAGTGTTCAGACCAGAGGGGATGGGATCTCACGCAGAGGCGCAGAGGTAGCAGAGAACCGCCCCAGAGCAGAGGTTCCGGCTGGTCCGCGCTTGGCGCAGACGCCAAGCCCATACCAGCCGGAACGTTGCCTCGAAGAGGAGTTCGCTGAGAGTCTGTCATGTGTATTCTCATCCCTATCCAGAGGCTCGGCAGGGACCCTGCTTCGCCGAGGCTACGCAGGGCAGGCGCCACGCCCTACCCGCGCTCTGCACGTTCAACGTTCTACTTTATACGTTCCACAATCCTCCACCCCACCTCTTCCGGAACAACAGTTGCGGGCATTTGACTCGGGCCGAGTCCCCGAGGTCCGATCAAATGACCGCAACCTCCCTGGCGCGCCGTAGCCTCTGGGCGCAGGCGGCTGCGGTCCCTCTTCTCTGCAACCTCTGCGTGAGATCCCTCCATCCCATCCCGTCCATCTCCCATCCCATCCTGTCTATCCGGTCAAATTCCCCAGACGGCTCGTGTGGAAACGAGCCCTCCATGCGCTCCGCTCTTTTCCTTATTCCATCGCGGTGCCGGCGTACTCGCCCGGACCGCGAGGTAAACACGGGCTTCCATTTCGAAAAGGGCAACGGCTTCGCGTCAGATGGCTCCAGCCGCAAGGCGGAGCCGTCGGCGCCATACTCCTGGTATGCGCCGACGGATCCAACGCAGCGGATGGGGCCATATCACGCGAAGACGCTTGCCCCGAAATGGAAGCCCGCGGCTTCATCACACGGACTGCCAACTACCAACCAGACTCCTCCAACCAGACTTGCAACCACCACCACGGTCCGCTTATACTATCCGCGGTCGAACGCCTACCTGGAGCTTGTTATGCACATGTCGTTACGATACGGCCTCGCCGGACTCATCCTGTCCCTGAACCTCTATGCCCAAACCAACCCTCCCTCCCAATCACTGGTCCCCGAACTGAACAAGGTCCCCAAACTGACAAGCCGGGAATTCTTCGGTATCTACCTGGGAGACATGCTGGAAGCCGCCCTCACGCGCGCCCGGGAGGCATCGCTCGATGTCAGCATGACCGGCGTACGCTACGAATCCGACCTTCACCAATACACCGAACACACCATCAAAGGATCCCTCGACCGCAGCACCAGTATCGACCGGACCATCGTGATCGCTTTCCACGACCGCATCTGCACCATCCGGGCTTATTTCAAAAGCCCGACCGGAACCTACCTGGACACGTTGCGCAAAGCCCTCACCGAGAAATATGCCGCCCCCGTGGACACGGAAGCGGACATCTGGCCGGAAAGCCGGAAAATCGAATCACGATTTGAGACCACGGTGGATAACCAGAAGGTCGTCATCCTGCTGACCCTGTTCCGCCACCGCACGGCCAATACCCTGCACAACTGTTTCCTGCAGTATGACTACCAGCAGATCATCGACATCCACGACGCCAAGGTGAAGGAAGTCCGCGAAAGCCACCCCAACGAGGGCTGGTAAACATTATCGTTCCAATACCAGGACCCAATCGTCCATCGCAGGTTTTGGAGGCGGTGTCCAGTATCCATCCGCACGGGGAAGCACCAACCCCATCGTCACACTCCGGTTACTCCGCGCAACATAGGTCCGGATCTCATCACCGGTCCGCGGATCATACCACCAGGCCCGGTATTTAGCACCCGGTTCAATCGCAATTTCCAGCAAGCCGCCCGACCACGAACCGTTGAGTCCTGCGAGCGGACCCGACAGGCAGTTGACCGGCAGATAGAACAGGGCAACTTCACCCGGAATGCCGCAGGCCAGCGCGGAAATCCGCCCCTGCGCCTCCGCCTTCGGTTCACTCCGGACCGTAAAACGGGACCATGGATACCGCTCAAACAACCGGCGCGCCAGCCCCACCTGGCACGACCCGGGATAATGCATGGCATCCTCCCATACCCCCCGACCCCAACAACCGGTATAGCCGCGGTGCGGATCCTGTCGGGCACTCATCTGCCAGATCCCCTGGGCCCCATAGGTGAACCCGCAGGCCCCATCCATCAGGCTGGCCCACACGAGGAAACGCTGAACCTCTTCCCGGTTCCCTCCCATGATGCCTTCATAGTTCACCTCGCCGATCAGGGTTGGCATCCGGGGTTCGGATGCCGAACACGCCTTCAGCATCTCGACGGACGGCTTCAGCGAATCATATCCGCTATGCCCGGTCTGCAGCATGTCGACATCCAGCACGGATACATCCCGGACCATGGCCTTCGAGTCCGGACGCGAAGGATGAACCGTAATCGGATTCCGGTAAGGGTCCAGGGTGCGGACATACCGTGCCACATCCGTCCAGCCGGTCTCCTGTTCCTCCCGTAACGCCTTGGCGCGTTCGGCGGAATCGATGGAATAGGTGACCATGTTGGATTCCCCCGCGATGCACCAGACCACCGGATACGCAGCATAACGGGCCACCAATTCACGCCAATGCTGTTTCACCCGTTCAATTCCCATGAAGGGCAGGAAATATCCCCACATGCCGACAATACAGGGGACCAACCCCTGTTCGACCAGGCAGGCAATGCGCCGGTCCGCAGCGTCGAAATAGGCCGCATTGAGTCCACCCCAACCGTCGCTCCAGGATGGTCCGCCATCCCCTTCCTGCTGGATATCGAACGGGTTGTCCACGGCATCCAGATCCGGCAACGGACCGGCAACAATCTGGATGACATTAAACCCCTTGCTCACCCGGTCAGCCGTCAATTGACGGAATCCGCGCGGCCAGTCCAGTCGCCGGGTCAATCCAAACCACCACGTATCACCCAGCCACAGGAACGGTTTGCCATTCGCATGTTCCAGCGTCCGCCGGTTCGATGCCACCCGTAAACGGCCCTCCCGGTACAGCGCCGGTCTTGTATCATGCTCTGGAACCGGGGCCACATCGAACACACCGGTTCGGAAGGGTTTTTCTGAACCTTGCTCCCGGGCAGACCACCGGTGGGGCCCCGCCGTGGCTGCTGCAAACCTTGCTTTCATCCGCCCGTCACCGGACCGGAACGCCGGCATGCAGATCGACGAGCCGTCCGGCCCTTCAAAGGTCACCTCCACGCCGGTAACCGGCTGGTCCAGAGCCACCGGCAGTTTGACAACGATATCAAAAGGCATACCCATCGGTCGTATCGGTTTCATTGGAATCCTTTCAAACCATCAATCACTTCAAACATAACACCTGCCGTTGCTTCCATCTCCAGAACATCCCCATCCAGACGCCGGAAAGGAACCGGACGGTTATCCGCCTTGCGGATCTGTCCACGGCCCCCGAATGGATCAAGAATCCGGCACATTCCATTCCGCTCTGCCACGATAGATACGTTGTCAATCCGCCCGTTGCCGCACCGGGCGCTGACCCGAAATGCGCCTTCAGCGCGAAAATTGTCGAAGGCACAGGCTTCCGTCAACGGCCAGACCGGAAACACCTGGATCACGCCGGACCAGGATTGCAGCATCATCTCCTGCAACGGGGCAAGGATACCCGTGGATTCCGTCCATCCCCCGACATGCCCGTACCGGCCGACGGACATGGCCCACAACAAGCCGTTGGGATGCCGCCAGCGCCGGACCATGTCACAAAACGTCGGATAGACCCGGTCAACCGCACAATCCCCCGAGCGGAGCGCCTGCATGAGCATCCAGGGATAATGCCCCAGATACCAGTCGAACAGGTAATGGCCGGCCACCGGCCAGGGTTTTGACCCATCCACCTTATGGACGTAATGCGGCGAGAACGCCGGCACACAAAGTTCCTGCTCAAGGGGCGGAACCGCTTCCGGCGACCCGCCGCCATCGCCGGCCAGATGTTCCAGCCGGTCCAGCCATTCCGCACACCGATCATCATCCACCTTCAGCACGCGGGCCGCCTTGACAGCTATCCGCAGGGCATACCGGATATGCTGGTTCACCTGCGGTTTGTCCGTAAAATCCTTCGGGTCACCGGTAAATCCATCCTCCCCCTGGTTGGACGGGAAGGCATGATACCATCCGTCCTCCCCCTGCTTGAGAAAGTCCAGGTAAAACAAGGCGCAGGCCTTGATCACGGGATATCCATGCTCCCGCAGCCAGCCGTCATCCAGCGTATACCGGTAACGGGTCCAGTAGTAGTCCGCCATCCAGCCGGTCATGTAGGCCATGCGCCCCATCGGGACAGCACCCAGCGGATCGTCCGGCGCCACGAACGGATAGTTGCTTAATTGAATGAACACACCCCGCGCGTTGTAATACCGCCGCGCAATCAGTTCACCGGCCTGGAGCATGAACTTCATGCCATCGAAATACGCATCACCCAGTTCCAACTGGTTGGCGGTATAATCCCCCCAGAATGGGGACTGGAAATTGTAGTTGGTATGGTAATCGCCATGCCAGTGGGTGTAATCAGGGAGGGAACTCGGCAGGTACAACCCGGGCGGAACACATCCCGCACGGTACGTGCACCGGCGAGCATGCAACGTTTCATACCAGAGCGACTCGATCAGCGGATTGTCGGTCCGCAAGCCGGACCGCGACCAGAATTCAGCGGCGGATTGCCGGGATGCCTCAAACCAACCATCCACCGCTTTCGCGCCCTCATCCACCTCCTTGATCAAGCGCATAAATGTCGGCGCCCATCCGCCCGCATCCCCGCTGGTGGCGATGCCCACCGCATACCACCCGGCAACGGTGGCGGCATCGCGAGGAAACACCTGGATCCGGGCCTCCCGGAGCAGTCCCACATCCAGCGGCTTGCATTCGTGATCCGCAGGCGCAAAGACCGCCAGCCGGTAACGGAATCCCTCCGGGAAGGTGGCCTCAGGATGAAACCGCTGCTCAACGAAAACCGTCGATCCTTCCCGTCCAAGGTCCGGCGGCGGTAACGGATCAATGGCCGGATTCGTTCCGCCACAGACAATCTGGCGCAGACTGTCGGCATAAAACCGGGCCTGGAACTCGCTGATGGATGGATCGGCCCACCGGTATAGCGAAGCCCAGACCGGCGGCACCCCCTGCGCAACCCCATGCTCTGGTTTCCACCTCTCCAGCCGCCAGCGCACCGCCAGCACGTTGGGCGCCGGCGGCACGGTGGCATCCACCACAAGCTGCACCCCCCCGTCCCAGACTCCTTCAAACCGGTAACTCCCCGCTTCAACCTCCACCGTCTGGCACAGGCGAAACCCTGTCAGGTCCACCGGCCAGTGAATGGCAAACTCCCCCACCGGCTTCGGACAGGGAAAGGGACGCTGGTTATAACTGGGCGGACACCCCTGGCATATCTCCTTCATGCGATCGGGATGGTCCGTTCCCTTGGTCGCCTCCACCGGTCCCCCGTAGGGCCCGCATTTCCACCCTTCATCCCGGATGCCCCGCACAATCTCGTCAATATGCGGCGGTCGCGGATCTTCGCTGGCATCGAACCTCCGGTCCCACACATCTCCCTTGCCGAACCGGAACACCAGGCTGTCCGCCTGCTGGTATAGGCTGACCGAAAAATCCCCGTTGCCCAGCAACAAACCATCCTCGGCCAACAGAACACGTTCTTCAATTTGAATCTTATGTGGCTGGTTCATCATATTCCTCGCGGTAGACTTTGAGGCACCACCGGATCATGGTTACACATTTAAGCAACAGACCCACAGGGGCACAATCGCCGGACGCACCACCCTCCGTTCTGATCTGACACCCGAAACCTGACACCGCGTCTCTTGCATCGATCCGTCTAGCCTCACCGAATACTGACCTCTGAAAACTGAACACTTCCCCAATCCACTACCTTCCACGCTCCACAATCTCATGTGGACTGCTGACCACACAGTTGCGGTCATCAAACGCATTGAAATACCAGGCCTCAGATCGCGGCGGAAGTTCCGCCTCGATCCTTCCCGTAGCCGGATCATACCGGGCCGGCGTTATCCGCCACTTGCGATCCATCCAATGACCCGTGGCGCGGGTCCAACACAGCTCAACCTTGACAATCGGCCGGACCGATTCGCACGTCGCCCATACACGCCGCCCCTCCCGTCCCTGCCCATGAATCCGGGGCAACGACTCACCACCGCACAGCACACTGTCCATGAACACGCCAATCTCGTCCGGTCGCCAGCCATCCACATGACTGTGCGGCATCTCGATGCGGATACACAGGGAACGTGGCCCCTGCGGCAGTCCATACGATGCCTTCAGCGACTCCAGGGAGTAGGCCAGGTCATTCGTACCGCTGACCCAGCACATCGGCATCCGCGCCTGCGGCAGGTAGCGGGACGGATCCCACAGTTCCAGCCACCGCCGGATGGCCCCTTCCGGTTTCAGTGGGAAGGTTTCGTCTTTCCAGATCGAATCATCGCCCAGGAATCCGCACCCGTAAAGCGGCACGGCAGCTTTCAAGCGCGGATCAACCCCCGCCACGACAGACGTCAGGTAACCGCCCCACGAAATGCCGGTGACGCCGACCCGGCCGGCATCCACCCCCGGTTGCGCCGCCAGCAGGGAGTGCCCGGCCATAGCCGCCGCCACGGCATGATACGTCCATTGATCCTCCACCGGGTCATCGGTCCGGTCAAAGGAATCCCCCCATCCCGCCGGCCCTCCATATGGATGGCGTTCGTGGGTTTGCCCCTCCTTGACCTCTGGTCGTTCAGGCACACAACCGCACTGGTCCATGGCAATTGCCGCATATCCGCGCCGGTTCCAGATCCGGACCCATTCATCGAATGCCGTTCCGCCGCCGCCATGCAACAAGACCACACCGGGACAGGTGGTCCCGGGCTTCAACTCCGGTATGCCCATCCAGGCAAACACCCGTGTCGGCTTGCCCCGGCAGGAAACGCTTTCATAGAAAAGCGCCCGGACCCCCGGCGCTTCAAATCCCGGAGCCGGGAAAGTCGCCGGCGGCCGGTTAAGTTGATCCAGGTTCCAGGTTGCCGGCAAAGGACTCTCATTCATCGGTCATCTCCACAAGCGTTGTACAGGAACACCAACGACTGTAGCAATTCAGCCTGTAGGCGGATAGTAGTTCATACTGAATACTGTCCTCTGAAAACTGAACACTTCCCCTCCCTCCCCACGTTCCACATCAATTTCCCTTGTCGTTAAACAGCGCCCTGCTTATCGTCTCCGCCATGTCACCAAATCCCAATCGCGGTACCACTTATGGCCCCCTCCCGTCCCCCACCGACCTCCGCCGCATGGTACGGGACCATCTCTGCCGCCGTGCCTTATCAGCCCTGGCACGCAATACCCGTGCCCGCAACAAGGCCTTGCAGGATCGTAAAACCTTCGCCCGATGGAGCCGAAAAGTCCGCCGGAACACCGCCGCCATACTGGATCTCACCGGTCTCTCCGACCACCCCCTGAACCCCCGTCTGGTCTCCCGCCATGAGTACTCCCACCACGTAACGGAAAACGTGATCTTCGAGTCCGTCAGCGGCTGGGAAGTCAACGGCTCGGTCTTCATCCCCCATGACCCGCTCTATGCGCCACCCTACCCCGCCGTGGTCGTTCCTTGTGGCCACTCAACCAAGACCGGAGATAACTACCAGCTCGTATGCCAGGTGTTCGCGCGCGCCGGCTTCATCGCCATCACTTTCGACACCCCGGGACAGGGGACCGAGAAGAACCCCGGCAACGATCATTTCCTGGATGGCGCCCGCTGCTACGCAGTGGGACATAATTCCCAGCGCTATTTCGTCGCCGATGCGCTCCGCGCCCTGGACTACCTGGAAACACGGAAGGATGTTAACCGGGAAATCGGTTTCGCCATTACCGGAGTCTCCGGCGGCGGACACACTTCCATCTGGACCGCCCTGCTGGATCCGCGCATCCGCCTGTCCGCCCCCGTCTGCTGCGCAACCCCGCTGGCGGAGCATCCGGTCCTCGATGCTTATGCCACTTGCGCGGAAGGACTCCCCATCGGCCGCTTCACCCACCCGCTGGACGATGTCGAGCAAATGATGGCGCTCGCCCCCACCCCGCAACTATTCATGGCCGGCGCCGCAGACGAGGTCATGACCAGCGCCATGTCGCAACAACTTGCCGACGAGGTCACGGCCGCCTATGCGCAAACGGGAACACCCCATCATTTCGCCTTCCGCCTCGAACCGTCCGGCCACGCCTACACCCCGGACATGGCCCGGACCTTCGTGCGTTTTGCAGACCAGCATTGGCTGCAGACCCCCACCCGTCCCCATAGCACGGCGTTCGATGCCGATCCCGACATGATGCCGGCTGAACACCTGCTCTGCCGGCCGGCTCCAACTCCCAACATGTTCACCATCAGCTCCGCCGAAGCGGCGCGCTTACGCACCGTTCGCCCGAAACTCGATTCGCCCCGGGCACTGCATGATGCCGTGGCGGCGGTTGTTCCCGGGGTTGACCAGGTACGCGTACGGGAGGTCCGCCGGGGCAACCGGCAAACCGCCTGGTGTGCCGACGTCGAGGAACTGCTGCTCAAACCTGAACCCGGCATCCGGCTTCCCACAACCGCCCTCTGGCCGTTGCGGCCGGGCCCATCGCCGCTGGTGGTGATGTTCGATGACCGCGGCCGTTGGGCGTCGCTTCAACAATCCGGGTGGCTGGCGCAGGTCTCCCGATTTCTCGATCGCGAAGCCGCGCAGGCGCCGGTCGTGATGAGCGTTGATTTGCGCGGCTGGGGCGACAGCCGCCCGGCACCGACCGCCTACGACCTCGCGGGATGGTCCGGCCCGGATCGCTGGCCCACCTACATGGCCAACGCGCTGAATGACGGGCTGCTCGGCCAACGGGTACGGGATGCCGTCGCCTCGGTGCGCTGGCTGATCGAACAGCCCAACGTCGATGCCGCCCGCCTGGTGATCGCAGGTCACGGCATGGGGGCCATCGTGGCCCTCATGGCCGCGGCCGTCCTGCCAACGGTTGCCGGCGTGGTCTGTCTGGAAGGGCCGCAGTCCATCGAATCGGCCGTCGCCGCCGAACATCCGGGCTGGCCCCTGGATATCTTCCATCCCGCCATCCTCCGGCATCTGGATGTGCCCGACCTCATCGCCGCCCTGCCCAACGTTTTGTGCGTGAACACCCGCGACGGCAGCGGAAAAGTCATTGCCTCATCCGCCACACCCGTCAATCCCGTGGATTGGGTGTTCTCCGGGTAACCCAGAATGATTCCCTACAAACCAGGAGATAACCCATGAAACAACGTTCCACCCGACGGGCCGACGCGTCCTCATTGCCGATCTTCCTGCGTCAGTGGATTGCAGGCGGGTCCGGCAAGCCGGCACGGATCGTGCAGGCCGTTTGCCGGAAGCAGGGATGGGGGACCCTGCGGTTCGGTCAGTCCATCGAGGGATCGCCCTTATGCCTGGCCGGCAAGACGTTTACCGATGGATTGGGCACCCATGCCGACAGCGAGATCGCCTTGTGCAGCCAGCAATCCATGCGGCGATTCCAAGCCGTGGTGGGGGTTGATGATAATCCGAACACCAGGGCCATGTCCGGTGCACGGCTGACCTTTTCCCTGGAAACCGGAGGAGTGACGCTGTGGCATAGCCCTGAACTGGGTGTAGGTTCGCCCCCGGTACCGGTTGACGTGAAATTGCCGCCCCGCACACATGAGGTAATCCTGCGCGTCCAGTCGGCCGGCGGAGTCATCAACTATGCGCATGCCGACTGGGCCTCCGTGAAAGTCGCCGTGGGCCATACAACCGAACGGTTCGAAGGGGGCCCCCTGACAAGCCAGCCATCTCCTGAACCGGCTCCTTTTTCTTTTGTGTATGACGGAAAACCATCCGCCGAATGGTTGCCGATGTGGAAACGCACCCGGACAGTACGCCGGGGCTCGCGCGGCGAAACCATTCGGGACCTGGTGTGGAGCGACCCGGATACCGGGCTGGAATGTTGCATGGAACTCTCCACGTTCAAGGAATTCCCGGTTGCGGAATGGGTGCTGCATTTTCACAACAGGGGCCGGCTTGACACGCCGATCCTGGAGAATATCCGCGCGGTGGACATGCACTGGTCGGTCTCCGGCGATACCGCGCTGTTTCGCTCGCGCGGATCCCCCTGTACCGCATCGGACTTCGAATACCTCCGCGAACCGCTTCCCATGAATGCCGCCATCCGGATGGCGGCCGGCGGAGGACGTTCATCCAACGATTGGCTGCCGTTTTTCAACCTGCAAAGCGGGGCGGAAGGGATGATCACGGCCATTGGATGGACCGGACAATGGGCGGCGGAATACACCCATACCGCCGGTTCCGGCCTGATTCATCTGCAGGCGGGCATGGAACATATCCATTTGACCCTTCATCCCGGGGAGCATATCCGTTCGCCCCGGATCATGTTGCTTTTCTGGAGTGGCGACCGTCTGGCGAGTCACAACCAGCTCCGGCGGTTTCTGCTGCAGTACCATGTACCGAAACCGGGCGGACACAGCCTGCAGGCGCCGTTGACCATCGGGCATTGGGGTGGCATGAAGACCGCCCAGCATTTGGAACGCATCAAGACCTATCGGCGGGCCAGACTGGACTATGATTATTACTGGGTTGATGCCGGATGGTACGGCCCGGCGGACAGCTATTCGCCGGATGAATTCACCGGTGACTGGGCGAAACATGTCGGCAATTGGACGGTCAACCCGGCCGCCCATCCCAAGGGGCTCCGGCCCCTCGCCGATGCCGCCGCCGGATTGAACATGAAATTCCTGCTCTGGTTCGAACCGGAACGCGCCATCGCCGGCACGCCATGGACCCGGGAACATCCCGACTGGTTCCTGGGCGATGGCAAGCCCCTCGCCAACATGCTGCTGAACCTCGGAAATCCCGAGGCACTGCACTGGCTGATCCGCTACATGCTCGATTTCATCGAACGCCACAACATCATGCTCTATCGCCAGGATTTCAACTTTGATCCGCTGCCCTTCTGGCGCAACCAGGATGCGCCTGACCGGCAGGGCATCACGGAGATCCGCCATATCGAGGGACTCTACCGGTTCTGGGACACACTCCTGGAGAAGCGACCCAGACTGGTGATTGACAACTGCGCCAGCGGTGGACGCCGCATCGACCTGGAAACCATCAGCCGGAGCATTCCGTTGTGGCGTAGCGACTGGCAGTGTTTTCCACTGAATGATCCGATCGGCGGCCAGGTCCACGGCATGGGGTTGTCCTATTGGATCCCCCTGCACGGAACCGGGGTGTGGAGCAGCATGCCGGCCAGCGCAGGGGACACGTATCGGGTACGCAGCAATATGGGACCCGCCCTTCAGTTTGCCGTTTCTCCCTACGAGCACACGCCCATCCGATCCGACTATCCATGGGCCTGGCACCGGCGCATGATACGTGACATACGGCGCGCACAACCCCTCTACCGCGGCGACTACTACCCCCTGACCGGATGCACCCCGGCGCCCGACCATTGGGCGGCCTACCAGATGCACCGGGCCGATCTCGGCAAGGGGTTTGTCATGGTCTTCCGCCGGCGCGAATCCATCTATACATCGGCGACATTTCATCCGGGCGGCATCACCCCGGAGGCAACGTACGAACTGCAGGATGCCGATACCGGCCATTCGCGCCGGATCCTGGGTCGATCCCTGCTGGAAGGCCTGTCCATAAGTATTGACGAACCCCACCAGAGCAAGTTGTTGTTCTACCAGGAACAAATCAGATAAAGCAATCCGCCGTCTCATATCGCATACACATTTGGAGTTAATCCCCATGAAAACACCATCCGCTCCCTGCCCCGTTACACCCGGCCAATGGCACGGCAAACGCCGCTACTTCGGCCTGCACTACGACTTGCACGCCGGCCCCAAGGACACCGAACTCGGCTCCCGGTGCAGTCCCCGGGAACTGGTCCCCATGCTCCGGATGATGGGCGTGGATTTTGTCCAGACCGACTGCAAGGGTCATCCCGGCATGACCAGCTGGTTCAGCAAGGTGCCCAACGCCACCGTCTCCCCCGGCGTGGTCAAGGATGCCATGGCGCAATGGCGTCAATCCACCCGCCAGCTCAGGCTCCCGCTCCATTGCCACTATTCCGGCATCTGGGACAAGGCCGCCGGCAAAAAGCATCCCGCCTGGTGCATCATCAAGGCCGATGGCAAGGTTGCCGGCGCACCGTTCGGTGATAACGCAGCCAAGTCCACGGGTGAGAAAATGTGCCCGCGCGGTCCCTATGCCGACAAGCTCATGATTCCACAACTGCTGGAACTGATCGACCGCTACCAGGTGGACGGATTCTGGATCGACGGGGATATGTGGGGCATGGAACCCTGCTATTGCAAGGCTTGCCGGAAAGCATTCCACGAGCAGACCGGCCTGAACAAGCCCCCAACCAAACCCGATGATCCCAACTGGCACCGGTGGTGGAACTTCACCCGCGAAAGTTTCGAAGCCTATGTGACACACTACTGCAACGCCGTCCACGCACATAAACCCGGCGTCCTCGTCTGCTCGAACTGGCTGCAGACATTCAAGCATCCCGGCGAACCGAAGGTGCCGACCGACTGGATCAGCGGCGACAATTCCTGGGTCTGGGGTCTCGAC
>Ga0156641_1111_pt2 | contig 33605 bp, 25 predicted proteins | sample RifOxyC3_FD_110715 | JGI IMG/M metagenome (GOLD analysis project Ga0156641, IMG submission 110715) | Lentisphaerae bacterium RIFOXYC12_FULL_60_16 | reverse complement strand
CTTATCCTAGCAGAACCGGTGTTCTGACGCCTTGACAATTGTATCATTGATTAGCACAATAAGGTCATTATTTGTGGGGGCTTGTGAAGCTATATACACGGGATAGTTCCTATCCGGTTAAGCGATTTAGCATCAATGTCATCCTGAATGTACTGCACACGCCCGGGGTGGGGCATTCCTACTTTCACCGGCATACCTTTCACGAACTGGTTCTGATCACTTGCGGAGCGGGGATCCATGTGACTGGCGGGGAACAAATCCGGGTAGGTCCGGGTGATGTCCTGGTGATCCACCCATGTCGTTCCCACCGCTATATTCCCCTGGAGGATTTTGAACTGACCAATATCCTCTTCGAGACCGGTGACCTGAACCGGTTGCCGCGCATGGTTCGGAACTTGCCGGGGTTCCGGCAGTTGGTGGAGCCGGAAATGGATGGCTGCCGAAACCCTGCCTACCACAACCGTGCCCGGCTGGATACCTCCGATTTCCGTAAAGCCAAGCAACTTGCCCAGCGTCTTCATGCAGTCATTTCCGGCCGTGAGGGGGAATGGGAAAGCGTAGCGCGACGGCGTTTTATCTGCCTGATCCATCATCTTTCCACCACCGCACGGCCGCTGCAAGCATCCAACATCCCGGATACCCGTCTTTCCGGGGTGTTTGCCTTTTTAAAGGCCAATCCGGTCCGACGGGTTCGGTTGACGGAACTTGCCGCCCTGGCGGGCATGTCGAGAAGCACGTTCCAGCGGGTGTTCCGGGCCTCGGGTTGTGGATCGCCCATCAATCACCTGCTCCGCGGCCGGTTGGACCAGGCACAGGTACTCCTGCAAAGTCCGGCTCTGTCCATTACCGATGTCGCCTTTCAGTCGGGGTTCCAGGACAGCAACTATTTTGCCCGTGTATTCAGGAAGCAGTTCGGGGTCTCGCCGCGTGAATACCGGATGCACCAGTTGAAAGTCGAGAAATGAAAACCAACGGCACCATGGTGTGGTGGGTTTTGGCTTTGCGTTCCGGGGAAAGGCGGTATAGTACCCGCGATCATGAGAAAACGTCATTCAGCGGATGTCCTGCTCAGCCTGGCCGCCGGTATCATGGATGCGCTGGCGGTATTCGGCGGGTTCATGCTGGCCACCTGGATACGGTTTGACAGCGGATGGTTCCCGATCCGCCATGCGCCGCCGGATTATTATTATGCCCTGTATGCCATCGGTGCAACCGTTGCCACGCTGTTGTTTCTTGCGGTTAACCGGTCCCTGGGTTTGTACATACGCCCCCAGATAGGGTCCTTCGTGAACAAGATTCCACGCATGGTGCGGGGGGTCATGATCGGTGTGGTGTTGACCGTGGTGCTGGCGTTTGCCGTTCAGAACGAATTGCCGGATGGCGTGGAATTTTCCCGTCTGGTCATCCTGCTGGCCGCAGCGACCATTTCCGCCTTCCTGGTCCTGGAACGCTACGCGATGTTCCGGATCGAATGGAACCTGGCGCGGCACAGCGGGTCGCGGAACCGGGTGTTGATTGTCGGGACTGATTCGGTGGCGGCGCACCTGCGCCGGGCGATTGCCCGCGAACCCATGTTGCGTGCCGTGGTCGTGGGGTTCCTCCGAACGGATGAACAACCGCCGGATCCCTCGATCCGGGCGGAGGATATCCGGGGTGGTCTGGAAGACCTGAAGTTTTGCATCGAGTCCAGCCAGGTGGACCAGTTGATGCTGGCCGGCCATGGATTGCCGCATAACCGGATCATGGAAATCCTGATCCTGTGCGAGCGTAACCTGGTGGATTTTAACATGGTGCCGGACCTGTTCCGCCTGTTGACGGTCAGCATGGATGTGCAGTCGTTGGACGACATCCCCCTGCTGGGGGTGAAGCCGTGGCCCCTGGATCATTTCTGGCCCCGGGTACTGAAGCGGATCGAGGACGCGGTCGGGTCGGTCATCCTGATGGTTGTAGCATCACCGGTTGTGGCCCTGGCCGCGCTGGCCGTCAGGTATACGTCACGCGGCCCGGTTTTCTATGCGCAGGAACGGTGCGGGGAGAAGGGCCGTCAGTTCAACATCTACAAGTTGCGGACCATGCGGGTCGATGCCGAAGTGGGAACCGGCCCCGTATTCACCCGGGAGAACGATCCGCGCGTGACACCGGTGGGTGGATTCCTGCGGCGCTGGAACCTGGATGAATTGCCGCAGTTGTGGAATGTCTTCCGGGGCGATATGAGCCTGGTCGGGCCGCGTCCGGAGCGGCCGCATTTCGTGGAAAAATTCAAGGAGGACATCGGCCGCTACATGTGGCGGCACATGTACAAGCCGGGGATGACCGGATGGGCGCAGGTGAACGGGTTGCGCGGCAATACCAGCATCGAGGACCGGATCAAGTATGACCTGTATTATTTGGAGAACTGGTCCTTGTCGCTGGATTTCAAGGTGCTGTTACGTACGCTGGTGGCACGGAAGAACGCCTACTGACGGGGAGTGAGCGGTGGACCAACTTCATACCAATGTGATGGATATGTTCCGGGTGAGCTATTTCTGGTCATGCTTCTGCGCCTGGATGCTGGCGCAGGGTATCAAGATGTTTCACGGGTTCCGCCGGACACGGCGTGTGGATTTCGGATACCTGGTCAGCACCGGCGGCATGCCCAGCGCCCATTCCGCCATGGCAGCCGCCCTGATGACCTCCGTCGGACTGCATACGGGGTTCGGTTCGCCGATCTTTGCCATCAGCCTGGCCTTTGCCACGATCGTGATGCTCGATGCCTCCACGGTGCGGCGGGCGGCTGGTATGCAAGCCCGGTTATTGAACCAGATTGTCGACGAGTTGCTTAAGGAACACCGGTTATCCGACAAGAAACTGGTTGAATTGCTGGGGCATACCCGGTTGGAGGTGTTCCTGGGAATGTTGGTGGGTATTTTCACGGCCATGCTGGTGGTGGCCATCGAGTTGCGGTTGCAGATGTGATGTTCCTGCGGAGGGGGACGGCGTCGCAGGAGCTCCGCCCTTCAGGGGAGAAGATCAGAGCGAAGCGCATGGCGGGGCGAGCCTGCCCTGAGATTCATCGAAGGGTTCCCGCGAGCCCGTGCGGTATCATAACAGTGCAAGGATGAGGAGGTTTGACATGGAACGCGGTGAGATTCGGATCAAGAACGAAACATTGGCGGTATTGTCCAACTATTGCCTGACGCGGGGTGTCCCCCTGCCTCCCGGGCAGGTCCGGAGCCCGGCCGGGGTCTCAATCCGTGACGCCAAAGGACGGGTGGTCCCCTCCGAAGGGCGTATCCTGCAGAAACGGCCGGATGGCAGTGTCGAGTGGATGGCCCTGGATATCCTGCTCAACCTGAAAGGGCAGGAAAGCACGCACCTGTATATTGAACCGCGCAAGGCGGCGGCACCCGCCGTGAAACATCCCGTGACCGTCCGGGAAACGGGGGGACGGGTGGTCCTGTCCAACGGTCTGAGCGAGGTGGTGATCAACCGCGCCGGCGGGTCGTTGATTCACCGGATGACGATCAACGGCCGGGAAATCGTGAAGGAAGGAACCCTGGTGGATCTGCAGGTGGTGGATCCGGGCGGAAAAATCTACCGCGCCAGCCTGAACGGGCGGTACAAGGTGACGATTCCCTATCGCAACCGGATCCGGACCGAGGTGAAGATCGAAGGCAAACATGTGGCCCGTGACGGCGAAAGCCTGCTCGACTTTGCCCTGCGATTCACGCTGACGGCAGGGAATCCCGACCTGAAGCTTGAACATACCTTTTATTGCCATGAACCGAAGGAAGGCCGTATTTCCGTCAAGGCCATCCGGCTGGTGATTCCCACCACGATGGACCCCGCCTCGCACAAGCTGGTCCGGCAGAATCATCACAGCGAGGACTGGTTTTACCGGGATCTCGACATTGCGGAGAACATGGATGTGGTGGCCAGCAGTGTGGCCGACGTGGATAGTTATGCCCAGAATTACAAGGGGCCTACGGCGTCGCACCCGTGCGCGGGCGGCAATGTGTTTTTGCGCAATGTCAACAGCCTGCACGAGAATTGGAGTGAATATCCCTTCCATATGCGGCCGGGGCAGGGGTCGGGGTTCCGCGCCGATATCGGAACGGGATCCTTCCAGGCCATCACGCCGATCATCGGGTGGAAGCAGAAGGATTATACGCTGGTCACGACCTTTGAACATTTCCGCCAGTTGCATCCCAAGTCCATCACCATCGACGAGTCGGAGTTGACCTATTCGATCTGGCCGGAATGGTCGGTGCCGATGCAGGTGGTCCAGGGCGTCAGCAAGAGCCACATTTTCTGGATCACCGGTGAGCGGCGCGCCCTGGACATGGATGATGTGATCGATGTGTTGGGACGATGGGAATACGGCTATGTGGAACCGATCGACGTCTCGTTTGATCCGGCGTGGCCGGCGTTCTGCGAGGTGCTGGAGTGCCAGCATTTCCTGAAATACCAACCCGAGAAGTACCCGATGCTCGAAAACCTGATCGAGCCGGCAACGGCGGCGGGGAATCCGGCCCGTCACACCTATGACCGGCTGGCGGCCATCGGCATGTTCCATTTCGGCGACCATGTCAGCCCGGACGGCACCAGTTGTTCCAACAACGAGGATGACATCGCGGTCTTGTTCCCGCTCCAGCATTTCCTGCGCACCGGGCACACCTATGCGTGGGATCATGGACGGGAAACCACCCGGCATTATATGGAGGTGGATTTCTGCGAGTGGAGCACCTGGCCGCGGCAGCACGGCGGGCTCATTCCGCATACCGGCCAGCACTTTGTGGGTTGCGTCTATCCCAGCCACCAGTGGGCGGAGGGTATCCTGACGTACTACTACCTCACGGGCGACGAGCGGGCGCGCCAGGTGGTGATCGCCTGCGGCGACAACTATGTTTACTGGACGTATCACAAGCTCGATACGATGGTGTGCGACGGGCGTGAGGCGGGAATGCCGCTGGTCAACATGGCGGCCGCCTACCGGCTGACCCGCGACCCGAAATACATCAAGGCCTCCCGGCTCATCATCCGGAGTTTCTTCACCAAGTGGTTGCGTAAGTATGGTGAATTCAAATATCCCTACCCGCAGGGAACCCAGAAGCATCCGCACAAACTGATCACGGGATACGGGGACTGGTCCAGTTTTGCCGGCCTGTACCGCCTGTGGGAGTTGACCGGTGAGGCGGAGTTCAAGGATCTGGCGGTGAAACTGCTCAAGCAGTGCATCAAGCCGGGCTCGTTCAGCCTGAATGATGCGCGGGGGATGGACTTCTTTGCCGCCTGGATGCTGGGCCGTATGACCGGCGACATGGAAAGCGTGATCGAGACCGTTAAGAGCGCGGTCCCCATGTTGTTGCGCCGTGGCGGGCACCCGATCCGGCGGTTGCATTTCCTCAAGGAGCTGGATGAGCGGGGCATGATTGATGATCGCTTCGTGGGGAGCCGTGGAGGCGTCATTTAGAGGGAGGCCATTGTGAAAGCAGGATTCGCTGAAGTGGATATCACCCCACCCGTGGGGACACTCAAAATCGGGTGGCTGAAGAAGATCGTGTCGGACAAGGTGCTGGATCCCTTGTGTGCCCGGGTGGCGGTTTTTGAGCAGGGGGGGGCACGGGTGGCCTTTGTTCAACTGGACACCTTGAGCATCCGCTGGTCACAGGTCCGCGAGATGCGGTCCCGGTTGGAGCGTGTCTGTAAGATCCCGGCCGGGCATGTCATGGTGGCGGCCACGCATAATCATGCCGGACCGGCCGTTGCCGGGACGGGTGAGGTTCCCCGGGATGAATCCTATGTCGAGTCCATGATTGCATCGGTTGTCAAAGCCGGCCAGTTGGCGGTAAAGGGGCTGGTTGATGCGGAAATCGGATTCGGATCGGTGTTTGAGTTCGACGTGGGGTACAACCGGCGGATCGTCATGCGGGATGGCACGGTTCGAACGCATGGACATTTCAAGGACCCCCTGGCCTTGTGTGTTGAAGGGCCGGTCGATCCGGAGGTTGCCGTCCTGGCCGCGCGCACACCGGATGGACGTCCCCTGGGATGTCTGGTCAACTTCACCTGTCATCCCACCCATCATGGAGGTTCCGGTGAATTATCCGCGGGTTATCCGGGCGTATTGATCCGCACCCTGCAGGCCAGGGGTTGGCCGGTGACCCTGTTCCTGAATGGCGCCTGCGGCAATATTCATCACAATAATCCGATGCTGGGCGTCGAAAAAACCAAGGAGGAGGCGGGAACCCGCCTGGCGGAGGATGCGCTCAAGGCCATTGCCGGCATGGCGTTCAACCCAACGTGGCCGGTAACTGCCGCCACCGAGACCCTTTCACTTCCCTATCGTCCGGTGAGTCCGGAAGCCGTGGCCGGCACGGTGCGTGGCGCCCAGCGTTTCATTGATCCGGCCATCTATGACCGGGGCATGCCGGCCTTGCTGAAGCGCATTGAGACGCGCAGGATGCAGCCGGCGGAGGTGCAGGTGTTATCCATCGGCGAGATTGACTTTGCCTCGATTCCGGCCGAATACTTTGTGGAATTCGGGTTGCGCATCAAGGAACAGGCGCATCCCCGGCATGCACTGGTGGTGTCACACGCCAACGGCATGATCGGGTATGTGCCGACGCCGGGAGCGTTTAAACGCGGGGGATACGAGACCACGTTTGCGGCGTCGAGCCGCATGGCGCCGGAAGCGGGGGACATGCTGGCCGATGCCGCGGTGCGTTTGATCGGACGAAAACGGTAAGAACGGTTCACGAAAAGGAGCGATTCAAAGTCATGAAGAAACTGCCGGTCGGGATTCAACTGTATTCGGTTCGGGATGCCTGCAAGAGCGATTTCAAGGGCACGGTCAGGGAACTGGCGAAAATGGGGTTCAAGGGGGTTGAGTTTGCCTGGCAATGGGGCGATATGGCGCCGGATGAGGTCGCCGCCTTCCTCAAGGAATGCAACATGCGCGTGTGCGGGTTCCACGGCGGGATCCCGGAAATACTCGATGCGTCGAGTGTGGCCTATGCGTTGTCCAAGGTGACGGGCAACCGATACCTGACGACCAGTATGGCGGGCCGCGTTGAAAAGGACTGGGATGCCGCCATCCAGGATTGTGTGAAGGCGGGCAAAGCCGCCAAGGCGCAGGGCATGCAGTTCACCTATCACAACCATGCCCAGGAATTTGCCACGATCAACGGGGTCTACGCCCTTGATCAGTTGTACCGATCGACCAAGGCGGATGAGGTGTATGCCGAACTCGACACGCACTGGATCAAGCGCGGCGGGGCGGATCCCGTGGCCTATATCCGGCAATACAAGGGGCGTGTACCGCAGGTTCACCTGAAGGATATCTCAGCCGCCAACGATCATACCGAACTGGGCACCGGGGTGCTGGATCTCAAGGCGATTGCCGCTGTGGCGGTTGAAGTCGGGGCGGAATGGCTGATCTATGAGCAGGATATCAGCAAGATCGGGCCGATGGAGAGCGCCCGGGTGAGCATGGAGAACCTCAAAAAGGCCGGTTTGGTTTAAGCCGATGAAGAAACAGGGACAGCTGAAAGTCGGTGCGGCACGGGCTGACATCACGCCGGACATGGGTATCCAGTTGGCCGGCGATATCGGACGGTATCGACCGACGGAGGAGATCCGCGACCGGCTGTATGTCAATGTCATGGTGGTGGAATCCGGCACGGAACGTTTCTGTTGGATATCGGCGGATTTGCTGGCCAGTACGACTGACTGGGCGGACCGCATTCGCCGGGTTCTGGCCGATCGCCATGACCTGGATCCGGCCCGGATCCTGTTTCACGTGGTGCAGAACCATGCATCGCCGAGCCTGGGGCATTGCTTCTACCAGAACGAGACGTCGTATGTGCCGCCGGAACTCGACTGGCTCAAGGGCGGGGACGAACGGTACAACGAACCGTTTCTGGAGCAATGTGTCCGGGCGGTTGGACAGGCCATCAAGCTGATGGAGCCGGTGACCCTGCATGTCGGCCGTGGCATCGATGGGCGGGTGGCCTTCAACCGGCGGTTTGTCATGCGGGATGGTACGGCCCGGGCCCACCCGTCCCCTTGTGATCCGGAGATCCTGCATGCCGAGGGACCGGTGGATCCCGAGGTGGGCGTGGCGACGTTCGTCAATCGCAAGGGCCGGACGGTGGCGGTGCTGCTGCATCATACCTGCCATCCCTGCCACGGGTATCCCCACCGGTTTGTCATCGGCGACTGGCCGGGCGCCTGGGTGGAACGGGTGCGTGCGAAGTTCGGGCCGGGTTGCGTACCGATGGTGATCAACGGGTGTTGTGGCAATATCCACCATTGCAACCATATCGATCCGGTGGTCAATCACCGGACCGATTATCGCGACATGGCCGCCAAGCTGATGGAGACCACGGAACGGGTGCTGGGACGGGTGGAACGATTTTCCGATGTCACGCCGGGATTTGCCCGGACGAAGCTGTCGTTGCCCCTGCGGCGCCTGACCCCGGCCGTCGTGCGCGCGGCACAGGACCTGTTGCGGAAACATCCAACACCCACCTGGCGTGACAAAAGCAAGACCAGCGTCGAATGGGATTGGGTCTATGCGACGATGATCATTGATCTCAAGCAGACACAGAAGCGAACCCTTTCCCAGGATTACGAGATACAGGCTTTCCGCATCGGTGACCTGTCGCTGGTGTCATTGATGGGCGAACCGTTTGTCGAGGCCCAACTGGCCATCAAGCGCGCCTCGCCGACGAAATACACGATGGTGGCGCATTTCAGCAACGGGTACGCCGGATATGTTCCGACCCGTCTCGCCTTTGAAGGCGGTGGATACGAAACCAACACCAGCAACGGATCCAAATGGGATCCTTCCGCATTGGAACGGATCGAGCAGGCGGCGGTTCGCCTGTTGAAACGGGCCTGTCCGGGAACGAAATAATTCCATGTTGACGCGGCGGGAACGGTTGCGGCGTTGTTATTTCAACGAACCGGTGGATCGTCCGGCGGTATACAGCCGGACGGCCTATCCGCCGAACGATCCGACTTATGACCGGTTGCGGGACTACCTGCAGGCACATACCGAGCTCAAGCGGGGTTGGTGGGGGGCTTCGCCGGTGCCTGCCTGCCCGGTTGAAACCACAACGGAACCTCATTCCGGCGATTTTGACCGGCAGATCGATGTGCTCCATACGCCGGGAGGTGATTTGCGGCGCACCTCGTTGGTGAGCCGCAAGGGACAGCCCGGCCTGCACGAGTCCTATTACATCAATTGCCGGGAAGATGCCGAACGCTACCTGTCGATGCCCCTGCCGCAGATCGTGACGGATCCGGCTTCGTTTCGCGAAGCGGATGTGGCGATGGGCGATGCGGGAATCGTTGAAGCGGGACTGGGCCTGAATCCGGGCGGATCCGTGGTTGAACTGTGCGGTTCGGAAAATTTTGCGATCCTTTCCGTGACGGATCGTGACATCCTGCATGCGTTGTGTGAGCGCCAGATGACCCTCCTCCTGAAGCGGGTCAAGGCCCTGATTGGGGCGGGGGTGGGGCCATTTTTCGCCATGCTGGGCGAGGAATATATTGTGCCACCCCTGCATGGGCCGGAAGATTTCAACGATTTCAACGTGCGTTACGACAAGCCCATCCTGGATGCCATCCATCATGCGGGGGGGCGGGTTCACATCCACAGCCATGGATCCATCAAGCGGGTGTTCGCGGGCTTCCTGGAGATGGGCGTCGACGTGTTGCACCCGTTTGAACCGCCCCCGCAGGGCAATATCCTGGCAGCCGAAGCCAAGGCCCTGGCCCGCGGCCGGATGTGCCTGGAAGGCAATATCCAGATCCACCGCATGTATGAAGCGTCGCCTGAATCCGTCCGGCAGGAAACACGGCAACTGATGGCCGATGCCTTCGATGACGGGAGGGGGTTGATCGTCAGCCCGACCGCTTCGCCCTACATCCCGGGTGCGGGTGAAACCTGTTTCCCGCAATACCGGGCGATGGTGGAAACCGTGCTGGCTTACAAGCGTTGAATCGTTGTGGTTTCCGTAGCCAGGGTGTTTTTCCTGCCACGGGCCAGGGAGGCGAACAGCCCCGCCACGCAGAGTGCCGAAAAGACGGCACAGGCGATACGGGCTGAACGCCCGAACTGTTCAGGAGCCTCCAATACGGTTTTTCCCCGGCCCATGACCAGCGTGAGGATCATCATGACGATCGCCATGCTGGTCATCTGCCCGATGGATCGCATGCTGGCCAGTATTCCGGAAGCCATGCCGTAATGCCGGGGTTCAACCGAGCCCATGATGGCATGGGTGTTCGGCGACGAGAAAAGGGCAAAACCGAAGCCCAGAATACCCAGTCCGGTCATGATGCTCCAGAGGGGGGTGTCCGGTTGCAGGATGCAGAAGGTTCCCAGGCCGATGGCCGTAAGCGACATGCCGAGGGATGCCAGTTTCCAAGGGGGGATACGGTCGGACCAACGTCCCGCGAGCGGGGAAAAGAGCGTCATCATCACCGGCTGGGCAATCATGATCCAGCCGGCATCCCGCGGAGTGAATCCCCGGATGTTGACGAGATAGAGGCTCAGGATGAATCCCAGTCCGGCGGTTGCCGCGTAATGGATCAGGGCCGCGGTATTTGAAAGCAGGAAGGGAAGGTTCGTTCGAACCAGCCGGATATCCAGGAGCGGACTGGCGGTATGCAATTCGTGGCGGACAAAGTAGATTCCGCTCAGGATGCTGACCAGGATGCAGAGGGGGCCGACGGGGTCTGAAATGCGGGTGCAGCCGTAGAGGAACGTGATCAAGCCCCACCCGTAGATGCCGGCCCCGGTAAAATCGAAACGTTTGCCGACCGCTTCGGCGGTGTTGTCGTGCAGGCACCGAATGGTCAGAAGGGTGGCCAGCAAGCCGGCTCCGGCATTCAGCCCGAAGATCCAGCGCCAGCCGAGATCGTGGGCGATTATTCCGCCCAGTACCGGTCCCAATGAGAGTCCGAGGTAGACGGCCGCGACGTTCCATCCCAGGGCACGTCCGCGGTTCCTGGGTGCAACGGCGGAAATGAGGATGGCGGTTCCGGTGGAAAACACCATGGCGCCGCCGATTCCCTGGATTATGCGGGCGGTGAGCAGGCTGAGAATGCCGGGTGCGAGGGATGAAAGGAATGAACCGACCGTATAGGTTCCCATGCCGTAAAGAAAGACGATGCGGCGCCCATACAGATCGCCCGCCCGGCCGCATGGCAGAAGAAGGACGGCGGCTGTCAGGAGGTAGGTGGTGGCCACCCATCCCAGCATGACGGCGTCCAGTTCAAGGTCGTTCCCGATGGACGGGAGGGCAATGTTCAGCGCTGCCATCATGAACGGTACCAGGAATGAGGAGAGAACCACCACGGTCAGGATGGCCGTGTTTCCCGGGGATCTGGACGACGGGTTGGTCATGGGGCCGGCGTCAACTTGATTTCGCCGACTGCCCGCTGGGCGGCAATGAGACGGTCTTCCCAGTCTTCCTTGTCGGAATCGGGAATCCGATGCTCACGTTCCATGGATTCCAACACGCGCCGCATGCCATCCTCCAGCGAGATCTGGGGACGGAACTCCGGCACATCCCGCATCAGGCGGTTGGGGGTGTAGATGGTGGAGTATGAAAAAATGGTTTCGCAGATTCCGACATTGGGGACGCCGGCGGCCAGCAGGGTGGCCAGGGGCACGCCGACCATTTCCACCGTACGCCCGATCACGGACATGGCCGTCCGGTGATAATCCGCCCAGGTGCCGAACTCCTGTTTCATCATGTTGTAGGTCTGGCCGACACACCGGTCCCGGCCCAGGGGGAAGACGAACGCCGGGGCGGCATCATCCACATACAGCCACTGGTGGAAGGCGCGGCCGTCCCCGCAGACGGCGATGGGTTTGCCCTTGCGGACGCGGTCCACCCAGGCGGCTTCCCAGGCAATCTGCCGCAACAGGTTCCATCGCGGGCCGAAGGTGGTGGAGGGGCGGATGATTGTGACGGGAAATCCGTCCCGGTAAAAAGCCTCCAGGAACACCCGTTCGGCCGCCACCTTGTTGCGGCCGTAATCGCTGATGGGCCGGAGGGGATGATCCTCGCTGGCGGGCAGCCAGTCGTACTGGACCCCGTAGGTGCAGACGGTGGAGCAGAAGACAAGATGCCGGACCTTGCGGAAGGCCCGGATGGTGCTGGCGGCATCCTCGGCATTGAAGCAGATCATGTCGATGGCGGCATCGAAATGCTCGTTCTGGATGGCAGCCTCGAAGGCAGGCCGGTCGGAACGGTCGCCCCGGAGGAGGCGGACCCCGGGCGGCAGTCCCGGCGCCTGGCCCCGGTTGAACACGGTTACCTCATGGCCGACTTCCATCAATAAACGGACCATGGGGGAACTGATGTTCCCCGTACCCCCGAGTACGCAAACACGCATGACCGACCCTCCCATGAATTCAACGATCCCATGACGCTTGCACACAACCGCCGGGAGGTCAAGGGCAGGTTCGTCCGTGTGCCTGCACACGCTGCCGGTATTTTAGTTCGATGTTGATTCGGGATGGTCCGGTATGGATACTTGCCCCTGAATCAACGGACGTGCCGATGAAAGAGGGGTGGTTATGCCAACGGCTGCTGAACCCGATGTGATCAATTCCGCCACCCCGCTGGAGATGCGATTCGAAGGGGTTCATCCCCGCCTGTATGCCACCGAGGCCCGCCTGCAGGAGGTCCGGCAGAAACTCGGGCGTGAACCGTATGCCGGTTTCCTGGTGCGTATCCGCCGAATCGCCAACAACGGATTGACCAGTGTGGTGCCAGCGGATGGTGACGGCGGAGATGACAAGCGTACCTACGGATGCTACCTGACCCATCTGGTTGCCGCCTACCGCCTGACCGGTGAACGGCCCTATTTCGATGCCGCCTGCCGTTACCTGGAAGCGTTCATCGCCCGTGATTCCTGGACGGTTGACCTGATGTACGGGCACTGGAGCCATGGCGTGGCACTGGCCTATGACTGGTTGTACCACGAATTGGATGCCTCCCTGCGTGAACGAACCGCCGACGCTCTGTATCGCCACGCCCGCCGGTTGTTCGAGGATTGGGTCTCCTACCAGTCGGCAGCACCCGTGGCCTATGCCTGGAACCACACCGCCGTGCCGCACTGCGGACTTATGGCGGCGGGTTGCGCCATCTGGGGTGACCTGCCCGGTGTCGGCCCCCTGTTGCGCATGGGGCTGGAGAAGGCCCGGATCATGGTGGATTCACTGGGGCCGGATGGCGCTTCTGCGGAAGGGCTTGCCTACGGCCAGTACCATAATGATTACCTGGTGCGCAGCATGGTCCTGGCCCACGAGTTGCTCGGGTTGGACCTGTTCGAGGATTGCACGTTCTTCCGCCAGTATTCCCGTTTCATGTTGTATAGCCAGTTGCCCCGATGCGCCTGGCGGGAAACGAAGGTTTTCGTACAGTTGGGCGACAGCAACGGGGATACCTGGTGCGGGCCGGATCCCCAGTTGCGGATGGTGGCGCGCCGCTATCGCGATGGACTTGCGCAGGGCCTGGCCGATGCCATTGCCGCGGCAGGTTCCTCGGCGGACTATGGCGTTTTTGCCGAACCGTTCTGGTATGATGAGACCGTTGCGCCGGAACATCCGGATTCCCTGCCGCTGCTGCATCACCTGGCCGACAAGGATATCGTCATGATGCGCAGCGACTGGGGTGACCAGGCCTCCGTTTTCCTAATCAAGTGCGGGCCAAATTCCGGACACCATGCCGCGAGGCGCTACAAGCAGGATGTCAGCGGCGGCCACATGCATCCTGACGCGGGGCATGTCATGCTGCATGCGCTGGGCGAATGGTTGCTGGTGGATGATGGTTACATGCTCAAGCGTACCTCCTACCAGAATACCGTGTTGATCAACGGGATTGGACAGGAGGGGGAGGGGTATACCTGGTTTGAGGATCTGCCCTTCCGGCAGGGACATCCGGAAGGTCGCATCCTGCGCGTGGAAACGCTGGATGATGTGGATGTGGTCGCCGCCGATGCCGCGCCGCCGTACAAGGCCGCCGCCCGGTTACGTAAGTTTCTGCGGCATGCCCTGTATGTCCGCCCGGATGTCTGGATCCTGGTTGATGAATTGCAGGCGGACGTTGCGTCCACCTACGACCTGCGGTTCCATGCGCCGCAACCGTTCACGGCCGTGAAGGACGGGTGGCGGATGACCACCGGTGGGGTCGCCTTAGAGGTGCTGCCGTTCGGGCTGACGGAGGTGTCGGGTAAAGCCACGGTGGATTACTTGAAAGGGCCGAATGACGTGCATCATGACGAGGAGGTTCCCTGCCTGGTCATCCGCAACAAGCAGCCGGCCGATCATGCGGTTTTTGTAACCCTTTTCCATGCGCATCCTGCCGGCGAGGTGTCCGGGGTTCGTGCCACGGTTGCCGCTACGGGTGGCGGATGCCGGATCGACCTGCAACGGGGCCCGGTATCCATCAAGTTGGACGTTTCATTGAACCGTTCCGATGCCGCCGGTCCGTTTTGCCGGGTATCATCCTGACGGTTTGGCCTCTGGTCATGTGGCAGGACAGCGTTGCATCATTTGATCATGAAGATCGAGCCGGGTATGGCAGCGAGTTCATAACAGCCCCGGTCAACCCCGCCTCGCTGGATGCGGAGTGCACCGTCTAGATCGAATGTGCCTGCCATCCATGACTGGTATGTCCCGGTGTTGTAGCAGGGCGATTGATCGGTGAGGCGGAGGTTTGGGATGCTGTAGCCCATCCCATAACCGGAACCCGGATCGACGAATCCGGGCAGGTTGGTGATGTTGCCGGAACCGCCGGGATCATGCGCCAGGTCGGTGGCGCAGGAATAACCGATGTTTCCCCCGGCCTGGTAGACATCATGACCGGTTGTCAGCGCTTGATTCCCGTAGATGATACAGTTGGTTGCGGTTCCAAGGTTCAGGTACAGGCCTCCTCCGTAACCGGTTCCGCCGTAGCCGGTGGCGGAACAACCTGCCATGGTGCAGCTCTGGATGGCGGCCGTTGCACCGGAGAGATAAACCGCGCCGGCGCGGCTGCCGGTCGTGTTGCCCCGCAGTTCACAGTCTCGCAGGACACCTCCCGACATGAACACCCCGCCGCCATAGGTGGTGCCGTTGATCCGGATGCAGCGGTTGTATGCCAGGATGCAGTTTTGCACCAGTCCGCCGGACTGGTAGATGCCGCCGCCGTCGATATAGGCCCTATTGTAGAGGACCGAGCATGATTCCAGCGTGCCGCCCTGGATGTGAATGCCTCCTCCAAATCCGCAGTAGTTGCTGACGATGGTGCAATTCCGGACGGTTCCGGCATCGAGGCGCAATCCGGCCCCATACCCGTTGTAATACCATGACCCTTCGGTAATGGTGAACCCTTCGAGCAGGGCGTTGGGGGAGTTGATGTAGAATACCCGGCGGTCATTGACGTTGTTGCCGGATACCACGGTGTTCGATTTTCCGTTGACGCTTTCAATGGTGATATCCTTGAAGACATTGATGGTTTGCGAGATGACGTATCGCCCGTTGGTAACCAGCACACGGGTGAACTGCCCGGCTTCACTGTAGGCCTCGTTGACGGCATCGACGATGGTGGTGGATGCCGTTGACCAGGAGAGGAAGGGCGGCACATGGGTGCCTCCGGGGGCGACATAGGCAACGGCCGGCGAGACCCGGATATGGTTGACCTTGGTCTCTTGGTTCGTTTCGTTACCGAGGTTCCGGACCGTTAATGAAACGGTGTAGTAGCCGGCGGAATATTGGTTGGTCACCATGGCCAGGCTGGCACCATTGACGGTGCCATTGCCGAGATCCCAGGCATAATCCACGATGGTGGTGTCGGATCCGCTGACCAGGGCGGAAAATACCACGGAGAGATTGGTATATCCCGTGGTTTGATCAGCCGTGAAATCACAAGCAAGCGGCCCGCTATTCGGGTCGGATGCCTCGTAACAGCCCATATCCACGATGCCAACTTCAATGCGGTTGGAACCCTGCAGGTCCTTGGTGCCGGCCATCCAGGTTTGGTTGGATCCGGCGTTGATGCAGGGGGAGGTGGGGCGCAGGGAATAATCCCCTGCGGCCCGGTCGAGGTAGGCGGGGTCGGCCAGCAGGTTGCTGGATCCGCCGGCCATGGCCGGGGTGAAGCAGGAGAAGCCAACCTTCCCCGCCCCGGTGTTGGTGAGCGAGACAGACCCATTGTAATACACGATGCTGTTGGTCATCGTTCCCCCGGTCATCCAGACACCGTCTCCTGCCTGGTTGTAGGCGTTGTTGTCCGCGACGGTACAGCTTTCAACCTGTCCCCCCGTTTGGTAGATGCCGCCGCCCTGGCCAACCTCGGACCAGCCGAATGTCCGGTTGGTGGTGATCAGGCAATTGCGGAGCAGCCCGCTTGCGAGATAGACGGCGCCGCCACGGTACATGGCCCAGTTGGCCTGCAGGGTTGAATCCTTGAGGATGCCGCCACCCGTGTAGACTGCTCCGCCGAAGGTTGTGCCATTGGACCGGAATGCCCGGTTGTTCGTGAAGGTGCAATGGGTTACCAGGCCGCCGGTCATATAGATGCCGCCACCGTCAACGTAGGCTTGATTATTCCGGATGGTGCAATTGGTGACGGTTCCTGCCAGCATGCGGATTCCACCCGCGTAGCCCGCGAAGTTGTTGTCCACGTCACAAGCGGTCAGGGTGCCGTTGGCCAGGTAAACGCCTGCGCCGGATCCGCCATAGTAATTGGCCCCTCTGGTAATGCGAAGTCCCTCAATGACCGCACCGGCATGGTCAACCTTTAACACGGACCAGCCATCGTACATGGGACCCAGATTTTGCCCGTCAACGGTTGTCACGGAAGCCCCGTTGATGCTACGGATCCGGATCGGAACCTTGATGTCGATCCGGTTGATTTCACCGTAGGTACCGTTGGTGATCAGCACCAGGCTGGAGGCATCGTTCCAGGCCATGGCAACGGCGGATCGGATATTGGTCGCTGCTGTTGCCCATGAGAGGTAGGGTGGGGTGTGGGATCCTGACCGGGAAGCATATACGGTAGCCGGCACGACCTTGATGTGGTTGGTTCTCGTTTGCGTCGCCGTTGCCAGGGATGCGTTGGTGACGGTCAGGGTTACGTCGTACCATCCGGAGGTGTAGTGGTTGGTTACCACGGATCGGGTGGGTCCGCTGACCGAAACCCCGTTTCCGAAAGACCAGGAATACCAACTGATCGACGTGTCCGGGCCGGCAATGCCGGCGGTGAACACAACGTCCAGTTCCGTGAGTCCTTCATTGGTGCTGGCACGGAAATCACAGGACAGGGAGGGGGCACTGGAGGGGGGGGCGGCTTCGTAGCAGCCCATGTCCGGGATGGCTGAGCCACTGCCGCCATTTTGCGGGCGGAGGGCTCCGGTGAGGTCATTCAGTATCCCGATAGACGTTCCGGTGTCAATGCACGGGGAACCGGGATGAAGGCGATAATCGTCGGTGAAACGGTCGACGAACAACGGTTCAGTCTGAATGTTTCCGGTGCCCGCTGGAAGCGGGGTCATACAGGAGTGGAGGACGGTTCCACCGGTCTGGTAGAGGTTCTCGGCGCGGGCGGTCAGGGGGGAATCGCCGTTGTAATAACTGATGCTGTTCGAGATGGTGCCGGCGGTCTGGTAGAAGCCGTCTCCGCTTCCCCGGATACACAGGTTGTCGGCAACCGTAACGTGCAGGATATTCCCGCCGTCCTGGTAGATGCCGCCGCCTTGGGCATTGCCGCCATAGCCCCGGACTTCGTTCCCGGTGATCAGGCTGTTGATCAATTGTCCCACGGAGATGTGTATCCCTCCGCCGGTTGAGCGCGACCAGTTGGACCGGATGATGCAATGTTTGACCAGCCCTCCGGTCATGTAGATGCCGCCGCCGGGTGTGGGGCCGTTGGACCGTTCGCACCGGTTGCTGGTGATCGTGCAATGTGTGAGGGTGCCGGCGGTCATATAGATACCACCGCCGGACTGGTAGGATCCGTTGTTGTGGAACAGGCTGTTGGTGACCACCCCTCCGGTCATGTAAAGGGCCCCGCCATTCCCTGCATAATTACCGCGGAAGATACAGCCGGATACGGTTCCAGCCTGGAGTGTCATCCCGGCGCCATTACCTCCCCACCACGCTGCGCCGCCCTTGATGGTAAGGTTCTCGATGCGGGCACCGGCGGCATTGACCAGGAATACCGACCAGCCGGGATTGGGGCTCTGGCCGCCGATACCGGTTCCACCGGCATCCACAATGACGTCGGCCGCCGTGGTATATCCCTGAATGGTAAGGTGCTTGGTCAGATTGATCTGGGATGCCGCCAGGTAAGTCCCGTTGGATACGAGGATGGTGTCGTTATCGGTGGCCTGGGTGATGGCGTGGTGGATGGTCAGGAATGGACTTGCCCAGCTGAGCCCGTCGTTCGGGGAATCATTGCCGGAAACGGCCACGTGGTAGGTGACCTGACCGGTCACCATGGTGGCGGTTGCCAGGAGTACCGATATGCCGGTGATAGTCACAGACCAGTACGTTCGTGTTGCAATCCACATAGGCAGTATCATAAGGCACTTCATGCCGGATTCCAAGGTTAGAATCCGGCATCCGGGCGCATCTGCGTTGCGTTCCATGTAGGTCAGGCATTCCTGCCTGACCAAGTCGGGCAGGAATGCCCGACTTACTTTGCTTCGGCACGAGTCAACGAATCGCAGTTGCACCCATTTGGTCCTGTGTGATCGCTTGTTATTTACTCCGGGTTGAGGCATCTTGATCGCTTTGGCGGGTGATGGCCCGCCAGGGTGATAAGCGGTTCAAGGAGTGGCCATGAAACGACTGAAACCGGTGCGTTTGGGTGTCATCGGGTGTGGCGGCATGGGGAGTAGTCATATCAGCTATTTCGACAAGGTGAATGGCCTCGCCTTCACCGCAGTGGCTGACATCCTTCCGGCGGCGGTCAAGCGGCATACGGAAAAGCATCCGAACCTCAAGGGTTTTTCCAGCGGGGCAGCCCTGATGAAAAGCGGGCTGGTGGATGCCGTGCTGATTGCGACCCCGCACTATGATCACCCGGTCCTGACACGCCTGGCCTTTCAGCACGGGTTACATGTTTTGTGCGAAAAACCCGTGGCGGTCACGGCCGGGGAAGCCGAACGTACCAACCAGGCCTACCGGAAGGTGAAGGGAAAAGTGGTCTTTGGCGTGATGTTCAACCAGCGGACCAGCCCGGCCTGGCGCAAGGTTCGGCAGATGGTCACCGAGGGGTGGCTTGGGGAAATCACGCGAGTAAACTGGATCATCACCAACTGGTTCCGGAGTCAGGCTTATTTCAATTCGGGCGGCTGGCGCGCCACCTGGGGGGGCGAGGGCGGCGGGGTGTTGATCAACCAGTGCCCGCATAATCTCGACTTGTTCCAGTGGTTCGTGGGCATGCCCGTCGAGGTGACGGCGCAGGTGGCCCTGGGCAAATACCACCGGATTGAAGTGGAGGACGAAGTGATCGCCACGATGCGGTTCAAGAACGGTGCGACCGGTGTGTTCATTACCTCGACCGGCGAGTCGCCGGGAACGAACCGGCTTGAAATCACGGGGGACCGCGGCCGGCTGGTGACCGATGGCGGGTCGACGATCGAGTTCATACATACGGAACAGTCCGTATCAACCTTCTGCAAGACCACGCTCGAACGGTTTGCGAATGTTCCCGCAACACGGATGACCATCGAGGTTCCCGCAGGCGCTGCCTGGGGCGGCCAGCATCAGCAGGTGACGCAGAACTTCGTGAACGCCATCACGCAGGGCGAAACCCTGATCGCGCCCGGCACCGAAGGGATTCATGGTCTGGAACTGGGGAATGCCATGCTGATGTCCGGATTGCTGGGTAAACCGGTCAAACTGCCGACACCGCGCGGGGCGTATGCGGCGTTGATCCGGAAACTGGCGAAACGGTCCGCCTTCAAGAAAGTGGTGGCCGGGGGCTCCAAAGGGGACCTGGCCACCAGCGCCTGACCGGGTGATCCGTTCCTGGTTTCGGTAGATCGTAATCGCCGCTTGACGGCTTTGTGACGGTGCGTTATAAATGCGGGATGTTTCTACCAATAGAAACAACGTACCGCTCGCTGGCGCAGTCCCATGACGTGGTGCCGGTGTACCGGGAGATCCTGGCGGACTTCGAGACGCCGGTGTCCGTGCTGGCCCGTTTCCGGGACCGGCCGAATGCCTTTTTGCTGGAAAGCATGGAGGGTGGCGAAACCTGGGGCCGGTATTCCTTTGTCGGTGTGGATCCTGAACTCTGGTTCGAGGCGGATCATGCCGCGGGGAGTGCGCCGGGGCTGGAACGTATCCGCGACGTGTATCGGGGATTGCGGGTGGCGGAAATCGAGGGCCTGCCCCGGTTTTGCGGCGGGGCGGTGGGGTTTGCCGGTTACGAGGCCATCCGCGAATTCGAGCAGATGCCCGGACCCAAGCCCTCCCGTGACGGGGTGGTTCCCCGCAGCCGTTTCCTCCGGGCTGACCGTTTGATTGTTTTTGACAATGTACGGCACACGTTGAAAATCGTCATCTGCACCCGTCCACGGGAAGCCGGTGCGGACCCCGGCCAGGTGTACCGGGCCGCCATGGCGGAAATCGACCGCCTGGTCGACGTGCTGCGTCAACCGGTTGATTGTCCGGTCCCGGCATGCCTGAAACCGGTCGAATTTCATTCCAATCTTGGACGGGAAGCCTACGAGGCGATGGTTCGCAAGGCGCGGGAATACATTTATACCGGCGATGTCATCCAGGTGGTTTTGAGTCAGCGGTTCAGTGCGTCATGCGATGCTGCACCCATAGACCTGTACCGGGCCCTGCGCCTGTTGAATCCGTCGCCCTATACCTTCTTTCTCAAGATCGGGGAACAGACCCTGGTGGGATCATCGCCCGAGGTCATGGTGCGCCTGACGGGCAACCGGGTGGAGGTGCGTCCCATCGCGGGTACCCGACGCCGTGGTCAGACGGAGCAGGAGGATCGGGCTTTGGCCGATGAGCTGCTGTCTGATGAGAAGGAAAAGGCCGAACATGTCATGCTGGTTGATCTCGGGCGGAACGATGTAGGCCGGGTATCGGAACCCGGCAGTGTGCAGGTGACCGACTACATGATCATTGAACGATACAGTCATGTCATGCATCTGGTTTCACACGTGGAGGGAATCTTGAGCCATGGGCTGGATGCCTATGACGTGATGCGGGCCACCTTTCCGGCCGGGACGTTGTCCGGCGCGCCCAAGATCCGTGCCATGCAGATCATCCACGAACTGGAACCGGCGCCGCGCGGGGTTTATGGCGGTGCGGTCGGCTATGTGGGGTACAACGGGAACATGGACCTGGCCATCACCATTCGCACGCTGGATGTACAGGGCGGCCTGGTGTCCGTGCAGGCGGGTGCTGGAATCGTGTATGATTCGGATCCGGCCCGGGAATACGAGGAGACCTGTCACAAGGCGGCCGCCATGATGAAGGCCGTTGCCATGGCCGTGGATGGTTTAAACCTGCCGGACGGGGCAAAACAGGCTGCGAACCGGCCGTTGACACGGGAGTAGATCGTGATCGTGCTGATCGATAACTTTGACTCGTTCACCTACAACCTCGTTCAGATCCTGGCCGGGCAGGGGGCGGATTTGCGCGTGTTTCGCAACAATGCCATAACCGTTGACGGGGTCCTCAATCTGCATCCGCAGGGAATGGTGGTGTCGCCGGGGCCCTGCACCCCGCGGGAAGCGGGCATCTCGGTGGATTTGATCCGGGCCGCTTCAGGCCGGATCCCCCTGCTGGGCGTGTGTCTCGGGCACCAGTGCATCGGGGCGGCTTTTGGCGCCACGGTGTCCAATGCGCAACGGATCATGCACGGCAAGACGTCCATGGTCACCTATGATGCGGGTGACCTGTACCGGGGGCTGAAAAACCCGTTCCCGGCCGGCCGTTATCATTCTTTGGCGGTGATGCGAAACACGGTTCCGCCGGAACTGGTGCCGGACGCGGTGTCGGAAGACGGGGAGATCATGGGTTTGCATCACCGGGATCATCCGACCTACGGGGTTCAATTTCACCCGGAATCGGTCCTGACTCCGGGAGGCAAACGGCTGTTGCGGAATTTTGTACAGATTGTGGATGCCTGGAAAGCGCCGGCTGGTGACGCGCGGATCTAACGGGGGAGGTGAGATGAAGGAGTTTATCGCCAAAGTTGTGGACCGGCAGAACCTGACTGAATCCGAAACGGTGTCCGCCTTTGACACCATCATGTCGGGAGCGGCAACCCCCGCCCAGATCGGCGCCCTGTTGACGGCGCTCCGGATGAAGGGTGAAACGGTGGATGAAATTGCCGGCGGGGCAGGCTCGATGCGGCGGCATGCGGTGCGGATCGACACGGGTGGGGCACCGGTGGTGGATACCTGCGGCACCGGCGGGGATGGCCTCAACACATTCAATATTTCGACCACGGCCGCCCTGGTGGTGGCGGGCGCCGGGGTGCCGGTGGCCAAGCACGGTAACCGCGCCATCAGCAGCCGGTGTGGGTCGGCGGACCTGCTGGCCGCTCTGGGGATCCAGATTGAAGTGGCCGCCGATGTGGTGGAGCAGTGTATTCAGGAAGCCGGATTCGGCTTCCTGTTTGCACCCCGCCTGCATCCCGCGATGAAACATGCGATGGGGCCGCGCCGTGAAATGGGCATCCGCACCCTCTTCAATATGCTCGGACCGTTGACGAATCCGGCAGGCGCCAAGGCCCAGCTGATCGGGGTATTCCTGCCGGAATTGACGGAAACCTTTGCCCGTGTGCTGCAACGGCTCGGCAGCCGCCGCGCCTTTGTGGTTCATGGCCATGACGGGATGGATGAGATCACAACCACGACCACCACCCGGGTGAGCGAATTGCGGGATGGACAAGTCCGCACCTATGAACTGGATCCGCTGGATTTCGTGGACCGGGCATCGCGTCTGGATGAACTGGCGGGCGGCAGCCCGGATGACAATGCGCATATTGCCCGGGAAATCCTGTCGGGAAAAGCATCGCCCCAACGGGATATTGTCTGTTTGAACGCGGCAGCCGCCATCGTGGCAGGCGGCAAGGCGGATACAATGGTGAACGGGTGGCGTCTGGCCGGAGAAGCGATCGACAGCGGACGGGCTGCCGATGTCTTGAAACGGGTTATTACCATCACCCAGGCGGGGTAGAAACGGTCACCATGGCGGAAGATTGCCTCCAGTATATTTTCCGGGAACGTGCGGAAGCGGTACGCGCGGCAAAAGCCCGGAATGACCGGCAGTCCCTCGAATCGCGGGCGGTCGCGCGGGTGCATCACGATTTCCGTAGAAGCCTGATGGACGGCGTGGGCCCGCGCATCATTGCCGAATGCAAGCATGCCAGTCCTTCAGCAGGTATCCTGGTGGAGGATTACCGGCCGGCGGACATTGCCCGCGGGTATGTCACGGCGGGTGCGGCTGCCGTCTCCGTGCTCACCGAACCCCTGCATTTCCTGGGCAGTGCAGATGATTTGATGGCGGTTCGCCGGGCCGTTGATTGTCCGGTGCTGTGCAAGGATTTCCTTTGTGATGCGTATCAGGTGCTTGAGGCAGCCGCCTGGGGTGCCGATGTGGTGCTGATCATTTTGGCTGCGGTGGACGAGGCACTCGGACAGGACTTGTACCGGGCAGCCCGTGAAAGGGGACTGGACGTCCTGGTGGAAGCCCATACCGCCGCGGAAGTGGAGCGGGCCCTGGCCTGGAAGGATGCCGTGGTGGGTGTCAATAGCCGGGATTTAAAGACCCTGGTGACCAATCTGTCGGTGGCGCTCGAACTGGCGCCGAAGATTCCGGCCGGCCGGCTGGCCGTTGCCGAGAGCGGCATCCGCACCGCCGACGATATCCGGCGCCTGATGGATGCCGGGTACCGGGGGTTTCTGATCGGGGAGTCCTTCCTGCGACGGGTTGATCCGGGCAGTGCCCTGCACGGGTTGATCCACGCCGTGCGGGGTTGAACCAGCCTGTAAAAACCATTGCAGGGAAGGCATGAATCCGTAAGAATCCAGATCCGTTTTACACGCAGGGAAAATTTATGCTGTTGGCACATGATATTTTGAAGATGCTCAAGGAACACGAGGAGGTCGTGGCGGAATTCTATGATGCCGTGGCCGGATGTTCCTGGTTCCGGCGCCGGTTCTGGGAGTCGATGGCGGCGGATGAACGGCGCCACGCCGAACTGATCGCCCGGCTTGTGACCCGCGTGGAGAGCGGTGATATCCAGGTCAAGGTCAAGGGTCTTGCCGTGGTGGATATCGTTGAATCGCGCAATTTCGTGATGAACCTGCGTGACCAGACCCGGGCTGGCCTGTTGACGCGCCCTGAACGGATACGGCATGCCCTCCAGATCGAGCAGGATATGATCGACAAGAACGCCTTCCAGGTCCTGGAAACGAATCATCCGGAACTGCGGCGGGTGGTGAACGAGATCCGCTCGGAAACCCAGGCGCATCGCCAGCGTCTGGAGCGGGAATGCCGCCGCTGGTTCTGAGGGTCCGGCTACCCGATCGTGACGCGGTTGCGTCCTTCGCGCTTGCTCCGGTACATGCATTGATCAGCCCGGCTGATCAGGTGCGATGGATCGTCCGTGGGCTGTACCACACTGGCTCCGATGGAAATTGTGACACGCAGTGAACCGGACTCCACGGGCAGTGATGACGACTCGATCAGGACCCGGTACCGTTCGGCGATGGTCTGGAGCAGGGTGTTTTCCACGTTGTCGGCAATCACCACGAATTCTTCCCCCCCCCAACGTCCGACGATGTCGAATGAACGGGAACTGTCACGCAGGGTCTGGGCGATGAGCCGGAGTACCCGGTCGCCGATGGCATGGCCCCAGGTGTCATTGACGGTTTTGAAGTGGTCGATATCCATGAACAGGACCGCGAAATTCCAGTTGTACCGGTGCATCTGGTCGAACCGGGCGTTGAGTGTCATGTCAAGATAGCGCCGGTTGGCCACCCCGGTGAGCGGATCCAGCAGGGAAAGGTGCTCGAGTTGGTGGATACGTTCCTGCATCACCCGGCGGGCGGCATCCTCGGAGAACAGTTCCACGGCGCCGGTGATCTTGCCGTCCGGATTCCGGATGGGAATGGAACGGATGAGGACGGGCACCCGGTGCCCGTCCTTATGCTTGAGATAGGCTTCGGTACGGATCGGTTTGCAGCATTGCATGGCGCGAACCAGGGGGCATGACCCAGTGCACATGGGATTGCCCTCATTATCCACGTGCTGGAGGATATTGTCGTGGCAGGCGTGGCCGATCACCTCGGCGGCGGAATACCCTGAGATTTGTTCAGCCCCGGTATTCCAGTACCGTATGATCCGGTTCTGGTCGACGAAATAGACGCCTTCGGTCAGGTTGTCGAGCAGGGTGCGATAAAAATCAGGGGTTTCATTCATGATTTGTGTCCGGTCTCATTGATACCGACTCGACCAGCAGGAATCAAGCACGACTGCACGGGGGGCAGTTTGGGGGGATGTCGGGAAATTTTCTTGTCGGGTGGGGGACGGGTGGTAGGATTCACGCCGGTCACCGAATCGACGGTTAGGAATCCTGCCATGGACGTGAAACGACACGAACGATTTCATCTGCATTCACTGGACGAATTGCGGCAAGCCATTGGGGCGATGGGCCTGCATATTCCCGTTACGACGGATGTGGCGGTGCTGGGGGATCCCCTTGAGCTGGGTGGGCGCTGCCTGCCCAACCGGTGTCTGGCACAGCCCATGGAAGGCTTTGACGCCCTGCCGGATGGCGGGCCCGGGCCGCTCTCGTTCCGACGCTACGCCCGCTATGCGCGCGGCGGTTTCGGGCTCATCTGGGTGGAAGCCACCGCCGTTCTGCGGGAAGCCCGGTCCAATCCCGGCCAATTATTCCTGCACCGTGACAATGTGGACGGATTCCGCCGCCTCGTTGACGAGACGCGCCGGGCGGCCCGTGAAACTTTCGGCCGGGACCTGGTGCTGATCATCCAGCTGACCCATTCCGGGCGGTACAGCAAACCCGATGGCATGCCCCGTCCCCTGATTGCCCACCGGAGCCCTGTCCTGGACCCATTACATGACTTGCCGGCGGATTATCCGGTGGTCACCGACGATTACCTTGATCGGTTGCAGGACACCTACGTGGAGGCGGCCCGCCTGGCGGCGCAAGCCGGTTTTGACGGGGTGGATATCAAGAGCTGTCATCGTTACCTGGTCTCGGAACTGCATGCCTCGTTCACCCGTGAAGGCCGATATGGAGGCGCTTTCGAGAACCGAACCCGCCTGTTGCGTGAAACCCTGGCCCGTATCCGGACCGAAGTTCCGGGCGTATTTGTCTGCACACGTCTCAACGCATTCGATGCCATCCGGCATCCGTACGGATTCGGTGTCGATGTGGATGATGAGAAGCTGCCCGACCTCACCGAACCGATCCGGCTGGTCCGCCAGTTGAAGGAGACCGGCATCTCGGTGTTGAACATTTCCATCGGCAATCCCTATTTCAACCCGCATTACGGCCGTCCCTACGATTTCCCCATCCAGGGATTCCAACCCCCCGAGGACCATCCCCTGTGCGGGATTGACCGTTTTTTGAGCATCACGCGCGCCATCCAGGAAACCTTCCCCGACCTGCCCGTGGTGGGTTCCGGCTACAGTTGGTTGCGGCAGTTCATGCCGCAGGTCGCAGCCGGCGTGATTCGGACAGGCGGGGCGACGTTGTTTGGTATCGGGCGTGGCGCCTTCGCGTATCCGGACGGGGTACGCGACCTGTTGGAGAAGGGGGCGATGGATCCCGCCCGCTGCTGCGTGGCGTGTTCCGGTTGCACCCAGATCATGCGCGACGGCGGCATGACCGGATGCGTGGTGCGTGACAGCGAGATTTACGCGCCCCAATACCGCCTGGGTCGCCGGTTTTCCGTGGACCGCCTGCGTGCGGAAGCCAAGCGTTGCCGGGACTGCGAGGAGGCCACCTGCACGGCGGGCTGTCCCGCCCATGTCCAGGTGCCCGCCTTCATCAAGGCCTTTGCCGATGGTGACCTGGCCACGGCGTATGTTATTCTGCGTGCGCGCAATGCCTTGCCGGAAATGTGTGCCATGGTATGTCCGTCCGAGGTGCAATGCGAAGGCCATTGCCTGGAAAAACTGTTTTGTGACCATCCGATTCCCATCCGTGACATTCAGCGGGTGGTATGCCGTCTGGCGCGCCGGGCCGGCATGACCGGTGTCCGGTTGCCGGAGCAGGCCACCGGCCGGACCGTGGCGGTGGTGGGCGGCGGGCCGGGCGGCGTGGCGGGCGCCATCCGCCTGCTCGAGCGCGGGCATGCGGTAACAATCCTGGAACGCGGGGAACGCCTGGGCGGCACCCCCGACAGCATCATCCCGGGTGAACGGTACCGTGAGGCTGATACGGAAACCGAGGCCATCCTCAAGCCGGCCCTTGCCGCCTGCCGTTTGACCATCCGGTTCGGAACGGTCCTGGGTCGGGATGTTTCACTAACCGCCCTGTGCAAGCAGCATGATGCGGTCCTGCTTGCACCCGGCCTCGGTAAGGGAGCCACGCTCGGATCGGCGCCCAACGGCGTGATGCAGGCCATGGAATTCCTGCGCCGTGTCAAGACCGGCGGGATGAAGGACGTGCCCCCTTCCGTGGCGGTAATCGGCGGGGGCAACACGGCCATGGACGCGGCCGTGACGGCACGTCAGCTCGGTGCGCGCGATGTCTATCTTGTGTACCGGCGGTCCTTCGCGGAAATGCCGGCCTGGCCGGCTGAACGCGACCATTTTCTCGCCAGCGGCGGACATTGCCTGGTGTTGACCCAGCCCACCGGTTACCTGGCCGATGCCACCGGCCGGTTGGAGGGGGTACGGGTGGTCCGCACCGAACTCGGTGAACCGGATGCGTCGGGTCGTCGCCGGCCGGTTCCGGTGACCGGCAGTGAAAGCGTTTTACGGGCGGGCCTGGTACTCGAGGCGCTGGGTCAGGAAATGTCGGACGAGTTGCGCGGCGCGCTGGATGGGTTGACGTTGACGGCCGGCGGCCTGGTGCAGACCGAAAGCCCGCAGTCGTTCCGGACGTCGATGCACCGGGTGTATGCGGCCGGCGACATCATCAGCGGCGGCACAACGGCCGTGCAGGGTATTGCCGAGGGACTTCATGCGGCCGACCAGATCCATGAGGACATGACCGGCCGGGCCGGTTGACAAGGGAACGGAAGGGACGGGTGTCATGCGCAAGGGATTGTTCATTTTGAACCCGGAGGCATTCAAGAATATTTACGGTTCTCCTGAGTTGGAAGCGGTAAACCGGCTGGTCGAGCTGGTGGGTCCCCCGCGGACCGCCGATGAAGTGCGGCAGGATCCCGCCATCCTGCAGGATGTCGAGGTCATCTTTTCCGGGTGGGGCGGGCCCTGCATCGATGCGGATTTCCTTGCCCATGCACCGAAACTGAAGGCGTTATTTTACGGGGCGGGTTCGGTCCGCGGCATCGTCACGGATGCCTTGTGGGAACGCGGGATCGTGGTGACCAGTTCCTACGGCGCCAATGCCGTGCCGGTGGCGGAGTATTGCACGGCGGCAATCCTGTTCTCGCTCAAGCTTGGCTGGCAGCATGCCCGGGCCGTCCGGGAACGACGGGACTATGTGCGTTTCGATGTTCCGGGAGCCTTCGAGACCACCATCGGCCTGGTATCGCTGGGCATGGTGGGTCGCAAGACGCGGGACATGCTCCGTGCCTTTGACCTGCAGGTGCTGGCCTATGATCCGTTCGTCAAGCCGGAGCAGGCCCGCGCCTTGAATGTGACCCTGGTCAGCCTGGATGAACTCTTTCATCGGAGTCAGGTGGTTTCCCTGCATACGCCCAATCTTCCCGAAACCCGCCACCTGATCCGGGGCCGGCACCTGCGCCTGATGCCGGTCAACGGCACGTTTGTCAATTCCGCGCGCGGCGCCATCGTGAATGAGCCGGAAATGATCGAGGTGCTGAAGGAACGGTCGGATCTGACCGCCGTACTCGACGTGACGCTGCCGGAACCGCCCGTGCCGGAATCGCCGCTGTACCAGTTGCCGAATGTGATCCTCACGCCGCACATCGCGGGTTCGATGTCGGGTGAATGCCGGCGGATGGGGCAGTATGCCGTGGCGGAATGCCGCCGCTGGCTGAACGGGGAACCCCTCCAGTGGCAGATCACCCGGGAACTGGCTGCAAGGCTGGCGTGAGGGGAGGGCGCGGACGCACGGTCCGGCCCGGTGCAGGATGGAAAGGAATCATCATGAAGACAGGATTGGTATCGGTAACATTTCGCCCAAAGACACCGGAACAGGTCGTGGCGCTTGTCGCAAAGGGTAAGCTGGATGCGATCGAGTGGGGGGGCGATATCCATGTTCCCCACGGCGATGTGGAACGCGCCAAACAGGTCCGGCGCATGACCCTGGATGCCGGTTTGATCGTGGCGTCGTACGGTTCCTATTACCGGGCCGCCCACAGCGAGAACGACAATCTTCCGTTTGCCAAGGTGCTGGACAGCGCCCTGGCGTTGGATGCGCCGACCATCCGCGTATGGGCCGGAACCCTCGGGTCCGCCAAGGCGGATGCCGCGAACCGGGCCGCCGTGGCCGACGACCTCCGTCGCATCGGGTCCATGGCCGCCGGCGAGGGCATCACCGTGTCATTGGAATATCATGGCGGGACCCTGACCGATACCAACGAATCTGCGGCGCAACTTCTCCAGGATGTCAATCATCCCAATATCCGGTTGTACTGGCAACCTCCCGAAGGGGACGAGGCGTACCGGATGGCGGGCCTGAAAGCCGCCCTGCCGGTGCTGAGCAACTTGCATGTCTTCCATTGGGTCATGTGCAACGGGCAGCGGGAACGATGTCCCCTGGCGGAAGGACACGAGTCCTGGAAAACCTATTTCCGGGCGGTTCGTGAAACCGGGCGTCCGCATGCGGCTCTGCTGGAGTTTGTGCGCGGGGATTCCGACGAACAGTTCCTGGCCGATGCGGCCACCCTGCGTGACTGGGTGGCACAGGAACATGCCGCGGGAGCCCGGGTATGAGCGGCCAGCCGGTTTTCATCACCGACGATTTCCTGCTGGATACGCGGCATGCCCGGGACTTGTATCACCGCTTTGCCCAGTCCCTGCCGATCATTGATTATCATTGCCACCTGCCGCCGGCGCAGATTGCCGCGGATGCACGGTACCGGAACATGACGGATGTGTGGTTGTCCGGGGATCATTATAAATGGCGGTTGATGCGCGCCAACGGCGTTCCCGAGGCCTTTATCACCGGCGATGCGCCTGATCGCGACAAGTTCATGCGCTGGGCTGAAACGGTGCCGTGCCTGTTGCGCAATCCGCTGTATGCCTGGACCCATTTGGAACTGGCCCGCTATTTCGGTATCACGGACCGGTTGCTTTCCCCGGCGACGGCGGAGGAAATCTGGGACGCCTGCAACGCGCGCCTGTCGGAACCCGGTTTCTCGGCCCGTGGATTGATGGAACGGTCCCGGGTGGTGCTGGCCTGTACCACGGATGATCCCGTCGACGGGTTGGAACATCACCGGGCCCTTGCGAATGACCGGTTGTTCTCGGTGCGGGTGCTGCCGACCTGGCGCCCGGACAAGGGCATGACCATCGAGGATCCCGCGGCGTTCAATGCCTGGGTTGCCCGTCTCGAGACCGCGGCCGGTTGCACGGTGGACTCCCTCGACGCGTACCGGTCGGCCCTGCTCAAGCGGCATGCGGCCTTTCATGCGGCCGGTTGCCGCCTGTCGGATCACGGGCTGGAAACCGCCTATGCCGAGCCGTATACCGAAGCCGAACTGCGGGCGATCTTCCGGAAAGTCCGGGAGGGTGCGGCCCCCAGCCCGGTTGAAGTATTGAAGTTCAAATCGGCGATGTTGTTTGAATTCGCGGTGATGGATGCCGACCGCGGCTGGACCCAGCAGTTCCATTTCGGGGCGTTGCGGAATGTCAACCGCCGCATGTTCGAGCGGCTTGGCCCGGACAAGGGCTATGACACCATCGGGGATTTTGAGCTGGCCCGTCCCTTGTCCCGGTTGCTGGACCGCCTGGAAGCCGCCGGAAAATTGACGCGTACCATCCTCTATAACCTCAATCCGCGGGACAGCGCGCTGCTGGCCACGATGATCGGGAATTATCAGGATGGATCGATGCCCGGCAAGATGCAATACGGCAGTGCCTGGTGGTTCCTGGACCAGGAGGACGGCATGGTCCGGCAGATCGAGGACCTGTCGCAGATGGGTGTCTTGCGGCGGTTTGTCGGCATGCTGACGGACAGCCGATCATTCCTGTCGTATCCCCGGCATGAGTATTTCCGGCGCATCCTGTGCAATGTGCTGGGGCGCGACATGGAACGTGGTCGGATACCCAGCGATCTGGAACTGGCCGGCGCGCTGGTCCGGGATGTCTGCTACCACAATGCCGCCCGCTATTTCGGGATCGACCTGCCACCCGTGGGGTAGCCCCGGGCCACAAGCCCTTCGTGCTCCAGCACGGTGGCCAGCGCCATGATGAAAGCCAGCGGGATTCCGATGCCCCGGACCAGGAGCGGACTCCACAGGCAGGCAACCCCGAACCCGATCAGTCCGGCGCCAACGCCCCATGCCAGGCCGCGGGTAACCGGGTCAGTCGCGTGATGGGCGGCACGCAATGCCCGGCCATGAAAGACGGCAAGCATCAGGATGAAGAGGATGGCGGCCGGGATGCCGGCCGATGACCCCAGCACCAGGTAGAGGTTCTGGGTATCAGGCTCGGCGGCATGTTCGGGGCTTGGCAGATACCCGTAATAGGTGCCGATATGATCCTGGTACAGGCCCTGGCCGACACCGAGCAGGGGATGATCCTCGGACATGAACCGGGCCGCCTGCCATTCGGTATAGCGCTGGGTGGGCACCCCGTCATCATCGAACAGGGCGATTGACTGCGACCAGACCGTCGGATTGGAACGGGGAAGCAGGGGTGCGGCGGACAGGATGATTACCACGGCCAGACCGGCCAGGGCCGTGGTGCGGGGATGATGCCAGGCCGTGAGCAGGCCAAAGGCCACGCCCAGGCCGATGGCGGCGCCTCCCGAAAGCAGTACCCACGCGCCGCCGATCAGCAGGATGGCATACCAGGTTTTGCGAAGCGGGACCGGATCGTACAGCAGGAGCCCACCCACCACGGGAAGGGTCAAGGCCAGGAATCCGCCCAGCACGTTGCGGTTGGTGAAGGTGCCGCCGACTTTCAAATTGTCAATTTCCGCCGCCGGCCAGGCGTATTGTGCGAGGGCCAACAACAGGATGGCCGTGAGGACCACCCCGGCCCATCGCAGGGCACGGGCTCGACGCACCGGATCGTCGAGCAGCGACGTAAACAGCCAGAACGCGAGCAGGAAATACTCGACGGCCTGCACCAGGTCCTTGATCGACTTGAGCCGGTAGCCGGCATGCATGACGGACATTGCGATTGCCGCCAGGAACAGGAAGATAACCAGCGGGGTGCGGCGAAAGAGCCCGGACAGGGTCGGCCAGCCTGCCGAGACCAGGAGGAGTCCCCCCGCAAACCAGACCAGCGGGTCAACCGGGGAAAGGAAGGTCTTGGGGGCCACTTCAATGCTGAACTGGGTGGGACCGATCAGGATGGCGGCCAGGGTACACCAGTCGGCAAGCTCCGCCAGACGTGAGCGGACCGTGGTCAAGGTTCGGTCTCCTCGATGTCCACCGGCACATAGCGTGAGTCGGTGATCAGCAGGAGTTGATCAATCCGGATGCCGTCTTCCCGGTTGAAGAGGGTGATTGTGTGGGTGCCGGCAGCGAGCTTGAAGGTGAGACGGGGCGGTGCCTTTACCCAGTGCCAGGTATTGTAGGTGGCGTCCTGGCCAAAGGTGAAGGATGGTTGCTCGTCGAATTGCACGGTGAACGAATTGCCGCATCCGTCCTGCCAGAAACAACGCGCCCAAAGGTGGAAAACGCCGGCAGATTTTAACTTGAAGGTGTATCGTGCATGACCGGCGATTCCCCCTTCGGATGGTTTTTTGCTGCCGGGTGCGACTTCAATGAACCGGTTGCCGGAAATTGCCTGACCGGCCTTGACGGGGGCCTGGTTGGTGACGGTGACGATGGTAAAGGGTGGCGCCACCTGGGCAGTTTCCGCCTCGATCAGGATCGAGCCGGCAAGGCTGATGGTGCAGCAGGCAATCCAGACAATCAGGATTTTGATGAGTTTCATGTCCAAGATGTAGCGTGTTCGGCCCGAACCTTCAAGTCTTCAATCCGGGATGGGTGAGAAGCTCGTAGAGGGCTGAGGTGGCTGTGAGCATGCCGGCCAGTGGGTAGTGGGAAACCGCTTCGGCGGCACGGCGACCCAACTGTTCCCGTTCGGCCGGATTGTCCAGCAGGTGGGCGATCGCCCCGGCGAGTGCCGCCGGATCGTGCGGTGGAGCCAGACGGCCGATTGCTTCCGACTCAACCACGTCGCCCAGACCCCCGACACGCGTGGCAACCAGGGGGCGCCCGGCCGCCATGCTGTCGAGCAGGGCATAGGGCAGTCCTTCCCACCGGGAGGC
>Ga0156641_1156_pt3 | contig 33744 bp, 34 predicted proteins | sample RifOxyC3_FD_110715 | JGI IMG/M metagenome (GOLD analysis project Ga0156641, IMG submission 110715) | Lentisphaerae bacterium RIFOXYC12_FULL_60_16 | reverse complement strand
GACTTCCTGCCCTACCGGACGCAACTTATCCCGCTTGCGGCGACGATGGTGTATCTCGGCGAACGGTGGCTCGAACCGGCGATCAAGGACAAGCTCCGGCGGTGGTTCTGGTGCGGCGTCTTCGGCGAACTGTATGGCGGCGCCGTTGAGACGCGCAACGCCCTTGATTTGCAGGATCTGCTGGCATGGAGCGACGTACCCGGCGCACCCGAGCCCAAGACGGTCGTGGATGCCGGCTTCCAGGTGTCCCGGTTGGACACCCTGCGGACGCGGACAAGCGCGGCGTACCGGGGGTTGTACGTCCTTCTCCAGCGCGAGGGTTCCCAGGACTTCTTCTGGAAGGCGCGCATGATTGACCTGGACCGGGATGAGTGCAAGATCGACATCCATCACATCTTCCCCAAGGCATGGTGCAAGGCCCAGGGCATTACGCCGGCCGTTTTCAACTCCATCGTCAACAAGACGGCCATCTCATACAAAGCCAACCGCATGATCGGAGGCAAGGCCCCATCCGCATACCTTGAGGACATCCGCACGCACAGTCACGTCGGTATCGGAGTTGACGAGCAGGACGCCATTCTCCGCACGCACGTCATAGACCCCGGGCTCCTGCGCACGGACGACTTCCCTGCTTTCTATGAAGCTCGCAAGAAGGCCCTTATTGCCCATGTCGAGCGCGCCATGGGCAAAGACGCCGTCTCTCACGCGCCCCAAGCCGCACCCGAGGACGAGTGGGAAGATGAGGAATCGGATGAGTAGAATGGGTGAACGTACATGCATGTGGCAACTGTCACTCCGGCGACTACACAAGCGCAAAGTACAGCTCTTTTCTGTGACCACCTGAATCCGCGTGACGCGACAGGTGACGATTCTCGCTGCTCCGCCGGTTGCGCCCCTTCCACGCCAGAGCCGAAGGCTAAGGCGTGTCCGGCGTGTCCCACCATAGCCCGCAGGGTGACGGCGGAGTCGCAACCGGCTTCGCGGTGCTCAGACATACGGAACCGGAAGAAGAGAAGACGCGCGCGCCCGGATTCGGAGCCTCCGGGATCGAGAGCCTTCTGCGCGCAGCCGCGTGCGGCGTGATGTACACCATCCTCAGATTGAACAGATCGGTGTCCGGGGCATACTCCCGGTCGAATGCGGTTCGACCATACTTCAAGGTTGGCGGAGAGGGGGGGATTCGAACCCCCGGTACACTTTTGGCATACACAGCATTTCCAGTGCTGCACCTTCGGCCACTCGGTCACCTCTCCCTGATGCAATAAAGGGCGACATCCTGCGATATGTCCAAATAGCGGGTCAAGCGCAGAATCCATCAATTTGGGAGCAGACGAGGCGAATATAACGTTGTGATTTGGGTCATGTTCGATTTACATAGGGGACTCAATGATCAACTCACCGCGAATTCTGAAGATTGCCCGGTTGATGCCGGAAAGTGCCCGCACCATCGTCCAAACAATCATTCTCGCCATCAGTGGCGGAACCGCCTCCGTCGTCTTCATGCTGGGCGTCCATGCGGTATATCTGGTGACCTATAAAAAGTTGGCAACGCATTCCCTGGCCTTCTTCGCCGGTGCCAGCCTCGTTTTAATCCTCACATCATCCTTGATCGTGGGGGTTCTACTCGGTCGAATTTCACCCCAGGCTGCCGGTAGTGGGATTCCTCAATTAAAGGCGGCTTATTGGAAAGGGTTGGGACATGTTGCGTGGACGCCTACAATCGTAAAGTTTATTGCCGGAATCGTCAGCATAGGAGGAGGGGCCAGTCTCGGACGTGAAGGCCCCAGCGTATATATGGCGGGTGGCGTAGCGTCGGGTCTTTCCGGATTGTTTGGCATCCCGAAACGCAAGCGCCGGGCTGCAGTGGCCATCGGATCAGCGGCCGGCCTGGCGGCTGCGTTCAACACACCGTTGGCAGCCATCACGTTTGTACTGGAAGAACTGATTGGAGACTGGAACAGTCGCCATCTCGGACGGGTCGTGCTCGCGTCGGTGGTAGGCGCCATGGTGGTCTATGGATTCATCGGGAAGACTCCATCCTTTATTCTCCCTTCGGTTGAACAGGCATCCTGGACGCATATGCTGGCAGTTCCCCTGGTTGCCCTGGTTGCTTCGCTTCTGGGCGTCATCTTCCAGAGGGCCACCGTTTACGGCCGCGGTCGTTTCCGGCTTCATCCAATGGTTCCAGACTGGTTGCGACCCACCCTCGGAGGGCTGACGACCTGGCTACTCGGGATTACCGGGTTTGCCATCTGCGGGTTAACCGGTGTGTTTGGCTTGGGGTATGAAGATCTTTCCACGGCTTTGGAGGGAGGCGTCGATTGGCGGGTTGCCGGGCTGCTGGCACTTCTAAAGTTGTTTGCCACCATTGCCTGCTACAGCACGGGTGGGTGCGGTGGCATATTCTCCCCCACCCTGTTTATTGGCGGCTTCAGCGGCCTCTTCGTGTCGGGTATGCTTGGAAAAGTGCTCCCCCTGGGCCCAGACGACCAGATATTGTTGACCGTTGTCGGCATGAGCGCCTGTCTGGGAGGTGTCATCCGGGCTCCACTCACCTCGATACTGATTGTTTTCGAGATGACGCATGAGTTCAATCTGGTTCCCGCCCTGATGCTGGGAGCCCTGGTCAGCCAGACGATCAGTCGTTTGGCCGGCCCACATAATTTCTATGATGACCTCCTGGTCCAGGACGGGCATGAATTGATCCGGATACATCCCCCCGCAGACTTGAGCGGATGGCAGAACCTTCCCGTTTCGGTCGTGGCCGTCAATCGACCGGTGACGGTTGATTCCCTTGAACCGGATGCAATCCGCAAATTGCTGATGACATACCCCTACCATGCGTTCCCCTGTATCGAAAACAATCATCCTGCCGGCATCTTGCGACGCGAACAACTGGAGAACTTTCTTAAGACCGGTATCCGGCCTGAAATGAATCCTGCCCTGTTGTGCTTCCCCGACGAGTCCATTCGGGATGCATCGCAACGTTTTATCAATTCACCGGTCGGCATGCTCCTGATCGTGGAACGAACCTCCGCCAACCTCCAAAGCGTGTTGACGCTTCACGATCTCCTCCGGGCCCAGGCATCCATACAGGAATGATCCTGCGCTGCATTCCGCTTGAAGTCTCCGGCATGCTTTTCTAGTCTCTATCCGTTGTTAAAACCAGTCGAGGTGTCTGCCTATGAAGACAATTCCCATCACGGAAGAAATGACCGGCGCCATTGTTGGTGAACTCAAACAAAGCCCTTTCTTCAAAGACCTTAGCGTGGAGGAGCTAACCGGCATTGCGCGGCAGGCAACACTTCAACAGTATGATGCCGGTGAAACCATCATGGAGGAAGGTGCCCCTTCGGATAGTTTTTATGTCATGGCTGCCGGTGAAGCTATTATTACGGTTCACCATACGAAAACCCATGAACCCGTCGAGGTGGCACGGGTGCTTCCCTTTGATACGATTGGCGAACTCGGGCTACTGCTTGGACACGGTCGTTCAGCCACCGTGGTGGCGGCACCCGACACGATGCTCCTGCGGTTCGAGGAGAAATTCTTCCATCAAATGTTCACGACCCTTCCCGCCTTCGCACTGGTAACTTGTCGCGTACTGGCAAATCGCCTTGACCAATCGGCGCGCAAGATTCCACTCCCGCCTGCTGATCTGGCCAGCCACACAATCCCCGAAGAAGTTCGCAACCTTCTTCCCGTTGAATTCCTTCAGCGTCACCGCCTGTTACCGTTCAAGCAGGATGGCAGCTCCATTCATATCGGGTTCGTTGATGATCCTACTCCGCAAATTGTCAGCGCGGTTCGTGATCGCCTGCCGGGAATGGATGTGAAGCCGTTTGCCATCGACATGTCGACATTCAATGCCTTCATGCAGCAAGCACCCGGTGTTTCTCCCGGGTCGACGCCCATGGCGTCGGTTGTTTCCGCTTCATCGGAAAATACGGAACTCGATGCCATCTTGCGTCGTATGGTGGCGGAGGGCGCATCCGATGTCCACTTGTCCGCACGACAGCAGTCCCGGTGGCGTATCGACGGGGATATGCACGATGTACCCAATCTGCCGGTTCAGGGTGAAGCCGATGTGCTGGACATGCTTACCCCGATCATGCCACAACGCAATCGGGACCAGTTCAAACAGGATAATGATACCGATTTCGCCTACGCCATACCGGGTGTCTCCAGATTCCGGGTAAACATGTTCCGCGATCAGAAGGGTGTGGGAGCCGTTTTCCGGCAGATTCCCGACAAGATTCTGACCCTCGAACAGTTGGGCTTGCCTCAGGTCGTCACCCATCTGTGTGAATTCCCCAAGGGGCTCATCCTCGTAACCGGCCCCACCGGCAGTGGAAAATCAACCACCCTCGCGGCAATGATCGATTACGTGAATAAATTGCGATGTGATCATATCATCACACTTGAAGATCCGATTGAATTCGTCCATGTCAGTCAGAAGTGCATGGTTAACCAACGCGAAGTAGGACCACACACAACCTCATTTTCACGTGCGCTGCGTGCCGCCCTTCGCGAAGACCCCGATATTGTCCTGGTTGGTGAAATGCGTGACCTTGAAACCGTAGCCCTGGCGCTCGAGACAGCCAATACCGGACATCTGGTGTTTGGCACCCTGCACACCAATACCGCGATCAGCACCATTGCACGTGTCATCGACATGTTCCCACCCGGACAGCAGAATCAGGTCCGTACGGTTTTGGCTGATTCACTCAAGGGGGTGATCGCTCAAACCCTCTGCAAGCGCATTGGGGGAGGACGGGTGGCTGCCCTTGAAATCATGGTGTCCGACACCGGTATTGCCAGCCTGATCCGGGACGGTAAGACACACCAGATTCTCAGCATCATGCAAACCGGCAAGGCAAGAGGCAACCGGTTGCTTAACGACGAACTGTTCCGCATGGTAAACGAGAAACTCATAACCCAGGATGAAGCCATGACCCGCGCCGTGGAAAAAGAGGAGTTGGCTTCAAAATTTGGGATTTCAGCACATAAGACGGTGTAATGCCGTAAGGCTGATTTTCGGACCGGTTCAGGCAGGATTCAAGACCACCGTTTCGGTCTTGGACATGGCGATTTCAAGCACGGAGCCTTGGATGATGGCCGTTTCCTTCCGACCCTTGACCGTGCGGGTCATACGGATCGTGCCATTCGTTGGATTGGCCAGCTTGATGATGCCGCCAGCAAGACTCTGGATACGGACATTCGTTACTTCACGGTGATTGCGTGCAGCACTTATCAGGAAGGCACCTTCGGTTCGCATACCCGAAAAAGCAACATGGCGCCACCGTGCCGGTGCTCCGGCAAACAGGTGGGTAACTCCCCTTCGTGTGTGCAACAACATTTCCTGGATGGCTGCCACAGACCCCATGCCGCCATCCATCTGCATGATTTCCGGTCGATTAAGATGTTTGCCCACGGAACCTATTCCCATAAGCGTAAAACCCGGTGTGGCGGCATCGTGCAACGTGCCGTATCCCTCATTGGTATAAATCCGGTCGAATATGTCGAGGTAGAGTTCCGCGGCCTCGGCATTGCCAACATGGGAATGGATCATCGATGCCCATGGAATACACCAACCGGACCAGTACCCTGGCCCACGGAATATCCAATGCGCCAGACTGCGCTCGATGATGGGTTTCCATTCCGGATCGTCCAGCGGAAGCACATCAAAAGGCGTTATTCCAGAAAGATGGGAATGATGGCGGTGGCTCTCATCCAACCACGTGCCTTCCCACAGCGTGATCATACGATCACGACCTTCGCCACCCACACAGGCCCGGGGTAAATCGCGCTGAATAGCACGCCAGGCAGACGGCTCCGATTCGCTCAACACACCGGCACTTGCAATTAACGACTCGATAAGGGCATGGCAGCACGCCAGTTGAAAACTGGCATTCTGACCCCAGGCGTCAAGGTTGGCACCCCGGTATTCGGGCGATACCGTCACGGGCAAAACGAGGCGGTCCTCCTGCCGTTCCATCATGGCTTCATAAACCCGCATGGCACCCTTCATAAACGGATAAGCCTTCCGCAGGAATGTCCGGTCCATGGTGTATCGGTAATAGCGGTACATCATGCAGGCCACCCAAGCCGTACAACCGTGATCGATGGAGCCCGTCCAGAACCCCCCCATGCAGGTACACCGGTCATCCACCGCGTGCGGAAGCATGATCCCGTCATCAATCCCCAGGAATAGCTTCGCGTTGTGACGCAGCACCGGTTCCCAGGACAAGACCATATCAAACAGGGGGCGCAAATTCTCCAGCCGGTTTCCATGATAAGCCGGCTGGTAGCACATCTGCACATTGATGTTGAAATGGTAATCGCTTGACCATGGAGGCATCTGGTAATCCTCGATCCAGGGCCCCTGCAGACTGGCGGGAACAGCACGGGGATTGGTAAAGCTGGCGAACTTATACATTCCATACCAATACAGGAACGACAAGCGCTGGTTGGGAATGTCAATGCCGGGAACCGTCTTCCAGTAGGACTTCCACCATGCCAGGTTGGCTTTCTGTAGTGGCCCACGGGCCGCCTTTTGCATCGAAGCCAGGATGCTTCCGGCCTGCCTTACAAACGAATCGCATGATTCAGCCCGGGGCACCGCCACGCAGAGCATACGTCCGGACTGCTGATATCCAACACCCGATCCGGGGTCTGCCGGCATCGCTTGAAACCACCCCTTGACGGAACCATCGAACGTTTCAGGTTTCGGGAAGGAAACGGAAGACAGATATTGTCCGAGTGAATTCCATGCCGGGATCGGTTGTACGACAACCCCCTTCCAACGGGCAGGAAACCGGACCATGAAGGTCGCACGTTGCATGTCCAGATGAAGATCGACCGTATGGATCTGTCTGCCATGCCGTACCTTGAGCCTGACAGACCCGTCCTCCAGATCGAGGGTTCCGGTTTTGAGGTTCGCGCCTGTCGGCAGTTGAATATTCAGCCTGCCGACAGGAATGACGCTGGGTCGTTCCGGTTCGCCGGGCGCATGTGCGGTCCGTTCAAACAAGTTGCGTAAACCGGCATCATCCTGACGTTCAAGGCAATCCCGGATCCGGGCATAGGACATTTTTTCCGTCCAGGGCATTCCCCCCCGATGATCCCAGAGGTCTGCCCGGCCCATGCTGATTTGCAGTGCATTTCCTTCACCCCACACCATGATGCCGAGTGTTCCATTGCCGAGCAGGATGCCGGTATGCGGCCGCCTGAGCGGGAAATTCCAATCATAGGATGCAGGTCTCATGGCATGGCCTCCGGGGCAAAATCACAGCATTGGATTCGCGATAAACGCACCACCCCGGCATTGTTTCAAGTAATTCAAGCCGTGCACCTGTCCGGTCATTTCCAAGTGATCACGATATACCGGATCATGCCATCCTTCGATATCGATCGACCCCTTGAACCCTCCCATACGCAGAATGGTAATAATGTCCGTCCAGTTGGAATCACCGAATCCGGGGGTGCGATGATAGGCAAAGGTTTCGGGTCCACGAACCCCGTGTTCACGCACCACATCCCACAGCACCGTGGCATCCTTGCCATGAACATGAAAAACCCGTTTAACCCATTTTCGAAGTTGGGGAATGGGATCAATCAACTTGACCATCTGATGGCATGGCTCCCAGCAAAGGCCGAGATTGTCCAGGGGAACGGCATCAAACATCATTTCCCAGGCACGCGGTGTCTGGGCAATATTCCAGTCACCCCGATCCCAGGTGCCCCCCATTTCGCAATTCTCAAAGGCAAGTCGCACGCCTTTATCACGCGCCCGGCGCGCCAGTGGTCCAAAGACCTTCTTGAAAACCTGCATGGAGTCGGGAATGGGTTGGTCAACCACCCGTCCGGCAAAACCGGCAACGACATCACAGCCGTACAACGGTGCGGCATCGATGCACCGCTCCCACCCTTTGATCGTTTCTTTCGCCGCCTTGTCGCCTTTCAATGGGTTTCCAAAAATCCCCAATGAACTGATCAGGGCACCCGATCCATCGATTACGGCATTGACGTCGCGTGACAAGGCTTTTAAATCGACCCCGCCAAGGGTCTGCCAGAAATTAATCTGAAAAGATTCAAAACCATGCGGTAACAACTGTTTGATGTATCGTGCGGTGTCTTTGCCCTTGCCTGCCAGCGTCCCGATACGAATATCATCATGAGGTTGCATGTTTCGTTCATCCTTCCGTTCCATCGCCGATTCCCCGATCATCGGGGTACGGGTGGCGCCATCCGATCAATATCCGTGTAAGGGAACATCATGGGACGTATTTTTCCATCAAAAAATGAACCTGCCGCAACATATTATCGTTGCGTATGTTGCTCCGTTGACAGTACCGGGGCCATAATTTAGGGTGTTGCCATGGTTCCTCAATGGATAATTGAACGCAAACGGGACGGCCATGAACTCTCGGCGGATGAAATCCAATGGTTCATCAACGGGTATACCGACGGCACGATCCCCGATTACCAGATGTCGGCACTGGCAATGGCAGTCTATTTCAAGGGCATGTCCTTTGACGAAACCACGGCACTGACTGAAGCCATGCTTCAATCCGGCGATCAGATCACGACCACCTCAATCAAACAACCGACGGTTGACAAACATTCCACGGGTGGTATCGGAGACAAGGTGTCCCTGATCCTGGCACCTCTGGCAGCAGCTTGTGGTGCTGCCATTCCCATGCTTTCCGGACGAGGCTTGGGCATCACCGGCGGCACACTCGACAAACTGGAGTCCATTCCGGGCTACCGAACACACCTGACCTCGCGCGACTTCTGTTCGATTATACGGCGGTGTGGTTGTTCCATAATGGGACAGACGGAGCGGATTGCACCCGCCGATCGTAAACTGTATGCGCTCCGCGATGTAACAGCCACCGTTCCGTCGATCCCCCTGATTGCCGCCAGTATCATGTCAAAGAAGTTGGCCGAAGGCACACAATCCCTCGTTCTGGACGTCAAGTGGGGTTGTGGAGCCTTCATGAAAAACCGCACACTTGCCCGGAAACTGGCATCCACCATGGTGGAAATCGGTGCCAGGATGGGTCGCCGCATGGTGGCGGTCTTGACCCGTATGGATCATCCACTTGGGACATCCGTTGGGAATTCCCTGGAAGTTGTTGAATCAATTCACGCATTGCGTGGTCAGGGAGCACCCGATCTTATGGAGGTCACCCTCGCCCTCTCGGACTGGATGTTGGTTTTGGCGGGCTTGGCCGGTAACCTGAAAGAAGCGCGAAAAATGGCCATTGCGAAACTGGCATCCGGTGAAGCACTGGATCGGTTCCGGACCATGATCCGCCTGCATGGTGGCGATGAACGTGTGGTTGATGATCCCTCCCGTCTCCCCACAACCAGAATACAGGAACCCTGGAATGCACCAGCAACGGGTTATATCGCCGGTATAAATGCGGATCGTGTTGGACGTACCTGCATGGCTCTGGGTGCAGGCCGTCAACAGGTGACCGATCCAGTTGATCATGCCGTTGGCCTGTCGGCCATCCATCCGGTTGGAACAAAGGTCCGGAAGGGAGATCCCCTCTTGATCATCCATGCCAACCGTCGTGACCGGCTTGCAGATGCCAAAACGTGGTTAACGGGGGCCCACCGGATCGTATCTGCCGCGGTGCGCCGGCCATCCCTGGTGGGACCCATCATTCATCCCGGCAGTCGCAATCATCATCCATGAAATCAATCAACGGTAAATCCCTGATCCGACATGCTTTATCCGCCATGAAACAGGCTTACGCTCCCTATTCAAGATTCCGTGTGGGTGCGGCAGTCCTCACCGGTGATGGAACCGTATTTACCGGATGCAATGTGGAAAATGCGTCCTATGGTCTCACGACCTGTGCGGAACGGGTTGCCATTCAAACTGCGGTTGCCCACGGTTGTCGGACCATACAGGCGATAGCCGTTGTCGCACCAGGGAATTCGCCTCCAACACCGTGCGGTGCCTGTCGACAGGTGCTGGCAGAATTTGCGACTCCGGAAACTCCCGTATTCATGGCCTCGGCTCGACGGCCCCGGGTTATTTCAATGAGTACACTGGGCAACCTGTTTCCCCTACAGTTTGATTTACCAACAACCCGCAAGGAGTAAGATGACACGAACCTGGTGGAATGGCCCCGTCAAACGTGAACCTGATTTCGAAAACCTGCGAAAAGTCCTGCGTCGTCAATGTCCCGATCGTCCTACGCTGTTCGAATTTTTTCTCAATGTTCCGCTCTACGGACGGCTTTCCGGCATTCCTACGGGTCCCGACATGGACCGTGAGACATACCTTCGTTCGGTGTTCCTCGGATTTCGTAATGCCGGATACGATTATGCCACCATTCATGCATCATTGTTCAGTTTTCCGAGGGGTGAACGTCAGCATCAGCAAACCATATCGCTCAATGAAGGCGCCTCAATAAATGATTGGGCAAGTTTTGAGCGCTATGCGTGGAAGGAACCCTCCGATTTTGATTATGGCATACTGGAACGATTACGGCCTGAAATGCCGGACGGGATGAAATTTATTGTTCCAGGCCCCGGCGGAGTCCTTGAGAACCTGATTTCCCTGCTCGGGTATGACAATCTCTGTTTTCTTCTGGTTGACGATCCGGCCCTTGTTCGGGCGGTTGTGGATGCCATAGGAAGCCGCCTCGTCAAGCATTACCAGATTGTACTTGGCTACGATACGGTAGGTGCCATTATCAGTAATGATGATTGGGGCTTCAAGACACAACCCATGTTGTCACCCGACGACATGCGCACTTACATTCTCCCCTGGCACAAACGTATTGTCCAAACCAGTCACGATGCGGGCCGTCCAGTCATCCTGCATTCCTGCGGCAACCTGACTACCCTGATGGACGACATCATTGATGGCATCGGTTATGACGGCAAGCATTCCTACGAGGATACCATCCAGCCGGTGGAATCCGCCTATGAAGAATATGGCCGGCGAATAGCAATCCTGGGAGGAATCGACCTCGACTTTATGGTTCGTTCCAAACCCGAAGCCATCTATCGCCGGTCACGGTTGATGCTGGAACAAGCCTCGGCTCAAGGTGGTTATGCGCTTGGTACGGGAAACAGCGTTCCGGAATATGTTCCCCCGGAAAACTATTTTGCCATGATCGCCGCCGCCGTTGAGGCATCATAGCCGGATATCCGTGACAGTTTCGCCACGTTTAGGGTGAGGCATTCACCAACCCGCCATACGAAGCGCTTCCACCACGTTATTGACGGATCAGCCAGGCACATGATAAAAGCAAGCTATGGAATTGCACGAAGCTGATTATCTTCAACGTGCCAGAGACGTGTTGGATACGGAAATCTCCGGAATCCGTAAAGCGCAGGGAAATCTGGGTCCCGAATTCATTGCGGCCATTCGGCTCCTGCTTGCCTGTCTCCGGAGCGGGCGTAAAATCGTCGTTACCGGTGTCGGAAAAAGCCTGCATATTGCCGACAAGATATCCGCCACCCTGGCCAGCACGGGCGCCACCAGTGTTGTGTTGCACCCTTCCCAGGCCGTTCATGGCGATCTGGGCATTCTGACCCCGGGTGACGTGGTCATCGCCATCAGTTATAGTGGTGAATCCGACGAATTGCTTACCCTGATCCCTTCACTGAAACGGAATGAGGCACATATCATTGCCCTGACCGGCACACCCGAAAGCCGCCTGGCCCAATTCAGCGATGTGATTCTCAACGCAGGCGTTGACAAGGAGGCCTGCCCGTTCAACATGGCGCCCACCGCCAGCACCACAACCGCCCTGGCCTTGGGCGATGCCCTGGCCATGGTACTGCTGGAAGCCCAGGGATTCTGCAAGGAAGACTATGCACGCCTGCATCCTGCCGGAGCCATCGGCCGGGCTTTGCTGCTACGCGCCTCGGATATCATGCGTCCGGCAGACCGGGTTGCCGCGGTCCCTGCAGACGCCCGTGTGCGCGACGCCTTGATTGCCATGACTCGGGCACGGGCTGGTTCCTGTGCCATCCTGAATGAAGACCGTCAGGTTTCCGGCATTTTCACCGATGGAGACTTGCGACGAAATCTTTCGAATCGCACCGCCATTCTCGATGACCCCATTAAAACCCTGATGACACCCAACCCTATCACCGTTACCGGCGACCGTTTGGCCGTGGAAGTCCTGGACATATTCAAGGCGCATAACATTGACGATGTGCTGGTGGTTGATGCGGAAGGCCGCCTGATCAGTGCCATCGACATTCAGGATCTTCCCAAGTTCAAGATACTCTGAACGACACTTACGCCAGCACGATCACAATCGCGCCAGCCGCCAGGCAATACGGTCCGAACCACCACAACCGACCGGCTTCCAGGACTCGCACCAGGATTATGATGGCTGCATAGCCCACCACGAGCGAGGCGAACATGCCGGCGATCAGGAAAATGCCGCTTATTTCCCCGGGAGAAGCGTCCATGAACCGGCCGATCAGTTTTATGACGGTCGCACCCGCAATCGGAATAAAGGACATCAACAACGAAAACTCCGCCGCTTTCCGGGGCATGACTCCCATCAAGCGAGCCGTCACGAGGGTGGATCCGGACCGGCTAATGCCCGGGATCAGCGCTACGGCCTGCGCCAGTCCCATGATCAGGGCTACCGGCAGACTGATTGCTGCAGACGCTGGTCGAAGGTGCGGAAGACGAAGCATCAGGAGCGTTATGCCGGTAATGCACAGTGCGAATCCAACGTAAACGGGTTTATCGAACAGTTTCTCAAGGGGTTCATCCCATAACACATACGCTACACCTGCCGGGATGGCTGATACCAACAGATAAGCCACATAGCGCCAATCAGCGGGGTTACGCTGGAACAGTCCGCTTGTCATTTCAGCAATCCGCTGACGGTAATACAGCAACACCGCAATCAAGGTGCCGGCATGTAAGGCCACCTCAAGATCAATTCCGGGCGCTTCAAGCTCCAGCAGTATCTTGGTCAATACCAGGTGCCCGGAACTGCTGACGGGAAGGAACTCGGTTATTCCCTGAACCGCCGACATCAGGAGGATCTTAAACACTTCAATCATCAGTAACCTTTATGCCCGTCAATCTATCAAAGCGGGATGGCGCACACCAATTCTTTTATGAAAGGTGCAAACACACGTAAATGAACCCCGGTTTACCCAAAAACGGTGCAAAGGGTATGAAGCCATTGGCTACACCATTCTCATGCCCGCAAGCGCGGTACCCGGCTGGCCTCCAGAAGTTCCTTTACCTGTCGAGCCGGAATGGAAACGCGACTACGTCGCCAGCGTACAGCGCTTGATTCGGGATGGCGTAGACGCCCCTCTCGGAAACCTGTTTGTTTACGCCGCCCGGAAGTTCAATCCAGACGCCGAAGGAGAAAAAAGAGCACGCAGTTCATCTGAAGCATTTCTCTACAGAAGATTGGAGACATTACCGTCCACAGCCGGAAAGTTTCAGCTAAACAAGGAACTGCCAATTCCATTTGCCGGACGGGGAAACATGGAAGTGGACCTTCTCTGCCCCGAAAGGAAGGTGGTTGTAGAGATTGATGGACCTCAACATCTCGAACCGGCGGCATACCGCACGGATCGGCGCAAGGATGCTTTATTGCAGGAAGACGGCTATTTTGGCTTCGGTTTCTTGCTGAAGACGTCGGCAAGCACCTCGACGACGTTCTTGACGCCGTTCTCCGGACACTCGCACATCGTGGGTCTACATGAAGCGCTTGTGCCAGAAGGCATGGCCTGAGCCGGATTTGAAATATTGTTCGAGGTCGATAGATGTCTGTTCATCACGGACGACGATGTAGGAAATGAGTTCCCAAGGTCGGAATCGGGTGGTTGATGGCACAGAGCCGGAGTTGTGGACGGAGAGGCGTGCATTGACGTCTTCGGTGTGACCGACATAGGTCTTGGTCGGGCGGGTCAGACTGCGGAGAAAATAGACGTAGTGCATGGAATGATCCTCTTGTCAGGAACTTGAGAATCGCCTTACTACGCGCTTCGCTACGCTTGCGCTTCGAAAGGCGCCATCCTTCGCGCGGCGATGGCCTGCCATCCGTAGCGCAAGCCCGTAGGGCGCCGCGCGAAGGATGGCGGGAGCGACGGGACTCGAACCCGCAACAACCAGATCGACAATCTGGGACTCTAACCAATTGAGCTACGCCCCCGAAACGACCGGAATACTACTGACCACTGACTGAAACACAAGCGTGAATATTGCAAAACACCATATCGCAACAAATTGCTTCACGTCGTGGTGGGCGATACTGGACTCGAACCAGTGACCCCTACCATGTCAAGGTAGTGCTCTAACCAAGCTGAGCTAATCGCCCTTAAAAGGGAATAATATTCAAGTTTGATGTAACCTGTCAACCAGTTGGAAGCCAAGACTCGAATATTTTGATCCGTTATCACCGGCAACGTGTCTTATTTGGCCATCTCGGCACGCACTTCTTTCAATATCAGATCAATATCCACGGCTTTCAACGCTTCTTCAAGGCTCTCGGGGCGTGCAATATCAAGGCTCTTGGCACATCGGAATCCGACCACGGGCTTACCGTCGGAGAGACATCCATTTTCGCGATATTCTTTCCCAGGATAAAACCGTCGTGAACATTCAAGTTCCTCCGGTACCCGTGCCAGATAGGAGCCACCCCGGATAACATGAACTTTACCGGATTCCGGTCCCTGGGGATCATTCACGGGCGATACTCCGTAATATTTCGTATCATACCAATCATAAACCCATTCAGCGGCATTTCCCGCCATATGAATAACGCCGAAGGGACTGGGATAAGCTTCAGTCCATTCAAAGAACTCATCAATACGGGCCTTTTCAGCTTTCGGAGGGAGTTGTGCCTTTGTATCCCACGGACGATCAGGTATTCGGGTCGGTTGAGGTGCTGGAGGCGGTCCGGACTTCCTGCAACTACATCCTGGCGCTTTCTCAGGTTGAGGCGGTTCAGGGGGATGCTGCCGATCCATTTCGTTCGCGATAAAGGAGCGGCCTTCCAGCCAGTTGATGGCACACTGGGAAGGATCCTTGGCTCCCCAGGGAAACAGACGATTGTCGGCACTGGCAGCCGCCCGTTCCCATTCAGTTTCCGTTGGCAGGCGTTTACCGACAAATTTCGAATAGGCGTAGGCATCAAACCAGTCAACACCCAAAACTGGCAAGGCATCATTCGTCAAAGAAGGATCTTTCCAAGCCTCGGGCTCATGCTTCTTAAGGGGCGGAGCCAGAGGATGTTCCATCGATGAATCCCCGGTAGCTTTTACATGTTCCAAAAACTTACGGTAGTCGGCATTGGAAACTTCATATTTATCGATGAAGAACGGGCTCACAAAAACAAGGTGTAAGGGAAATGTATCATCCGTCGGTGTCGCGGCACGGCGCCCCATAAGCGAATAGCCCCCGGGCACATAGACCATGTCAACCGGCAGCGAAGCACCTTGATAGGCATCTTTTCCTTTACCTGCCTTGATGTAGGCGTCCAGCACCTGCTGTTGCAAACGCAGGATGTAATCAAAATCCATCTGTTTAAAAACATGGGCCGCGGCACCTTCGCTGTCAAAAACCTGCCCAATCCAGAAGTGTAAAAAGGCTACCGTTTCCGAAACCGCCTCATCAAAATCGCCACGCGCGATGGTTTCAGGAACACGATCCTGCATCACTTTCGGAAGGGAACGAGCAACTTCTCGACGGTGTTCGATCAATCGTTGAATTTCAGCTTTAACTTTTTCATTGGTGGAGGCATCCGGTCGCTTTTCGAGTTCGGCGATGGTGCGCGTGGTAATTTCAAACTTGCGTACGGCGGCTCGAACCGGCGTCAACCATTCTCCCTCCAGCTTCTCTAATCCGCGTTTCGCTTTCAGGTATTCAACGGCAAAATCCTTGAGCTGTGCGCGCACCGCCTCCACGTTCGGCGCCGTCTTGCATTTGTCAAGAAACTCTCCCATCAAGGCTATGGCGCGTTGATACGCAGTCAATTCAAGGCTCTGAGCGGGGTTTAATTGGATGGCTTTTATTTTTTCCGCCAGCAAGGGGGTTACGTCAAGTGTTTCAACGGCCTTGACGTCGGCTTTCAGCACGGTCCGGCTCATGGAAATCGTCTCGGTGCGCTGAATGCGTAAAACATATTTCAGTTCATCTTCCTGGGTAACGATTCCTTCAACCCGGCGATCGTCCTTCAAAACCAGAACCACCCCTTTCCCTTCGGGAATCAAGGCCTGTGCCAGGGGGGACAATTCCGAACGCTGAAGTGCCAGTGAGGCGGATTGAAGGATCAGAAGAGTACCGGTCAGCACGGCCATGGCTCGTTTCATAATAATCGCTCCTTGCATCAAATGCCTTCTCTTATAACCCGATCGCACGCCCCGGTCAATACGGGAGGTCGTAGGGAGCTTGGAGCGGAAAGGCATTGCAGATGTGACGGATTTCATGCACGCCATGTTCAGGACTGCCGATTACTTCCACCACATCAAAACGGAAATAAACCGGTGGTTGGCGCAGGCTTTTCAAATACCGGACAGCAGCACGTGAGAGGGCGTGCCGTTTGGCGCGTTTTACCGAATCGCCGGGGCGTCCATATTGTTCGGATGCGCGTGTCTTGACCTCGACAAACACCAGCACATCACCATCCCTGGCCAACAGATCGATCTCATCGCGTTTCCCGACCCGTATCCGGGACCCGATTATTTGATATCCTGCCGCCACCAGACATTGCCGGGCTTTCGCTTCCCCCCATTGTCCGGTATCCGTGGGTGTATTGCTGGATTTACCGTTGAACCAGGACCACCGAATCATTCGCCGCGCTCCTTGCGGGCTCGGATATCCGCCGCCTCCCGAACGGGACGAAAACTCCATCGATGGATCGGGGTCGGTCCGCTTTCGAGCAGTGCCAGCATGTGCGACCGGCTGCCATACCCTTTGTGCCGGGCAAACCCGTATCCGGGATATTGACGATCCATCTGCAGCATCAAGTTGTCACGGGTAACCTTGGCAAGTACGCTGGCAGCCGCAATGCATAGACTCAAGGAATCACCATGCACGATCGAGGTGGAATCACAGGGCAATCCATCCACCGGCAGTCCATCAACCAACACGTGGTCGGGTAATTCAGGCAGTGCCATCAAGGCTCGACGCATGGCCAGAAAGGTTGCCTGCAGTATGTTGAGTGTATCAATCTCCGCCGGAGACGCCTGTCCAATGCCGTATTGAAGACCGGGCACATGCAGTAGAATGGAGAAATAATGATCACGGGCTCTCGGAGTCAGCCGCTTGGAATCGGTCAACCCATGCAATGTACCGTTGATTTCCAATTCAAGGAAGCCCGGAGGAAACACAACGGCAGCCGCCACAACGGGGCCGGCCAGTGGACCCCGACCAGCCTCATCCATGCCCGCCAACCGACGGACACCCCGCGACCAGTGCTGGCGCTCATGAACGAGCAACCTCGACTCCCTAGGCTTCCATGGCGGCTGTTTTCAAGCGCGCCCGCTTGCCGGTAAGGCGGCGTAAATAATACAATTTCGATCGGCGTACGGTTGATGATGATTCGATTTCAATCTTGGATATAAACGGTGATGCCATGGGAAATATCCGTTCAACCCCCACCCCATGCGACACCCGGCGCACGGTGAAGGAACCCCCACTCTCACCGCGTCGCCGTGCGATGACCGTTCCGGTGAATTGCTGAATTCGTTCCTTGTCGCCTTCCTTGATACGCACATGCACCCGGATAACATCACCGATCCGGAATTTATGTTGCGTTACATTGGCTGACTGTTCCCGTTGAATCTTCTGTATGGTGTTCATGCTGTTATCTCCACATCCGTATCATCCAACACACCTTGCGTCATCTGCCTGAATCATCCCGCCCACCTCGTAACAAATCCGGCCGCATGGTGCGGGTAATCGATTCCGACTGTTCCCGACGCCATTGCGCAATCGCCGCATGATTACCCGACAACAAGACCTCGGGCACGCGCATCCCGCGAAAATATTCCGGACGTGTATAATGAGGATATTCCAAATAACCATCCCCTGTAAATGACTCTTCCTCGGCGGACGATTCAGCCCCCAGCACCCCCGGTATCAGGCGTACCATGGCATCAATTACTACGGCCGCCGCCAGAGCTCCGTTGGTCAATACATAATCTCCAATTGAAACCGTATCATGAACCAGAGCCACTTTGACCCGTTCATCAATCCCCTCATAATGTCCACACACAAAGATCAAATGCCGACAACTGGCCAGTTCCCCGGCAATTGCCTGCGTCAATACCCGTCCCTGGGGAGCCATCAGCACCACCCGTGACTCCGGAGTCAGCACCGATTCGATCGCACGCACAAGCGGTTCAGGCTTCATCACCATCCCGGCCCCACCGCCATAGGGACGATCATCAACCGTCCGATGCGGATCATCCGTGAAGTCACGGGGATTTATTACACGAAACCGAACCAACTCACGTGTAACCGCCCGTTTCAGCATGCTTTCGCCGAAATACCCGGTCAACATCCCGGGAAACAGGGTTACGACATCGATGGAATGATGCGCCACGCAGGTACTCCACTCCCGCCGGCAACGGTGCTTACGCCGGCGTTGGTTGCGCCTGCTTGGCTTTCCGTACCAGATTGCGGACCGTATCGCTCAAAATCGCGCCGCGATCCTTCCAATGTGCAATCCGGTCCAGCTTGAGTTGGTAATTTACACCTTCCCGTTTTGGATCATACCACCCTAGACTTTCGAGATAACGTCCATCGCGCGGCGACCGTGAATCGATCGCAACGACCCGGTAACTGATTTCCCGATTTCCACCCGTTCGTGTCATTCGAATCTTAACTGCCATGCCCCCTCCATCAAAAGCCATGAATCCTGCCATGCGATTCCAGTCTATGCAAGCAAGGATTCACATTACCCCACTTCATTTATGGGGACATCGTTTCAGACACCGGAGCCCGCTTGGCCCGAAATTCCAGCACTTCACCCGCCCGTACCACTTCAATCGCCTGCGTATCGTCAAATCGTCCGCGTAAAATCTCCTCCGCCAAGGGATCTTCGACATAACGTTCAATCGCGCGGCGTAAGGGACGTGCACCCATGGACTCGTTAAATCCATTAGTGACCAGGAATTCACGTGCAGGGCGTGTCAATATGATGGTTTTTCCCCGCGATGCCAGTCGTTCAGACACCTTGGCCAGTTCAAGGTCGAGGATAAGGCGGACATGCTCGATGGTCAATTGCCGGAAGACCACCAGGTCATCAAATCGATTTAAAAACTCCGGCTTAAAAACCCGCTTTGATTCATCGATCATCTGCTGTTTCAACTGGGTATAATCGGCGGTTGCTGAATCCTCCCGGAATCCCAGACCTGAGCTTCGCTTGGCGGAATCATGGCCGAGGTTGGAGGTTAAAATCAGCACCGTATTGCGGAAGTCCACATGGCGCCCAAAACTATCGGTCAAACGCCCTTCCTCCAGTATCTGCAGGAGCATGTGCATGACATCCGGATGCGCTTTCTCAACTTCATCAAACAACACGACGGCGTAGGGACGACGGCGCACCTTCTCGGTCAATTGACCGCCTTCATCATGGCCGACATAACCCGGAGGTGAACCGACAAGCCGGGATACCGTGAATTTTTCCATGTATTCGGACATGTCGAGTTGTATCAGCGCATCCGAGTCGCCGAACATGAATTCTGCCAATGCCTTGGCCAACAGGGTTTTGCCTACACCGGTGGGGCCGAGGAAAATGAAAGAACCGATTGGTCGCCGCGGATCCTTGAGATCAGCGCGGGACCGTCGTAAGGCCCGTGAAATCGCAGAGACCGCCGCATCTTGGCCGATAACCCGTTTGGTCAATTCCTGCTCCATTTCAAGCAACCGCGTCAATTCCTTTCCTTCCATGCGCTTTAAGGGAACACCGGTTGAGTGCGAAATAACCGCCCGGACATCATCGCCGGTCACGGTCAGGTGGAGGTCCTTGCTGGATTCTTTCCACTGTTGAACCACCAGTTCAAGCGCTTGACGATCCCGACGTTCCTGATCGCGAAGCTTGGCGGCTTCCTCAAACCGTTGTTCCCGAATGGCTCGTTCTTTTTCCTGCCGTACGGTCTCGATTTCCGACTCCTTCTGGCGTAAATCAGGAGAACGGGTGGTGTTCAGGATACGAACCCTCGCCCCGGCCTCATCGATTACATCGATGGCCTTGTCCGGCAGAAAACGCCCGGTCACATAACGGGCAGACAACCGGACCGATTGCTCCAGTGATTCATCCGTATAGCTCACATTGTGGTGTTTCTCGTACCGGTCCCGGATGCCGTGGAGAATGGCAATGGTTTCCGCTTCCGAGGGTTCCTTTACCGTGACCGGCTGAAAGCGGCGTTCAAGCGCAGAATCCCGCTCGATAAACTTCCGGTACTCATTCAGGGTGGTCGCACCCACGCATTGCAATTCGCCCCGGGCCAGGGCCGGTTTGATGATGTTCGAGGCGTCCATGGCCCCTTCGGCAGACCCCGCACCCACAATGGTGTGCAATTCGTCAATAAAAAGGACGATATTGCGTGAACGGCGGATTTCATCCATGACGGCCTTGATTCGTTCCTCAAACTGTCCGCGGTACTTGGTGCCCGCGATCATCAAGGCCATGTCCAGTGTAATGACGCTTTTACCCCGCATGATTTCAGGAACATCCCCGGCGATTATGGCCTGAGCCAATCCCTCAACCACGGCGGTTTTCCCCACCCCGGCCTCCCCCAAAAGAACCGGATTGTTCTTGTTGCGGCGGCAAAGAATCTGGATGACACGCTCCAACTCCTCACGTCGCCCGATAACCGGATCCAGTACCCCTTGGCGGGCCAGTTCCGTCAGGTCGCGGCCAAAGGCGTTCAAGGCGGGTGTTTTGCTTTCACGGGTTCCGGGTTTGGCAGTCGACGCGGAGGGCGCTGCAGCCGGAATCGCTTCCCCTTCCGGATCGGCGTCAGATGGTTCAAAATTAGGATCCAACTCACGCATGATTTCGTTACGGGTGGTCGTTAAATCGACATTCAGGTTGTTTAAGACCTGGGCGGCTACGCCTTCACCTTCACGCAACAACCCCAGCAGGATATGTTCCGTCCCGACATAGGTATGATTGAGCGCCTGTGCCTCCGCAGTCGCCAGCTGAAGCACCTTCTTTGAACGTGGCGTAAAGGGGACATTTCCAACCGTTTTGGTCTCCGGCCCCTGCCCAACCGCACGTTCAACTTCCATCCTGACTTTTTCGATGGATACCCCCATGCGTTGGAGCACTTCAACCGCAACCCCTTCCTGAAGTGCGATCAGTCCCAGCAACAAATGCTCGGTTCCAACATACGGATGGTTGAACCGATCCGCCTCCTTGCGCGCCAGTTGAATGGCACGTTGTGCGCGGGGTGTAAAATTTGAAAACGAATTCATGGCAATCCTTCCATCACATCCGAATTGTTATGCGGCCATGGTAACATGCTTGAGCTTTTTCTGCAAAACGTCGGCACGCAAGGCATCCCGTTCGTCGGAATCAATGACCCGACCCGTCATTTTCTGAAGGTGTCCAGGTTGTATCAGGATCATGATCTCATTGATCTGGGCCACCGTCAGGTTTGAGACCAGCCCAAAGTCAACCCCGATGCGAAGTCCCGACAAGAGATCAACCGCCTCGCGGGATGGCATCAAGCGGGCATGCAACATGAGTCCCAAGGAACGTGCCACATGGTCTTCAAGACGGTTACGACGGCTTTCCCATAGACGGGCCCTGGCGTTTTCCTCATGAACGGCTATTTCTTCAACAACCCGGGTCAACCGCTGAACGATACCCGCCTCAGAATCCCCCAGGGTTGTCTGGTTGGATATCTGGAAAAGATTGCCATAGGCGTCGGTCCCTTCACCGAGCAACCCGCGGACCGCTATGCCAAGTTTGTCCAGGCCCTTGATGACCGGTTCAATTTCATCCATCAGGCGTAAGCCGGAAAGATGCATCATGACACTGGCCCGTAAACCGGTTCCGAGATTGCTGGGACATGAAGTCAGGTAACCCAACCGCACATCAAAGGCAAATTCAACGTGGGATTCCAACCGGGTATCCACCTGATCCAGACGTTTCAAGAGGGTCATCAACCCCATGCCTGGCGAGAAAGCCTGCATGCGTAGATGATCTTCCTCGTTGATCATGATGGCCATTTGCTCACTGCGCGATAAAACCAAGGCACTTCCGGCCGGCCGGGCCGCCAGGTCATGGCTGATCAGGTGCCGTTCCTGCAACACTTCCCGATCGACTGCTGCAATCGTGCTCATGTCGAAAAACAAGGCATCTTCAAAATCCGGGATCCGCCGGAACAAATCCAGCAGTGAGCTGCAAATGCGGATGCGGTCAGAATCACCAGCCCACCCGGGAAAAGGCTCATCCTTAAGATTGCGTGCCAGCCGGATTCGCGAACTGATCACGATGCCGGTATCGCGGCGCATGCTCAACCAGGAGCCGGGACTTCGAACCAGATCATCCACAACCATGTTTGCTTACTCCGCGGGGGAAGCGGCAAGACCGTTTCCCGGTAAATGCCCGGCCCGGATATCGCGCAATTCGTCGCGAATGCGGGCGGCATCTTCAAATTGTTGTGCTTGTATGGCACTTGCCAGGGCATCTTCCAGTTGCGCGATCTCAACACTGATCCGTTCACTGACCGGGATTTTACCAAGATGCCGGTCGCCATCCTGCAACTGGTTCAGAGCGGTTTCAACGTCCTCCTGGAATGTCGGATAACAATGTCGGCACCCCAGGCGTGACAAGCGACGGAAATCACTGAGTTTCATTGCACAAACCGGGCAGGCATGATCCTTGTCGGGAGGGACTGGCTGCGATTCTACGGATGCACCAAAAAAGAAATCCGTTAAGGATTGTGGAGACTCAAGATTTAATCCCTGGGACTCGGCGCAACCACGGCATATCCAGATTTCCTGGACCTGGCCATCCACCACCTGCTTAAAGTGGACGGTCGCGTCATGGTTGTGGCACATCTCGCATTTCATCCGGCATCTCCACCGTTCACCCTCAGGTGCAGCCCCGTAACGGGGTCCCCTGCTGCCGTGCAAACTCCTTGAAAGCCGTTGAAAGCTCCAGGGTTTTCCGTCCGGGTTTTCCGGTTCCGATAACGCGCCTGTCGATCCTGACCACTGGAACAATCTCCGCGGCAGTACCGGTGAGAAACACCTCGTCTGCCGTATACAAATCATAACGGGTCATATCGCGCTCCATCACCGTCATGCCACGCTGCCCGGCAAGGGTAATCACCACGTCCCGCGTAATTCCCTCGAGTAGACCAGCGGACGGCGGAGGGGTCATCAAACGATCCCCCTGGATGGCAAACACGTTGTCCCCCGTGGCTTCCGCCACGTGCCCATTGTGATTCAACATGATCGCTTCCATCACGCCCGCATTGATGGCTTCGATCTTGGCCAGTATATTGTTAAGATAATTGAGGCTTTTGATGCACGGATTTACGGCTTCGGGATGGTTTCGAACGGTTCCCGCCGTGATAATTGACATTCCCTTTTCGTAAAGCTCATGCGGATACAGCTGGATGCGGCCGGCAATGATTATGATCTGGGGTTTCTTGCAGACGTATGGATTCAACCCGAGTGTTCCAACGCCACGCGTTACGACGACCCTTACGTATCCATCCCAGGTCCGGTTTGCATTACAGGTCATGACCACAGCGGCCGACATGGCGGCTTGTGAAATGGGGATATCCAAGGCAATGGCACGGGCCGATCGATACAATCGTGCAACATGTTCATCCAGCATGAATACGCGTCGGTTATAGGTACGGATGCCTTCAAACACCCCGTCGCCGTACAACAGTCCATGATCAAACACCGATACGCAGGCCTTGGATTGAGGAACCAATTTTCCGTTCAGGTAAACCTTCATCGTTTTTCTTTCAGCAGATACACCCCTGCGGCTTATTCGTTAACCGCCCCCTGTTTTGATTCGAGTATCTGCCGTTCCAAACAGGTTACCGCCGGATGTTCCCACACGTTTTGTTGCCATTAATGGTGCACCCGGAGGGAGTTGAACCCCCACGGCCTCAACGGCCACAAGGACCTGAACCTTGCGTGTATGCCAATTTCACCACGGGTGCTTAAACCAGTAGCATAGAATGAAGGAAGCCTGAGGGTCAAGCGGCAGTTTTTGATGTTAGCAACGTTTTTGAACACCGCCCGGACTATTCACGGTTAAACCAACGTCCAAACAAGCCTCCTGAACGCTGGGCGGGCTTAGGAAGGGAAGCCTCTTTGTCGTCCACAACCACCTGATTCGTGCCCCCCCCGACCGGTGCCCCCCCTTGCTGATGGAACGGGGTTCCATCGCCATTAACATAAACCTGATCAATAAAACGAACCTCGGACGGATCGGACTGGAAAACGGAACGGGTATACCGGACCGGACTGGATTGATGATAAACCACCAGACGCCCATCCCGATTCAGTGTCATACCTGGCTTTTGGAATCGGATGACAGGTCCAAGCAGAAAAGAACCAAAATGATAACGATCATCGTCTACAACCAGAAAGAGTTGTTCACGTTGGTTGCGAGTCAAATAACGAAGACTGTATTGTCGCGGTTTGTCCGGATACCCCCTCACCCCCCGCTGAATGGAATCAATTTCCAGCCCCCTGACGACATCAATGATCTGCATCCTGGAGGTGTGGATTTTCCCCTGCCAATGAAGCTCCATGACGGCACGATATCGCCCGATTTCATACAGGTTATAATGCTCGGACAACATCAGCATGACCGATTCTGTCTGGTCCGGATTCACTCCCAGTCTATCCACCAGGGGGGCTTGTTTGCGGGCAGGTACCCTTTCATCACCCTGCCATTCAATACGGCATTCCAACCGTGTGCTGGCATCTTCAGAATCAGGCCAAATCACAATCGGATCGTCCATGTCGTTGTAGATGTTAAGGATGCCGATAATCGGTTCACCTTGAAGATAAACGGGTTGATCGAGTGAAAAGTCCAACAGGATGTCACCCGCTGCAACCGGGACCAGGGTAAGGGATTCTGCCGGAATGATCAGTGCCAGACACGCGCAACCGACCAGCATGGTTCGGGACGGATTCCGTTTCATGGTCGATGCATCGCAGAAAATCGCGGCTCCTTCATGCAAACGCCTGTTCGACAGCATCCAGCAATAAATGCAAAACCACCTGGTGCGCTTCCTGGATGCGTTCCGTGCAACGTCCCGGCACGAGGATCTCGTAATCCGCAAGCCCTTTCAACATACCGCCATCACGTCCCAAGACCGCCAGTGTTTTCAACTTTCTCTGGCGTGCGGCCTGATACGCGGCCAGGAGGTTCTTTGCCAACCCACTGGTGCTGAAGAGCACCAGTAAATCCCCCGGTTTTCCGAGTCCTTCGACCTGCCGGCTGAAAACAAAATCAAAACCGAAGTCGTTCCCGATGCACGTTAAGGCTGTCGCGTCCGCAACCAGCGCTATCCCGGGCAAGGATCGACGGTTCGAACGGAACCGTCCGGTTAATTCCTCGGCCATATGCAAGGCCTCTGCCGCACTCCCGCCATTACCAGCCGTTAGAACTTTCCCCCCGGATTTCAGCACGTGAATCAGTGCCTGAGCCGATACGTCGAGTGTTGATGTTTGGTTCGAGAGCGCTCGAATGGTCCGGGCACTTTCGAGGATATGCTTTGACATCACCTGTTGACGCAATAAACCAGTAGCCATGGGAGGAAACCTATCAATCCGGTTGCCGTTTGTCCACCCCAAGCACAGCTTCCGGCCGTTTTAACTTTGGACACAATCGGTATGCTTGCAATTCTTGACGTATAACACGGGCTACCGTATCGTCAAACGCGGTATGACAACCACCGATTACGCCTGGGTTGTGAACCACAAAAGCCGGTAGCACGTTTGTGCGGGATGTGATTGTGGAGGGGTGGCAGAGTGGCCGAATGCGGCGGTCTTGAAAAGCGGTCTAAACACCCCATATTTCCTAGCAAATTCACATTATTTGAGCATTTCAGCATGTCACCTTTTGCGCCGTTGTACGGTAACGGCGGGTTTGTAGGTGTAGACCGGTAACAAAGCGGTAACATAAACGGATACCCGGACCGGATTGTCCGGCGTTGTCAGCTTCCCCGCTTTGTTGGGTGCATCTCAAGCGACTTGCAAAAGCGATTCCGCTTCTCAAATGTCAGGCCGCAACGGTCTGTCATCGCGTCAAGAAGCCCCTCGACAAGTTTTTTTGTCTCGGCAACGGTCATTTCTGTCCATAATTCATCCGCCTTCTTATCCGCTCGCCACATTTTAAGAATAACCGTTTGCCCGGTGCTTCCAGCTTCAAGATGCATTTTAGGCAAATCCCTTGAACGTCCGCCCGGGATGGTCGTTTCATAGCTTCCCACTATCATTTTGCAGCGCTCCTTTCTGTATTCACATTTCGAGTTGTAAGTATTGGTGGACACTCACCGCAAGTCAAGCGCCCCGCAACGGGGTGCATCTATCGCGGCTGGTGGTTATCGCCATTCGTGGGGCCGTTGCCGTGATGATTCCATGGTGCTTCATGCTTGCCCGATATTCCAACGGCTTTAGCGGCCTGGTCGCGGGACTGTTCCGACTTTAAGGGACATTTTCCCTTAATGTCCGTGCGCTCTCCTTGCCGCTTCTTCGCTTCTTCAGCAAAGTAAGGTTCAATCAACCGCCGGTTTCCTCTCCGGCTCGCGTTCCTCCTGTTTTGTCGTTTCGCTTTCCGCCCGCTTGCGTGTCGGGGGGTATTGCTTGCCGTCGGTGCCGGTTCGGTTCAGGTGCTCAATTTGCGCACCTGCCGGACGTGCCGCCTCGACGGTGTTCGGGGCAACCCCGCACAACTCCGCAACCGCCCGGCTTGACAGCTTCGGCCATTCCTTCAACGCGATTTCCACGCATCGCCGCTTGTCCGCGTTGGTACGGCGTAGACCGTTGGCATCACTGACCGTCTGGTCCAGATGATCCGCGCAAAAGTGCATTCGCGTCCTGTACGATCTCACGAGCAAACCACCATGCCCAGGATTCCACCTGTAGGGCTGCGGCCTCGGGTGTGGGGGTCCAGACAACCGGGCAATCATAGCGGACCTCCCATGCCGATAATGACGCCAGGACCGCACGCGGTTTGACGTTGGAACGGTAAACGCCCTTCTCCACGTCGGAATGGTTGCCCACAATGACCAGGCGCTTGAACCTGTACCCCCGGAGGCGGTGCAACTCATGCTCGAACCGCTCCCGATTGGATCCGGCACAGCATGAAACCAGATCAGGAATGGACTTGCGTTCGATGGCAAAGGATTCCTCCCCACCTGTAAACGAGTAATCACCGGACCGCAACGTCCCCCGGATGGCCTGTAGGCGTGTGAACACGAGCGGGGTTTGCTCGCGGGTGTCTACCACTATGCGGGGCCGCACGTCCGCCAGGTCGCCCAGATGGCGCAATGCCAGCAAGGTGGGGGTGCTGGCCTTCATAGGCGTTGTGGTTGCATGTTCCATTTCAAATAGTGCCCGGTGGCAATTAAGGCGGCCGGGCGCCGCCCTCAAATACGCATTGCCTGCGCCCTCTCCCGCGTTCAACCCGTGAGGCTCGGGCAGAAAGTCGGCACGCGGGTGCCCCGAAGTATAACAAGCCGGATATTGCGGACGGCATCCGGCGTGCCGACATGGGTTCCCCCCCGCAACTGGGCCAGGATCATGCGGCTAGAAGTGCCCCCATTTCAGCGGTTAAACGAGCGTGCATTTCCTCGAAAGCTCTAACCCGTTGGAAGTGCCCTTGACCAACAGCGGCACCATCCGCGCAAATCTGTTGAAGGTTCGCGTCTTTCACTAATGCCCGGCGAACATCCAGTTCATCGGCGTTTGTCAACTCCATCAACTTTGATCGAAGTTCTTCGCGGCGTTTGTTGCCAGCCTCCGCCAGTCGGGCGGTTTCGACATCATCGACCGCCTTAATTTCCGCCAGCAGGGCCAGCCAATCAGCGGCCAGTGTTCGGGCCGTTGCCATCAGGGCCAGGCGCTCGGTTCGATTCTTTGCCAGTGCCTTTACCCGCTCCGCCACGGAGGCCGGTGTGAGCGTCGCCGGGTCGCGCAATTCGACAAGACGAGCCTCAAGGGTTTTGCTCGCTTCCATGATGCGGCCTGCCTCACGGTTCAACGCGGTAATGCGTTCCACCATTTCGGGCGGGTGATGCTTCGAGGGGTTGATATTCGGGATAATCATTGCGGCACCTGCTTTTTCATCGCCGTAAGCATGACGTTCAGTTTCTTGGCCTCCGCCAGGAACGGCCGGGCCGCCAGGATGAAAGCCGCGCTCGCAATGTTCCGGGCACGGATCGCGGCGGGGCTGGCTCCCCCATCGGAGACTGACCGCGAATGGGCAGCGCACGCATTGTTGTATCGCTCCCAGACTGTTTTGAGCGTCTTCTTTACCCGATCATTGAAAGCGGCAATCTTCGCGTTAAGGACGGCATCCGGCGTGCCCTTCTTCGCGGCCAGGGGTGCAACGCGGAGTGATTGCATAATGGCGTCGGCACTCGGGGCTTGTGCGGATGGTTCACACAACAACAGCCGGCGCTCCTTGTTCAATGCCGTAACGGCCTGCGAAAACTTCGTTTCCGCAACGGCAATTTTTCCGATTTCATTGACCTTTGCTTCGATGGTCAACCCGTCCCGGTCAAGCGCCGTGGTTGCAAAGCGGTGCGCTCGCTCCATTGCGGCCAGTGCGGCCAGGCGTCGGGCGTTGTATTCGGTACAACCGATGACGCCATCCAGTTCGGGCGGTAACATTGCTTTGAGTTCCTGCATCGTCTTCATGGTCTTCGTTTCCTTTTTTGCCGGATTGACCGGCCTGTTTTATCGCCTCCGCGTATTGCGGGGGCTAAAGTCGTTGATTCCGGTTCCGCAGCTGGCATCCTCCGACAGAGGCACCCGGCATTGTCGCCGGGGGGCGGGTCGTGCCCGTCGAACAATGTGTTCGCCTGTGGTGCCGATTCCGCCCCAGGCTGCACCGACAAAACACATTGTCAGGGCGTCGCCGTAGTCATGCCAGCCGGGGGCCGTCACCCATCGCCATACCGGGCCGTACTGACCATGCAACTTCTCCACCAGTCGCTCCCTGGTCACCTGCCCGGCAAACTCCGTATGTCTACCCTCGAAAAGCGACAAGCTCCCTGGTGCATTCGGTGATGCGAGCCAAGCACGCTGGGACACCTCGCGCCAGGCGTCCGCGTTAAATGCCAGGAACCGGCCGGCAATGGGTGATTCCGTTAGGTGGCAATTTTCACGAGGGGCACCGATACAGTTTTTCGGCGTGGGCCTGTAACGGTCGGCGGAATATCCACGGGCCGCGATTGTGGGGATTCCCAGGGTGCGCCCCGGACCTTCGATATACCTTTTCACCACGTCCGGCATATACCCGCCGTCAATGACCCATAAGCCGGGCCGGACCGCTTGCCCGTTGCGGATCAGGTTGACGGAGGCAAGCTCCCCACCATGCACCACAAGTGCCTCAAACATCCGGCGTTTAGCCTCCGATTCCGGGCAATTCTGCGGCACGATTCCAGCGCCTTCCTTGTCATGCCGACCATACGCCAGAACCCAGCCCGTCTGGTCATTGGCAAACCCGGCCACAACGGAGTGGAGGCCGTAGTGGTTCAAATCGGTGGCCGATACGATCAAGCGCCCCTCCTGCGGTACGTCTCCCCGGTGCCGGCCGGGGTGAATGCGTGATGCTACAATATCGGCGCTCAATTCGTAGATGGATGCCTGTTTCTCTTTGGGCGCGTTCTGATATTCAGCCGAGAAAACATCTTCCCCCAAATCAATGACCAGGTTTTCCGCGTGTTGGATGGCGGATATCTCCTTGCCTTTGGTAAACCGTTCGGGCCAGTCGAGAACCGCGCCGGCGTCCATATCGGTCTGGTGTTCACGATAAAAGGCGTTGGCTGACTCTTGGGATTCGGTTTTCCGTTTCATGGCGTATTCCTTCCAGAGTGTGTCCTGTGTTGTGGGCCAGGTTGTGACCAGTCCACGAATTGACCCTTGCCAATCGGGATGACGCTTGCGGTCAAGCATCCGGTAGGCCAGATCGTTGTGCTTGATGATGGTGCATGGCATCATGGCGGTGATGGTGGCTGCCGGGCCTCCTGATCCCATGATTGCCCCGAGGATAAGATTTTCACGGGTGTCTACTTGGGCATTACTGGCCGCGCTCTCATCGGTCTGCGGATCGTCAATGGCATACAGATCAGGGCGGACAGCCTTCTTGCCCACCTTCAACCGCATGCCGCGCAACCTGCCAGTCAATCCACGCGGGACCATGGCACATCCGGATCCGTCGGCGTCATCCAGTACGGGCAATACAAGCCCACCACGCCCCCAGCGCATGCACAAGCTGGTCCCGTTCCAGGTCCATCCTTTGGCTTTCAAGGCTGTATCGTCGGATAACGCGGCCGCCCAGCATGGAATGGGGAAGTCAGCCCGCAACCGCTCGTTTGTGCGGAGTTCGATTTTGACGGATTCGACAATCTCCTGTGCGGCGGTAAGGTCTGCCCCTACCACAACGATGCACCGCCGGTGCCCGTACAGCCCCGCCCATAGGATGGCCGCTTCGACTCGGCTTGTTTTTCCGTCGCCCCTGGGAGCGGCAAAAGCGTACCGTCCGCCGGTTGTGATGGCCTTCTGCATGGTGTCCATGTCTGCCCGTTGCCCGTCACTCATGGGCATGGTGAAAACACGGGGTAGATAGGTGGTTGCGAACAGGGCCAGCGACTTTCCGCATGCCTTCTTCCGTGCCGGGTCGGCAACCTTCGGCAATCCTGCGGATTTTCCGGCGGTGTAGAATATGACCCCCTCGCCTTCCATCGCTCCCCGGAGATCCCGACCACGGGCACGCGCTCGTGCAACGGTCTGCCGGTGCTGTTCCTTGCGGTCCAGTCGGCGGGGTGCCTTGGATGTGGTGGTGAATGCCATTTCAGGCGTCCTTCCCTGCGAGTTCCGCAACCTGCTTGATTCCGCGCATGGCGTTGGCAAAGTCGCCCACCTCGATCATTTTGCGGACAAGCTCCCGTGTGGCTGCCAGGGCCCATCCCCTGGTGAAGTCGCCGGACTCGTTCCCGATGGCCTCGATTTCCTTCACAGCGGCATCCAAAACCGCTTGTTCGTCAGCGTCGGGATAGGTGGTGCGGATAGCCTCCCGTATGTCCCGCTCGTCGTTGGCTTCCAGTATCCATTTCAAACACGCTTTGAGCGTGTCAGGGGATACGGTCTGCGGCGTCTTTTTCATGGCTGTAATGTCTCCTGCTTGAATGCTTGCGATATGACACCCGGCTTGGCGTCGGAAAGGGTGCGGTGCTGTAGCTTCCAGATGCGGTCCATTATGCCGTGTATGAAGTCGAATAAATCGGGGTCGTGGGCCAGGTGGTAATCCTCGGTCCGTGGGTTCATGTTCAGATTCATGCTGGTGCGTAGGACCAGACGCCAGGAGTCGTTATAGAACAGGGCAAACTTTGCATGACAATGGGCAACCCGGATTGCCTCCGCTCCGAAGTCCTGCCGGATGGCGGCGGCGGCCTCGGGGTCACGGCGGACAAAGGTCATATCCACCAGCCAGCGAATGGCCGTCAACTCCCCCCGCTGCTTCATGGCCGCCAGTTCCAATGCCTCCTTGCGGTTGGCTGTCCAGGTGCTGAAGTCCATGGCGGCCGGACCGGTCTTTTTCAGGACCGCTTTCAACAGGTCCAGCATGGAGAATTGCCCCTTCGTGTACCCGTAGACCTCCATGTCATGGGTCAATGGCTGTACTGCAACCTCGGCGGATTCCTTGCGCCATAACAGGAGCTTTTCCAGCTTCATGTCACGGCGGACCGGGCGGACGTGCTGGATCGGGCCGGTAAGGTCATCCAAGCGGACGGTTTTGACCGCGCTCTTGGCTAGGATGGGGTTTTCGGGGGGTGTGGTTAAGGTTTGCATGGGTCACTATGTTGTTTTTGATGGTGTCGGAGAGTAAGGAACCCCGTCGAAAAAGGCGTCAGATGGAGCCAATAGGGGGGTCGTTTGGGGGTCGTTTGTCACAGATGTAACAGGTTTTGAAACTGCTCTAGGGAAACCTAAAAAAATTAGGTTTCCAATACGCCAATATAAAAGTCTGTTACATTTGTGACAGATCATCAAATCACCCTGTTTTTATTGACGTTTACGAATGACCGCACAATTCCGGTTTCCGTGCGTACCTGCTTGTAATCCGCCGATGGAATAAGCGACAGGAAGCGACGGACGAAGTTCCCTTTGCTCAACGGTCGGTAGCCGTTGTTGGTCATCCATTCCCGGTACTCGGTGAAGGCGTCATCAGCCGGAACATGACCGGTGCCGGGCACATATCCGGCATCCTGCACGAACATCAATTCATGGTCGCATGACCGGCGGTGTTCTGTTTTGAGTTTCAGACCTGCCGGGGTTTCCTCGACCCGGGTTGTCCTGGATAACCTCCGCCAGCCCGTACAAGGCCCATTGCAGGACGCCTGCAAGCTCGTTCTCGATGATCCGGGGTGCAAGTGTCGGATCGCGTTTATCGTCTGGAACCTGCACCGTGAAATGGATAATCCGCAACCGTTCCCAGATGGCGTCTGATTTGTCGATCAGGGTGGGCAACTGGTTACCGGCGCATATGAACCGGGCACGGCATGGTGCTGTAAACTTGTCGGACCCCTTGCGCTCGTACTCGATCAACCCGCCACTTATGCAATCCTTCAGCCGTCCTTCGATGCCGGCAAGCTCCCCATAGTGGGATTCCGTCCGAAAGTCGCCGCATAGGTTGACCTTGCAATCCGCCAGGGGCCAGGACTGGAACCGCTCGGCAATGGCGGTAATGTCCACGGCTGCGACGTTATGACGACCGATCATGGCGGTGAGTACGTTCAAGGCGGTGGTCTTCCCCTCGCGGCCGGATGCACCGTACAGGAAGAAAAACACTTCAAACGCGGTTGTATCGGCCATGCATAATCCGAACATCCGTTGAACCTGAGCGCGTTGATCGGGGTCCGGTAAGGCATATTCAAGGTAGTTGTGGAAGGTGGGACAGTCTGCGCCGGCATCGAAGTCAAACGGGAGGTAATCCAGGGCGAAGAAGTCGGGGCCAGCCGGGCGGCGGGTGGGTTCGTCCTTCCGTTGACCGGCAAGGAATCGTGCATGCTCCCATACGTTGATGACGGTGCCATTGAACGCCATTTCATTTGGTGCTGGGCGTCCGGTACGTTGGCCGGATTCCATGACCAGCCAGGCGGGGCGGTTTACGTCGTAAGGGATGCCACATAGGCTATAAGACGCCATATTCAAGGTTACACTCCCGGCATAACTTCGTGATGCAAAGGGGCGTAAATCCGGGTTTTTCTGCATCCAGGTAACAAGCAGTTCCTCGACGGCGGATTCCGGTAATTCGCTGTAACCGTGGATCTGGTCCATGTACCGGAACCAACGACCGCGCCAATGGCGGATGATGATGCCGGTATCGGCTAGGAATTGGCCTGCGGTGTCTGCGGGTGCTGGTGCTGGTTTCCTGCCTCCCTGTTTGCCGTTCTCCGGTGAAGTGGTTTTCCGTCGGTCAAACGGGATTGCGGGTGTGGTGCTGACGATAGACTCAATGGCCTCTTTACATGCTTTATGGTCACCTGCATGCATGG
>Ga0156641_1092_pt1 | contig 34129 bp, 28 predicted proteins | sample RifOxyC3_FD_110715 | JGI IMG/M metagenome (GOLD analysis project Ga0156641, IMG submission 110715) | Lentisphaerae bacterium RIFOXYC12_FULL_60_16 | reverse complement strand
GCAAACTTTCACAGCGAGAGTAACAGAGCCCGGCAACGGTGGACTTACGATTCCACCTCGGGGCCCGGAAACATCATGGCCATGCTGAATTCCTCCTGGAACTCAGGATCCAGCGACAGGTCCACATGCCGGGTTTCCCGTACAACCTGTTCGGCACGCGTCCATTCATCCGCCGCCAGCAACGCCCGTTTGGCGCCCAGTGACGAGGTGTTGCCGACAAACCGGATCCTGGCCGTATCGATCGGCGGCAGCATGCCGATGCGCCGGGCATTGTTGCGCCGGATAAAATTGCCGAATCCGCCGGCCAGCAGGATGGCATGCAATGCCGACGCTTCCACCCCGGCATGGCGGAGCAGGATCATGATCCCGGCCCGGATCGCCGCATTGGCCAGCTGTAGTTCCCGGATATCACGCTGATGCAGGTAGACGGCTTCGTTGGTGCCGGTTTCATCCGGCCCTGCCAGGAGGAAATCATACTGGTCGTTGCGGGCCACCAGCCGGCGCAACAGCGCATCCGGCAACCCTGCCGGCAATTCATCCGGGCCGAGAATTCGTCCGGTCTCATCCACGATCCCGCGCCGGAGCAGATAGGCCACGGCATCGATCAACCCGGTACCGCAAATCCCGGCAGGTTTCGCGTTCCCGATCACGTTCATCTCCACATCGCCGTCGATCACGACCTTCTCGATGGCGCCCGTCGTCGCCCGCATGCCGTTGATGATCCGCGCACCTTCAAACGCCGGCCCCGCGGCAACCGACGTTGCCACCATCCGCCCCTCATGGGCCAGTACGATCTCCCCGTTGGTCCCCACATCCACCAGCAGCACCGGTCCCTCGCGCATGTCATTCAGGCGGGTGGCGATGATGCCCGCCACGGTGTCCCCCCCCACAAACCCGCCGATCTGCGGGAATACACTCACTTCCCCGGCCGGATGAATCCGCAATCCCAGGTCCGAGGCCCGCATGCGCACCCGTTCCCGGAAGACCGGCACAAACGGAATCTCGCCCAACGCGAAGGGATGAATGTTGCACAGGATCTCCTGCATGGTCGAATTCCCGGCCAGCACAGCCTCCCAGATGTCGTCGGTCGCGATGCCGGCACGCTTGGCAAGGTCATCGATCATGTCATTGACCGCATCCCGGATCGCCATATGCAACCGCTCCAGACCATCCGCCTCATCCCGGCACCGCCGGATGCGCGACACGACATCATCCCCGAAGGCCGTCTGGGGATTCACCCGCGACACCACCCCCAGTTCCCTGCCATCGCACAGGTTGATCAAGGTACCCACCAGGGTGGTGGAACCGATATCAAACGCCAGGCCATAGCACCGTCCGGTCGTGTCACCCGGCTCCACGTCGATGACATGATCCCCCACCCGTGCCGCCGTCACCGTGAAATCATGCTGCCGCAAGGCCAGGGGCAATGCCTGCAAGGCGTGGATACCAATCCGCAGCCCGCCCCCCAATGCCTCGTTCAGGCGTTCGGAATCCGACCGGACATCCTCACGGGTCGGAGGCGTCACCCGGACACACTGCTTGCGAACCGCCGGACGAACGTCCAGGTGGCCTCCGGCATCCGTCGCCAGGATCTTCTGGCTCGACTGGAACAGGGAGGTCTCGGGTATCTCCACCACCAGGTCCCGCTTCACCCGGCACCGGCACGCCAGGCGATACCCCCGACGGATACGGTCGGCACCCAGCACGGTATGCTCCTCATCACAACTGTCACAGGCCCCGGAAGTGACCCGTACCATGCATTTGCCGCATTTCCCGGCTCCCCCGCAGGGGGTCTCGATAATCTGCCCCGCCCGGGCAGCGGCTTCCAGAAGGATGGTTCCCTCCAGCACAAAGACACTGCGGCCGGACGGTTCAAAGGTTACCTTGCATTCTCGAGTCATAGCCTGAAACTCCATAATCCAACGGGTGTCGGCCATGCCGCGGTTGGGGGACAGGAACGGGAGCCGCCCCGGTTCCAACGGTTACCCATCCGCCACGGCGGTATGACCGGTTTCTTTTATTTCAAGTCCGGCTGATATGGCATGGTCCGGGGAGTCTGTCACGAACAAACGCAACAGGTCGCGCGGATCACCAAACACGGGGCACCGGCACGTGGCCAGCCGGCCGGCCGACTGGTGGCCTCCTGCCAGCAGCACGCATCGGGCACCCAACGCATCGGCAATGTCATAATCATGCCGGGTGTCACCCACCAGCAGCACTTCGCCGGCCGGCACACCCAGCGACTGCAACAGGTCACGCGCGACCGCCAGCTTGGACGCCGCAAAGAAATCCGCCAACCCCCGGATGGAATGGAACCGCGGGGTCACACCCAGTCGATCCGTCATCCCGAGCAGATACCCCGTCTCACACGCCGATACGATGGACATGGGGATGCCCGCCGCCTGCACGGCATCCAGCACCGGCCGGATACCCCTCCGGAGGCCACAGGCTTTCGACAGGACCAGGAAATCGTCATGATATTCACGGGCCATGGCATCCCAGTTCTCCTCCTCCATGTGGAAGCCAAAATGCGGGTATACGGCCTTGACCGGAAAACTGAACACATCCTGGTAGCGTTTGACCGTAATGGCAGGCAACCTCCGGCGCGCCATCATCCGGTTCAACGCCCCGACACACACCTCGACATCATCCAGGATCGTCCCGTTCCAATCCCAGAACACATGCCGGATCACGGGCTTTTTGCGTTTCGACATGCGCAAACTATAGCCCCCCACCCCGCCCGGATACCAGCCGATTTAACATCATCCCGCTTCGCTGGAGTGCGCCGTGTGCCGGTGAGAAGCTTCCAACTGAACACTCTCTTCTGAACACTGAACACTTCCCCTCTGCTCCCCACCTCTTCCGGACTACCGTTGCGGGCATTTGACTCGGGCCGAGTCCGCGAGGTCCGATCAAATGACCGCAACCTCCCTGGCGCGCCGTAGCCTCTGGGCGCAGGCGGCTGCTGTCCCTCTCTGCTACCTCTGCGACTCCCTGGCGCGCCATAGCTTCTGAGCGACGGCGGCTGCGTGAGATCTCCTCCCAATCCCGTCCATCTCTCATCCCATCCTGTCCATCCCGTCAAACCTTTCCTTCATCATTCAAAATTCGTCAATCGTCAATCTGCGGTTCTATCCCCTCCCATCCCGTTTTTCTTTTTCCGTGCATCCAGACGGCTCGGTAGGGACCCTGCTTCGCCAAGGCTTCGCAGGGCAGGCACCTCGCCCGCGCTCCGCACTCCCCAATCATCCAATTCCCAATCAACTAATCATCCCCCTTCCGCCTCTGAACACTTTCCCGCCCCCGCTTGTCATCCCTGGAATCTTAATTGTTGCATTGTTGTGCAACAATGCGATATGATCAACCCTATGAATAAGGAAATATTCAAGGCACGGGCGCGGGTGATGAAGGCGCTGGCATCGCCCATACGACTGGAAATCGTCGATCATCTGAGCCGCGGCGAACGGTGCATGTGCGAGTTACAACCGCTTTTCCGGATGAACAAGTCCACGCTCTCACGCCATATCGCGGCCTTGAAAAACGTGGGAATCGTGAGCGAGCGGCGTGACGGAGTCCGTATCATCCTCAAACTGGCCACCCCCTGCATCCTGAAGGTTTTCGAATGTGTAACGGGGGTGATCCGATCCGAGGCGAGGCGTACTGGAGGATTGTTAAAAGGAGTTAAGGCATGACCTCGGATAGTCGGAAAGAACTGAAGATATTGGGCTGGTTGGTCGCCCTGTTTGCCGTCCTGTATTACCTGCCGATCGAGGGCGCCCGGTTCCAGGGCGCCCTGATCGAGGCATTCAAACTGGCCAAATGGTATGCCCGGGAACATGTCCTGCTCTGCCTCGTGCCGGCCTTTTTCATCGCCGGGGCCATCGGGGTCTTCGTCAGCCAGAACGCGGTGTTGAAATATTTCGGCCCGAAAGCCTCGAAATGGCTTTCCTACTCGGTTGCTTCAGTTTCAGGCACGATCCTGGCAGTCTGCTCATGCACGGTCCTGCCCCTTTTCGGTGGTATCTATATGCGCGGCGCAGGCCTTGGGCCGGCGATTGCATTCCTCTATTCTGGCCCGGCGATCAATGTGCTGGCGATCGTGCTGACGGCACGGGTACTGGGCTGGCAATTGGGCGTGGCACGCGCCGTCGGCGCGGTGCTGTTCAGCGTGGTTATCGGTCTCTTGATGCACCTGATCTTCCTCAAGGAAGAACGCGCCAAGGCGGCGAAACCGCAGGAAGTGTTTCTGGGTGATGACGAAAAGGGCGAACGTCCGCTCTGGCAGGTGGCGCTTTATTTCTTCTCCATGGTGGGCATCCTGGTGTTTGCCAATTGGGGTACGCCCATGGAGCAGACAGGCCTTTGGTACGCCATTTTCAAAGCCAAATGGCTGGTGACAGCGCTGTTTGCGGTCCTGATGGGCTGCTGCCTGTGGCGGTTCTTCAAGGTACGACTGGCCTGGATACTCCTGGCAGCCATCCCGGCCGTGGTCCTGGCTATCGCCTTCCCGGGGTATCCGGTGGCCGCCTTCGCGGCCGGGTCGGCCGGGTTAGCCGGCCTGACATTCTTCGGCGGAACAGAACTCAACGACTGGCGGAACCAGTCCTGGGGCTTTGCCAAACAGATCCTCCCACTCCTCTTCGGCGGCGTATTGGCGGCCGGTTTCTTCCTGGGCAGCCCGGAAGGCAAGGATGCCGGGATCATTCCCAACGTCTGGATCCAGGCACTGGTGGGCGATTCGCCCGCCGCGCTGCTATCCCTGCTTTCCGGCGACGGCAGCCAGGCGCCAGGCTGGCTGGTCCTGATCTGGCCGGTCTGGACCAACCTTTTCGCCTCAATCACCGGCGCGCTGATGTATTTTGCCACGCTGACCGAAGTGCCGATCCTGCGTGGCCTGATCGACAGCGGCATGGGCCAGGGCCCCGCCCTCGCCCTCCTGCTGGCCGGCCCGGCCCTCTCACTGCCGAACATGCTGGTGATCAACGCAATCCTCGGACCGAAAAAGACACTGACCTTCGTGGGACTGGTGATAATCATGGCCACGATCTCCGGCATGGTGTTTGGATGGGTGGTTGGATAAAGGGAATGATGGAATATTGGAGGAGAGACACCGCATGAAACACATTCAGATCCTGGGAACAGGTTGTCCGAAATGCAAGGCCCTGATGGCCAATACCGAAACCGCCGTCAAGGAACTCGGCATCGAGGTGACCATCGAGAAAATCGAGAAGATTACCGATATCCTGAAGTTCGGCGTCATGGTAACACCCGCCTTGGTGGTGGATGGCCAGGTGAAGAGCGCCGGCAAACTGTTAAGCGCCGATGACATCCGGAAATTACTGGCCTAGGAGATATCCATGAAAATCCTGCAACGCATACTCACCCATGGTCTGCTGGCCTTCGCTCTCGTCACGTTGGGATTCGCCATCGGAAAGGAAACCACCCGGCGTTCCCTCGCTCCACATCTGTCGGCAACCGGCCATCCCGAATCCGGACAGGCCGTCAACCCGAAAACCGACGAACACCTGATGGTGTACTACCTGCATGCCACCGCCCGATGTACGACCTGCACCACGATTGAACAATGGGTGCGCACCTGTCTCGAACGCCGGTTTCCCGCCGAACTGGCCGCCGGCCGGATCCGCTTTCAAACCGCCGATTACCAGAAGGATGAAACACTTGCCAAGCGCTTGAATGTGGCCGCGGGAGGCGTCGTCGTGGTCCGCCGGCTTGGTGAAACCGAACTGGACCACCAGTCCCTGGACCAGATCTGGCGATTGCTGAGTGATCCCCCGGCTTTCGAACGGTATGTCGGTGATGCGGTTCAACAGGCGCTGGCCTCCTTCGACCGGACAGAAGGGACCACGCGATGACCGCGCTTGCCATCGGCACCGCTTTCTGGCTGGGGTTATTGACGGCCATCAGTCCCTGCCCGCTGGCCACCAACATCACGGCCATCTCGTTCATCGGACGGCAGGTGGGTAACCGGCGGAGGATCTGGCTTTCCGGCCTGTTGTATACCGCGGGACGTACGGTCACCTATGTTGTCCTGGGCATCCTGATCACGGCAGGCTTGCTGGCAACCGCCACGGTGTCGCGTATACTCCAGACCTACGTCAACGAATTCATTGGCCCGCCGCTGATTATAGTGGGTTTGATCCTGCTGGGATGGCTCAAATCCACACACTCCCTGAATCTTGCCGGGGAAGGCATCCAGCAAAAGGTCTCACAGGGAGGAACCGTATGGGCGTTCATTCTGGGCATCCTTTTTGCCCTGTCGTTCTGCCCCATTTCCGCCGCCTTGTTTTTTGTCGGGCTGATTCCCCTCGCCCTGGCGGAATCCTCCCGGGTGATATTGCCCCTTTGTTACGGCATCGGAACCGCTCTTCCCGTCATCGTGTTTGCCTTCCTCATTGCCGTCTCATCGGAATATCTGGGCCGGGCATTCAATTGCCTGACCCGGGTGGAGCATTGGGCCCGCGGGATCACCGGCACCCTGTTCATCCTCGCCGGCCTGTATTATTCCCTGGTGTATGTCTACGCGATCAGCGGGTTCCGGAATCCGTGACCGGTGGCCGGACATCCGTCACGCGGCCCCCACCACGGGAGGTGTATTGTCTGGCGCATTGAAGTTCACGATCCACGTTGCACCCATGCCAGCCCCGATCGCCATCCAGAGCGTGGCCATGGGGAACTCGTGATGGGCTATGGTTTAGATCGAAACAACCTTATCCGAATCCTTGATCAGTTCGTAGAGGTCCTTCATCGTGGAGAGCGGACAGAGGTCCGTGCCGTTGGAATTGCGCAATTTCAAGCACGTCCCGCATGCCAGGATCTCGCCGCCCGCGTCCACAAATGACTGCATCATCTGCTGGACGTTGAAGGGCTCCGTAGCGTGACTTTCACATTCCACGCCTTTGGCGAGCAAGAAAGCCTTGGCCTCGTCACCCGCCTTGAGGGCGAAAACTCCCAGTCGAAAGCCATTCCAGAGGGTCTCGGCATCCGTCGAATAGATCACCAGTGCCAGTTTCATGCGTTTCCCTTTCTTGCCAGGATGCCGTAATGATACGGCGGTAAATCAATGTGCTCCTTCTCGATCGTGAACCCCGTCGCTTTGATCCACCGACTGCAATCCACAGGACGCGGGCGAATCGCCAGCGGCGGCCCGCGCGGCGTCTTGGGATCGTAATTCCAGTGGATGACCGCAACGCGACCGTCCGGCACAAGGATCCGATAGGCTTCGCGAAGAAGGCGCAAAGGCTCTTCCGTATGCAGGATGTTGAATAGCATCACATAGTCCATGGATGCCACATCCAAGCCGGTCCCATCCGTCAGGAAGTCGTGCAAGTGAAGCTGTACATTGCGGACATGCTCCTGCTTCGCACAGCATCGGGACGCCTCAATCATCGTCGGCTCAACGTCGAAGGCGTGCAGCGTGCCTTGAATTCGCTTAGCCGCCGGTATCGCAAAAGTGCCGTAGCCGCAGCCGAAATCTACGGCATCTCGCACCTCGCCGGTCAAACTCATCGCGTCCAGGATAGCGACAGGATCGAAGAATGTGTTCCACATCCCGGCTTCGGGCATGCCGCTTTCCCTCACCTTCATGGCCTTACCCTCCAGGCCTGAGCCATTCTCGATATTAAACTCACGAAAGCCGTGTTGCCGTCCGCCTCCCCCTTTTCGAAGTCGTTTTCGATCATACCCATCTGGTTGGTTACACGCGCGAAACAGACCATCGGATAGCCTTTGGCCTCCGCGAGCGCATAAAGCGCCGCCGCCTCCATCTCGACCGCAAGCAGGTTTTCGGACCGTGCAAATGCAATCGCCTCCTCCGTCTCCCGAAAGGGCGCGTCCGTCGTCCATGCCCCGCCTTGCACCATGTCGGCGGAAGTGGTCAGCACACTTTGCGCAATGGCCAACGCCTTCGGTTGAATCAGGGCATACGCCGTGGGCGGCAGATAGTGGTAACTGGTTCCTTCATCGCGCAGTGCCCGATCGATGAGCACGAAGTAGGGCGGTTTTCTCGTTGGAACAATCTGCCCGGCGGAAGTCACGCTTACGAGGAAGCGACAACCTGAAGCAAAGAGTTCCTCTGCCACCAGCACGGCAAAAGATGCGCCGACGGCGCAACCGAGCACCCCGACCGTTGTCCCGTCCAAGTCGAGGTCATAAAGTTCCGTGTGAAAACAAGCCCAATACGAATTGCGTCGCGCCCCCGAGTCCCTAAGATGTCGGAACAAATCTCCATCCGGATCGAGAACGCAGATGTCCGGCACGTTGCCCTCGGGAAGGGACTTCTGCCGCCGCGCCTCGCGCAACAGGTTGACCGGGTCGAATACCGAAGGCCGGTTGCAATGTTTGTTTGCAAGAAGTGGAATCACGTTAAAACGCTCCTTATCATAGAGTCATCGGAATCCCGAAAGTTTTTCCTCCCGCCAGAAGGGCAAGCCGAAGCAGTTCCCGTCTTAACCCCAACGGCGAAAGCCACCATTTTTCAAACAGGACTCTGCCCACGTGCCATGTCCGATCCATCTTGCGAAGGCGGACATGCGGAGATGGCTCGGCAAAGAAGTTTCCGTCAGCGAATCCAGCCACGTTGCCACCGGCCTCCAAGGCACAGTAACCCATGCCTCCGAACTGGACGGCACACGACAAACCGGCGATGTCCGCCACTATACGTTGGGCAACAATCTCGGCTTGCGCATGCGCAAAAACACCAGCTTTAGGCAGCATCATGGGTACATCCGGTTTCCATCGACCAGGAATTGTGATGGTTGTGGCGTCACCGATAGCGTACACGTGCTCATGCTTTGTTCGGAGAGTGGCGCGGTCTACCGGGACCCATCCGGATTCGTTGGTGAGTCCGGCCACGCGCAAGAGCTGCGACCCGCGATGCGGCGGCACAACCGCCAGCAGATCGTAATGCACCGGCGGCTGGCCCTCGAAGATCAGTTCGCGGCTTTGGGGGTTGACCGCAGAAAGTCTATGCAGCGGGTGGAAGGCAATCTGCCTGGCAGTCAGCATCTGCTTCACCGCCTCCCCGAGCTCCGGCCCGGCGACGGGCATGGGCTGGGGCTCTGGGGTGTAAATATGGATTTCCGCGCGATCACCCACGCCACGCCGCCGCAGGAAATCGGCGATCAGCATCGCCGCTTCGTGTGGGGCGCCAGGGCATTTATAGGGCATTGCGCTCACGAGCACGATTACTTTGCCGCCTGTGAATTGGCTGAGCGCAAGATTCAGATTCTCGGCCCCTTCAAGAGTGTAGAACGTATGGAGCGCGGGCAGCCCCGGCACTATCTCCGGAGCCAGTTCGGCTCCCAGTGCTACAACAAGGTGGTCGAACGCAACCGAAAGGCCGGTCGTCGTCACGCGCCGGTTGGCGAGGTCCAGGGCGACAACCTCGGCGCATACGACTTCGATGCCGGGGCGGACAAGGTGGTGCAGATCGCGCGTAATCTGCGACCGCCGACGTTTGCCGGTCATCAGCCAGAGGAACGACGGAGCAAAGACGTGCAGCGCGTTCCTTTCCACCAATACTACTTTATGCTCACGGCCCAATCTTGCACGGAGCGAGTTGGCCGCCACGATTCCGCCGGTCCCTCCGCCCAGCACGACTACATTCTTTACAGTCATCTCGTTCCTCCTTATTCAAAATACATACCGCAGACTCGTATACACGTTGGGGCGGACGCGATGAGTTGCGAAGACGCCGCCAATGCAAGGCAGATGCGTGTTCTCCTTTTCATTGTATCCATTTTGCCGGCGCTTGGCGCAGGTAGCGTTCAGTGAAGATATCGTCTGTTAAGCCCACGTTGAAGGAAACCGATTTGAAGGTCACTTCCGTGCGGTGTCCGCTTTTCACGTTGAGCATGGTTCGCTTCATCACCATGGGAATTACGCCGCTTCCATCCCCCGATGACACGTTCTCGATCTTGTCAGCGGTAAAGACGCGTGCCAATTCATTCTGCAAGTCGTAGTATTCCTCTTTTAACGGCAAGTAAGTCGTTTTGTCGATCCACGCGATGCGTCGGACATAATCCAGCGTTTCTTTAGGCGTGCTTTGAACCACATAGCAGTCGTTGTTTCCGAGTTTCTCCTCGCGCAGCAACGTGTGCGTATCGGCGGAAATGTCGCGTCCCGAGATGTCCTCGTATGTGAAATCCGAGCCTGCGAAACTCGACCGATTGTCGCTGGCGGCAACGCGGCGGACAAGATCCACGGCGGGGATATAAATCCAGCGGTTGTCCTCTTTTTCGGGATATTTCCAGACGAGGAACGTCATCCGGCGAACGTCGGACGGTTCCCTGAAATAGAGAAAGTATTTCTGCTCGGAGCCGCCGGGCGCGTTCAGACGCAACATGGTCAGGGCGCGGGTTCTTTGTTTGCCATCGCCGGTGATAAGCTCCATGACTACGTCAGCCTTCATATCGGCGCCGGCGGCATAGAACGTCTGATGGGATTTTGCCAGAAGCACTTCGGCGTTCGTTGCGCCGGATGACGTCGGGCTCTGGGCCCATGCGGCGGTCGCGATCAGTGACAGCCCCAGGATGATAGCTAATCGTGTATTCATAGTTTCGCCTCCTTTCAACTTCTTTTTCGGGTCAGCCTCGACCATTCTACAAGCTTGTTTCCCTCTTTTCGCGCATGAGGTTCAGTTCTTTCTCGCAACTCTTGATCCCAAACAGCCGCAGAACGGACATCATGGGGCACCAGTTGGAAAACGCGGACTGAAACAGGTTGAACCCCGCAAAGACGCCGAGCAGCAACCAGCATTCCGAAAAGAAATGGGCAAAAATGATGGAAGCCAACACGAAAACTCCAGCGATTCCTCGCAAACATCGTTCCATTTACATGATCGTTCCTCCTGTTATTAGTGTCCGGTCCGTCTCCTGTTTCCTTCTTCGGTCTTCATATGAAGCGTCCATCGGGCCGCGTACTTCATAAGCGCGGGCAGCAGCGCCAGCGTCGTCAGCGCGCTGAAGGTCATGAGTAGCGCAAAGAACAGTCCGACCGTGACGTATGGCGTGAGCGTGGCCCCGGCCATGGGAAGGAAGCCAAAGACGATCACTATGGCGCTGCGCAGACTCGCGCGGGCGGGTTCGGCGAAGTAGAGGCGGTTGGCCTCTTCGGCGACGCCGGTGATCCTGAAGCCCTGGCGGAACCGTTCCATGAAATGGATGGCGAAGTCAATGCCCTGTCCCAAGGCCAGCGCCGCGCAGATGGCCACCGGCATATCATAGTCCTTTCCCACCCACCCGATTACACCGTACGCGCAGACAATCGCCGCCGACACCGGCAGCATTGACAAAAGGCCCAGGGTGATCGAACGCAGTTCGATGGCCATCAACAGCAGAACCCAGACAAAGCTGGAAAGCACCGCCTGGAGCATTCCGGGAACCATGAGCCCCTGCCAGACCTTATTGATATATGTCATCCCCGACCAACGGATCGTGCTGCCTGCCGGCGGTGGAGACCGCCGCGTGAATTCCGCGACAAGGTTTTCGACATGCGCCATTTGAAGGTTGTCGCCACCCTTCATTTGCACCCAGATATTGGCTTTGTCGGCCTCCTGCGTCATGAAGTTGTCGAGGTCGTTCGGGTCGCCGGAAGACTGGACCAGGAAGAGAAACTGGCTGGCGGCCTCCGCGCTGTCCGGAATGACGTTGAACTCCGCCCGCTCGTCGCGCAGGACGAAGTTCGTCCGTTTGACGATATCGGCGATCGAGGAGGTCTTGCCCACGATCGGGTCGGCCTCCAACGCGCGTTGCAGGCCGTCAATCCAGCGCAACAGGGCGGGCTGCTTGATCGCTTCCGGAGCGCCGCCGTCAATCACGAGGTGCGCCATGTAGGTGCCGCCGAAGAGCCGGTTCATCTCGCGGTCGGCCACGCGCATACGATGCCCTTCTCGGAACCATTTCACCGGGTTGTCGTTCACGCGGATGCGCGCCACGCCCAGAGCGCCGGCGACCAGCAGGACGGCAAACGCGAAGATCACAACCGGGGCGCGGCGGAAGACGCCGCGCCCCAATGGAACAAGCAGGCGATCGAGAACGGACGACTTGTCGCGCCGCGCCGACGCCCAGGCGCGGAGGCGCTCCTCATTCGTCAGCATGATGCAGGCAGGCACGACCGTCATCGAGAAGAGCCAAGCGGCCATGACTCCAAACGCGACAAACGCGCCGAACACACGCACCGGAGGGATACGCGACAACGCAAGCGAGGCAAACCCGACCGCGGTGGTAATGGATGTGAAAAAGCAAGGCTGGTAGAGATCCTCCATCACCGCGAGGATCGTTCCCCGGCGGTCGCTCGATGCCCTGTATCGGTCCGTGAACTCGCTCAAGACATGCATGTCGTCCAGAATCGCCATGGGCATGAGGAAGACGGGGATCATGGAACTCATGATGTGGACCGTGTGGCCCGTCCCGATCAAGAGGCCCATGGCCCAGATGACGGAGAACATGGCGTCCAGGGCGACCGGCACGAGGAACCCGACGCGCCGCAGGAGAACATAGACCAGCCCCAGGATCACCATGAAAGCGATCGGTGCGGCAATACCCATCTGCATGAACATCTCGACTCCGAACGTATCTTCCGCGACGGGCAGGCCCGCCATGTGGAACCGCTGGCCGGGGAGGAGGCGCGAGCGAGCGATGCCCTCGATTTCACGCCCAATCCGATGGGCTGCATCTTTTCGCTCAATGGGCACGTAGATGGCCGTTGCCGTTCCGTCGGCGGACGCCACTTTTTCATGAAAGAAGGGGTTCGAAGCCACTTCGCGGCGGAGAGCGGCGATTTCGGCCGGGGTGTCGGGAATGCGCGCGAGCGGCGGACGAACATCGAGCGCGCCATCCTTCGCCTTCACGTTGTCCGTCGTGGCCAGACTGACGATGTCAGCCGCAATAACGCCGCGAACGCCTGCGATCTCCGCCGTGACCTCTTTAAGCTTTTCAAGAGCGGCCCGCCTCCAAATCCCGCCCTCGTCGGTAAGCCCCAGGACGATCAAGTCGTGGATGCCGAAGTCGGACTTCACCTTGTTGTAGAACACTCGGTCCGGCTGGTCGGCCTCCAACATGTTCTCCGGATCGGTGTCAATCTTCGCCCGGAATAACTGGGAGCCGAACGCCAAGGTGAGCAAGACGGCAAGCGCTATGGTCCGCCGGGGGTGGTCCACCGCCCACGCCGTCAGTATTCGTGTCAGCCGCGTAATCATTCAGTCAACCTCCCGCGTTAGTTATCGCCAACCGCTACCGGCAATCCGCATGCCCGCCAGTCCGTGACGCCGTCCTCAAGTCTGATTGCCCGAAATCCTTTCTTTCTGAGCATTTCGACGGCTTTGATCGCCAACACACAGTAGGGACCCCGACAATAAGCAACGATTTCCTGATGACGGGGCAAATCCTTGAGTCGTCTTTGAAGTTCACATAGCGGGATTGAAACGGCACCGGGAATGTGGCCGGCCATGTATTCCTCTTTGGGCCGCACGTCCAACACGGTAACGGCTCCGTCCCGTGCCCTTTTGAACAACTGCGTCCGATCCACCGCTTCCATTCCCTGTCGTCCTGCCAGATAACGCGCGACGATATCCTTGATGTCAACCAGGCGTTCTTCCGCCAGCAGGCGCAGCGACCGGAAGAATTGCGTAACCGCCTCTCCGCCGACCGTATACACGACGTACGTGCCGCTTTTCTCCGCGTCCACCAAACGCGCGGCGCGGAGGATCTGGAGATGCTTGGAGGCATTTGCCAAATTCAGCCCCGCCGCCTCTGCCAGGACCTCGACCGTGCGAGGCCCCTGCGACAGCAGGTCAAGCAACTCCAGGCGCTTGGGACAGGAAAGCGCTTTGCCGATCCGCCCAAGGTGCTCATAAATGTGGTCCTTGAATTGCCGATCCTCTTGGCTCATAGAGACTCCTTAACTAATCAACTGATTAGTAGAATTGCAGACGCGCGGCGGGATGCAAGTTATTTTCTCTGTTTTTTCGAGGGGCTGGCGAACGAAAGGATGCGCGATATGTCGGATTCATAGAACCGCTCGCGCCCCAGGCAAACCTTAACGCATTTCCGTGGTCGGCCCGGGGACGGCGTCAGTGCGCGGACCGAACGCCCATCCAAGGGTCTCGATTGCCCGAGTCGCCAAGCTGTCCATGCTCGAATAGACAACAGGGATTACGACCATCGTGAGAAAAGTCCCAACGGTCAGCCCAGTTGCCGCCACGACGGCAAGCGGACTCATGCGCTCCAGACCGACGGCCATTTCGAATACCAGCGGAATCAAGCCGACAATGGTGGAAACAGTGGTCATCAGGATCGGGCGGATTCGCAAACGAACGGACTGCAGGATCGCTTCGTCTTTAGCCAAACCCTGTTTGCGGGCATTGAGGATGAAATCCAGCAACAGGATGCTGTTGTTGACGATGGTGCCGCCCAGCAGGATCATCCCCATCATGGCCGGCGTGCACATGGGCTTGTCGAAGAGCAGCAGGCCCCACAGGGCCCCGGCGACGGCCAACGGGATGGCGACCATGATCGTTGCCGGATGAGCGAACGACTTGAACATTGCCACGAGGAGAATGTACAGGAGAACGAAGCCAATCATCAGGGCCTTGCCCATTGCGCCCTGGCTGGTCTTCATGTCGGCTGCCGTGCCGGAGACCTCGATGCTGTATCCTGCCGGTGCCTGGATGCCTGCCAGGCGCTTCTGGGCCATTCCCGCGACCTGGCCGATGGTGTACACGCGGTTGACGCCGGTGATGTCTATGGTGTTTCGCAACCGCTCGCGCGTAATGAAGGGCTGAGTTCTCCGCGAATCCATACCGGCCATCGCGCGAAGGGGCAGTAGGCCGAAGCGGGTAGAGACATATGCGTCGGACAACTGCGCGGGTTCGCCGATGTCTTCAGCCGCGTATTGAACGGTAATGGGAATATCGAGATAGCCCGTGAGCCTCATCGGTGACGCGGAAAAGCCTTTGACAATGGTCTTGAGTTCGTTCGCCACATCGGACGGCGTGGTCTGGTAAAGGCGGGCCAATGCGGGATCAACGGCCACATGATATTCTGTCTTGTCGAAATACCAGCTTCGCCGCACATCCATCAGGCCGGGCAATCCCTTCACGGCCTCCATGCATTTGTCTGCCAGGCGACTGAGCACCTGCGAATCAGGCCCGCTGATGATTACATCCAGCGGAGCCCGTGTTGTGGAGAACGGCGTTGCGCCGTATTCGCTGACACGGAAGCTTCGCACACCGGCGATCCGGCGCAGCTCCTTGCGCCATTTGTCCTGGATTTCCCAGATGGTCTGCGGTCGGCGGGTTCGATCCACCAGATGAATGGTGAGTTTCCCGGATTGGGCAGTCGCGCCGCCTCCCCCGAAGCTTATCTGCCCCGGTTCCGACCCGATCACGGACGACATCATTTCCACGCCCGGCTGGGCATAGATCGTCTTTTCGATCTGGCCGAGCGTCCGTTCCACCTCTGCCGGTGAAGCGTCACTGGCCGCATCGAACTCCAGGTTGACGATACCCGTGTCCATCGGGGTCATTAACTCACCGCCGATCAAGGGTTTCACAACCTTCATCGTGACCAGGAAAAACACGACCGCAAGGATCAACGTCGCCACGCGCCAACGCAGGGCTTTTCGGAGAACTCCCCCGAAATATCCGGATAGAAGGCCCACCCCTTTGTCGGTGTTCTCGAAGAGACGCTCAAGAAGGTTCCGGCGCTCATGCGGTCGAGCCAAGAGGCGCGAAGCCATCAGCGGGACAACGGTGAGGGCGACCAGCAACGAGGCGATCAGCGTCGCGGATATCATAAGGTTCAGGGGCCGCATCGTCTGTTGCGAGTAACCCCCGCAGAACATCACGGGGATAAGCACGATGACCGTTGTGAGCATACCCGCCGTGACGGCCAGCGCGACTTCGCTTGTGCCTTCCCGGGCTGCCAGAACGGCGTCAGGGCGGTTCATGTTCCGGTAATGCCGGTAAATGTTCTCCAGCACCACCACGGAGGCGTCCACGACCATGCCCACGGCGACGATCATGCCCGTCAGGGTCACCATGTTCATCGTGTAGGGGCTGAACCACAACACCACCAGGCTGGCCAGGAACGCCAGCGGGATGCTGACGGACACGACCACAGCCGCCCGCATGTCGGCCAGAAAGGCGAAGATGACCAGCACCGTCAGGAGCACCGCCTGCCACAATGAGTTGCGCATGCCGCGCACGTTCAGGTCAATGATCGGCTGCTGGTCGTCGGTGATCTCGAAGCGGATGTCGGGGTACTGGGCCTGAAGCTTCGGCAAGAAACTCTTGAGGCTTTGGATGGCCTTGACGGTGGGCCCGTTGTCCGGCCGCAAAACGTTGACCGCGATGGCCACCTTGCCATTGCCATGATAGACGCTGCGCTGTTCGGCCTCGCCAAGGCTCACGTCGGCAACATCCGAGACGCGCAACAGCCCTTGGCCAAGATGGCGGATCGGAAGATCGCGGATTTGCTGAAGATTGACGAACTCTCCGGTGGTCTTGACGAGGTATTCATTTTGGCCCGAGTAGATCATGCCAGCCGGGGCCGAGACATTCTGCTTGGCCAGTGCCGCCGCGACCTCGCCGATGGCCACGCCGTTGGCCGCCATGCGGTCGCGGTCCACACGGACCTTCACCTCGGGCTGATGCCCCCCGAAAACGTCTACAGCAGCAATGCCCGGCAGCGTCAGAATCTGGTCCTCGATCTGGTTCTCGGCCAGGAGGCGGATCTGCGAAAGTGTCCGAGTGCTGCCCGGCTTCGGTGACACGGCGAGGGTCAATAGCGGGCGCGTCGCGTCGGTGATCCGGTAAATGCGCGGTTCCAGAATATCCTTGGGCAGTTGGGCGCGGATGCGACCGATGGCATTCTGAACGTCCAGGACGGCTTCGCCGATCGGCTTGCTGTAGGCGAACTCGGCGTTGACGGAGGACACTTCGTCGCGGCTGGTGCTGGTGACCTTGGTCAGCCCGCCGAGGGTGTTCAGTTCCTTCTCGACAATCTGGGTGATCTTGTCAGCCACATCGTCGGCGTCCGCCCCCGGATAGACGGTGATGACCACCGCCTGCGGGGGCGCAGTATTGGGGAACAGGTCCGTTGGGGTCCTGAAGAACGCGAATGTCCCCAGCGCGACCGCCACCAGCGCCAGCGCGATGATCGCGTAAGGATTCTTCATGGAAAAGCCGGTGAGGTTCACTTCATGGCCTCCACCTTCAGCCCGGCGGAAAGCTGTGCCCAACCCAGGAACGTGCTCAGAACCACCTGTTCGCCGGCCTGGACGCCCTCGACCGCCACATCGTCTCCGGCGGCGCCCAGCACGTTGACCGGTCTGGCCTCCAAATGGCCGGCCTGGACGATAAAGACATGGGGCTTTTGATCAGGGGCTTCCACTATGCCGGTTGCCGCGACGAGCACAACATCCTTGCTCTCGCCGACAATGACTCGCAGCGGCACGTAGGCCCCCGGAGAGAGCCCGTCCATTTCGGCGCCCTCCAAGTACACCTCGGCGCGAAGCATCCGCGCAACGCTGAGCGATGGAAACAGGTGGGAGAGCGTCGCCGTTCGTTCCTTCCCGGACACGGAGAAAGCCACATCGAGGCCCTCGCGAACCTGCGGTAGGTCCTGCTGGGGCACATCGAAACAGAGCTTAAGCTTGTCGCGATCTTCGACCGCCATCAGGCTCTTTCCGGGGGCCGCAAGGTCGCCCGGGTCCACCATGCGACGCGAAACCAGGCCGTCAAAGGGACTGCGGAGCGTGTAATACGAAAGCTGCGCTTCCGCGACGGCCAGTCTGGCCTTGGCATCGTTCGCCCTTTCGCAGGTGCCTTCGGCTTGGGAACCGGGAACCGCGCCCTTCTCGGCCAAAGTCTTGTCACGGCGGCTTTCCCGATCCCAATAGGCGTAGGTTTCGGTCACGGAGGCGACGGTTTCTTCGACCTCACGGCGATCAAGTACGACGAGGATATCGCCGGTCTTGACCCGTTCGTTTTCATCGTGCAACACTTCCGCCACCGTTGCCGTCACACGCGCCGAAACATTCGCCATGCGGATCGGCTCGACCACCGCCAGGTAATCCCTCGTTTCCCGCAAGTCACCCAGTCTGGCGGACGCCACGCGGACCGGCGTCGGCTGTACCCCGTACTTTGGCGCAGCCGCCAGTGTCTGTTTCTTGTGCTTGACCAACAACACACCGCCGCTCGCGATCGCCGCAACCACGGCCAGAACGACCAAGATGCGAATGCTTTTCTTCACCATCATTTCTCCTCTCCCGTCGCCAGTTGGAGTTGCGCCAAAGCGGCGTTGTAGTCCGCCAGCGCACGGTAGTAGCTGGTCTGCGATTCCAGCAGCGCGGCTTGTGCGTCCAGCACATCCACAATCGCGCCCCGGCCCAAGTCGTATTTCTCACGCTCGATTCGCAGACTTTCCTCGGCTTGTTCAAACGCCTTCTGAGTCGCCAGTATGCGCTCCTGCGACGAGGCGAGATTCAACACGGCCGTCTCCACGTCCAGACGTACCTGTAATTCCAGCTTTCGCAACCGCTCCTGACTCGCCGCCAGTCTCGCCCGCTGCTCTTTGACACGGGCATCAATGCGTCCGCCCTCAAACAACGGGACGTCAATCACCACCCCGACCCAGCCGACATCCTCCATATCCTTTGTCCCTGCCGGCTGCTCCGTCGGATCGGCCGCCCAACGCCCGCCGTAGTCACCTTGCAGTGCCACGGTCGGCCAGTGTGCCGCGCGGGCGGCGGCCACGGCCTTGTCCTGCGCCGCAAGTGCCGCGCGAGCGGCCAGGTAGTCCGGGCGCTGTTGCCTCGCTTGGGCCAGGGCCGCTTCCGTCGAGGCGGCGACCGTGAGTGGCGGGACCGCCAATTCGCCGCCGATTCTCAGGTCGTCCGGCTGCATTGTAACTCCCATCAGGGTCACCAGAGCGCGTCTTTGAATCGCTTCGGTGTTTCTTGTCTGCACAATCTTCTGCCGGAGATCGGCCAGTCGCACTTCGACCCGCAACCGATCCACCCGCGCCGCCTTCTCCGCGGCGATCAAGGCTTGAACCTGTTTGAGATGTTCGGCCAGTGCCCCTTGTGAGAACTCCAACGAAGCCACTACGTGCCGAGAAGCCAGAATGGAGTAGTAAAGGCTCGACACATCGAACACCAATTCCTCGCGGTTTCGCGCCAACTGATGTCCGGCGGCCTGGCGCAGCAGATCGGCGGCGCGAATCTCGTTGCGTATCCGCCCGCCGGTGAAGACAGGCTGCGTTAACACCAGATCGCCGGTGAACAGGTCCGTGCTGAAGACGCCGGGGTCATTGTTCTGTCGGGCGGGAATCAGTCTCTGGGTGTTCAGAAAGCGGTTGTACCCGCCCAAGGCACGTAAACTGGGAAGGACCGCGCCAGCAGCCTGTCGGTACTGCTCATGTGCGGCGGCCGCGTCATACCTCGTCGCTGCAATCTCGGGGTTGTTTGCCAGCGCAATCGCGACGGCCTGCGTCAACGTCAGATCGTACGACGTTGTGGAGTTCGTCGGAGCGGGGCCGTCAGCCGCCAATGCGGTGCCACACCATGCAAGGCACAGCCCCATGGCAAATCGCGTCACTTTCGGCTCCTGCCGTTTGCGCACGGATGCATTTTCACATTCCCATGGCACTTCTTGATCTTCTCCCGCGAGCACTCAACAGGTTTACCTTTCAGGTGTTTCGGTTTCAGACACTCTTGTTTCTCTTGATTACGGCAGCACATGTTTGGACTCCTTCCTGTTATGCAAGCATGGGGGCAGGGAAAACCCTGCCCCGCGAAAAGTGCGTTCACTTCATCTTCTTCGAGTCTGTTTTGCCTTTCTCCTCGGTTTGGTTTTGGTTGCACCCTTGGATGCAGGCACACAACCGCACCCGCATTTTCTCTCTCCGCACATGGCCCTTCACCTCCTTTCCCGTGTCCTTCCTTGTCCCCTCTACACATCGGCACACACACCGTTCCGCGAAGTTCCGGGGAAGCAGATGCGACTGCCCCTCCCCGATCGCCTTATGAATGATCTCACAATGTAATCGGGCACGGGCATCGTGGAGCCTTTTGCGGAGGGTTCCGCCCTTGATCCCGAGCACAGCCGCCGCCGCCCGTGGTGAAAGCTCGTCGTCAAAGCAGAGAAGCGCCGCCACTCTCAGGCGTTCGGGCAACCTCTCAATCATCGCGGCAATACCCAAGGCGCCCCCATCGGCCCCTGATGCGGGATTCGCCGCGGCCGGATCCGGCGTCAATTCCTCCGCTAATTGGTTTTCAAGCTGTCCCTGCTTGCCGGACCGAAACCAGAGAGCGCAACGGCGCAATGTGATCGCGCGCAGCCAGGCGGCAAAGCGGCTCCTGTCTTTCAATTGTGAAAGCTTCTGGTATGCCGACACGAAGGCATCCTGGGCAATCTCGTCGGCCGCGACAGCGTTTCGTACTCGGGACAGGGCCAAGACGTAGGTGGGGGTTTGATATCGGCGAACCAGCCCGCGGAAGGCTTCCGGGTCGCCGGCAAGCGTTTGCTGAACAAGTCGTGCGTCGTCTTTCATCTACAGAACTCACATTTTCAGGATGGCCTCGGCGATTTCCAGGCGCAGAAGCTCCGATGTCTTGAAGTGAAGAGTCAGGCCTCGCGCGTCTCTATACAGTCGCTCCACTATGTAGTCTTTGCAGTAGCCGTGTCCACCGTGAACTTGAATGGCTTTGTCCGTGACGGCAATCGCGGCCTCAGAAGAGAAGAGTTTCGCCTTGAATGCGTGGAACGCCGCTTTCCCAGGATTGGCATCGGCATGGGCCGCGCCCGCGTCGAGCAAGGCCGAAGCTGCGTCGGTCTGAATCACCATGTCGGCTATCATCAGTTGGATTGCCTGCTGGAGCGCAATGGGCTCCCCTCCGATCTTCCGTTCCTTTGCGTACCTGACGGATCGCTCAGTGGCGGACTGAGCTATTCCCACTGCAAGTCCTGCCGCCCCAAAGATACCCCACCCGGCGACCGCCGCGCCGAGGACCTTGTGACCTTCGCCTTCCTGTCCAATAAGGTGATCGTGTGGCACCCGGCAATCGTTGAAAAACAATTGCCTGCTGGAGGTGGAAGTGAGGCCCATCTTGTCTTCTACTCGACCGAAAGCAAGCCCAGGAATGTCCTTCTCAACCAGCAGAATATGCATTTGCTGCGGAGCCGTCAAAGGATCGGGTCTTGCGATCACAAGATAAACATCTGCTTCGCCTGCGGACGTCACGAGGAACTTCGAGCCGTTGATTACATAGGTATCGCCGTCCTTTCTTGCGCGAGTAGAGATTGCCGCCATGATGCAACCCGAATCCGGCTCGTGCACGGCAAGCGCCCCCAGTGATTTCCCCGCCAGCAACAGGGGCAGCCATTTCCGCTTCGTTGTCTCGTTTCCGTCTGCTTCTATTGCCTTGGCAACCATTGAGTTGGTGACATAGACGAGGGCGGTGGAAGCGCATGCCTTGGCGACCTCTTGGGCGATCAAGGTGAATTCCCTTCGAGAGCCGCCCATGCCTCCGTAAGCCGTGGAGATGCCCACTTGAAGAAGTCCAACCTCCGCGAGAGCTTTCATGGCATCCCACGGGAAGGTGTGATCCTGATCTCTCTTTGCCGCATTGGGAGCGATCTGCTTGTCGGCGACCTTTCTTGCCGTCTCCCGGATATCTTGGGTGTCCAATCCATCTTGATGTTGGCTCATATATTTCGGTCTCCTTTTCTCGATTATGCGTCTTCTTTACCATAGAGATGCGGCGACCCCCTGTTTCGTTACCTCATTCCTGTGGATCATCCATTTTCCTGTCTTCTCTGTTTCCGTATGTCTGCCAGCACGAAGCTGGCTGCGGCCCGGACACGCCGTAGCCTCTGGCTCGAATGGCACTTACTTAAGCACTTCCTTCGATCACGGCTCGCCGGGAGTCTCGCCCTCCAAGTTGGTGTCATCCCTTTCCGGATGAAAGACTTATGGAGGGCTAGCGTCCTCGCGAGCCGTCTTCCAAAAGGTCGAAAAGAGAGCTTAAGTAAGTGCCATTCGCCTCTGGCTCTGGCGTGGAAGGGCGCTACCGGCGGAGCGGCGAGAAGTCACCAAGTGGCCACTCCACTGTTTCCTATACGTCCACCGCGTTGGTCTGCAACTTCATCGAGATTGAAGAGTCCCGCCCTTCAAGACACGAGCGTCCCCAACGCTTTGCGTCTGACTGCGTCAACCGGCCTACAGGATCGCCTCGCCTTCCATGCCGGTCCGTATATCGACGGCTTCCGTCACTGCGGTGACGAAAATCTTGCCGTCGCCGTGATGGCCGGTATGTGCGCTCGCCTGTATTGTTTGAACGATGCCTTGCGTTTCCTCATCCCGGCAGATGATTTCAATCCTGACTTTCGGCGCATACCCCAGTTCCACGGTTGCATCCTCGTAGTGCGGGGCCTTGCCGTCAATCCGGCGGCCGAAGCCCTCGCAGCGGATCACCGTCACGCCGTGTATCTTCCGCGCGCGCAGCGCATCGGTGACCTTTTCCAGCATGAATGGCTGAACATATGCAACAATCGCCTTCATTACTTCACCTCCGTGGCTGTTACCGTTTCATCCTTCTTTTTCCTGCACATCTCGACCAGATAGTAAAGTGCCGGCAACACGATCAGTGTCAGCAACATGGCCGAGGCCATGCCGCCGAGTACGACGGCTGCCAGCGGACGCTGAATTTCGGACCCGCTTCCCGTGGCCCAGACCAGCGGCAAGAGCCCCAGCAGCGTGGTCATTGCAGTCATCAAGAGCGGTCTCAAACGCAGTTCACAGCCGCGTCGCACCGCGTCCGCAGGACTCAGCCCCTCCCGACGCAACTGATCGAAAAAGGATACGAGCATCACGCCATTTTCAACCGCAATTCCAAAGAGGGCAATGAACCCGATGGACGCCGAGACGCTGAGCGGAATTCTCAACAGGACGATGATGAGGATGCCTCCGATCAGCGCAAACGGCAGATTCGCTAGAACCAACAGGGCGCTTTTCAATGAGTTGAACGCCGAAAAGAGCATCAGGAATATGAGCATGATTGAAACGGGCACCACGACAGCCAACCGCCGCATGGCCCGCTGCTGATTCTCGAACTGTCCGCCAATGTCAACAAAGCAGCCCTCGGGCAACGCCGCGACAACCGGCCCGATCGCCTCACGGGCTTCCTCGACGAAACTGCCCAGGTCCCTGCCCCGGACATTGCACTGAACAACGACGCGACGCATGCCTTTCTCACGACCGATCTGCGCAGGGGCTTCGACCTCCCGGATCGCAGCCAGTTCCCCCAACGGAATGCGGGCGCCCTGCGGCGACGGCACCAGGAGCCGTTCCAAGGCCGGGATGTCCTGCCGCAACTCGACGGGGAAGCGCACCAGGACGGCGAACCGCTTCTGTTCCTCGATAACCATGGTGGCGACTTGGCCGCCGACCGCGGTCTCGACGACCTCGTTGATGTCCGCGATATTGATTTTGTGGCGCGCGATCGCCTTGCGATCCACCGCGATTTCCACCTGTGGAAATCCGGAAACCTGTTCGACGTTCACATCTTCCGCTCCCCGAATACCCTGTATAGCCGCGGCGGCGCGGTTCGCGTTTTCGCGCAGGACTTCCAGATCCGAACCGAAGATTTTGATCGCCAGGTCGCTTTTAATCCCGGAGATCAACTCGTTGACCCGCAGGGCGATGGGCTGGGAAAATGACATCCGAATCCCGGGGATCACGGCCAGTTCCGCCTGAATCGCGGCCACCAGCTCGGGCTTGCTCCGCTTGGTTGGCCACGCTCTTCTCGGGCGCAGCATGATGAACACGTCATTCTGCTCGGGACCCATGGGATCTTCGGATATCTCCGCCCGGCCGGTCTTGGTGACGACCGTATGCGCCTCGGGAAAGCGCGCGAGAACAAGCCGCTCGATTTCGGTCCCCACGGCCACCGAGCCCTCCAGGGACGCGGAAGGCAGCCGCACCACATTGATCGCGATGGCGCCCTCGTCCAGTTGCGGGAGAAACTCCGTGCCCAGCCGCGGAACCAGCGCCAGCGAACCGACGAGCAGCGCGCCGACAATGGCCACGAGGGTCTTCGGCCTCCGCAGCGCAAGGGCAAGCACCGGCAGGTAACCGCGTTTGGCCCAACGGATGAACGCGGTGTCGCAAGATTCACCTTGCTCACGCATGAAGAGAGAACAAAGCACCGGGATGATGGTCAATGACACGAGCAGAGACCCGAGCATCGCAAAGCACATGGTCAGGGCCAAAGGCCGGAACATCTTGCCTTCCATCTGCTGAAGCGAAAAGAGCGGGAGGAAAACGATCACAATGATCAGAATTGCGAAGACAACCGGTCTCGCGACCTCACGCACCGCTTCGTAGACGATTTCCGTCCGCGTCAACCCGCCGCCGCTCTTTTCGGAGAGATGGCGGGCAATGTTCTCGCTCACGACAATCGAGGCATCCACAATCATCCCCAGGGCGATCGCCAGTCCGCCCAGGCTCATCAGATTGGCCGTCACTCCCTGCGAACCCATCAGAATGAACGCGACAAACGCCGTCAGAGGCAGGGACAACGCGACGATCAAGGCCGCGCGCAGATTGCCCAGAAACAGAAAAAGCACGACGATCACCAGCAGCCCGCCCTGCCAGAGCGCGTTTCCAACGGTACGGATGCAGGCCTGAATCAATTCCGTTCGGTCGTAGAAGGTGTCAATCCTAACCCCCTGGGGCAGGCCGGCCTGAATCTTCGGAATCGCCTTCTTGACGGCTTCCACCACCAGCTTCGAGTTCTGATCCTTCAGCATGATGGTCATACCGGCCACGGCCTCGCCCTTGCCATCGCGCGTCACGGCGCCCTGGCGGGTTTCCGGACCGATCCTGACCGCAGCCACATCGCGGAGGAATACAGGCACGCCGTCCGCCGCATGTAGCACGATGTCCTCGATATCTTTGATGCTTTCGATCAGCCCGAGACTCCGCACGTAGGCCTGTTCCCATTCCCGCACCAGGAAGTTGCCGCCTGCATTGGCATTATTACGATCGATCGCTTCCAGCACGTCCGTCAGGGCAATACCGTATTTCAGGAGGCGGTTCTGGTCCACGAGGACATGATACTGCTTCACGAATCCACCGAAGCTGTTGACTTCGTTGATGCCCGGAATCGCCCGTAGCAGCGGGGCGATGGTCCAGTCCTGAATCGTCCGCAACTCCATCGGCGAATGCGTTTCGCTCGCTAGCGTGTACTGGTAGATTTCGCCCAAGCCGGTGCTGATCGGCCCCATTTCCGGCTCTGCCCAATCCGGCAATTGCTCCTTGGCGGTATCCAACCGCTGGAAAACCAGTTGTCGGGCGAAGTAGATATCCACGCCGTCTTCCAGCACGATGACGACCTGCGACAACGCCGCTTTCGATAGGGAACGCACCTGCGTGACGCCCGGCAGTCCTTGCATCGCCAGTTCGATCGGAGTCGTAACCTGCTGTTCCACGTCGAGCGGCGCCAAGCCCGGCGCATCGGTGAGGATCATCACCTGGGTGTTGGTGACGTCGGGGAAGGCATCTATCGGCAGCGTCTTCCAGGCAAACAGCCCGGTGCCGGCTACGAGAAGCGTTCCGAGAATGACCAGTAACCGCTGGTGCAACACAAAGCGTATGAGTTTATCGAACATTGAAATCTCCTTTCATCAGTCGGCGCAGCCGGCACCCATTTTTTCACGCAAGACGTCCGACTTCAGAAGGAAGGCCCCGTCCGTCACAACGGTTTCAGCGGCCTGCAGGCCTTCGATAATTTCCACCACGTCGAGGAAATCCCGCCCCCTGCGCACGTCTCGCCGGACGAAGAAGTCGTCCTTCCAGTGCACGAAGATGAAGGACTTGCCCTCGTCCGTCATCAGTGCGGCGCGCGGCACGGCCAGGACCTCTTCCGCTGGTCCGTTACCGATAGCGATGCTGACATCGCAGAACATCCCCGGCCGCAGTTCCAGGTCGGGATTCTTGACCATCGCCCGCATCTTGATGGTGCGGGTCTCCTCATTCATGGTCGCCCCGATGTAGTCGAGCACCCCTTCGAACTGCCGGTTGGGAAAGGCGGATACCGTGATGGCTACCGCAACGGAGCCACGTTTTTCCGCCTGAAGCAGCGGCGCGAGATCTCGCGATTGGATGTTGGCCCAGACCCATACCGTAGTCAGGTCGGCGAGCAGCATCAGGTCTTTTCCCGCCTCCGCCATTTCACCGGGCACCGCGTGTTTCTCGATGATCATGCCCGCGATAGGCGCCCGAACCGGGAGGCGCCCTGTGCCTGCGCCATGCGCCGGCTCGCGCGTGGCCGCCAGATCCTCATCCGTCAGCCCCAGCACGTGAAGCATCTGCTCCGAAGCCTTCAGGTCCGTGCGGTGCTGTTCGAACGTCATCCGGGCGTCAATCATATCCTGTTCAGAACCCACCTTCTCATCCCGGAGCTTCGTTTCGCGCGCCAGGACGCTCTCCGTCAGGTCGCTCAGGGTGCGGTTGCGTTCATAGTCCGCCAGCGCTTTGCCGAGTTCAACGCTTGCCAGGGTGAGCAAGGTGTCGCCCGCTTTGACGCGCGCTCCGACATCCACGGAGACGAACTCGATGATGCCGGCAATGCGCGGGCTGATGTGGACCGCCGCATTCTCGTTCAACGCTACTTCGCCGGTGGCCGGCAATACCACGGTCACGTTGGTTTTCGTTGCCGTCTGCGTGCGTACCAGCCCATCCCCATGCTCCTGTTTAAGCATGGAGGCATCCACTTTCACAACGCCAACTTCGTACCGGCATTCGGCGCACTGATAGGTGGGTACGTTGTGTTCGCATTGGACGGACTCAAGTTCCTCCAACGATAATGCCGCACGTGATCCCTGGTCATGGCCATCGTGATCCCCATGCACTTCGTGGCCTTTCTCAGCAACCGGTGCGGCATGTATTACCGCATGATCCAGTCCGCACCCGTCGTCTTTTGCGCAGCCCGCCCCAGCGGCCGATGCAGCCCGTACGTTGGCCTGCTCCTTGCCACATCCGCTGGTCATCATCAAAACGGCCAGCAGGGCGCAGCGCCCGGCGGCGATTGTCCATTTGTTTTCATTCATCTTCATCGTGCTCCTCGCTGTCTTGTTTATCGAATGGTGTTGCGTGGCGCCCCGGTCAACCGTTCCAGATCCGCCGTTGCCTTGTGATAGGCGGCCAGAACATCCAAGTAGCGGGTCTTGACTTCGTTGAGCGTCCGTTGGGTGTCCAGCACCTCCAAGTGCCCGTATTTCCCCTCCCGATAGCCGGTTTGTGCGACTTCAAATGCTTGCCGGGCACCCGGCAGCAGTTCCGCCTTGATGGTCATCGCCTCCACCCGTGCCGTTTCGATCCGGCTGTGCGCATCGACCAGATCGGTAGTGGCACGCAAACGGGCAGCCCGTTGCTCGTACTCCGCGCGGGTTGCCTGATGCCTCGCTGCGGAAATGCCGCCGGCGTTGCGGTCGAACAACGGCAGGGGCAGTGAGAGGCCCACGGTTCCGGCATGGCTGCCGTCTTCCTCGAAACGACTGATGCCCGCGCTTATACTGACATTTGGAATGCGGGCGGCTTTAGCCAAAGCAAAAGACTCCCTGGCCAGCGCCACTTCCTCGCTCCATCGCGCAACCTCCGGTATGTCGCCCCGTAGAGATGAGAGTTTCTCAAGGGATGGGACATCCTCGACAGCGTCCAAGACGCCGCCGGCCTCCTTGAAAACCGGAGCCGTCCCGCCCCAAGACGCCGCCAGGCGTTTGCGTCTCGTCACCAACTCGCGCCTGGCTCGATCCAACGCGATTCGCGCGCTGGCAACCTCAACACCCGCTTTCGTTTCCTCAAGGGGGGGCACCTTTCCTGACTTCACACGTTCGGCCGCGGCCTTGTGCACATCCCCGGCTACGGCCAGCAGGGACTCCGCAAGCGCAAGCCGGCCTTGCGCCAGGAGGACATCCACGAACGCCTTCTTGGTCTCGGTAAGCACATCCAGTCGCTTCGCCTCGTAGTCCCAGCCGACCAGCCGCGCTTCCGATTGCGCCACGCGTTGGCGCTTGCCTCGCTTCCCTCCCAGTTCCAAGGACTGGCTCAATCGCACGGACGTTTCCGCGGCGGTGGACCCTTTTCGTGACCCCGACCCGCCGAACTCCTCCGCCTCCAGTTCGAGTTCCGGGTTAGGGAAGACACCCGCCTGCCGCGCAGCACCTTCCGCCGCCCAAACCGCGTGCGACGATCCCGCCAATACCGGATTGTGCATCAGCGCCAGTTCAAGCGCTCGTTGAAGCGCGAGAACGCCATCCGGCTCCTCAACCGCATGCCTTTCCACGGCAGATTCACCCCGATTAACCGCACGATCACTACCGAACACACGCATGGCCGGCCATGCGCCGCTTTCTTCTATCTCAGTATCTCCCGCGTGCACGCTCACGCCCACATCGGCCACGGCAAATGAGATCACGAGGCAGAACCTGATGATCGGATGGTTCAATATCTTATTCATGTAAAAACCTTAAAAGGTTGAAATACAAGGACATCGGCCTTTTCCAAGACACGACAGGATAGAAACCGTCATGAGTGCCGGCACACGAAAACCGGGTTCACAGCAGGACGGTGAATGGGCAGAATGCCCCTAGGCGGAGACCGGTGGACGGAAAATATCGGCGATCAACAGTCGTCCACAGTAGCGTAAATTGGTCGAATTAAAACGAGCCGCATTGCTACACGTTAATCCGTCACGGTGTGGCGAACAAACGACGACCGGCACCGGATGACAGGCACAGGCGCACTCGGCAGAACACTCATCGGCGTGCCCGTCTTCGCAATGCGCAACCGCATCCATGGGCGTGATGAATGTCATCACCCCCACCGCAACAAGCATTATGTTCGCGATCAAATTCACAGGCGTTACTATATACCACTTAAGCCCTGCTGTCAACCGCTGCGCAGGCCTTGGTCAGAGCGCCGCGGGCGCTTACCCTTGACCGCCCGCTTCTGCGTGACGGGTTTCCCGGACTTCTTTTTTGCCGGTTTTTTCTTTGCCGATACAGCCGGTTTCGATGGCACGGACTTCCGGGTCTTCGGCATGGCGGATTGATCCGCCTTGGCTGGCGCTTCCTTTGCCAGTTCAATTCCGAACACATCGCCCACTTCGGCCTCATCCAGCGTGGTCGCCTCGGTGCTCCGGGCTCCATCAGTCAAGGCGGTAACCGCGGACGCCTGATTCACCAACTCATTATGATCCACGTGTCGAAGCAAGAACAGTAATTCGGGCTTTTGATCCAGTCGGGCGCCTACCCCATACATGACGGCAGCCACATGTTTACACATGTCGGCCCAGTCCGGACACGAACAATTCAACTTGATTTCAGCGGGGGACGGAAACAAACCGCCTCCCGGCTTCGTCATGACATTCATCACACGTTCCGACAGCTTGCCCGCCAGCAGTTCCATCAAGGAACCGATCCCGCCCGCACATTCCTTGCACAGCCCGGCCCATTTCCCGCCGTCCACCGGCTTGATTCCGATCTTGATTTTATACAACGAACTGCCGCTGACCAACGCTTCAATTTCACCCTTCCGGACATCCAGATGTAAAACCGAACCGTTGCGCACATAGGAACGGCCACGCGGCAGCCGGTTGGCAAAATCACTGTAGGATTCCAGGTTCGCACACCATGCTTTTCCCCAGAAAGTATGGGCGATCGTCCGGTTTTCCAACCGCACCGGTTGCAAGTCCTTGCCTTTGCCTGCAAGTTTTGCGGCTTGTTTTTCGGCCTTTGCCCGGCGTTCCGCAACCGGCACATAAACCGGATAACGACTATAACCATAATCCCTGCTTCGCCCCCAGCCTCGTCGTCCCCAGCTCATGTCCCGCCTCTTCCTGGTTTATTCCGCCTCGCCTGCCCGCTCAATATCGAGCGAGACAAATCGCATCAATTCCCGGTTGTTCATTTCCGTCAACAATGCCGCCCCACCCGAACCATCAACCACATCCCGCGCCAGACTCGTCTTATCCTCGATCATTTGATCGATTCGTTCCTCAAAGGTGCCACGGCAGATAAACTTGTGTACCAAGACATTGCGCTTCTGCCCGATCCGGAAGGCGCGATCGGTGGCTTGATTCTCGACCGCAGGATTCCACCAGCGGTCGAAATGTATCACATGGGAAGCCGCCGTCAAATTCAACCCGGTGCCGCCCGCCTTGGTCGAAAGCACGAAGAACGGGGGACCGTCCTCAGCCTGGAACGTTTCAACCAGCCGGCGCCGCTCCTTGACCGGTGTGCCGCCATGCAACACGAGCCCCGGCCGCCGGAACAACTCCGTCAGATAGGCGGCCAACGGGTCCGTCATTTCCTGGAACTGGGTAAAGATCAGCGCCTTCTCCTGCCGTTGGGCGAGTTCGGACACGATCTCGCGCAACCGGCGGAACTTTCCGCTATCGTCGGGCCCATAGGCATGGTCCCGCATCCATTGCGACGGATGGTTGCAGATTTGCTTGAATCGCATGATGAAACTGAGCACCAACCCTCGGCGTTGAATGCCGTCCGTCTCCTCGATCTTCCGCGCCAGCTCATTGACCGCCTGTTCGTACAGCGCTGCCTGTTTTTTTGAGAGACCGCAAAAGGCTTTGATCTCGGTTTTGTCGGGTAAATCCGTAATAACGCGCTTGTCGGTCTTGAGCCGGCGCAGGATATAGGGCCGCACCAGCGAACGTAACGCCCCCAACCGTGTGCTGTCGGCCTGGCTTTCCTTGACAAACGCGGAAAACCGGCGGGCCGATCCGAGCAACCCGGGGTTCAGAAAATCGAACAGCGACCACAAGTCGCCAAGCCGGTTCTCGACCGGCGTGCCTGTTAAGACGATCCGATGCGCTGCCGTGAGTTCCTTCACCGCCTTGGTCTGGCGGGCGGCCGGATTCTTGATGGCTTGCGCCTCGTCAAGAACCGCCAGATTCCATTTCAACCTGCGCAAGCCGTCCCACCGCGCAATCATTCCATACGTGGTGAGGATCATGTCACAATCCTTGCAGGCGAGTTCCGGATCCGATTGAGCCGCTTTCCATGCCTCGGGCGCAAGTTCCGAGGGATGCAGGATGCGGTGGCGCAACGACGGCGCAAAACGCTGCAGCTCGGCCCGCCAGTTGGCCAGTAACGAAGCGGGCGCAACCAGAAGGCTGGGCCGTTGGGGCCGGTTTTCTCCGGCACTTGCCAGTACCCCCAGAACCTGAAGGGTCTTGCCAAGCCCCATATCGTCGGCCAGGCACGCACCGAGCCCCAGCGCACTCATAAACCGCAACCATTCCACCCCGGTCCGCTGGTAGGGCCGAAGGACGGCTTTCAACCCATAGTTATCCCCGCTAACCGCCAAGCCTGATGGATCGCGTAACGCGGCCAGCGTTTGTTCCAACCAGGCGCCCGGTTTGATACCGGTCCAGACCCGCGTTTCCTCCGCCGGATGGTCCCGCCCCGGTTCAGGATCGTGGGGCAACCCCGACAACAGGCGCATGGCATCCCCGAAGGATAAACCGTCGGCCGCCGCCTTTTCCGCCTGTTTCCACTGATCGAGCGTGGCCTGCAATCTTGCCGGATCGGCCTCAACCCACTGACCCCGTATCAGCGCCAACCCGCCCGAGGATTCCATCAAGGTGCGCCATTCCTCCGGGGTCAATGCCTCCCCTTCCAGGGTGGTCTCGACCTTGAAATCGAGCAAGGTATCCAGACCCAGCACGGATTGCCGCGTTTCGCCCACCCGGACCCCAACCATGGGGCGCGCGGGAGGTTTTCCTCCCCATCGTTCCGGCAGGCGCACCACCAGTCCACTCGCTTCCAATACCGGAATGTCCTTGAGTAACCGGTACGCCTGATCCGGCCGCCAGGCCAGCGGCTTGAAGAGCGTTCCCGTTTCCACCAATTCCCTGACCAGGGCGCTGGCTTCCGCGGCGCGATTCACCGGCGTCAGCAAGGCAATCAACGCCGGCTGGTTGCCTTCACCCGCATATTCCTTGAGTGCCTGGCCCAACGGTCGATGAAGCGCCTGGCCGGCGGCCGACAGACCGGCTGAATACGTGGCCAGGAAGGCAAACGGAAAATCCGGGCGCTTCCGGTTCTCGGCCAGGTGAAAACACACGCGGCCCACCATGCGCCATACGGCGCCGAGCTGCTTCAGATACTCCGGCGCTCCTCCGGCACATCCGGTTGCCGCGGCACGCACGGTTTCATCCAACATCACCCACAGACCACGCAACACCTCACCCGACAGGTATTCGGCGCCTGGCAGTGGCGGCGCATGATCAACGAGCGTCTGCAATTCGGTGTCTGACAGGCATATCGTGACTTGTTGAAGGTCGTCGGTTTCCGGGCGATGACAGAATCGAGTCAGGAACAAGCGGGCAAACGAACGCCAGAAAGCCGGTCCGGCCGGCAGTTGCGTGTCGGCCTCACGGGTGGACAGGTGCAGCAACCCGCACGACGGGTTCACCGTAAAGGCATCCCGGACCCGCTCCATGGCCGACGCCACCGGCCAAGGTTCGCCACCGGTCGTCAACCAGAGCAAATGCCCCTGCGGCGACAAGGCTATACAAGGCGCGTCAACGGAATCATGCATGCCAGGTTGTTATCGGGTCTCCTAAACGCTTTCAAGCTGTTTTCTCATCCGTCCGTGGCGCTTCGGGCCGCCGTAAACCCGACTTAAGCCATATTGCGAATGGCGGATGCCATCCTTGACACGCCGGCGATTCACGGCTATAGTTCGTTACATGACGAATTATAGAAGGATTGACCATGCCTAGCGAGACCCTGCGATCCACCCTGCGCATCACCAAGGCATTGTCGGATTGGCAGCGTATACGCATTCTCATGATGCTGGAACCGGGCGAATTGTGCGTGTGCCAGATCGTGGAAGTGCTTGTGCTGGCGCCATCCACCGTCTCCAAGCACCTTTCCCTGCTCAGCGCCGCCGGCCTCGTGGAGGTCCGCAAGGAGGGACGATGGGCCCACTACAAGCTGCCGGATGGACCCGCCGGCGCTTTGATCCGCCCCTTGCTGGTTTGGTTGCACAACCGCCTGCGCACCGAACCGGCAATCCGGCGCGACCGCCAGACCCTCCGCGCCATCCTGACCTGCAAACCGGAACGTTTGTGCCGCCGGCAACGGGACCGCCGGAAGGAGTCCTGACCATGTCGTGTTGTTCCCGGACGGAAATTCCAGCAACCACGCACCGGTGGATCACCGGCCAGGTCCCGACACCCGCCGGAGACGTTCCGCGTGTCGCCGCTCGATTGACCCGGCACGACCGGCTGGATGCCTGGGCCGCCCGTTGGGGAATCGGCAGGAACCGGCTCCGCATCAATCCCGGCCTGTACGCCGTGGGTTCCCCGACCGCCGAATCCCCCCTGCTGGCAACCGCCAACTACAAGCTTTCGTTTGATGCGCTGCGCAGCGCGCTGGACGGCCTGGATGCCTGGATACTGGTGCTCGACACCAACGGCATCAATGTGTGGTGCGCGGCCGGCAAGGGAACCTTCGGCACGGAAGAACTCGTGGACCGTCTCAAGGCAACGGGCGTTGACCGGATAATCCGGCAGAAGACCGTCATCCTCCCCCAACTGGGCGCTCCGGGTGTTGCCGCGCATGACGTGAAGCAACAAACCGGATTCCAGGTCATTTATGGTCCGGTATATGCCCGCGACATTCCGCAATTCCTCCAGGACGGCATGAAAGCCTCCGCCGCCATGCGCCGGGTGACCTTCAACCTGCGACAACGCCTCACCGTCGTGCCGGTCGAACTGGTCCAGCGGTTCATCCCGGCCTGCCTGGTCATCATCGCCGGGATACTGATATCCAGCTTCGCTTCATCGGGCGTCCCCTTTGCATCAACGAAATGGCCGGTCATTGCCGGGGTGGTCGGAATGAATTACCTCGCCGGCATCATGGCAACCCCGGCGTTGTTACCCTGGTTACCCGGTCGTTCCTTTGCCCTCAAAGGAGCCGAAACCGGACTGGTCACCGGCCTGATACTCTGGGCGGTGTTTTCCGTTGCGAAGCTGGAAGGAATCGCCATCGCGTTGCTCAGTACAGCCGCATGCTCCT
>Ga0156641_1111_pt1 | contig 34159 bp, 22 predicted proteins | sample RifOxyC3_FD_110715 | JGI IMG/M metagenome (GOLD analysis project Ga0156641, IMG submission 110715) | Lentisphaerae bacterium RIFOXYC12_FULL_60_16 | reverse complement strand
TCGTGACGGTATCCCAACCAGCGGAAACGGTCCTGCACGCCGGATTCACGGGCAAGGCGTTTGACGGAGCCCGCCCGTTCGCCGTCGCCTACGACCATCACGCGCAACCGCGGGAAACGTCCGGCCAGCCGGGCGACGGCGCGAACGAGGTCATCCTGTCCTTTTTGTTTGCTGATCCGGCCTACGATTCCCAGCACCTGGTCGTCCGGTTCCAGGTTGAATGCCGCGCGACTGCCGGGGGGGACCGGTGGGGGGGTGGGCGCGATACCGTTGGGGATGACGGTGAACCGGTTGGCGGGGGCCAGTCCGGCGGCTACGGCATGGTCGCGTTCGGATCGGCTGACCGCGATGAAACGGGAGGTATGGCGTGCCGTCCGGCGTTCAAGGGCCAGGTAAAGACGCCGTTGCGGGGGGGACACATCCATGAGGAAGGGAAATCCGTGGGCCGTATGCACCACGGCGGTGACCCCGGCCCATGCCGCAGCAAAACGGCCCAGGAATCCGCCCTTGGCGCAATGCGTGTGGACCAGGTCATAACCCGTTGACCGGATGTGCCGGTACAGGGCAAGTCCGCAGGCGAGATCGAGCCCCGGCCGGATGGGCCGGACCATCGGGAGGCGGATCACGCGGATGCCCTGATCGGCCAGCCGTTGGGCCGCGAGGCTGGCCGACGGGTCGCGCAGGACGGAACAGGCCACGGTGACGGTAAAACGTTTGGGATCCAGCCCGGTGACGAGGTCGTAGACATGCCGTTCCGCGCCGCCGACGAAGGCTTCAATCACGTGCAGGACACGGGTGGGCATGTCAGGTTCCCCCGGTGTTTACCGGCTGTTGGGAACGGTTCTTCATTCGATTCCGGACCCATTGGGTGGCGCTGTGCAGCATGTCGAAGGGCTCGCGAAGGCGGAACCAATGGGAGGCCATGAGAAAGGTGATGCCGGCGACCGGGGCGGCCAGGATCAACTGGATCAGCAGGTTGAATGATGCCGATGGATTGCTCCCCACGTGGGGAGCCAGACGGATTGCGATTCCGACAGCGATAGCGGTCAGGATGCCGACCGCGATCGTACGGGCCAGGAAAACGGCTGTCTCACGGAGAGGAAAGGCGATGGTGTGGCGCTTGAGCAGGATGATCAGCGTGAGGGATTTCATGGTACGGCTGACGACATAACCGCCTGCCACCACCCCCAGAGCTGCCATTCCCTGCAACCCCAGAAACAGGATTCCCCAGGCGCTGATGCCGATGGATACCAGGACAAATACCATGCCGGTCACCGAGATGGCGATCATACGGCGCTGGGCGAAAAATGCCTGCATCAGCAGGTATTCAAGGGAGAAGGCGGGCAGGACCAGGGTGTAACAGGCGGTGGACCAGGCGGTGCGACGGACGGCTTCAGGGCCAAACTCGCCACCGCCAAACAGGAACCCGCAGAGGGGGTATGCCATGACCCCGATAACCAGGGAGAGCGGAATGAAAATCGAGAGGAGCAGGCGGCTGACATCGGTCACCAGCCGGCCGGCCCGTTCCCGCTGTTCATCGGGCGACATTTCGCACAGGTAGGGGAACATGCCGATGGAGAACGCGTAGGGAATCAGGAACCCGATGGTCTGGAATAATTTGCGTCCGATCGAATTGGCCTGTATCAGGCCCTCGGTTTTCAGGTAGCTTAAAATATATACGTTGTTGAAGACATCACGGAACCGGGCAAACAGGATCCCCGCCAACAGGGGCAGGGCCAGCATCGCCATTTGCCTGACGGCGGGATGGTGAATATCCAGCGACCACCTGACGTGGCGCAATTCCCGGAACAATCCGACCAGATGGGTCAGGAGTTTAAGGGCGCTGCCCGCCAGAAGACCCGCGAACAGGCTCCGGATGCCGAATCCGAATATGCCCATGCCGATTCCGACACAGAGCATGACGCACAGGCGCCAGACCGCATCGCCAAAGGCCGCCAGGAAGAACCGCTTGTATCCGTTGAGCAGGACATAGGTGGTGGACGCCATCGAGAGTCCGAAGATGGCGGGTGCGAGCCAGCGCAAGGCCCGGATGGTCAACCCGTATTGCCGGGGAGCGTTTTCAGGCGACCAGGCGGTCATCAGGCGTACGATGGCGTCCGGGAAGGCCACCAGGGCGGCAACGGTCAACAGGACGATGAGCGCCTGTATCGTCAGGATGACGTTGGCGAATGCCCAGGCATGTCCTGCGCCATGGTCTTTCTTTTCCCGCATGAAAACCGGGAGAAAGGCGGGCCCGATGACTTCCTCGCCGATCAGGAACAGGGTGAAAATGCATCCTTCGAAGGCAATGGCATAAACGGATTCGTAAAGCGCGGCCGGAATAAGGCGGCTAAGCACCATGATCTGGAAGAGGCTGGCCAGTTTGAACAGCGCATGGGCAATGGCCACGGTTATGCCGGCGCGGAAAACGCGGTGCCCCAGCGTGCCTTTAAATTCAGCCGTCATCGGGTCGTGTTTCCTTCCTGGACAGCCGCCATCAACCGTTTGCCCAGGGGCCGGATGGTGCGGCGGACATCGTAGGCGCCGATCACATCCGACCGGGCCTGTTCACCGAGCCGTCGGCGCTGATCCGGATCCTGGATCAACCGGGCTATCGTAGTGGCTAGCAGGGCGGGTTGACCAGCCGGAACCAGCATACCGTTGCGATTGTCCCGGATGATTTCAGGGATTCCACCCGTTCGGGTGCCGATCACACACCGGCCCATGGCCATGGCTTCAAGGATGACATTGGGGATCCCGTCGCGATCGCCGTCCGGTGTCTGGATGGACGGGACAACCAGCAGGTCGGTCCTGCCGTACCAGGCGATCACCTCCGGTTCCGTGCAGGCGCCGGTCAAGGTGATGTGTCGGGCAAGCTGCAGGCGGGCGATGGTTGATTCCAATACGCGCCGTTGCGGTCCTTCTCCGACCAGGGTGCAGGTGAAGGGTATTGCCTGGTCCCGCAGGATGGCGAGGGACGCCAGGAGGTCGAACCATCCCTTTTTAGGGACCAACCGCCCGACCGCCAGGATATGATTGCCGTTGGGGAGGGTTGGTTCATAGCGTTCCGGAAAGATGCCGTGGGGAATGTGGATAATCCGGTCGTCCGGCCAGTCGGGGAACAGCCGACGAACCTTTTCTTTTCCCTGTTGCGTACAGGTGCGTACCCAGCAGGCCGATTCAAGGGCAGCTTGCAGGAACCGGTCGGATTGTGTGAACAGGTCATGGGCATGTGCCGAGACACTGTACCGGTGGCCGTTGCGATGTGCCGCCATCCGTGCCGCACAAGCGGTGTGGGCCGCGAATTCGGCATGCAGGTGGGTGATACCGTGGTGTCGGGCGGTGACGGCGAGGGTGAGGGCTGCGGGCAGGTAACACCGGCAAGGTGGCGGGCAGACGGCCATGGCACGTGCCATTCCCGGCAGCTGGATGGTGTGAAGCCAGCCGGACAGACCATGGGGAAGGGGATGGGGGGCCGGGTGGAAGGATGGGTCGCCACCGGGAGAAGGGGGGACGGGTGGTGTGCGGAATGCAAAAAGTTCGAAGGGAACACCCTGTTCGTGCAATGCCTGCAGTTCCCGGGCGATGAACGTTTCGGACAGGCAGGGAAAGGTGTCCACCACCACGCCGAGTTTCATGATGGGGCGCTCCCGGTGTTGAAGGCTTCCCGGTACACGGTCCTGGTCTGAATGGCGGTTTGTTCCCAGGAGAATCGCCGTGCCCGTTCGAGTCCAAGCCGGATCCGCGCGGCACGCAGGGGGCCGTCGGTAAGCACGGTATGCATGGCTGTGATCCAGCCGGTGGCGTCATCCGGGTCCAGGCCGATGGCAGCGTCGCCGGTGACTTCGGGGATGGCGCCGGCGGTGGAGGCGATGACGGGGGTGCCGGAGGCCATGGCCTCAAGGGGGGGCAAGCCGAATCCTTCGTGGCGCGAAGGATAAACGAAAAGGTCGGCGAGTGCATAAAAGGCGGGCAGACTGGCAGGGTCGATGCGGCCCGTCCGGTGGATTCTGCTGTCCGGTCCAAGGGCGTCAAGCAGGCCGGCAATACGGGCGGAATCGCGGTCGGGAGGTCCGGCAAGCACCAGATGGTGGGGCAGGTTGTGCCGGGCACGGAGTTGGGTGAACCACCGGACCAGTGAGTCGAGATTCTTGCGCGGGTCCAGGCGGCCGACATGCAGAATATAATGGTCCGGGAGTTGCAGTTGGCGGCGCAAGGCGTCACGTTGTGAGGGATCGGTAATAGGGACAAAAACCGAAGACACGCCCAGGGGAACGATCCGGGTCCGAAGTTCGGCACCTGGCAGGCATTGGCTGAGCTCGTGCTGGGTGAAGGCGGAGGGCACGATGATCCGGCGTGCCCGGGCGACGGAAGGCGGCATCAGGAGCCGGTAATGGATTCGGTTGGCAAGCCGGCACCAATGGGGACAGGTGAATACCTGGCAATCGTAGACGGATAGTATGGCGGGAACCGGCAGGTTCAACGGCAGGACATAGCCGGGGGCATGAACCAGATCCGCCTTGAGGGATCGGGCAAGGCCGGGAAGCACGGCTTGTTCCCAGGCGATACGAAGGGTGCGGATATGCGCGGGCAGGCGGATGCGGTGCACCCGGACTCCGTCACCGGGGAAATCGCAATTCCGCCATTCATGGGGGACCAGGATGGTCAGGGTATCGCCGGTGCCGGCGTTGGTGCCGGCCAGAGCCTGTGCCAGGTTCAGGATGGCATGTTCAACCCCGGAACAGCGCCGGTTCAACAGCATGGCATTGAAAAGAATATGCATACGTTCACCATCCCACTTCCGGATCGTATGATACTGAACGGTAAAAGCAACGCAGATGCGATTAAAGGGTGGGTGTATCTTTGTGGTTGTACATTTTCGCTGGAGCCGGGGCGACAACGCCCCGGTCTGGGGAACGGGGCGAGGTCGCCCCGTCTCCAAACGGAAAAGAAATGGATTCGACTCATGCAAACACCATACGCATTTCTCCAACCTGTTAAAGAGTGTTGTACTGGTGAATGGTTTCGTGTAGGTTTGCAAAGATCGATGACGTGTCATGTTTGTCGTTTGTGGTTTCAACGGTATTGTTGAGGCATGGCACGCATGATGATATTTACCGGCGGGGGGGGCGTGATGCGTTGCTGGAAAAAGAACATCCGTCGATCATCCGGCAATGGTCGGCTGATCGTACCGGTGGTTCTGGCGTTGCTGATTCCCGGCGCCAGAGCCCAACTTTCAGCGGTTCCTCCGACGATTTCTTCCGGTTGTGAAGTCGACTATCCGCCTTTCTGCATGGTTCAACCGGATGGCCAGGCCGACGGATTTTCCGTTGAACTGATGCGGGCGGCTCTACAGGTGATGGGGCGCGAGGTCACCTTCCGTACGGGGACCTGGGAGGTGGTTAAGGGATGGCTTGAACGCAGGGATGTCACCGCCCTGCCGCTCGTGGGGCGTACACCGGAACGCGAGGCGCTATTCGACTTCACGGTGCCCTACCTCACCATGCACGGTGCTATTGTTGTGCGAAATGACACCGTCGGCATCCAGGGCCTGCAGGATCTTCGCGGTCGCCGTGTGGCGGTTATGAAGGGCGACAACGCCGAGGAGTTTCTCCGTCGCGAGGATCGCGGGCTCGAAATCCGGACAACGCCCTCGTTCCTGGATGCCTTCCGGGATCTTTCCGAAGGGCGTTGCGATGCAGTCGTGGTCCAACGTCTGGTTGCGCTGCGGCTTCTGTCGGAATCCGGCCATATGAATCTGAGGATCCTGGATGCGCCGGTCATGGACTTTCGTCAGGATTTCTGTTTTGCCGTACCGGAAGGGGACCGGGACACGCTGGCGTTGCTCAATGAAGGGCTGGCCCTGATCATCGCGAATGGCACCTACCGCCGCCTGCATGCCAAGTGGTTCGCGGCGCTCGAATTGCCGTCGAACCGCCGCATCATGGTGGGCGGCGACCGCAACTATCCGCCGTTTGAGTTCCTGAAAGAGTCCGGGGTGCCCGCTGGTTTTTGTGTGGACATTGCGATGGCGGTAGCCTTGGCGTCCGACCTGAATATCGAAATCCGGCTGGGTTCATGGGCTGAGAATGTTGAGGCGTTGAAAAGCGGCAAGCTTGATGTGCTCAGCATGTTCTATACGCCGGAACGCGGGAAGGTGCTGGATTTCAGCATGCCATATATGGTGAGCCATTGCGTGGCGGTCGTCCGCCGGGATGGACCTCGTCCACCGGCTACCATGGCTGAGCTTCGCGGGCACCGTCTGGTCGTGGAAGATGGCGACATCATGCACCAGCAGGCAATCGCAAATGGGCTCGATGAATGGCTATATGTCGTTAATAGCCAGGAGGATGCGCTACGTGAGGTGAAGGAGGGAAGACGCGACTGTGCGTTGGTCTCACGTACCACGGCGTTGTCGGTGATGACGAGAGCGGAACGGGATTCGCTGGTGGTTGGCAGGACACCCTTGTTTACCGGTGAGTTGTGTTTTGCTGTTGCCAAAGGGAACAAGGCATTGCTGGCATCCTTGAACGAGGGTCTGCATGTCATTAAGGAGTCGGGCGATTACCGGCAGATCTTTGACCGCTGGATGGGCGTGTATGAGACGGGACCACCGGCCTGGCGTGTGATCCTGAAATATGTCTTGTTCGTGGCGGTCCCCCTGCTGGTCATCGCCCTGCTGGCGCTGGCCTGGTCCTGGACCTTGCGTCGCAAGGTCGCCAGGCGCACGGCGGATCTGACGGCCCACTATCGCCTGCTCCATGTCGCCGGGAGAACGGCGCGCTTTGGCGGCTGGAGTGTCGATCTGGCGCTCAACCAATGCACCTGGTCGGATGTCGTGGCCGACATCCATGGCATGCCGCCGGGGTTTTCGCCTTCCGTGGAGGATGCCATCCACTTCTATGCGCCCGAATGGCGTGAGAAGATCACGCAGATCTTTCGTGCCTGCGCGGAAAAAGGCGTTCCGTTTGATGAAGTGATGCAGGTCATCACCCGAACCGGCCAGCGGGTATGGGTGCGGACCACCGGGGAGGCGGTTCGGAACCAGCAGGGTGAAGTTGTGCAGGTTCAAGGCTCATTCCAGGATGTTTCCGAACGCAAGCGGGTTGAGGAAGCCCTGCGGGAAAGCGAAGAGCGGCACCGTGCGCTGATTGAGGGTTTGCCCGACATCGTGATGCGTCACGATCGCGAAGGGCGACATCTGTTTGTCTCGGATAATATTGCCGGAATGACCGGCCTGTCGGTCGATGCTTTCATCGGCAAAACGCACCGCGAACTCGGGTTCACGGAGGATCTGTGTGAGCTGTTTGAGAACGCCATCCGGCAGGTGTTCAACGGTGGGACCGCTGTCGAAAAGGAGTTTTCCTTTAAGGGTATTAAGGGAGAGACCATTTTCAACTGGCGGCTGGTTCCTGAATTTGACGCCGACCATCAGATTGTTTCGGTTCTTACCATCAGCCGCGATATCACGGAACACCGCAGGACCGAGCGGGACTACCAGACGCTGTTTCGCGAAATGCTGGATGGCTTTGCCCTGCACGAGATCATTTGCGACAAGCAGGGGCGCCCCGTGGATTATCGTTTTCTGGCCATTAACCCTGCCTTTGAACGCATGACCGGCTTGAAGGCGGAGGCGGTTACGGGTCGGACCGTGTTGGAGATTATGCCCGGCACCGAGCGGCATTGGATTGAGACGTATGGCAAGGTTGCCTTGACTGGTGAGCCGGCCTTTTTTGAGAATTATGCCGCCATGCTTGGAAAGCATTTTGAGGTGACCGCCTTCCGGCCGGCCCCCAACCAGTTTGCCTGCATCTTCATGGACATCACCGCGCGCAAGCGTGAGGAGGAGACCCGGCAGCAATTGCAGGCACAGCTTCTGCAGTCGCAGAAACTGGAGTCCATCGGCATGCTTGCCAGCGGGGTGGCGCATGAAGTCAACAACCCGATCATGGGAATCATGAACTACGCCCAACTCCTGATTGACCGCGCGGATGGCGGTAGTGATTCAGGAGCGTATGCCGCCGAGATCATCCGGGAGGCCAATCGCGTGGCCGACATTGTCCGCAATCTCCTGTCCTTTGCGCGACAGGACAACCAATCGTTCAGCAAAGCGCGGGTAAGCGACATTGTCAGCGCCACCCTGTCCCTGATTCAGGCGGTGATACGACATGACCAGATTGTGTTGGAGGTGGAGGTTCCCGGGGATCTCCCGGAACTCCGGTGCCGTAGCCAGCAGATCCAGCAGGTGCTGGTGAACCTGTTGACGAATGCCCGTGACGCGTTGAACGAGCGGTTCCCGGGGCACAGTGAGCAGAAGATCGTCCGCATCGAAGCCCGGAAACTGGAACGGGATGGCCGGGGCTGGATACTGTTGATCGTGGAGGATCATGGAGCGGGGATATCGGAGACGATTCGCGACCGGATCTTTGATCCGTTCGCGACAACCAAACACAAGGATAAGGGGTCTGGATTGGGGCTTTCGATAAGCCATGGGATCGTCACCCGGCACGGGGGGACCATCCGTTATGAAACGGAATCCGGTAAGGGAACACGGTTTCTGGTTGAATTGCCGTTGGACCCGGGAGCGGGTTGACGGTGCGTAAAATAGGCGGTGGCGACAAGAGGGGGCCGATCATGACGATGGCGAAGGTGCTGGTCGTTGACGATGAGAAAAGCATACGGACTACCGTCGGGCTTTTCTTGAAGGATGCCGGGTATGCGGTCGAGACGGCCGAAGACGTGACGGTGGCGCTGCAGGTGCTTGCGGTTACCCCTTTCGACGTGGTTGTCACGGACATCATCCTGCCGGGAACGACCGGTGTTGAGCTGATGAAGCGTATTCGTCAAGCCCAACCCCGGGTGCTGGTGATCCTAATGACCGGAGAACCCACGGTGAACACGGCTGTCGATGCGGTGCGTGCCGGGGCCTTCGATTATCTGTGCAAACCGGTATCCAAGGACGCCATCCTCCGCGTCGTGGCGAACGCGGCCAGGCTTAAAGCCGTGGATGACGAGCGGATACGTTTCATGGAAATCAACCGCGGCTATCAGGAAAGGCTGGAGCAGTTGGTGGATGAACGAACCGGCGAGTTGAGACGGACGGTGCAACAGTTGAAGGAGACGCAGACGCTGATGATCCGGCAGGAACGGTTGTCCGCGCTGGGGCAGATGGCCAGCGGCATTACCCACGATTTCAACAATGTCCTGATGCCGATCATCGGGTTCACGGAACTCATGATCGCCGATCCCGCCGTCCTGGAGGATCGGGAAAAAACGCGCCATATGCTCGATATGATCCTGTCGGCAGGCAATGATGCCCGAAAGATTGTGCGTCGGCTGAGGGCGGTTTACAAGCAAACGGACGATGCCATCTACGAACTGGTGGATTTGTCCCGGATTGTCGAGACCGTCATTTCGCTGACCATGCCGAAATGGAAGGAGGAAATGCAGGCCAGAGGGATCATGATTGAGATCGTGACGCGGTTTGACCCGGTTCCCCGGATTCGAGGGAGCTCCAGCGAGCTTCGGGAGGCCATCACGAACCTGATATTCAATGCGGTGGATGCCATGCCGCAGGGTGGTGTCCTGACCTTTGGACTGGCGATCAACCCGCCCGCCTCGGTTTCGCTGGTGGTGTCGGACACCGGTATTGGTATGGACACGAAAACGCTCCAACACTGCCTGGAACCTTTTTATACGACCAAGGGGGGTCGAGGGTCGGGACTGGGCCTGCCGATGGCGTACGGCATTGTGCAACGGCATCACGGTGACCTTGATGTCGAAAGTTTCCCCGGCGTCGGCACGACGATCCGCCTGCGGTTCCCGGTTCCCGATGCGAACGGGGAATCGGGGATCGAAACGGTGAAAAGGCCCGAACCGCTTGCTCCCATGCAGATCCTGGTCGTTGATGATGAATCCCGGTCACGGGATCTCGTTGCACGGTTGTTGATGCAGGATGGGCACCGGGTAACGGTAACCCCGGGAGGCACGGAGGCGCTTGATTTGCTGTTGAAGGGTTCGTTCGACCTTATGATTACGGACCGTGCCATGCCGGTGATGAGTGGTGACGAGGTTGCCCGGAAGGCCCATGCGATTCGGGCGGAAATGCCGATCATCATGTTGACCGGGTTTGGCGATATCATGAAAGATGCCAATGAGACCCCGCCTTGTGTCATGCGGGTGATCTCCAAACCCATGACCCTGGGGGAGTTGCGGGCCGCCATGGCCGGCGTTCTTAAGCAAGGCTGAAACCCGTTTACAGGAACCGGGGAAACATCATGAAGCAGGCTGGCGTCCCATAGGGACGCCAAGGTGGTAGCGGTTTAGGCCGTAAGCGGTTCGATAAGACCGCACGGGGCATGAACACTGAACAGCGAACAAGGAACGCCCAACGCCCTTCGTTCTGAGTTCTGCGTTCCTTGTTGGCTGTTCAGTGTGGTGGGGTTGCCGGCTGGTTGCTGAAGGATCCGGTCTGTAAGAAGCGGATGGTCGGTTCAATGACCGTTGTACGTTTCATCAGGTAGGGATGTGAGACATGAACCACGAGATGTTCCTTCATGCCTTCAACCTTGGTATGTTCAATGGAAACCTTGCCGTCATCGCGGTTGTGGATCATCACCAGGCTGTTAATCCAGTTGATCGAACGATCCCCGGCAATGACCCCCAGTTCGAAGTTCACCGGTCCCAGGCGGTTGGGGAGTGAATTCGTACCGGTACCCAGCTGGTTGCCGGCGGGTCCGTTGAGTTTCCGGAATATCCACCAGGTTCCGAGGTTGTCCACGACTTCACTGCCCTGGTTGGGAGGGCCGAGCATGACGACGCGGCCCAGACGTGGTTCGGTATGGCGGGTGAAGTAACTGCGTACCAGGATCCCGCCCAGCGAATGGGTGACAAAATGGATCCGTGGGCAATTCCGGAGCCGCGCGCCGGCCAAGGCATTGCTGATGGTGGTTTCTGCCAACGGTTCAATTCCGGCGGTACGTGACGGGTATTGGATGTTTTCAACAACAAACCCCGACTCAAGCAGCGCTTGCTCCATGCGGGCCATGCTGGACTTGCTCCGGCACAGACCATGGAGCAGGATAACCCCTTCCTGCGCGCCGGTTGGTCCAACGGTCAGCAGGATGAACAGGAGTGCGACGGAAGGGGATACCGGAACGAGGTTTCGCATGACGGGATGGTTCATCGTTGTTCGGGGATCATCATGATAATCAGGGACCGGCGAAATATTTGCAGATTACGGCGGGAATTGCACCTGGTGTTTTTGATCGGGAGGGAATGGTGCGCATTTCACTTCCGTGGGGATCGCCAGGTCTTGCACCGACGGGCATTGTGTTTTGGAGTGCGGCGGCTTGACGCCGCTTTGTGTGGCTGGTACAGGACAAGATTGATAGGCTCGCTGTGGTTGATGCGTTCGACCCCCAGACGCCGGCTCCCTCGCCAAAGAAAAGCGGCGTCAAGCCGCCGCACTCCAAGTAGCGTCTAGTCCCATCGCCTGTGTCCCCCGGAAGTTAAATGCGCATGGGACCCGTCGGTTCGGAACGTGACTGCTTGATTCCGGGGCTGGTTCTGGTAGCCTGTCCCGGTTGAAGGCCGGGGAATCAATTCCCCGGCGGATGACAGCAAGGATTACAGGCATGAAGGTCCGCGTACGTTTTGCGCCAAGCCCCACGGGAAATGTCCATATCGGCAATATCCGGGCGGCGATTTTCAACTGGTTGTTCGCCCGCCATGAGGGTGGCTCGTTCCTCCTTCGCATCGAGGATACGGATGCGGAACGGTCGACTGATGAGGCCAAGCGTACCCTGCTCGATGCCATGGAATGGCTGGGATTGAACGGGGATGAACCGATCGTGTACCAGTCCGCCCAGACCGCCGCCCACCTGGCGGCGGCGGAAGACCTGGTCCGGCGCGGACAGGCCTATCGCCGAACCTCGCCGGACGGGACGGGTGCCGCCGTGGTATTTCGCATGCCGGCTGAAGGCCCGGATCCTGCCTTCATCCGGTCCTGCGGTTCAAAATCGGCGCCGGTCTGCCCGACGGAACCATTTACCGTGGACGGGACGGGTGTCCGCTATTCGCAGGTGAACCGGAAAGGGGTTGCCGTTCCGGTCGAGGGGTGCCTGGCCGGATACCGCAACCTGCGTGTGCTGGATGCGTCCGGCGCCTGCCAGTTCGAACTGGCGCCCCTGCTGGACCGCATCCTCCGGAAGGGGGAATCGTTCACCGTTGAAGGGGCTGCCACCATCAACTATGAACAGCGGGAAGTTGTTCTGCCGGATCTGGTGAAGGGCAAACTGACCAAACCCCTTGAGGATATGAAGGACCTGGTGATCGTGCGTTCCAATGGGGCGCCGGTATTTCACCTGGCCAATGTCTGCGACGATATCGCGCAAGGCATTACCCATATCATCCGCGGGGATGACCACGTGGAGAACACGTACCGGCACCTGTTCCTGTTCCATGCACTGGGGCATACGCCGCCGGGCTATGCGCACCTGCCCATGATCGTGAATGCACAGGGCAAACCCTACAGCAAGCGGGATGGCGATGCCTACGTGGGTGATTTCAAGACCAAGGGATTCCTGCCGCAGGCGTTGTTCAACTACCTGAGCCTGCTGGGCTGGTCGCCGGGTGAGGATCGTGAAAAGATGACGCGCGACGAGGCCGTGCGGGATTTCACCCTGGACCGGGTGAAGAGCGGACCGGCCCAGATGGATCTCAAGAAATTGACCCATCTCAACTGGCAATACATCGCGGACATGCCGATTGACATTTTCGAACAGGCGGTGCGCGGCGCCCTGGGCGGCATGGCCTGGATGCAGGGGGTCCCGCCGGAATCGTTCCGGGCCGTGTGTGCGCTGATGCAGTCGCGGTGCAACACGTTGCAGGATCCGGAGGGCTGGCAGTATTTCTTTGCCGACGATTATCCGCGTGAGGAAAAAGAAGCGGCCAAGCTGCTCGGACGCGAGGGGATGACGGCCGCCCTGGAGCGGGTGGCGTTGAAGCTGGCGCCGGTGGAATGGACCGAGGCGGCCATCGAAGCCATGATCCGGGACGTGGAACGGGAATCGGGTATTCCCGAAGGTAAATTGAACCAGCCGGTACGGGTGGCGGTGACCGGTGTCACCCGGGGCGCCGGTTTGTATGAAACCATGATCCTGGTCGGCCGTGACCGTTGCCGTGACCGGATCGTTCGTGCCGTGCGCCCGTAGGGGCCCGGGGTGGGGGAATCCAGATGAATCAGGAAGTAAAAGTCGAGCCGGTGGCGTCGGATTTCATACGTGACATCGTGGAGGCTGATCGGGAATCGAACAAGCATGGGGGACGGGTCATCACCCGGTTCCCTCCGGAGCCCAACGGGTATCTGCACATCGGGCACGCGAAATCCATCTGCCTGAACTTCGGCATTGCGCGGGATTTCGGCGGGCGGTGTCATTTGCGGTTCGACGATACCAATCCCGAGACGGAAGACGTCGAGTATGTGCAATCCATCATGGAGGATGTCCGCTGGCTGGGATTCGACTGGGGTGAACATCTTTATTATGCGTCCGACTACTACGGAAAGTTGTACGCCTATGCCGAGGCGCTGATTCAGAAGGGCCGGGCGTACGTGTGCGGGCTCGGACAGGATGAATTCAAGGAGTATCGGGGTGTTCCCAGCATGCCCGGCAAGGAACCGCCCCGGCGCAACACCCCGCCTGCCGAGAACCTGGACATGTTCCGGCGCATGCGGGCCGGTGAATTCAATGAGAATCAGTATGTGTTACGCGCCCGGATCGACATGGCGTCGCCGAACATCCACATGCGCGACCCGGTGATCTACCGGATCCGCAAGTGTCCGCATCACCGGGCGGGAACCGCCTGGTGCGTGTACCCGATGTACGATTTCGCGCATTGCCTGTCGGACGCGATCGAGGGGATCACCCATTCGATTTGCACCCTGGAGTTCGAAGTGCACCGTCCGTTGTATGACTGGATACTGGATCAACTGGAGGTGCCCTGCCATCCCCAGCAGATTGAATTTGCGCGGTTGAATCTCTCCTACACGGTCATGTCCAAGCGGCGACTGCTGGAACTGGTGCGTAACGGGCTGGTGACGGGCTGGGATGATCCCCGGCTCCCGACGATCGGCGGGTTGCGCCGGCGCGGGTATACCCCGTCGGTCATCCGGGAATTCTGCCGGCGGATCGGGGTGACCAAGTTCGGGAGCCTGACGGATGTGGCGCTCCTGGAGCATTGCCTGCGGGATGAACTGAACCGGACCGCTCCCCGTGCGATGGCGGTGATGGATCCGGTCAGGCTGGTGATCGACAATTTCCCGGAGGACCGGGTTGACCTGCTGGATGCCGTCAACAACCCGGAAGATCCGGCGGACGGGACCCGCCAGGTGCCGTTCTGCCGCGCGTTGTATATCGAGCGCGAGGATTTCATGGAGGAACCTCCCAAGGGGTTCTTCCGGATGTCGCCCGGCCGCGAGGTGCGGTTGCGGTACGGGTACATCGTGCAGTGCACGGGGGTGGACCGCGACCCGGCTACCGGGGACATCCGCGCCATCCATGCCACCTATGATCCGGCCACGCGCGGCGGAAACACCCCGGACGGCCGCAAGATCAAGGGTACCATCCACTGGGTTTCGGCGCGCCATGCGACCGGAATCGAGGTGCGCCTGTATGATCGCCTGTTCATGCTGGAAGATCCCAACGACGTGCCGGATGGCCAGGATTACAAGCAGTTCCTGAACCCGAAGTCGCTGGAGGTGATTCACGCCATGGTGGAACCGGTGCTGGCGGAGGCCGCGGCCGGACAACGGTTCCAGTTCGAACGCAAGGGGTATTTCTTCGCGGATCCGGTGGACTCAAAACCCGGACAACCGGTCTACAATCAGATTGTGCCATTACGTGATGCCTGGGCAAAGCGACAGGGGCGTGGATGAAAAACGACAGGGATATCAAGCCCCGGCGCATGGTGGCCATCGTCGGGCGGCCCAACGTGGGCAAGTCAACCCTGTTTAACCGCCTGATCGGGCGGCGGCAGTCCATTGTTCACCCTGAGCGCGGGGTAACCCGTGACCGGCTGATCGGCCAGGCAACCTGGGGCGACCAGGCATTTGCCGTGATGGATACCGGCGGGGTGATCAATATTGACCGCGGCACGCTGGAGGATTCGATCGAGGCCGGCGTTCGTCGGCAGGTGGATGCCGGTATCCGGGAGTCCGCCGTGGTGCTCGTGGTGGTGGATGTGACCACGGGACTGGTCCCCCTGGATGAGGAAGTCATCCAGTTGGTACGGGGATGCGGGCGGCCGGTTATGATCGTGGCCAACAAGGCGGATACCGCGGAATGGGAACGGCAGGCGGTTGAATTCGAGCGGTTCGGGTATCCCGTGATGGCGGTATCGGCCCAGCATGGCCTCGGCATGGATATCGTGCTGGACCGGGTGGTGCCGCTGTTGCCGAAGGAGGACCCGGTAACGGTTGCGGGGGAGATACGGGTGGCAGTCGTGGGGCGTCCGAATGTCGGCAAATCCTCGTATATCAACCGGCTGTTGCATTCCGACCGGGTGCTGGTATCGCCGGTACCGGGCACCACGCGGGACAGTGTGGAAATTCCGTTTGTTCTCGGCACCGGCGAAAATGCACGCCGCTACCGCCTGATGGATACCGCCGGGTTGCGCCACCAGACCAAGGTTGACAGCGCCGTCGAACGGTTCAGCCAGTACCGGGCGGAGCACAGCATTGAATCGGCGGATGTGGTGATGCTGGTGCTGGATGCGGAACAGGGCCCCACGGCCCAGGACAAGAAGATAGCTTCCATCATTCAGGAACACCGGAAGGGATGTGTCCTGCTGGTCAACAAGTGGGACCTGATCAAGACCGGGCGGCGTGAATACGAGGAGGCGCTGCACCGTGCCCTGCCGTTCATGACCTATTGCCCGGTGGTGTTTGTATCGGCAAAAACGGGCGAACATGTGCGTCAGTCGCTGGATACCATGGACCAGGTCGCCATCCAGATCAACCGGAAGCTGACCACCAGCTCGATCAACCAGACCCTGGAACATGCGGTCAACAAGGTGAGTCCCCCGAGTGTGAGTGGACGGCGGCTGAAACTGTTTTATGGGACCCAGACGGGTCAGGCTCCGATCCGGATCCAGATTTTCGTCAACAACCGGCGCCTGGTACAGCCGGCTTACCGTGAATACCTGGTTAAAGCCTTCCGGGCAGCCTTCCATCTGGAGGGAGCCCCGGTTATTCTTGTTTTCAAGTCACGACGGGAAGATGAATCGTAGGGAATTTTTCTTGAATCTGACCCTACCAGTGGCGTATAGATGGTTCGATTTTGCAAAACACCACAATCCCTAGTGGTATAATACAGAAAAGACTGGTAACAGGAGGTTGTAACATGCTGGATGCAAGTGAAACACCGGATACCACAGGGACACAACCCGTATTGCGGGGGCGGTTGGCGAGAGGACGCATTCATCGCAAACTGGAGGAAGCCGAAGGAGCGGAATCCACCGGCAAAGGGTTGCATATAGCGAGCCTGCTGCACCGATCGGACAAGTCTCCTTTTGATGAGATTGATTGGGATCACCGCAAGGCAAGCATCACTGACGACAAGGGCGCCACGGTATTTGTCCAGGACAATGCCGAAGTTCCGAAATCCTGGTCCATGCTGGCGACGAACGTCGTGGCGTCCAAGTATTTTCATGGCGGTAAAGGATCCACCAAGCGGGAACATTCGGTGCGGCAGCTGGTGCACCGGGTTACCCGGACCATTGCCGACTGGGGGATCAGCGGTGGGTATTTTTCCACCCCGGAAGACGGTGAGCGGTTCTACAACGAATTGTCCACCATTTGCCTGAACCAGTACGGGTCGTTCAACAGCCCGGTCTGGTTCAATGTCGGGTTGTTCCATGTGTACGGGTACTCGTCGGACAGCCGTGCCTCGTTCGTTTGGGATCCGGACAAACAGTCGGTCGTGCAGGAACCGAACTCCTTCAAATGCCCGCAGGCGTCGGCGTGTTTCATCCAATCGGTTGAAGACACGATGGAAGACATCATGCGATTGGCGGGGACCGAGGCCATCCTTTTCAAGTACGGGTCCGGAACGGGAACGGATTTGAGCACGCTGCGCAGCACCAAGGAGCGGTTGTCCGGCGGCGGAACCCCCTCCGGTCCCCTGAGCTTCATGCGGGTGTATGACCAGGTGGCGGCCGTGGTGAAGTCGGGCGGCAAGACGCGCCGTGCGGCCAAGATGCAGAGTCTGAAGATTCATCATCCGGACATCCTGGATTTCATCCAGTGCAAGAGCCGTGAAGAGAAGAAGGCCTGGTCCCTGATCGAGCAGGGGTATGACGGGTCCTTCGGCGGCGAGGCCTATGAGTCGGTCATGTTTCAGAATGCCAATCTCTCGGTACGGTTGACCGATGCGTTCATGCAGGCGGTTGAGCAGGATAAAACGTTTCAAACCCTGGCGGTAACTTCGGGCAAGCCGGTCGACGAACACAAGGCGCGCGAGGTGTTCAAGCTGATCGCCGAGGGCACGCACCTGTGCGGCGATCCGGGTGTCCAGTACGACACCACGGTCAACCGGTGGCATACCTGTCCGGCCAGCGGCCGGATCAATGCCAGCAATCCCTGCTCGGAATTCATGTTCGTGGACAACAGCGCCTGCAACCTGTCGTCCATGAACCTGATGAAGTTCATCGATGAGTCCGGCGCCTTTGATGTGGACCGGTTCCGGCACGTGGTGCGCATCCTGATCATTGCGCAGGAGATTCTCGTGGACAGCGCCAGCTATCCCACCCGTGAAATCGCGGAGAATTCCCACCGGTTCCGTCCGCTGGGGCTTGGCTATGCCAACCTGGGCGCCCTGCTGATGCGTTTGGGGATGCCGTATGACAGTGATGAAGGACGCGGCTTTGCCTCGACCGTTACGGCGCTGATGTCGGGCCATGCCTATGCAACGTCGCAGGAACTTGCCCGCGCCATGGGGACGTTTGATGCGTATGAGAAGAACCGGGACGGCATGTTGAACGTGATGCGCATGCATCGGGAGGCCCTGCATGCCCTGGATACATCCGTCTGCCCGACGACCCTCCGGCGTGCCGCCGAGCAGGCCTGGGACCAGGTCCTCGAACAGGCGCCGAAAAGCGGTTTCCGCAATTCCCAGGTCACCCTGCTGGCGCCCACGGGTACCATCGGGTTCATGATGGACTGCGACACCACGGGTGTGGAGCCCGACATCGCGCTGGTCAAGTACAAGCAGCTGGCGGGTGGCGGCCTGATGAAGCTGGTCAACCGCACCATCCAGCCGGCCCTGATCTGCCTGGGCTACAGCGATGATGAAATCGCGGCGATCATCAAGCATATCGATGAGCAGGAGACGATCGAGGGTGCCCCGGGGCTGAAGCCCGAGCATTTGCCGGTGTTCGATTGCGCCTTCAAGCCGAAGAACGGCACGCGGTACATATCGTACCGTGCCCACCTGCGCATGATGGCGGCGGTCCAGCCGTTCCTTTCGGGCGCCATCAGCAAGACCATCAACATGCCGCAGGATGCCACGGTGAACGACATCATGCAGGCCTACATGGACGGGTGGAAGCTGGGCTTGAAAGCCGTGGCGATCTACCGCGATGGATCCAAGCGGACCCAGCCGCTGAATACCAGCAAGAAGGACAGGGTCCATGAGAAAGCCAAGGCGGAACCGGCGGCGGAAGTCAAGCCGGCCCCCTTCCGGCGCCGGATGTCGGCCACGCGGCAGTCCCTGACGCACAAGTTCGAGATTGCCGGTCATGAAGGGTACCTGACGGTCGGGATGTATGAGGACGGGACCCCAGGCGAATTGTTCATCACGATGGCCAAGGAGGGCAGCACGGTCGGCGGGCTGATGGATTCGTTCGGAACGGCGATTTCGTTGTGCCTGCAGTACGGGGTGCCGGTGACCGAATTGTGCATGAAGTTTGCGCACAGCCGGTTTGAACCCAGCGGGTTCACAAAAAACCCGGACATCCCGATTGCCAAGTCCATCGTGGATTATATTTTCCGCTGGTTGTCGGTATCGTTCCCGGGCGGGCATGTGGCGCATATGGCGCCCCTGACGCCGCCTTCGGCGGGTACGCCGGCCACGACGACTCCCACGCCCATGCCGGCGGTGGAAACAAATCCGGCAGCCGATCATGCGGGCGAACAGCGGGTGGATGCGCAATTCCAGCATTTTATGGAAGATGCGCCGGCCTGCGATGTATGCGGCGCCATCACGGTGCGAAACGGCGCCTGTTACCGCTGTTATAATTGCGGCAACTCCATGGGGTGTTCCTGAGGAATTCGGGAGAGGGTGTGATGGTTGATCACCGGCCCGCGGGAACGCCCGCCCTCCGGGGTGCCGATGATCCGGAGGCGGTCAGGCGGTCATGAAGGTTGAAACCTGCAACATATCCCGGCACGAGACGTTCCAGGGGCCTTACCGGCGCCTGATCCTGGATGCGTCCGGCATCGGCTGTGCGGGTGTTCCCGGGCAATTTGTCCACCTGCGGATCCCGCGTCTGGATGGTGCGGTGCTGCGCCGCCCATTCAGCCTGTACCGGGCCGGCAAGGATGGCATTGAAGTCCTTTATAAACCGGTCGGACGTGGTACGGATGCCATGCTGTCGATGGTCCAGGGAGATTCCCTCAGCCTGATCGGTCCGCTCGGCAACGGGTTCCCAGTCTGCGGCAAAAAGCGGACGCCGGTGCTGGTGGCGGGTGGTTATGGGGTTGCCCCGTTGAGTTTCCTGGCGCTCACGTCCGCGCGTCCGGGGATTATCTTCATCGGCGGCGCCAGGGCTGACGATGTCCTGTGTGTCGACGATTTTAAATCCCGTGGATGGGATGTCCGGGTGACGACGGAAGACGGTTCGCTTGGCGCGAAAGGCCGTGTCACGGTGGCGATCGACGCCTGGTTGCAGTCGCCGGAATCACGGGGTGACCGGGAATGGTATGCCTGCGGGCCGGATGGACTGCTCAAGGCGGTTGGTGAGCGGGCAGCCGCAAACGGCTGGAATGCCTGGTTGTCGCTGGACAAGCACATGGGGTGCGGGGTGGGCGCCTGTCTGGCCTGTGTTCAGCGCGTACGGAATGCGGATGGCACGGAAGGCTGGGTGCGGGTTTGCCGGGACGGACCGGTATTTGAAGCCCGGAGCATCGTATGGTAAAGTCATCCTCCAAAACTCCGGATACGACCGCTCCCTCGATGGCGGTTGACATCGGCGGCATCCGCATGCGCAACCCGGTGATGGTGGCCTCCGGGACCTTCGGTTATGGTCCGGAATATGCCGACCTGGTGGACTTGAACGCGTTGGGCGCCCTGGTGGTGAAGGGTATCCGGATTGCGCCCTGGGATGGAAATCCAACGCCGCGCATGGTGGAGGTGCCGGGCGGTCTGGTCAATGCCATCGGTTTGCAGGGGCCGGGAGTGGATGGTTTCATCGCCGATTACCTGCCGTTTTTACGCGGCTACGAGGTTCCGGTCATTGTGAATATTTGGGGACGGAGCCTGGACGAGTATCGTGAGGTGGCGCAGCGGCTGGACGGGGTGCCCGGCATAGCCGGAATCGAATTGAATATCTCATGCCCCAACGTCAAGGAAGGCGGGCTGGCTTTCGGGACCCAGCCGGACATGGCCCGATCGGTGATCGCAGCGGTTCGCCGGGCAACGCGTCTGCCCCTGATTCCAAAACTCTCGCCCAACGTAAGCGATATCCGGGTGTTTGCCGCCATCGCGGAAGCCGAGGGAGCCGATGCGATATCACTGATCAATTCCTATCCGGCCATGGTGATTGATGTGCGGACCCGGCGCCCGGTGCTGGCGAACCGCGTGGGAGGCTTGTCGGGTCCCGCCATTCATCCCATCGCGGTGAAGCTGGTCTGGGAAGCTGCCCGGGCGGTCAAGATTCCCGTGGTGGGAATGGGGGGAATCACGGGTCCGCAGGAAGCCCTGGAATTTCTCATTGCAGGCGCCCGTGCCGTGGCGGTCGGGACCGCGAATTTCACCGACCCGACCACGGCCCTGCGTGTGCGGGACGGCATCCGGGATTACCTGGCGGAACAGGGGATGCATGATATCGGCGAATTGATCGGTTCCCTGGCCACATGATGCGGCGCATCCACCAGGTGGTGATCACGATCTGGATCGGCTTGTTGACCGCGTGGGTGTTTCATTTTCCTTTCAATGAACCGGTCTTGTGGTCGGCCATTCCGCCCGATGCCCGGTTTGTCAGCCGGCATGATGCCTTGTCGGATCGTCTGGACCTGGTGGCACATAATCCGGTTGCGCCGGCCATGCTGGGCTTTGCCGGATATGCCCCGAATGAAGCAGCAGAAATACTCCGCCACCCGATGCTGGGTCTGCTGGTCCGGATCATCGGCCGGCGTGAAACCCTGCTGGCCTATGCGGATTCCATCGCGCCCAATGATCTGGAGGGTTGGGTGCTGGCCGGGTGGGGCGGCGGTCGTGCCCAGTGGCTTCGACTGGCATTCTGGTTGCGGCAAGTACCCGGATTCCGGTCGGTTCCGGTCGGCGGAGGGCGGCAGGTATGGACCTGTCCGATGGGGGACGGGTGGTATCTTTCCGTGTCCGTGCTGGATGGCATGGTGCTGGCGGTTTATTCGCGTGATGCCCTGGCCGTGCGATGGATTGTCCGGCGTGTGAATGCACGGCAGGGGTCGGTTTTGCCCGATCAACTTCAGGCCCCTGGTGAATCCTGCGGGGTGATGGATCGGGGCATCTTGAAATACGGGTGGAATTCACCCCGCCTGCGGGTACGCGATCCTTATGTCCAGGTTGATTCCCTGACCACCAACCGGCTGGCGTTGACGTTGCGTGCGTCGACGGAGTCGCCCCGGATGCCCGGTGGGCTTCCTTTGCCGGCTGCCCCCCTGGGACAGGTTGTCGATGTGGCGTGGTGGCGGAAATTGTGGGGGAATACACCGCAGATGGTGGCCGTCATGCCGGCCTCCCTGCTGCCGGAACTGCTGGATGCCGGTGGGGTGGCGGATGTGGTGCCGAAGGAATGGCTGACCGGTGACGGGCATGTCATGGCGGGGATATTCGGCGGGGTGTATGGTGGGCGTCTGCTGGGATTCAACATCCCGTCCCTGATTGTCGGATGGCCGGTCAAGGATGAAGCCGACATTATCCGCCGCCTGCCACAGGTTGTGGACCGCCTGAATGCGCGATACCGCAAGGGGCTCGTGCTGGTGCGCCGCGAGATGCGCGGGCGCTCCTGGCAGGTGCTGGCCAGCACGCAAGACGACTGGTACGGAAGCCTTGAAACAAGGGCGGGATTCGGGGTGGCGGTGTGGGACGGGTGGCTGATCCTGTCAACGCACTCCGGCACGCTGGAACGTCTGTTGGCTCGGGACGTGTCGGGAGATCCAGCGACTCCTCACTGGGAACACGCCTTGATACAGGCTCCGGCCGGCGCCTGCTGCTGGATGAATCTTCCAGCCGCTGAAACGACCCTGCGCCAGGGCGTTGCCCTGGCAGCCTTGATGCGGATGGTTAATACCGGTGGCGCCATGCATCATGTATCCGCCGACCTTGAAAGCTGGCGTCGGTTGCTGGATGGTCTTATGCCGTTGGAACAGGCGGTGATCAGGCTGAGTTCCGACAAGGACACCCTGACCGCCCGCATTCAAGCCGGATTTCCTTGATCCGATTGTGCCGTTGGGTGCAACTTTGGTCCATTGCCGGAACTGCCCCGCCTACCGCGCCGTCGCCGTCCGTCTGGTCCGGCTGGAGCCGGATCGACCCCGGCCTCGCTATGTGTGCCAAATCGAGCCAGCATGACCACTTGATTCCTGTGTAATAATGCGCTAAATTGTCGCATTAATTTCAGGTGAAGCCATGCAATCCGGATTTCTCGAAAAACTGATTGAACGTTTGGACAAGCTGGATCCGAAAAGCCTGCAGGCGCAGTTCCTGCGCCTGATGCAGGAGCGCGGACTGCTGGAAACCATATTCCAATCGATCCAGGAGGGGGTTGTGGTTGTGGATGCCGATGGGCGTCTGACCTATACCAACAAGGCGGCGGAAACGCTGATCGGGCTTTCGGTGGCGAGTTCGCGCGGCAAGCCCATCATGCGTTACATCCGGGAAATCGACTGGGACCGGATCCTGCGCCTGGAGCCGAATGAATGGTCGCGCATGATCAGTCACGAGATTGAGGTGACCTATCCGCAGCACCGGTTCATCAATTTCTACGTGGTTCCGCTGGCGGCCGGGTCGGAAACCCAGCGCGGCGCGGTGATCATTTTGCGGGATGTCACCCGGGATCGTCAGAACGAAATGTCGACCATTGAGACGGAACGGATCAACGCCATCAAGCTGCTGGCTGCCGGTGTGGCGCACGAGATTGGAAATCCGTTGAACGCGTTGACCATCCACCTGCAGTTGATGGGGCGTGAAATGGATCGTCTGGAGGAAAGTCAGCGGGGTGAGCTGCCGGAATTGCTCGGCATTGCCCGCAACGAAGTGGCACGCCTGGACATGATCATCACCCAGTTCCTGCGTGCGATACGTCCTGCCAAGCTGAAGCCGGTGCTGACGCGCCTGGAATCGTTGATCGAGGAAACACTTTCCCTGTTGCGCCAGGAAGTCCAGGACCGGGCGATTGCCGTGGAACTGGTCTGCCCGGCGCCGGTCCCCCGGATCCGGGTCGACCGGGACCAGATCAAGCAGTGTTTTTTCAACATCATCCGGAATGCCATGCAGGCCATGCAGAACGGGGGGCGTCTGGAAATACGGGTTTCGGCTTCCGACCACTATGTGGCGATTGCGTTTCATGATACGGGCAAGGGTATTGAACCGGAGGAGATGGGGCGCATTTTCGATCCCTATTTCACCACCAAACAGGAAGGATCCGGTCTGGGATTGATGATCGTTCAACGGATTATACAGGATCATGGCGGGATATTGGAGGTTGCCAGCAAGCCGGGGGAAGGCACGCGGTTCACCCTGTCACTACCGCTGGCGGAACGCCGGATCCGCCTGTTGAATGCATCGATGGGTGCAGCGGGTGAACCGGGTTTCGATGCCCCGGTACCTGAGAAGACCGTGGAAGGGGAAGCGCCATGAGCGACGAAATCAAAAGGCGGCGGGTTCTGATCGTGGACGACGACAAGAACACCCGGGACGGGCTTGAACGGGCGTTGCGACGGGAATACGATGTGACGGCGGTCGAGAATGCGGAATCGGCACTGGTGCTCCTGGCGGAGGAGCGGTCGTTCGATATCATGCTCAGCGACGTGCGCATGCCGGGTATGGATGGGTTGACCCTGTTGCAGCGTGCCCTGGCGCGTCAACCCGGCCTGATCGGTATCCTGCTGACGGCCTATGGCAACGTGGAGATGGCCGTGGACGCCATGAAGCGGGGGGCTTTCGATTTCCTGATGAAGCCGGTCAATCTGGACCATCTGGACCTGCTGTTGAAACGGGCGGTACGCTCCAGTGAAATGGAGAACGAGAATGAGCAGTTGCGCCGGCAGTTGGACGATAAATACGGCATGGAGCAGATGATCGGCAGTTCCGTCGTCATGCAGGATGTATTCGAGGTGATCCGGCAGGCGGCTCCGACTCAGGCCACCGTCCTCATCCAAGGGGAAAGCGGCACCGGCAAGGAACTGGTCGCCCAGGCGATTCACCGCATGAGTTCACGTTCCAAGGGCGCCTTCGTGGCGGTGCATTGTGCGGCGCTGGCGCCGACCTTGCTGGAGAGTGAATTGTTCGGCCATGAAAAAGGGGCTTTTACCGGTGCAACCGGCCGGCGGGTCGGCCGGTTTGAACTGGCGGATGGCGGAACCCTTTTCCTGGATGAGATTTCCGAGACGGATCCGGCCATCCAGGTTAAACTGCTTCGGGTCCTTGAAGAACGCCGTTTTGAACGGGTGGGGGGTGAACAATCCATCGAGGTCGACATCCGCCTGATCGCCGCCACCAACAAGAACCTCCAGGCACTGGTAACCCAGGGGAAGTTCCGGGAGGACCTGTTTTTCCGGCTGGATGTGGTGAACATAAACCTGCCGCCGTTGCGGGACCGGGTCGGCGATGTGGCCCTGCTGGGGGCGCGGTTCATCAAGGAGTTCGCCGAAAAAAATGCCAAGCAGGTGGATGGGTTCACGCCGGACGCGATGGATGCGTTGAACCGGTACCAGTGGCCGGGCAATGTCCGTGAATTACGCAACACGGTCGAGAAAATGGTGGTCCTGTCACGCGGGCCGCGACTGACCCTGCGGGATGTTCCAGTCCCGATCCGGCAGGCCGTCGGCGTGGAGGGGTCCGCCACAACCTTGCCCCGTAGCACGGGCGCGGCAGGGGGTGGGGATGCCTCGCTGGCGGATGTGACACGGCAGTTGATATTTGACACCCTCCGCAAGCATGGCAACAACCGGAGCCGGGCGGCCCAGGAGATGGGCATGAGCCGGCGTACGCTGCACCGCAAGCTGAACGAATATGAGAAGGCCGGCCTGTTGACCCCGGAGTTGCGCAAACGCCGGGGTACAGTGGATGACTGTGGTTGACGGGAGGCTCGGCAGGGACGCCTCGCCCTACTAGCGCTATGCACATCTCTGCATCCCAAGGTAGGGCGAGGTGTCCCTACCGAGCCGTCGGGGTGTGTGGCTCGCTAATGTGAACAAATCCTTCGGACCAGTTCGCGGTTGGCGGGGATGGGAATGCCATGCGCTTCACCTGCCCGCACCACGGCTCCGTTGATCGCGTCGATTTCGGTCCTGCGTCCGGCGGCGCGATCCTGCCACATCGATGAATGGTTGCCGGCCGTACGATCGGCAACGGCCTGCATGGCCTTGACGGGGTCCCTGAAGGGCAGGTAGATCCCGATAGCGCCGGCTACGGCGGCTGCCTCGGTGGCCGCCTGGCGGGCCATGGCGCCGGCCTCGGGATGGTCGAGTATCCTGCCGTTGGGCAGTTCCCACAAGGCGCCAACCGCATTGAGCCCCGCATTGGCCACCAGTTTTGACCACAGCATGGCATGGACATCGGGGGCCGATTCAGCCGGCAGTCCGGCGGACTGAAGCAGGGAAACCGTTTCGGCGATGAGGGGTATGGCGGAAGGGTCAAAGGCGGCGAGTTGTGTGATGCCGTTGCCGGTATGCCGGATCGATCCCGGTTCAAGGCGGAGCACCCCCTGACTGGTGGCGGCACAGAGGACGGGAACCCGTGGCCAGGCGGCGGCAATCGATTCGGCATTGCCCAGTCCGTTTTGCACGGACACGACACAGGCGCGGGTCAGACCGGGAGGGTTGAACTGTGACACCACGTCACCGGTGTTGTAGCTCTTGACGCACAGGAAAACCATCCGGAGATCTGCCAAGGCATCGTGTCCGTGCCGTACGGGGATGGCAACCAACCGGGGCGGGCCATCCATGGGTTCGATGCGGATACCGGTCTGGTTGAGTTTTCCGGCGCGTACCGGATCATGATCGACCAGGCAGACGGGGAATTTGGCCTCGTGCAACCGGCTGGCGAACCAGCACCCGATGGCGCCGGGTCCGACGATACCGATGACTATGGGTTCAGGGTGCATGTCCGGCAACCCCGGCGGAACACCCTGTCCGGAGACTCCTCAAATGCGCCCATCCCGGGATGCTGCAATATATTCCATTCCGTATTCATCTTCGCCGAGCAGGAGGGCGCGGGCCAGTTTGAAATCTTCCGCATCGGGTTTCAGCGCGTTGAGGATCGATGCGTTGATCTGCGACGGGTCGACGATTCCGCCGTCCGCACCGGCCTCGACGGCCAGCCAGGAATAGACCTGGTTGATGAGTTTGCGGTTCGGCATGCCGAAGGAGATGTTGCTGAGTCCCGCCACGATGTGGATTTCGGGACCGTATTCCTTGCGGATCGCTGACACGGTGTTGAGGAACCGGTTGCCGTTCTGGGCATCGGTGGAAATGGGGAATACCAGCGGATCGATATGGAGGGCGTCCAGGGTGAACCCCTTCTGACGCAGGATGGGAATGAGGCGGTGCAGGTTGTCCATCCGTTCCTCAACCGTGTTGGGCATGCCTTTCTCACCGGCTGCCGAGGCAACAACGACGGCCTTGTAGCGGGCGGCGACATCGATCGCGCTGACCCGTTCCAGGGAGACGGAGTTGACCATGGGCCGGCCGCGTTTGGGGTCGGCGGCCTTGAGTCCTGCTTCCAGGATGGCCTCATTGGAGGAGTCGATGCTGACGGGGATCTTGACGGCGCTTTGGATCTCGTTGACCGTCCATTGCATCAGGCGGATGCGTTCGTCGATGTCGGTGCTGTATTCATCGACGTTGATGTCCAGGTAGGTGGCGCCGGATCGTTCCTGGCTGATGGCCAGCTGGTGGAGGTAATCCTTGCCGGCTGCCTGGTCGCCTTGTGTTCCCTGCCAGATGGCGACGGCGCAATGCTTGATCTTGGCGGCTTCCCAGTCCGCCGTGCGGGTGAAGGATTCCGGCACCGGCAGGACGCGGTTCTCCTTGCCGGCCTTGTAGTGGATGCCGAACCCGCCGTTGGGCAGGGGTTTGCAGATGGCGCCGCCGACCTTGAAGATGCGGGTGCAATGGATGTTCTCGCCGACGCCGATAAAGGTCTTAATGTTCATTCCAGGTTTCTCCCGAGGTGGCGGTCCGGATGCCCCGGTAGGGGCCGTACATCCGGTCCAATGGCGGCAAACCCTACAACCGGTCCGCCGCCCCCGTCAAGCCGGGTTTGCGACCGGGTCAGGGCGCATCTGTGAGTTTGTCCATTTCCGTTGGAGCTGGGGCGACCTCGCCCCGGTCTGGGTTGGTGGTGGGCAGACCGTGTGATGAACCGGCGGGCTTCCATTTCGGGGCAAGCGGTTTCGCGTGATATGGCCCCATCCGCAGCGTTGTCGCCATCGGCGCATACGGGAGTATGGCGCCGACGGCTCCGCCTTGCGGCTGGAGCCATCTGACGCGAAACCGTTACCCTTTTCGAAATGGAAGCCCGGGTTTACCTCGCGGTCCGGGCGAGTACGCCGGAACCGCGATGGAATATGGAAAAGAATCTGGAATTGTGCGGAGCGCATGGAGGGCGAACGTCCTCATGAGCCGTCTGGGGTTGCGGACGGGAGGCTCGCCAGGAATGGGTTGGTCGGCCCGGCTCCGCCGAGAATGCAGATGATCGGGTTTCCATCCGGGTCACACGTTTGCGAGCATTTCGCGGGCGTGTTTGAGGGTGACGCTGGTGCGGTCGCGGCCGCCGAGCATGCGGGCGATCTCGTCAACCCGCTGTTCGCCTTCCACCGGCTGGATGTCGGTGAAGGTGCGACCGTCCCGCACGGCTTTGCCGACCATGAAATGCGTGTTGCCATGCACCGCCACCTGGGGCAGGTGGGTGATGCAGATCACCTGGTGATGCTTGGCCACCGCCCGCAGTTTGGCTCCCACCTGGTAACCCATTTCGCCGCCGAGATTGGCATCCACCTCGTCGAAGACCAGCACCGGGATGCGGTCATGTTTGGCCAGCACGGCCTTGACGGCCAGCATGACCCGGGAAATTTCGCCGCTGGACGCGATGGCGCGGAGGGGACGGGAGGGTTCCCCGACATTGGGTGCGAACCCGAATTCGATCGTATCCAGCCCGGAGGGTTGGGGGTCCGATGTGGTCAGGTCCACGCTGAACACGCCGTGGGGAAAGCCCAGGGCCCGCAGTTCACCGGTTATGGCGTCGGCGAGTTGGCCGGCAATCTTGCGACGCTGGTTGCCCAGGGTTTTACCGGCGGATTGAAGTGCTGTCTCGCACTGCGCCAGCTCCTGCCGGAGGGCGGAAAGGGTGGCGTCGCGTGATTCGAGTGACTGGCGGCGTTCCCGGGCCTTTTCGAGGAAAGCCAGCATCTCGGGAACCGTGGCGCCGTACTTCCGCTTCAACCGGTGAAGGAGGGCCATGCGGTCGTCCAGCCATTGCAGGCGCTGGGGGTCGGCCTCGATACGCGAGACGGTCCGGTTGATGGAATCGGCGGTTTCCTGGATTTGAATGGAAGTGGATTCAATTTCGCGTATCCAGGTTTCGGCGTCGGGCAGCAGCCGGACCAATTCGGAGAGGGTACGCTGGATGGTGGCCAGGGAGTTGAAGACGGAAGGATCATCGCCCACCAGGCCGTTTTGGACGGACTGTGCCAAATCCATGATACGAGCGGCGTTGGCCACGATGTCATGTTCCTTGGCGAGGTCGCCGTCGTCGGCGTCGGTCAATTCGGCTTGTTCCAGTTCGCGGATCTGGAAATTGAGCATGTCGATCTGGTCGGCCACCGGGGTGGTGTCGCGGTCGAGTTCCGCGAGGCGGTTTTGCAGGTCCGTGCGTTGCTGGTAGATGGTTTCGTAGGCTGCCCGGGTTTTCCAGAGGTGCCCGAAGGCGTCCAGCAAGTCCATTTGGAAATCGCGGCTGAGCAGGGATTGGTGGTCATGCGGGCCGTGCATGTCCACCAGGAGATCGCCGATCTGCTTGAGTGCCTGGACCGTGGCGGGACTGCCGTTGACGAGGATACGGTTCTGGCCGCTGGCCATCACCTGGCGGCGGAGGATGAGCATGCCGTCCTCGCAGGCCTGGAGACCGAGCGCATCGAGTTGCAGGTCCAGTTCCGAGGAATCGGCCAGGCGGAAGGCGGCCTCGACGACCGCCTGATCGGCCTCGGCGCGCACCAGGTTACGGTCCGCGCGTTCACCGAGGAGCAGGCCGAGTGCGGCCAGGAGGATCGATTTTCCGGCGCCGGTTTCGCCGGTGATGACATTCAGGCCATGTCCAAAATCGGCATGGACATCCTCGACGATAGCCAGGTTTTTGACCCTCAAGGTTTCAAGCATGCCGCATCCTAGCAACGGGCCAGCCGGGCTGCAATCGTGGAAACGTTCCCACCGGATATGGTTGTTCGGCATTCCGCCGTCATCGCCGAGCGCCTGTTGCCAAAACTGGTTAAGTAGCAGCGATTTGTTGCCTTGCTGCCAGATTACACTCCGCCTACAATCCGGGAGCTGTCCATCCGGCCAATGTCCTGCGTCATGTGGATGAGGCAAAGGCCTTTGTGCGCAACAGCACCTGTGTTTGCGCGAAAAGGAGTTAAAGTATGCTTTCGCGTCACGATCGCGCCATCATGCAGGATCTGGCCCGGCGGTACCTGGAGGTATGCCGGTCTGAACGCAATGTCGCGAAACGGCAGCTCTGGATACGTCACAACAGTCTGCATCCCACCCGTCCCCTGTTCCAGGCCATGACCCGCCAGCATTTTATCGAGGATACGGATGCATCACGTACTGGTTGTGAAGACCCGTTTTTGCAGTTGTTTGAACGGGAATTGAAACGCCGGCTCTACCATGTGGCATGTGATGATGACACCGTTTTTGAACCCTGGCTGGTCCATCATGCCACGCATGTGCCCGCCAGCCCCGGGGCAGGCCCCTGGGGGGTTCCCTTTGTCCACGAACAGGTGCCCGGCGGGACCGGGTGGCATATCAAGCCAACGATTCTGGAGCCGGAGGACCTGTGCCGGCTGGTCCAGCCGTCGCACCATATCGATGAAGTCGTTACCGCCGAAGGGCGGGATAAGCTGCTGGATGCGGTGGGGGATGTCCTGCCGGTGGTGATTGACCGGGGCCCGATGCTCCGCAGTTTCCCGGGTGATATCGCCACGGATGTCGGGTTTCTCCGGGGACATGAGCAAATGATGTGGGACATGGTGGACCGTCCCGACTGGTATCACCAGTTGCTGGCCTTTCTTCGGGACGGTGTACAGGCCAGCCATGACGCGTGCGCGGCTGCCGGGGACTGGTCCCGTACCTGCGGCGACAACCAATCCATGCCGTATGCGGAGGAACTGCCGTTGCCGTCGCCCTCACCGGACCCGGTTGAGCGGCGCACCTTGTGGTGGTTCATGGCGGCCCAGGAATATGCGTCCATTTCGCCGGCGATGCATGACGAATTCCTGTTGCAGTATCAACTGCCGATCCTCAGTCAGTTCGGGCTGGTTGCGTATGGTTGTTGCGAGGATCTTACGCGCAAGATCGACATCCTGCGGAAGATTCCCAACCTGCGCCGGATTGCGGTGACCCCCTGGGCGGATGTGCCGGCGTGCGCGGAACAGATCGGGCACGATTATGTGTGTTCATGGCGGCCCAATCCGGCCCGGATGGTGTGTTGCGGATATGATGAAAATCAGGTACGATTGGACATTACCGCCGGATTGGATGAATTTGCCCGGCATGATTGCCGGGTGGATATTACCCTGAAGGATGTTCAGACGGTGGAAGGGCATCCGGAACGTATCCGGGACTGGTGTCGTGTGGTGCGTTTGTGTGTGGAATCGTGACGGGTTGACGGGAGTGGGCGAACATGGCGTTTTTGGATTGGTTGAAGCCGGTGCCGGGATGGAATGCCGAGACGGCCCGGGAATTTGTGCAGGCGCATTCCCCCTGGGAATACATCATCCTGGATGTGCGGGAATTGCATGAATACCAGGAAAGCCATGTTCCGGGGGCCATCCATGTCCCCCTGGGTATCCTGGGCGATTGCCTGGAAGGCCTGGATCGTTCCACCACGGTTCTGGTGTGCTGTTCGATCGGGGGGCGCAGTACTTCCGCCACGGCGATGTTGCGCAAGGCGGGCTTTGAAAAAGCCTTCAACCTGGAGGGCGGATTCCGTTCCTGGAAAGGGCTGAAGACCTCCTTCATCAAGGGTATGACTTCATCCGTGTTGCGAGGGGCGCAATCCCTGGAAAAATTGCTGGCCCTGGCATGGATTGTAGAGGATGGAACCCGTGAGTTTTACCGGACCCTGTCCAACGCCACGCCAGACGGCTTTGCCCGCTGGGCGTTCCAGGAACTGGAACAGGATGAGGTCCGGCATCAGCGGGTGGTCGAGGACTTGTTCCGGACCTTGTTGCTGCAGGCGCCTCCGGCCGGATTCCCGTATGCCTGTCTGACGCACTGGAACCCCGAGGCCATGGAAGGCTCGCTGAACCTGTCCGAGGCGGTCCGGGAGGCTTCAGGAAAACCCCTGGATGAATCCATCAAGCTGGCGGTTGCCGTGGAGACCAACGCGCTGGACCTGCATCTGCTTATGGAGCGGAAGGCGTCGGAGCCTGAAGTGCGCACGATGTTCCGGACCCTGGCCGGCATGGAACAGCGCCATATCGAGAAAGCCCTGGCGCTTAAGAATGCGGCACAGGATAAATCCTGAGCCTGTCCGGCAAGAAGCAGGGGAACCGGTACCCGGGGATGATACCGGTCCCCATTGTGAAACCGATCAGACCAGTCCCTGATCCAACATGGCATCCGCCACCTTGACGAACCCGGCGATATTGGCGCCCAGCACGTAGTTGGAGGGTTGCCCGTATTCCTCGGCGGTCGTGTGGCACTGGCGGTGGATGGAAATCATGATGTCGTGGAGGCGGCGATCAACCTCCTCGCGCGTCCATCCCAACCGCATCGAATTCTGGCTCATTTCGAGCCCCGACGTTGCGACGCCCCCGGCGTTGGCAGCCTTGCCCGGCGCGAAAAGGATCTTACGTTCCACGAACAGTTTGGCGGCTCCCGGCGTGGAGGGCATATTGGCGCCTTCCGCCACCAGGTAGCAACCGTTCTTCAGCAGGGTGGCGGCATCGCTCTCACTGATTTCATTCTGGGTCGCGCTGGGGAAGGCGCAATCGCAGGGGATCTGCCAGGGCGCTTTGCCCTCCAGGTATTTCGCGTTGAACTGGTCGGCATATTCGCGGATGCGGCCCCGCCGCTGGTTCTTGAGTTCCATGACCCATGCCAGTTTCCCGGCATCGATGCCCTGTGCGTCGTGAATGGATCCGGTCGAGTCCGAGAGCGAGACGACCTTGGCTCCCAGCGCGTTCAGTTTCTCAACCGTGTATTGGGCGACATTGCCGGAACCGGACACGGTGCAGACCTTGCCCTTGAAACTCTCGTTGCGTGTCTTGAGCATTTCCTCGGCGAAATACACGCATCCGTAACCGGTCGCTTCCGGCCGGATCAGGGATCCGCCCCATTCCAGTCCCTTGCCGGTCAGCACGCCGGTGAACTCGTTGCGCAGCCGCTTGTATTGTCCGTACAGGTAACCGATCTCGCGACCACCGACCCCGATATCGCCGGCCGGTACATCGGTGTTGGATCCGATGTGTTTGGAAAGCTCCGTCATGAACGACTGGCAGAAGCGCATCACTTCGTTGTCAGACTTGCCTTTGGGATCAAAATCGGAACCACCCTTGCCGCCGCCCATGGGGAGTGTCGTCAGTGAATTCTTGAAGATCTGTTCAAATGCCAGGAACTTCAGGATGCTGATGTTGACGCTGGGATGGAACCGCAGACCGCCCTTGTATGGCCCGATGGCGCTGCTGAATTGGATACGGAACCCGCGGTTTACCTGGACCTGTCCACGGTCATCCACCCAGGGTACCCGGAAAATGATCTGGCGTTCCGGTTCCACGATGCGGTGCAGAATGCGGGCATCACGGTATTCCGGGTGACGTTCCACAACCGGTTCGAGTGATTCCATCACTTCCGCAACCGCCTGCAGGAATTCCTGTTCCCCTGCATTACGACGCTGAACAACATCCAGAACTTCTTGAATAACCTTGCTAGACATAGTCAAAGACCTCGATAGTTGTTTTAGTAAAACGGTACCAACAAGCCGTAACGATTGTCGTTTAACTCAATGTTTGCAATGATAATTGAACATGATATTGTTGCTATACGGCAATATTGCCGTATATATTATTTGTTTAACATAAAATGTTCATATAAACATGAGCTGGTTCCGGCAAGATACCGGCAACCAAAGTGAAAGAATTTTGTATGGCAGGCAAATCTACGCGTGATGTTCGCAACCTGATACTCAAGGTGATGGTGGAATCGGATGGGCCGGTTGGTGGTGCGCGCATTGCCGAGGCGTTGCGTGCGGCCGGTGTGGTGCTTCAGCCGCGTTCGGTTCGTTTTCATTTGCTGCGGTTGGATGCCGATGGGTTTACCCGGTTTATTTCACGGCGGCAGGGACGTGAGTTGACGCCTGAAGGGCGTCAGGAAGTGCAGCGTTCGGATGTGATGGGCAAGGTGGGGTGGGTATCCAGCAAGGTTGATGCACTGGGATATGCCATGACGTTTGATCCCCGCAGG
>Ga0156641_1079_pt1 | contig 34267 bp, 33 predicted proteins | sample RifOxyC3_FD_110715 | JGI IMG/M metagenome (GOLD analysis project Ga0156641, IMG submission 110715) | Lentisphaerae bacterium RIFOXYC12_FULL_60_16 | reverse complement strand
AACCTGTTCCCGCTGTACGGCCGATTCGATCCCTCCCAGCTGTGGTTCAATCTCAAGCCGGCGAATCATACCGGGGCCGGTAATCCGATCCAGCGCCTGTGTCACCCCGGGCGCCACCGTTGCGGTCATCACATGCGTCGGATCCCCGGACTCGGCGGCGGGAAGAATCTCTCCGGTCCACAGTTTACGCACCGATTCGGCCAGCGCATGATCGTCGGCGGACCATGCATTGCGAAAACTCTGCACGGTTCCGGTCGACACGTTCACATAGTTGATCTGGTGGAATAAACGCGGCCAGTTGCCCGGCTTGGTCCCTGCCGGTTCCGCCGTTATCACCAGCCGTTTCGCATAGGGAATCGGCAGGTAGGAATATTTGCACCCCTGCTCGTGGTTGGACAAGGGATGCTTGAAAACCGGATTGTTTTGGAAAAACGACAGGATCGTGTCATCGACCCGCGGTTTGCGTTCATTGTCGAAGTACAATCGGAAACGATGATTGGTCGGCGGGCCGGTATTCCAGAAGCGCGTCACGCAACCCGGTCCGGCCAGGTCCGCAATCACCCACCACCCATCCGGCCCGATCCGCAGGGGGCGGTTGTAATCATCGTTTCCGCCGGACGGATCACAAGATGTCACGATGCCACCGGTGGGGGCATCCAGCCGGGCGAGGCCATCCAGGTCCGCCAGGGTTGCAACCCGGGCACGCCAGAACGCCGTCTCCGCCGGGTCCGGCGCCCGCGAACAACCCGCGACCAGCAGGCTCACCAAGGAAATCGCCGCTATCCGCCCTGCAACACGCATCATGCAACCACCTGTTTTCAGGATTGTACCGCCCCGTCCCGCCAATGCAACTTATTCCGGCTGCGGAAGAATCGTTGCGTTACCACCACGGGCCGTTATGATTCCGCCATGTCTGAATCAAATCAACCGGACCGTCGGCCCGCCATTGGTATCTGGCACCGGTATGGCCCCGCTGCCCATACCGAGGAATATCCTGCCCTGCCGGACCTGGTGACCGAACTGTCACAACCGGTTGATGTGCATTATTTCGGCATGCAGACTGGACAAGCGGTTCCCGCCGCCATCCGGGAACATGCCACCGTCCACAACCTGCCCCTTCACGTCAACCGGGCCTCCATGCGCGACAAGGTCTGGAAAACCATCCTCTGGTACCTTGCCATCCCCTTCATGGCCCTCCGTTGCCGCCGGTTGGGCATCCAGACGCTGTTCATCGATGAATCCCTGCCCTTTTCCTTCATCATCATCCGGTGCTTCTTCGGACGGTCGATCGCCCGTACCCTGACCGATTTTTTCCTGGATATCTATCTCCGTGAACACGCCGTTCCGGGTTGGCTGACCCGCGCGCTGTCCCGGCTGGAAATCAATTCCTGGCGTCCCCTCCCCCTGATCATCACCCGCGTCGAGTATACGCGCCGGTTCCTGGTTGGGCAGGGATTCGATCCGGCGCGCATCGCCGTACTCTACAACCCCTGCGATCTGGCGCTCTACCAACCCGGCGACCGGATGGCGGGACGCCGCCGGTATGGCATTCCACCGGAGGCTTTCGTGATCGTGCATCACGGGGTGCTTCACCCCAACAAGGCGAACGATCACATCCTGAATGCCCTGGCCGGCATGCGCGCCACCCATCCCCGGCTCCACTACCTGCTGGTTGGCTCGGGACCGGAACTGACCCGCCTGCGGGAACTCACCAAATCCCTCGGTATGTCGGATCACGTCACCTTCACCGGATGGCTGAATACCGAATCCGAGGTGGCCGAGGCCATCAATGCGGCCGATGTCGGACTGGTCATGCGCGTTGGCCTGGAATCCGACCACTATCACGTCACCAACACCCTGGTTCACGAAATGGCATGCGGCCTGCCGATCTTGGCCGCCCGGCTCGCCGGCATCGCCGAAATCATCCACCATGAAGACAACGGCCTGCTGTTCGATCCGGCTGATGGTGAATCATTCCGGCATCAACTGGCACGGTTGGCAGACGATCCCGGATTACGTGCCCGGTTCGGCGCCCGGTCCCGGCAGGATGCCGAACGCCTGTTCGACAAGACCCGGATTGCACACGATACCGCCCGGCTCCTGTTACAGGTGGCCCATGCAAAATAGCCGGTCAACGGGTATCCGGAGACGTCGTGCAGGCCTGCCGGTAGTCGGCATATTCATGCTCGCCGCGTGGTCCGCTCAAGCCCAGGCCCGGTTCATGTCCCTGACGTCCTTCCGGGCTCAATTCGGGTTTCAGCCGCCCGCCCTGAATACCGAACACATGGTCATCCTGGAAAAACCGGGCTGGAAGATCGGTTTCGAGAAAGACAGCCGCAAAGCCCATTTCAACGGTACCCTCGTCTGGCTGAACGCCCCGTTCAGCCGCACCGATAAGGATGGCATACTAAGCGCCACGGATGTCCGGCTTACCGCCATTCCGATCCTGACCGGACAGACCGGACTGCGCCCAATCCCCACCCATTGCGTCGTGCTGGATGCCGGGCATGGCGGCGATGATCCGGGCGCCGCAAACGGCCGGTTGCTTGAGAAACGACTTGTGCTCGACCTGGCCAAACGGACCCGGGACCGTTTAACCGCCGGCGGTATCAAGGTCATGCTGACCCGCGACCGTGACCAGACCATGACCCTGAATCAGCGTATCGCGCGCGCCAAAGTCGCGCGCGCCACGATCTTCGTCAGCATTCATCTGAACGCCGCCGCCAACACGGCGGCGGAAGGCTTCGAGACCTACCTGCTGCCGGCCACCGGCTTTGCCTCCACCGCCGGCACCGCCAAGGATGTTTCACCCCAACCGGGCAACCGCTTCGACACTGCCAACATGCGATTGGCCTTCCAGGTGCATCGCAACATGCTCCAACAAACCCATGCCGCGGAGCGGGGTATCCGGCGCGCCCGCTATGAAGTGCTCAAAACCGCCCCCTGCCCGGCCATACTCGTGGAATGCGGCTTCCTGTCCAACCCCGGTAATGCAAAACAACTGGGGCAAAGCGACCACCTGGACCGGATTGCCGACGGACTCTCCAAAGGCATCCGGCAATACATCAAGGATACCAGCCCGCCGGCAACCGCTCCCCGGCCTCATCCCCTGCGCCGGTAGGCACGGGGGCTCGTTCCCGTAACTTTTCGGAACACCCTTGAGAAGTAATAAGGATCAGTGAATCCGGTCTCGCCGGCAATCTCGGCGATGGTCAACCGGGTATGCTGCAACAGGAACCGGCTGTGTTCCACCCGCACCGCCTGCAGGTACTGCATGGGACTCGTCCGCAAGGCAGCCCGGAACACCCGCCCGAAATGGTCCATGCTCAACCCGGCATGACCGGCGACCTGCTCCAACCGCAACCCCGACTCACGGGAATGCAGGCTGATATACGCCATCGCGCGCCGCACGGCATCCGGCCGTACACCGACACCCTCACGCCGATGCTCCCCCTCCCGCAACATCGCCGCCAACAGATTCACACAGGCACTCTTGATACCCATACGCTGTGCGGTCGTCAACGACTCCGCCCGGTCCGGCGCATAGGCATACGCCCCACCCAGGTATCCACCCGGAGGTCCCAACGCCACCGCACACCGCGTCTGCAAGTCGGCAAACGCCTGCTCAAGCCGCTGCCCGTCCGTCACGGGAACACACCCAAACAGGGGTTCCCGCTTCAGGCTGTCAAACTCCGGCACCCCGCCAACATCCAGAAAACAACACCAGGCAAGGTTCGCCGTACGCGGTGACGGGGCAATATTGCCCACATGCACATTATGGATGGAGAGGTGCCCCTGCGGCAAAATCACCGGCCGGTCACCGATCCGAACCTCATCCATCTGCCCCTGCTTCAGGTAGATAAACTCCACATGCGGGGCCGGAGGATTATACAACCGCCCGCCCGCCTGCCCGATCCACGGGATCGGCGGGGTGCCGTCACGATCCACCCATAACAGGACCTTTTCCACCCAAATGCAGAAATCGTCTATCATTTCGCAGAACCCATCCATTCCTCGTTCATGAATAATATGGCTTTATATATCGCATCGATACGGACAGGGTGTCCACTTTTTTAAGCAGAAAGGATCATCGTCATGGCGGATAAAGTGAAGGTTGCGATCCTCGGCGGCGGCGGCATCATGGGCGCACACATGCAGGGGTTCCCCAAGGTCAAGGATCACTGTGAACTGGTCGCCGTGGCTGAATCAAACCCCGGTCGCGACGAGGCGATCCGGAAAATGGTCGGGCCGGACGTCCGGATTGTCCGCGATTATCATGAGGCACTGGCCATTCCCGAGGTACAGGCCGTGGATATTCTCCTGCCGCACAACCTGCACATGCCCGCCACCATTGCCGCGGCCCGCGCCGGCAAACACGTGCTCGTTGAGAAGGTCATGGGCCGCAATGTCTGGGAATGCGACCGGATGATCGAGGCCTGCGAAAAGGCCGGCGTTACCTTGACCATCTGCCATGACCGCCGCTACAACGGCGAATGGATGACACTCAAGGATATCGTCGAATCAGGCGTGCTGGGTGACGTGTTTTTCTGGAAACTGGATCACAATCAGGACGTGGTCCTTCCCCCGACCAGCTGGGCGCACTGGAAGGACGGCATCGGCGGTGGATGCATCATGAGCTGCCTGACCCACCAGATCGACGGCCTGCGCTGGTATGCCGGCGAAGTGGATGCGGTCACCTGCCTGTCCGCCACCCGACCCGAACGGATGCAGGGTGAATTTGCCGGCATCCTGGCGGCCAAATTGAAATCCGGCGCCCTGGCAGAACTGTCCATCAACTGGTGGACGCGCTCCCACCACGGGGCCAACTGCCTGTGGTATGAAATGGTCCAGGCCTGCGGAACCCGGGGTGAAGCCTACCGCATGTCGGGCCGCGGCACGTTCGTGCGCCTGCACGAAGCCGATACGGCCGCCATCAAACGGTATGGACCCGCCGTCAAGGATGGTTTCGTGAAGGTTGAAGGCGGCGAATGGGGTGGACATGAGCGATGCATCCGGGAATGGGTCGCGATGTTGCGCGGCGAACCGGCCCGCATCACCACCAGCGGACGCGATTGCCGCGGCACCGTCGAAGTGGCAGAGGCTGCCTACCGGTCGGTGGACACCGGCCGTACCGTGAAGCTGCCGATCCGGCCCCGTAAATGGAAATCCGTCGGCATGCCCGAATCGCTGCAGGGAATCGCCGCGGCCAAAACCAACTACCATGTGGATGTCGGCAGCCGCAAATCGTCCTGATCCGCCATTCAGCCAGCCATCCGGCAATCAACAGGAAGGAACCGGTGTTATGCGAGTAGGAATTGACACGTTTACGTTGCGCGACTTGAAACTCAACCCCTTCGAACAACTGGACTTCATCCATCGCTTCAAGCTGGAAGGCGCCCAGTTCGGCGGCGTCCGCCACCTGTCCGCCAACCGGGATCCCGGCGAACTCAAGGCCCTCCGCGCCCGCGCGGACGAACTCGGCCTCTATTCGCATGTCTCCCTGTCCATCACCTGCAACCCCCACCTTGCCGGCGTGCCGGTTGCCGAACAGGAACAGCAGATCCGGGACGACATCACGGCCGCAGCCGCCTGCGGCTGGCACGAGCTGCACGCCTCGATGGGCGGCGGCAATGAACGGTACGAGCATCCGGTTCCCTGGACCCGGCAGCTGACCGACACGGCCGACCTGATCCGCCGGCTGGGACCCGTCCTGCGCCAGCACGCCAGCCGGATCAATATCGAAACCCATGGCGATGTTACCACGTTCGAATTGATCCGCCTGATCGAGGCCACCGGTCCCGACATTGCCGGCATCTGCCTCGACACGGCCAATGTACTCTGCCAATGCGAGGATCCGGTGGAGGCTGCACGCCGTGCCGCACCCTATACGCATCTGACCCATCTCAAGGACGGCGCCATTGCCTTCCTCAACACCGGGTATCGCCGACAGACCCTGCCGGCCGGCCGCGGCATGCTGGACTGGCGCACGATCCTTCCCATCCTGGCCGCATCCGAACCCAACCTCCCCCTGTCCATTGAGGATCATAAATGGCTGTTCGATTTCCACGTGTTCGATGACCAGTGGATCCGCCTGCACCCGGACCTGACCCGTGAAGAATTCGCCCGCGTCATGCAGTTCGGCTGGCGCTGCCACCAGCGCATGGCGGCAGGGTCCCTGCCCGATCCCGTGACGTATGAAAAGAAACCCCATGTGGATGAAGTGGAAGATCGCCTCGCAGCCGCACGCGATCACCTGAAAGCCATGATCCGGGAGCTGGGATTAACCGACCGTACGGACCATCTGCCACCCAACCGGAACCTCACCATCGCGGCCCGGTTGTAAGGGATCATGCGGCAAGTCCCGCAGGCCGGGTCAGCCTTATGCTTCAGACAGCGTCCGCACATGGGCGGCAACCGCCGACGCCAGCCCTTCCAGATGGTAACCGCCTTCCAGGACGGACACCACCCGTCCCCCCGCATGGGCACGCGCCAGATCCAACACCCGCCGGGTCAGATCCGTGAAATCCTGATCGGTCAGTTCGAATCCCCCGATCGGATCCCCCCGCCGGCCATCGAACCCGGCGGAGACGAGCACAAACTCAGGCTTGAACCGTTGCATGGCCGGCACCAGCTTCTCGTCGAACGAACCGACCACTTCATGCCGTCCGGAACCGGCAGGTAACGGACAGTTGAATTTCGTCCCGCGAGCCGCGCCGGCGCCGGTTTCCAGGGCGCGGCCCGTCCCCGGGTAGGCGGGCCATTGGTGGGTACTGAAGAACGCAATGTCCGGATCGTCGTTCACCAACTCCTGCGTCCCGTTGCCGTGATGCACATCCCAGTCCACAATCAGGATCCGCCGGACCCCATGATGCCGTTGCAGGGCACGTGCCGCAACAGCCACATTATTGAAAATGCAGAATCCCATGCCGCGATCGGCTGTCGCATGATGTCCCGGCGGACGCACCGCGCAGAACGCGTTTGAAACCCGGCCATTGATCACCGCCTCCACCGCATTGAGCACCCCGCCCACAGCCAGCCGCGCCACCTCAAAGGAACGGGGACAGCAGTCCGTATCCCCGGTACTCAGGCAGCCGACGTCCGAAGCCACGTCCCGCCGGACTCCGCGGATATAATCAGCCGTATGACAGTACGCAAGTTCCGCTTCGCTGGCAGGCCGGGCCGGCACCGGCAACCATTTGACACCGGCCTGCTCAATGCCTTTCCACACGGCATCCAAACGGGACGGGGATTCCGGATGCCCGGGGCCGGGATCATGTTCCCGGTAAACCGGATCGAAAACAATGCCCGTCACGGGATGAACGCTCCTTGCAGGTTCCGGCACACGGGGATCAGGACGCCGACGAACCCACGAACTTGTATCCGACTCCATGAACGGTGAGAATATGCTCCGGCTTACCCGCCTTGCGTTCGATCTTGTTCCGCAGGTTGGCCACAAAACTGTCCAGGGATCGCTGGGTCCCGTAATACTCCGTACCCCACACATCATTCATCACCTGGTCCCTCGACAGGGCCTTGCCGTCATTGGCACAGAAATACGCGAGCAACTCGAATTCCGTGCGGGTCAGGGTAACCTCCTTGCCATCCCGTTGCAGAATCCGCGACTCCATGTCCAGCACACAGTTGGCGAACCGGTAGGCCTTCACCCCGGTACGGCCGCGCCCGCGCAACAGGACCGCCTTGATACGCGCCAGGAGTTCCTGGATACTGAACGGCTTGGTGACGTAGTCATCCGCCCCCATCTCGAACCCATGCAGCTTGTCGAACTCCTCCTGGCGTGCGGTCAACATGATCACCGGCACCGCCTGTCCGGCATCGCGCAGTTTGCGGCAGATTTCATATCCGGACATGCCCGGCAGCATGATGTCCAGCAGGATCAGGTCGGGCTTTGCCTCGGTGGCAAGCCGCATGCCTTCCCGCCCATCCCCGCAGGAGACCGCCTCATATCCTGCAAAGGTCAGGTTCTCCTCCACCGCCATGCGGATGGAAGGATCATCCTCCACCAGCAGGATCTTTTTCTTGGTTTCTCCCATGACCGCCTCCTACGATTCGAGGATTTTGCGCACCATGGCCGCGTTGGCTTCGACCATATCATCCCGGTCACCGCGATACATGCCGACATTCACCACATCCCCGGGCTTGATACCCTCAAGGGCATACTCGAACGCCATAAGCGGATCAATCCGTCCGGCCCCCATGATCTTGTACCCGATGCAGGGTTTCCGGATCTCCCGGATACAGGCCACCGCGGGCGCCACATCGGCCAGCCGGAATCGATGGCCCTTCCCGGCATGCAAACTGCCGCAATTAAAGAAGCAGACCGCATGGAAATCCGCAACATCCAGGTCGTTCACCCACCGGTGGACCTCCGGTGCATGGCTGGCCACCCCGGCCGGGACGCCCTTCGACCGGGCATAATCGCACCACATCCGGACGGATTCCACATCCTTGCGACGGTAGGCATCGTCAACCAGCGCCCCGTGGAAATACAGGGCCTTGCAACCGATGGCTGTCACCTCGTCAACCGCCTTGCGCATTTCCGGCTGCCCCCGGCCCATGACCTGGGCGATCCACTGGAGTGGGCCGCCGGCCCCGAGATGGTCCCGTACCGCCTGCACCACCTGCACGGTTTCGTTGTTGGTCACCATGGTGTTGATGCCGGCGGCGGCCGCCCGGTCCCAGGTTTCCTTGATACGCGAAACGGTATGGTATTCCCGCATGGCCCGGTCCCGTTCCTCATCCTGATGGCTGAACCCGCCAAAGGGATTGGCCCCCAGCACCAGACGCGTCACATTCAAACCGCAGAACCTTACAACCGGTAATAACATCGAACACTCCTTGTTGCGTTACACTTTCAACAGCACGTTGAAGGTTGTACCGCGGCCCGGTGCACTGTCCACCGTGATCCTGCCGCCATGCGCCTGCACCAGATGCCGGCACAACGCCAACCCCAACCCCACACCTGAAACATGTTCCTGCGCCACTCCCGGAGCCCGGTAATAGGGGCGGAATACCCGGCGCCGGACAGGCCCCGCCATGCCGGGACCGTTATCCGATACGGACAACCGGACCCACGGCCTGGAGCGGCCGGCCAACCAGCCGCCGCGGCGCAGCTCCGTTGCCAGTTCCACCCGTATGCACAGGCGCCCGTCCGGTGGCCGTCCATAGCGCACCGCATTATCCAGCAGGTTGAGAAGGATCTGGGTGATTGCCGTCTCATCGATCCGCACCAACGGCAGGTTGTCGGCCACCACCACGTTGAACACGGGTTCCATCCGCGCATCCGCTCCGTCGCCGGCCACCGGGTCCGTATCGGGCCAACGGGCCTGCCGGAACGCCGCCACCGCATGGCGTACCAGGGCGCCCGCATCGGTGGGGTGCAAACGCAACACCACGGCATCCTGCCCGTAGCGCACCATGAACAACACCCGTTCAACCAACTGCCCCAACCGGTCGCATTCCGCCAGCAACGTACCCAGGAAACGCCGCCGTTTGGCCGGGTCGTCCACATGCCCGAGGTAAAGGCTTTCCACGAGTAGCTTCATGGAGGCAAGCGGGGTCCGCAGGTCATGCGAAATCCCCACCAGAAAGGAACTGCGGGCCGAAACTTTACGGATTTCCAGCGAGGCTGCCCGAAGCACAATCCAAACCCCGATGACCACACCGACGGCCAGCAGACTGATCCCCCATCCGTGAAGGGATTCATGCCAGCGGCCTGACCCGGAGGATCCCGGAGCCTGACGGGGAACTCCATGCATCCGGGTAAACGCCATCAGGCGGACCGATTCATAAGGCGGAGGCAGGGAACGGACGGCACGCGCACGACCCGACCGTATGTATTCACGCAGGGCGGACCGGAATGCGTTCTCCCCGGACCCTTCCGCCGAAAACGAATCACTTACCAGGACGTCCCCGGCGCCACGCGACAAAAGGCTGGACGCGGCGATTCCCGGCCCTTCCGCCACCAGCACAAAATCATCCGCCCCGGCGACTTCCAGGGCCGTCTGCAACCGCTTGGCAAGGGCATCCGAAAACACCATGAACCCTGCATATAAATCGCGCCGGCTCATGATCCGTCGGAACCCGAACGCCTGACCCCGGTCCGTAAACCACAAGATCTCACCGTCGGGATGTACCGCCAGTTGACGCCGGATTGTCTCCACCAGTGGATCAACCGGCTCTCCCGGAAGATCCGCAGGATGCAGGAATCCCCAGGGATGCACGTACAGGTAAGCCTGGGCCACGGCTTCACGCTGCCCGGCCACCCGGACGGCGGCATCCCGGATCATGGCAAGCTCCCCGGCACCGGCGGTCCGCGCCATGGCGTCGGACACCTGTTCCAAGTCGGTATCCAACCCCGCCTGGACCTGCTGTCCCACCACCCGCAAGGCATGATCCGCAGCGGAATCCAGACGGTTCTCCAGCATCAGTTCCCGGGCACGAAACGATTCCGCCGCCAGGAACGTCAGGATGGCAGTCGGCACAATCACCAACAACAATACCACCGCTGGAATCCAGGTTTTCATGAACGATCCGTCCCGACACCCCGACACGACGCCGCCCGTTCCATCACGCCTACTTCATGTCCAGGCGTAGCAACCATTCCCTGACCTGGTCGGCATCGGGAGCCGACGGGGCCAGGCGGAGATACCGCCGGTAATGGACAGCCGCCTTGCCGGGCTCACCCAGTTCATCTTCGTAAAGGATACCCAGGTTGTAATGCACGTCGGCATCCGACGGATCAATCTGGAGGGAGCTCAAGTACGCCTGTTCGGCATCCCGGAAACGGCCTTCCCGCTGGTAGACCACGGCCATGTTGAAATGCATGTCGCGCTTTTCCCGGCTGTCCACCTGCCGGACTTCCTCGCGGGCACGGTTCATCAACGCCGCCATCTTTTCAGCCTTGACCAGCCGTTGCTCCCGTCGTTCCAGTTCCGCCCGGAGCAATTCAACTTCCTGTTGCTGCCCCTGGGCTGCACGGGATGATTCCACCGTCCGGTTGCGCAGGGTGGCCAGTTCCCCTTCCAGCTTGGGGATCTCCTGCATCAGCCGTTCGATGGTGCCCTGCTGGGCCGATTCCGTCTGCTTCACGGCCGCCAGCTGACGTTCCAGCTCCAACCGCTTCTGCTCAGCCGCCGCCGCCTGTTGCTGGGCAGACTCGGCATCCTTCGCAATCTGCTCGCGGGCCTCGATGGCCTGACGGCGAACCGTGTCAGCTTCCGCCAGGCGGTCTTTCAAGGCGCGATTCTCCTGCTCCACCTTGCGGTACAGATCGGAACCAGGTTCAACGGCCGGACCGGCCGGCGATGCTTCAACCACCGGAACCACCGGCAGGGCGACCGGCATGCTTGCCGCCTGCGCGCGCACCCGCTCCAGCTCTTCAGCCAACCGCTGTCGCTCAACTTCGGCCTGGTTAAGACGTCCCTCCAGATCGATCTGCCGATCCGGGTTCTCCCGTTCGGCAACCTGTTCCTGCCGCATTTTCCCGATCGCCTTGACAGACTCCTGTATCCTGGACTCCAGGTCTCGCACTTCCAGGTTCAACCGTTCATTCTCACGGCGTATGGTCGCCTCCTGACCCTGGGTTTCCTGGATCCGGCGACGAAGTTCAAGATTGTCCTTGAGCAGACGCTGGTAGGCTTCCGTCAAGCGCTGATCGCCCGGAGCAGCGGAAACCACGGGCGCGGGCGGCGCAATGGCGGGAACGACAGGCGCGGGCGGTTCAGTGCGGGGAACCGGCTGATCCCGCGATTCAGGTTTCTCGGAAACCGGAGCCGCATCCGGTTCTCCATCCCAGGACCATTGAAATTCTTCAACCGCCGATCCATGCACGGCGACCATGATTCCCGCTGCAATCAATATGGTCAACATCGTCCGCATGTGGATGGTTTCCGGATTTCCCCTGTTAAACCGCTGAGCCCCTCATCGCCAACCCACCAGTATGCCGCCACACCATGCCCGGCTTCACCGTACCGGTTTCATCGGTTTGGTTTCGCTGGAGCCTCCGGTGGTCCGCATGGGCTTGGGTGTCTTCTTAATTTCCTGCAGCAGTTGATGCGGCTCCTCTCCCGACACGATGCGGGGTGTCAGGAAAACCACGATCTCACGGTTCTCCTTGGTTTCCGCATCCGACCGGAACAAGCGGCCCAGCAGGGGAATCGCCCCCAGCAAGGGAACCTGGTAGGTCTGCATCTCCTTGACGTTCTCAATCATGCCCCCGATGATGATCGTCACCCCGTTCTTGACCATCACCGACGTCTCGGCCATGGACTTGCGGATTACCGGGGTCCCCTCCTGCGGAAGGCCGTCATACCAGGTGGCAATGGAACTGATCTCCGGTTTGACCGCTACGCTGATCAGGTCCTGATCATTGATCCGCGGCGTAACCCCCAGCGTCACACCCACTTTTTTAAAGATATAGGTAACACCCGTTATGTTGGTCGTACCACTCTCAATGGTTAATTCCTTGTAAGGCTGGTCGGTGATAACCTCGATAATGGCCTCCTGGCCATCCAGCACCGCCACATGCGGGTTGGACAGGATCTTGGTGTCTCCCACGCTCTTCAGGGCGTCCAGCACCACGGACAGGTCCCCGTTGCCTGCAATGGTATTGTAGGTCAGGGTCCCAACCGGCGAAGCCGGTCCCGGCGGGCGCACACTGGATCTTACCGAATAACGCGGATCAATGCCGGCCATCAGGTGGTTCCAATTGATGCCCAGGCTGAACTGGTCGTTCAACGTGGTCTGGACAATCTTGGCCTCGATAAACACCTGCTTGGGCCGCGTGTCAAAAGCCTTCACCAAATCCTCGATCCGGCGCATGTTGTGTGTCAGGTCGGTCACAATCAAGGTCCGCGTCCGCTGGTCAGACCGTACGGCGCCAGCCTCCTTGGTCAGCATCGCCGTCACTTCGCTCTGTATCCGCTCCACGTCGGCGTACTGGAGGACAAATGTACGGGTCTCGGTCGGGATGATGCGTGAAACGGTCGGCAGATCGGCCTTGGCTATCACCACCTGCATCTCCGCGATCTTGTCCGGCGTATCAATCAGGATCAGCGTCCCGGTCACAGGATCCGCCACGATGGTGCCGATGCTGCTTTTCATCTTCTCGAGCATCATGGCCACACGCACCGGGTCCGCGAACTTCAACTCGATCAGACGGGCGGTTTTCTGGTCATAAAAACTCATACCGTACAGGAGCTTGTATTCCTGGTCGGTCATGATGGTCAGGATGCCGTTGTGCACCTCGTAGGCCAGACTGTTCACCGACAACACGATCTCAAGCGCTTCGGCAACGGTCACATCATCAAACTTGAGCTTGGTGGTTACCCCCCCCACGCCCTTGCCGATCACCATGTTGTTGAGCCCGCCCTTCTGGGCCAGGTACTCGATCAATTGGACAATATCCCAGGGAACCTGGGTGGTCAGGTTGATCCGGTTGGTCATCCCCGGAAGATCAAAATCCGCCAGACGCCGGGGGGAAGCCACGGGCACCTGGGTGGTCACCAGCATATTGGGATCCACCGGGGTTTGGGCAAAAGCCCAAGCGCCCGCCAGGATCAGGATTCCAAGGCCATACCATCCGGTCTGTCGCACACGCATCCCCATCATTTGATCACCAAGCTGACGGCCCCGTCCTTAACGACCACACGGTCCGGCAGGATCTCCGTTACGGTCACAACCTTGTCTTTTATCGGCATCAGGTTGCCAACCACGAGAACATGCATTCTGTTGTCCAGCTTGTCCATGACAATCGCTTCCATCCCGCCGGCCGAATCCGTTGAATGACCGATCATTTGGAGGTTCTCGCTAATATACCGCCCGGTATCCGTTGCCTCGATCCGGGGATCCGGCGGAGGTGGCGTCGATCCCTTATCCGGCACTACAAATAATCCGATCAGGGGCCGCCTGGCATACTGATCCATCACATCCTGCAACAGATAAATATCGGGCGGGATATCCAGGGCCGGCAACGTGGAAACCGCCTCAGAACCGGCGCCCATTTTCCCGAAATTGGCATCCCACCGCATGGCCGCCCACACCTCGTATCCGCACAACCCCACCGTCAGCAGGATCACCGCAACCAGGGACCGGTTCGCCAACGTCAACATGGCCGGGCGTTCTCCGAATTTAGCCCGCGATGGTGCACGGCCGGCCACGGTGGTTCGCCGCACAGTACCACGCGTCACCGGGGCACCCGACACCACGGCCCCGGGAGCCGCCGGCGCGACGGTGTCCCCTCCCCCCGAACCCGCAGTATCCGGCGGAAGGGTCCCCATGGACTTAGCAAAAGCAGCCGCCTTGGCGGCACGCTCCTTCTCCTGAGCCGGGGGACGGTTCAACTTCAATTTCGGCGCTTCCGGCTTGGCACTTTTCACCACCAGCGACGGCTTGATTGAAACCGCCGGCCTGGCGGCTGGCTGCACAGGGGCCGCGGGTGCGGCAGGTGTCGGCTGCGGTGCCGCCGGGGCGACAGGAACCACGGCAGGCGCCGGCCGCGGTGCCGCCGGGGCTGCAACCGCTTTTGCCAGCTTTTCCTCCGGAGAGGACGGAGTCTCCACCTGCCCGCCCGTTTGGATCACCTTCAGCAGTTTCTCTTCGGGCGACAATTGTTCTTTGCTTGCTTCAGGCATAGGCACCACTCACGTTCCCACCAGCTTGAGCCGGAGACTGCCCTTCAACGGTTTCAAGGATGGATCCGGCACCGAGCCCGGACGGACCGGCCGGGCAGTCGCGTCTTTCGATGGCGCAGGTTCTCCCCCACGGTCCGGCTGAACCTCCCGCGCCACAACCTCACGAATCACGGATTCGTCCACCAGCTTGCGATCATACATGACCAGGTATTCCAACGCTTCGTGGCACAGGAACGAGACCTTGCGCGGATACCCGCCGGTATACTCCTCGATCATCCGGATAGCCTCGTTGGTGAACAGGGGCGCCGATCCGGTATAACCCGCCTGCCGCAACCGGAAATCGATCAACTCACGCAATTCTTCCTGGCCCAGCGGCTTCAGCATGCACTTCAACGCAATCCGGTCCCAGAAATTGGCTATCCGGCTGATACGCGGCAGCAACTCCATCTGGCCGACCAGCACCAGCTGCAGGATCTTGTACTCGTTGGTTTCGTAGTTCAGAAGGATCCGGAGCACTTCAAACACGAAATCCGGCAGGATCTGCGCCTCATCAATCAAGAGGACCGGCGTTTTCCCCTGTTCGACCCCTTTCTCAAACAGGGCCTTCTCAACCGCTTCCATGTAATCCAACGCGGTCCCGCTTGGTGATACCTGTACATGAAACAATCCCGCCAGCCTTGACAGGAACTGCTTCTCGGTACGGAAATATGGGTTCAACACCATCCGGAAATAAACATCCGGGTTATCGGTAAGCGCTTGTGACAGTTTGCGGCTGAGCGTGGTTTTCCCGGTTCCGATATCCCCCAGCACAACACTCATGCCACGCTTGAGCGTTATCGAGATCTGCAACCGGCATAACGCCGCCTTGTGTTCCCGGGAAAGGAACATGAACGCGGGATCAGGGCTGGTCGAGAAAGGCTCCTTTTCCAGCCCCAACATCTTGAAATAACTCATACCCCCCCAGCGCAAATGCCTAGTGGTACCGAGTATAACCAACCCGGTTACAACATCAAGATTGAATCCGGATCAAACAACCGGACCGTCCGCTTCACTGCTCGACCGTGGCAATACCTTCCGCACCATATTGATCCTGCACGCGCACAATATTGACACCATTCCCGCTGCGGACCCGGTATACGGCAGAATATCCCCCTGACCCAAATATCTCTCCCATGCCCGGGTTGTCCACACTCCATTCCAACGGGAGCGACAACTCCCGCAGGTTGTTGCTTTCCACGGTAAAGACCACCGAATTGGTGCCCGCACGCAATTCCGCACGTGACGGCGTCACGGTTAGCGCCGTAGCCCCTTCAGCATCCTCACACGCCGGAATCAACACCAGGGCGACCAGACATCCCGCCATTACCATCCCCATCATGCACAACGATGTTTGACGTTTCATAAGCTGGATTATTCCAATCGTCTTCCCCAGTGTCAACAGACCATTATCACCCGGTTTTTCCTTGCAACCGGACAGGGTTCCCCTAGTATCAATGGTTACATCAATCAAAAACCCTTGGTATGACGAACTTTATCTCAAAACTCCGTTCACGGAAAGCCAAAAACAGGGACCGCCAGGCCTGGCGGGTCTCAACACTCCAGGTTCCCCTGCCTGAAAACCCCATCGCAGGATTCCTCCTAATCATCCTGCTGTGGTTATTCTCCGTTATCCTGATCCATTTGGGCGTTTTCTTCGACTGGTACAGCCAGAACGGACTGTTTCCCGCCTCCGTTCTGGCAGATAGCGCTTTCATGTTTGCCAGCATGCTGGCTATCGGTATCGCACTGAATGTCGTCAAGCCGGGGTACCTTCGACGCAATTCACACATCATGATGCTGGCCTTGATCGTCCTGATGTCGCTAACGGTTGCCAAGGTCCAATACCGGATCTTCCAGGTTGGTATCATCCTCCCTGCCGAAGTGACCGGCTACCTGCTCCCGTACGCCCTGGCTCCCCTGATTGCCACGCTCCTGGCAGACGGCGCCGTCGGTGTCGCCGCCGGAGCATGGACCAGCATCTGCCTGTTCATCATGGGAGGGCATAACTTCTCCCTGTTGTGCGCCGGATTGATGGCCACCTCGGTTACCGCTTACCTGGCGCGCCAGGGCCGTACCCGGACCCGCCTGCTCGGCATCGGCTTGCTGGCCGGCATGACGCAGCTGATGTGCGTTCTGGGACAGACCCTGCTCGAATGGCCGGATTACAACGTCATGCGCATCCTGCACCGGGCACTGGCCGGCATCAGCGGAGGTGTGCTCAGCGCCATCATCGTACTCGTCACCCTGCCCCTGATGGAATTGTTGTTCCGCATCACCACGGATATCCGCCTGCTGGAGGTGTCCGACCTCGGCCACCCCCTCCTGCAACGGCTCGCTATTGAGGCCCCCGGCACCTACCATCACAGCCTGGTGGCCGCCAGCCTGGCGCAGGCAGCCGCGGACGAAATCGGCGCCAATTCCCTGCTGGCCCGCGTATGCGCCTATTTCCATGATATCGGCAAGCTGGCAAAACCGGATTTCTTCGCGGAGAACATCGCTTTGCGCAACAACCCCCACGACACCCTGGCGCCCAGCATGAGTTCCCTTATCCTCGCCTCACACGTCAAGGAAGGCATCAGCCTCGCCCTTCTCTATAAGTTACCGGATCCGGTCACCGCCGTCATCCGTGAACACCACGGGACCAGCCTGATGTCCTCTTTCCATCATAAGGCCAAAAGCCAGATGGAACTCGAGCTCGGCAAGGGAGAAGGCCCGGGTATCGATGAAAGCGCCTTCCGCTACCCCGGCCCGAAACCCTCCACTCGTGAATCCGCCATCATTTCACTGGCCGATGCCGTGGAGGCAGCCTCCCGGTCCATGGAAAAAACCTCCCCCGGCCATATTGAAAATCTGGTCAATGACATTGTTATCGGCCGTTTTGAAGACGGCCAGCTGGACCAGTGCGACCTGACCCTCCAGGAACTGACCCGGGTGAAACGCTCCTTTGTATTCACCCTCCGCAACATGTTGCACGGACGCGTTCCGTATCCCAAGGATGAAAATCGAGATAAACAACCGGCAAAAAACGGTGCGGGTGAACCGCACGCTGGCCCGGACACTGGTCGCCCGGCTGATCCGGCGCGCTGAACACCTGACCGGCGCAAAGCCCCTCGACTCCATCCAGGTCTTCCTGCAGGACGACACCGGCATGCGGGCACTCAACCGGATCTGCTTTCAATCCGACACCACCACGGACGTCATCAGCATCCGCTACGACCCGATGCCCGGCACCACGGCTTGCCATGCCGATGTCGCCGTCAATACGCAACAGGCACTGCGCTGCATCCGTTCAAGCTCCCGATGGCCCATCGCCCGCGAACTGGCCCTCTACCTGGCCCACGGTATCGACCACCTCACCGGCGCCTGCGATTCCACCCCCCGTTCGCGACGGCGCATGCGCCGCCGCGAACTGCGCTGGCTGAACCATCCCGAGGTTCGCCCGCTCAGCCTTTCCTGGAGCCGGTCTCACCATGACTGACCGTACCCACGCCATCGTCCTGCGCGTATACCCGTACTCACGAACTTCCCATGTGGTCATCTGGCTTTCACCCGCCCTGGGCCGCATGGTCACCCTGGTCAAAGGCGCACTCCGCCCAAAAAGCCGTTTCCTCGGCCAATACGACCTGTTTTACACCTGCGAGCTGGTCTACTATACGCGGGAACGCAACGGGATCCATATCCTCAAGGAATGCTCACCCATCAACTACCGCCCCGGTTTGCGCGACCGCTGGCGCTCCGCCATGACCGCATCCTATGCCGCCGAACTGGCCAACCGGACCAGCGTGCCGGGGCCCGACCACCAGGGCTTGTTTGCGCTCACCGGGCACCTGCTCGATCACCTCAACACCAACCCGCCAACCGCGGCACTGGTGTCCTGGTTCGAAATCCGCTGGATGGGCCAACTCGGCTGGGCGCCCCAGTTGACAGGCTGCACCGCCTGCAACAAGGGCCTCACCGGCCAGACCAACGCCTGGTTCAACCCGGCCTGGGGCGGACTGAAATGCCCGGACTGCGCCGGCCACTCGAATTCCACCGACACCTGGCAATTGACCCCCGACCTGCTGGCTATCCTGCGTTCCTGGCAGGATACCCCCCATCCCGACACCCCCGCAAAAACCTTCTGCCACCCCACACAAGTCTTGGCTTTACAGGCATTCCTTGGTAGCATTCTTGATTATCATCTGGATTTGCAGACCGCAAGTCGCAGTATGGTAATGGATTTGTTAAAACCTGACCGAACCCGGAGAACGGAGCAACCATGCGTCGCACCCTGATCACACTGGCACTTTCAACCTTCGTCATCACCGGTTGCGGGAAAAAAACCGCCCCCGAAACCGCCACAACACCCCCCGCCGTTCCAGGCGATGAATGGCTGGTTTCCGTTGACGGCCAACGCCTCACCCGGGCCGATGCCGAGCAGGAAGTCACGGTCCGGCTCTCCGCCATGCAGGGCCAGATCCCTCCCGAACAGATTCCCCAGATCGAGAACCGGATCCGGGATTCCATCGTCCAGCAGTTCATCACCCGTACCCTCCTGCTCAAGGAAGCCGATCGTCAACAGGTCCAGATCGAATCCGACGACGAACAACGATTCTATGACCGCATCCGCTCGTCCCTGCCCCCGGGCACCACACTCGAGGAAATGATGCAGAAAAGCCCCATGGGTGAAGCCCGGATGAAAGAGGAAATACGCGTAGCCATCCGCGTCAACAAGGTGCTGGAAGCCCGCCTGACCAACGAATGGGCAGTCACCGACGCTGAACTGGATGAATTCTCAAAGGAGAATGCCGGTCGCCTGGAACTGCCCGAGAACGTACAGGCCCGTCACATCCTGATCAGCTTCGAGCCAACCGATGACGACGCCACCAAGACCATCAAGCGCAACCAGCTTGAAGACATCCGTAAACAGATCCTCGAAGGCGCCGACTTTGCCGAGATGGCGCGCCAGCACTCAAAATGCCCCAGCGCTTCCATGGGTGGAGACCTGGGCATGTTCCGCCGCGGCCAGATGGTTAAACCGTTCGAGGATGCCGCCTTCAGCCAGAAAGTCAACGAAGTCGGACCGGTCATCGAAACCACTTTCGGCTATCACCTGATCCAGGTGCTCGAACACAGCGAAGGCGGAGTCCCACCCAAGGATAAGATCGTGGATGCCCTGCGTCGGCAGAAACAACAACGCTCCATGACAACCTTCCTGCAGGACCTCTCCTCCAAGTCCAGCATCGAATACGGGCCCGGGATGCAGCAACCCGGCATGCCGGTCATGCCGCAAACCCCGCAGTAACGGTTACGCGTCTATCTGAAAAACGGTTGAGGGGCGCGATGCGCCCCCATCCGGACAGGTTGCAGGACATCGATCACACATTGAACAGGAACATGCAGATGTCCCCGTCCTGGATGACGTAATCCTTGCCCTTGAGCTGCACCTTGCCGGCTGCCTTGACCGCCGACTCGCTGCCGGCCGCCACAAAATCATCGTACCGGATCACTTCAGCCCGGATAAACCCGCGTTCCATATCACTGTGAATCCGGCCGGCAGCCACCGGTGCCGTCGACTCCTTGCGGATGGTCCAGGCCCGCACCTCGTCCTCGCCCTGTGTATAGAACGACATCAAACCCAACGCGTCATAGACCGCATGATTCATCCGATCCACACCCGAACTCTTCAACCCCAGCGTTGCCAGATAGTCGGCCCGTTCCTGCGGGCTCTCCAGGTCCATGATCTCCTGCTCGATCCGGCAGGAAACCGTCAACGGGTCCAAACCGGCATCCTGCACCCGGTCCTCGTCCACGTTATAGGCCCACAAGACCGGCTTCAACGTCAGTAATCCGAGATTGCGCAGCGCCTTTTGTTCGTGGGGTTCCATCGTTAAACCCGCCAGGCGCCGCCCTTCTTCAAGCTCCGCCTTGCATGCCATCAACAACCGCTCTTCCAAAGCCTGTTCCGGCGTCTGACCGGCACGCTTTTCCTTGCCGATACGCTCAAGTCGTTTTTCCACCAGTTCAAGATCCGCCAGCACCAGTTCTGCGTCCAGGTTGGCCCGGTCCCGGACCGCATCCACTGAACCGGCGGGATGATAAACCGCATCCGACTTGAACTCACGCACCAGCAGGCAGATCAGTTCACAGCGGCGCGCCTCATCCAGCCAGGGCCGATCGGAGATACCCATCTGGACATCCGGGCACAGCACATACATAACCTCGGCATACCGCGTTTTCTGGGGTTTAACCATGGCCGTCAACGTATCCACCCGCACATCACGAACCCGCGCACAACCCTCCAGGCTCTCCGTTTCCTTCCGGGATGCCGGCACCTGGCGCCCCGTCAACAACCGGAACAAGGTGCGCTTACCCGCCTGCGCATAACCCAGCAATGCCACCTTCATCGTGATGCCTCCCAAAAACAACACAAGCGGCCATGTCACCATGACCGCTTGCCATCCACCGCATGGGGCGTTTTAACCCGGGCTTAAGCCCTGCCCCGCATTATTTGCCGATCCGCTTCCGGAATGTGATCCCCAACGACGCAAGCATCGTCGCCAACAAGGCATACGTGCCAGGCTCCGGCACCGGCTGATCGTTCAGATTAAAGTTGTCGATACCGTACACCTGGCCATTCCATGCCTGATAGGTAATCTCCAGACCAATTTGATCCACATCCGCCAAGTCTCCCAGGAACAATCCTTGGGACCTTGAATCTGCGGTATACCAACCGGAATTCGGAATGAAATTCGCGCCATATCCAAAGTAACTTCCACCCCATCCAGCCGTGGGATTGATGTCGTAGTACCAATAGATGCTGCCAGCACTGACGAAATACAGACGCAAATCAGCCGGCAAGTCCGTCGCGCCATTTCCGCCATCCATGGCCCCGGCATAAAAATCGAAGGTCACTGAAACAATATCCTGCGCGGGATAATCCTTGGTGCCAGCCAACGGTCCTTGAAATGCATAGATATAGTCTTGGAAATCCCCATTGTCGGCAACCACCTGAATAGCGCCAGGCTCTCCCCCAACACTTGCCTGCCAGCTCACCGCTCCATCCGCGGCACCACCACCCGTCGCTGCTGAGCTCCAGTTGGCCATATCGGCATCAAAGGTGTCACCCACAACAACAGCCGCCTGTATTGTCGAGACAACCGCCAAACAGCCAATCAACACAACCCCCAACAAACTATTAAGCATTTTCATGGTACACCTCATTCCCCCGACCGTTATTCCTTGCGGACCTTGTAGAAATAAGGTCCATCACCGGTCGCCGTTGCATCGCGATAGGTCATTACACCCGTTTCGGTTGCCACCATGCCCACCGCCAGGTTCTGCAAACCTTCCATCAGGTTCGTGGCACGCAACACGGTATATTTGGCGCCGGCAACACTGGGCCACCGGATGGTGATACCCGCCTCATCATCCACCGTCAAAACCTCGGCCGCAAACACCGAGGCCGCACTGTCAGGATTGGTTCCGGCAATCAGTTCCTGAACATCGGTCATACCGTCGCCATCGGCATCAGCCATTTGCTGCTCCGCCGACAATTGATCCAGACTGCTTACTCCGAATCGGGCCAGCAACGCCTGCTGGAGATCCGTTAAATCCGCCGGACCGGCCACTACGGAACCATCCGACGCCTTGAGTACAAACTGCCGGATCTTTGCCGTTTGCTCGGCGTGGCCATCCTGTGTTAGACGCACGCCGATCATAGCAACATTCTGAAGATCCTGTGCCCACATGGCATCCAGGTCACCGCCACCATCACGGGTCCAGCCCGAGGAACGATCCATCGAAACCGAATTCACAATCCACGCATCCAGGGATTCCGAAAGGGTGACATTCGGATTGCGCCACATACGGCCACTATCGGCAGCTTGAAGCACCAAAACGACTTGTGCGGCGGGAAGACTGTTCGCCAATTCAAAGGCAACCGCCTTGACACCGGACTGTTCATAATTACCCACAAAGGCACCACCCGAAACCTGGGCATTGGCCATCAGCAAGGCGGACCGGTATTGCGGAATACTCAATGCCGATTGGGCGGCAAATCCGACACTGACGACACCGTCCGCTTCATAGGAAATCGTCGCCCCGCCATCGGTATTCTCGGTCCATGCATCCGGCGGTGTATCAAGGCTCGCGGCATGGCTGATCACGGCAATCACAAGGGCTGCCATGCATATCATGGCCTCAATCCCCCTAACCGGCCTTGTATAATCAATGCGGTTCATGGCATGCCCCCTACTGAAGATCCCACGTCAAGTTACCCGCCTGGCGTCGAAGGAACCAGAAACCTTCACCACTATTGAGGCTTTCTGTAGCCAGATTAGCCCCATTCCGCCATTCCGTTCCGTCCCAGTGCAACCGTACATATTGGTTGTTGCGATAAATGTAGATCCTGTCATCAACCGCCGCGCCGGTGAATCCCAAACCAGCATTAACCTGTCGGACGGCATAGGGCCATGCACAGAGATTCCAGCCGCGCTTATTTACCTGGTTCGTTCCATGCATCGGGAGATCCGACACCCCGGACAATGACTGCCCTGGATAGAACCCCAGATAATCCGTTCCAGCTTGACGATAAAACATCACACCATGCCCCGGTTGAAGTGTAAGATCTGCAATCGGCATTCCGGAATCAAGCTGCCATGTTCCAACATTGCCCGACACTTCCAAGTGATATTGGTTCCAACCATTCGTGGAGAACACACGAATCCTGTCATTCGCAGCCATTCCAACCATCAAATCACGCCCCAAGTCACCACCCAGCGTGTTGTTCGGAGACGAATAACTTAACAACGGCACCGATCCCATTTCATACTGGTTGGCATACCGCGTCTCGAACTGCAAGGATGTCGCTGAGGCCTGGTTGGTCGAGTAGGCCTTGGTCATGCTAATCCCGTCAATCACCACCTCGCCCGAGAACTTTACGGCGGTCAACTGGCTTCCTGCAACACCATCACAGAAACCCAACGGAGTTGAATTGACCTTAACCATTTCCTCATTAACCGTCTGATTTGTAGAGACATACAAATCCCAATTGCGGTGCTGGTAATTCATGTGGACTGCAAAACCAGTCCAGCGATTGGTATCAAGTGTAACGGTTAAGTTTGTGAACCAAGTAGTTCCGTTATAGGCCTTTATGACCCCACCGGTGGTTACATAGAAAACACACACATTGTCGGACGTATTGGTTGGTTTGCCACCTGCATCGTCATAACCAGTTGGTTTCGTGTAGAATCTGAACCAAACATTGGAATTTCCAGCCGTCACATTCAGCTGGAGCATGGCAGCTGTCGTGCCATTGGTAAGTTTCAGAGCCTTGGAACCAAGCCCCGACATAATAGGGGTATTCGTAACTATTGCGCCGCCACTGGCTATATTCCAATTCGCATCACTGAAGGAACCAAGGCCTGATGCCTCAAAACCTTGATCATAAGGCAACGACACAGATGAAAATCCCTGCGATGGGAGTCCCGCCAGGATTCCCGCCAGTGCAACCATGATACCTAACGTATATTTCTTCATGGCATCCCCATTATCGCACTGAAGACATGATCCGTCAATAACCCAAATCAATTAACCGCGAAGGGCAACACCCTTATCACACGGGATACAGAATACCATTAACTCGAAAGACCGTCAAGCAATTGAAAAGATTTCCTGACGTGATGACGTGACCACCGCAAGTTTATCCGGCACCTTCGATCACCCGGACCAGTTCATCCTGTTTCCATTCAACCCTAACCCGGCTGCCATTCGGGTATACACAAACCCCCACCCCATGCTTCAACCCGTCACGAAATTCACCGATATACTCTTCTCCACCCGGGTACCGGTAGCGTCCCTGCCCGTGCCGCACGTTGTTCCGGAACTCCCCGACGTAGGTGCTCCCGTCCTGGTAGGTATACATGCCACGCCCATTCCGCTCATCGCGACGAAACTCCCCCTGGTAGACATCACCGTTCACGAACCGGAACACCCCGTTACCATGCCGGAGGCCATTGACAAAATCACCCGCATACCGGTTGCCGTTCCGGTACAACAGAACACCCTTCCCGTTGGGCATATCATGACGAAACTCGCCCAAGTAACGATCCCCGTTGGCCATCGTAAGGGTTCCACGCCCCTCGCGCATGTCCGCCTTGAAATCCCCGCTGTACCGGTCCCCCGTGGCATACACCATGGTGCCGACCCCGCACTTCATGTCGTTCTCAAAAGCACCCTCGTAACGATCCCCGTTGGCATGCGTATACACACCCCAGCCATGGAACAATCCATTCTTGAACGTACCACGATACCGGTCCCCGCTGGGAAACGTAACCACCGAGATGTCCCCCTCGGCAATACGGGGAGGAACCGGCACCGGCAGATTCAATTCCGCCATGGCCTGCTCAAAAACGTTGGTGGCCAGTTCAGGAATTCCGGCATCCGCCTGCCCGCCGGCCACAGCCGGCATGGATTCCGTTACGGCTATTCCGGCCAGGGGAACCACACCGGGATCGGCAACCAGGGGCTCCGGTGGCATTACAACAACCGACCCATCCTCCTGCCCGCCGGTATCGGCCTTCAAATCATTCAACCGCGCCACGGCCTCGTTCAGCAGGGTTTCCAGTTCCACCACCCTCCCCTGTAGGGCATCCAGCTTCCGATCATCCGTCTGCGTTGCTTCCGCCACCCACCGGCTGAAACGTTCGAGATCCGTCTTGAGCACCCGGTTCCGCCGGGCGATCTCGGCTTCCCGCGCCTCCACCACGGACTGGATTTCCCGGGCTTTTCCCGCCAGCGAATCGATCCGGTTCGAAACCCCCACCACCTCGTAGGCGGTCATGGCCGTCTGGGCCGCCATGGTGTCCACCATCTCAACCGCACGCCCCGAACGCGTCATGACATGTATGCTAACTGAAAGGAATAAGGCCAGCACCGTCAGGACCACGACACCGGCCACCGAGGTCACCCAGAACATGGCGCGCCGACTCCGTGCGCGATCCGCCTCCACATAACGCTGAACCACATCGAGGGTGGTCGCGGCATCCAGCGGCCGGGGCAGGGCATGCCCGTCCGGCGTATGGACCACATCCGACGCAGCGGGATGCGCGGAGTCACCGGACGTCCACGAAGCACGTGCTTTGGATCTGCCGGACGGATTTGCATGACGCCGGGACACCGTTATTCCCCCTTTGCATCCGCCACGCCGGCAACCGGCGGGAACATGAGCTTGGTAAGGGTCATGGACCCCTTGATCAGCCCCTTGTCCTTATCCGGAGTGACCACCAGCCGCTCCACCCGGAACAATCCCGGGGTGATACGAATCTCATGCAGGAACTGCAGCAGGGACTTGAGATCCGAATCAAACTGACTGATCTCGACCACATAGCGGTCCACACCATCCTCGCGGATGGATTCACGATGATCCATGGATGCCACATTCAAACCCGAACGCCGGGCCAGGTCGTCGATCTGCCCTTTCATGTCGTCCACCGCCACCTCGGTGGATGCCGCCGTCTCGATCAGGCCGGCCACATCGTTGAAAAGGCCTTTTACCGCAGGTTCCAGGGCAACCGCACTGAGGGACCATTCCAGGTTCTTCAACTCGCGGTCGGCCTCCTCGCACACCAGCCGGTACGTGCGGCGGGCCGGCTCGATCACGGCAAGATCCATGACCATGGCCAGCAGGAACAATCCGGCAATCCCCAATCCCGCGACCTCACGAATATTCAAGTTCTTGAATTTATCCAGCATAGCAAATCACTTTTGTATTTCCATGGCGGCCTGGACCTGGAAACGAAATCGCCCGCTTTCCTCGCGACGACTGGCGCCCGCTTCCACAGCCTGCTTGAACCACGGCGACTTCTCGATGGCATTCACCAGATCACGCACATCCTGGCGGGTAGCCGTGGTGCCGGCCAGGACCAGACGGCCATCCGCCACCTGGATATCGAGGGTATCCAGCCAGACACCGTCCGGCACCAGCGGATGCACTGCGGACAACATGTTGATGGCGGAAAATTCAGGATCGCGGCGGCGCTCGACGGACTGGACCAACCGCTTCATGTTGCCCACCCGTTCCACGACCGGGGCCAGTTCGGCATTCTGCAGGCGCAACCGGTCCAGGCGCTGCTGGGCCAGGGTCAGCTTCATCAATCCCCACAGACACCACACCCCGACCAGCGACACAACCAGCATGGCCAGCGCCGCCAGCCAGGAGGCACGGTTCACCAGGTTGCGCCGCAACCGCACGGAATCCGGCAACAGGTGCAGTTCCAGGGCATCCGGCGCCAATGCCATGCCAACCAGCCCGGTCAACGACACCCAACGGATGGCGTCACCGTCACGCGCCGGCTCCGCCGGCCAGCCGGTTACGCTTCGCTCACTGTCCACGATCTCCACCGGCAACCCGACGGCCGCACCCAGCGCCGGGGCCATATCCGGCACCCGCGCCCCCGCGCCCGTCAACACCAGCCGGACCGGCTCCACGCCCGGGCTTTCCGCCTGGCAGGTCTCCAACGATTGCCGCACCTCGCGGGCCAGCTTGTCAATGGCACGATCCTTATCATCCCGCACCTGGAGTGCCCCCACCGGAAGACTGCGTGTAAACAAAACATTCCCGCGGTCAAGGATCAGGCAGTCGGCATATCCCGCATCCAGGTCCACCACCACATCGGCGCCGGTCCGACCCGTACCCGCAGTCGCCGCATACCAGTTTAAAACACCTTCGGAACTCACCGAAACCCGGGCCGCCTCCAGGCCGGCCTCCTCCAGGATGAACAACCGTTCCCGGATATAACTCCGCTGGGCGATGGCCAGCAGCACCCGGCTGTATCCCTCGTGCGACCCCTCAAAGAACCGGTAATCGAAAACAATTTCATCCTTGGAATAGGGGGTCTGTTTCCCCACCTGTAATTCCAGCATGTCGGCAACTTCGTCCGGTTTGATCGACGGCAACTCCAGGCTCCGGATAATCACCGCCTGGCGTGGAATGCAGAGGATCACCGGGGACCGGATGAAACGCTGCTTCCGGATAACCCCGTCTATCAGCGGAGTCAGCTCGGCGCCCAGGGATTCAAAGGGTTCCACATGCAGACGGGTCACCGCCACACCACGGCGCGCCGGTCCCGCCTGGATCATCTTGATCCAGTCATTGCCGATCTCCACCAGGAGCACCGGCCGGTCCGCCCGTATTTCACCCACGCGCTGGATTCCCATGCTCGATTCCTTCACCAGGCTTCCCACGCAACCATCCGGTTCCGCCGGGCGTCATACACCCATTCAATCCCGGCCTGGGGCATTACCTGCCCGTTCCGCCAGGCACGCACCACACCCCGGAACACCTCCGACCGGATGGTCAGCTCACCCATCATCGCCATCAATACGGCCCGCTCTTCCGGAGACACAATCGTGAACTCCGCCAGCGCATCCGCAATCGCATTTGCTTCCAACACCTTGAAACTTCGCCCCGCCTGCCGGAACGCATCCACCTTCCGCACCAGACTGTCCCGGCTCTGGCGGGTGCCCGCACCCACCCGGTCCGCAAGACTGGCCAACACCACGGGTCCCGTCGTGTTGAGGTTGATCTTGCCGGAACCATGCACCGTCACCCAGGGATCAATCCGCGCCAATACAGCGGCATCGATGCCCGGAACATCCATCAAATCCGACACCGATTCACACCACATCGAACCATCCGGATCATAAGCCGACCGGGTCCGATCCGTCAACGGCGTAGAATCCGCGGGGGGAACCCGTCGCGCCATGATCGCCGCGGCAAGCGCAACCGGATCACCCGGAACACCCACCCGAAAGAACAGGGAGGCAAGCAGGGGTTCCGGAGCCCGGTTCACATTCACCCGCGACTCCTCGCCGATCACCCCGAGATTGGTTTCACCCCCACCCGTGTCCGTCATCCGCACATATTCAACCTGGAATACCCCGCCCGGAAGACTCCCCTTGAAGTGCTGCGGACTCCGGTTCCAGGCATCCTCAGCCCCGCCATCCCAGGCGTTGGTGCTCCCCTCCATGATCGCCACCATGGCCTGGGCAACCCCGGCCTGCGCCAGCGCCGACGCCTCAACCCGCACCCGCACCGCGCGCGCCAACTGGAGACCGGCCGAAACATGCCCCCCGATCGCCACCGCCAGGGCCGCCAGGAAGAAAAGTGACCATACCGCCAAAATCAATACACTGCCCCCGTGCCCGGGGGACCGGAGGGTGGATGATTCAGTTCGCACCTTTCACCACCTCCCGTGTCGGCGGCCCGTGCACCCGCAACACCATCACCCGCCGGATGTCAACCGCATCATCGGGCGCGTCGCCCGCCCGGCATTCGATTTCAACCGCCAGGGGCAGATTGGTTGCATCCAGCCAGTCCGACTGCCAGTCCGTGACCACCATCTGGCCGGAAGACATCCCCCGATAACGGAACCGGCAATCCTGCAAACCGGTCACCACCGGCTCCCCCATGCCCGAGCCGGGCTCCATCCCCCCGACCGCCCAGCCCACCCGTAACAGGACACCTCCCGGCCGGTCATATTGATACCGCACCGTACCGTCGATCCGCTTCGAACCCGATTCCGGACCAAACCGTACGGGAAACGTTACCTGGTCGGACATCCCCTTGAAACGGATCGTCGCACTTCGCCTCAGCCGCCCGAAATCCTGCTCCACCAGCTCCAATCCCGTCACCGTACCGCATTCGATTTCCAGGTAGGTACGGGCGGCATCAAACGACCGGATACCCCCCGCCAGACAGGCTCCGATCGCCGCCGTCACCACGGCCAGGATCAACGTGGTGATCAACAACTCGATCAGGGAAAATCCATGACCGGCACCGCGAGACCTCCGGAACGGCTGATTCCGGCTCCCGTTATGAGGGCTGGATCCCGACACCCGACATCGCTTGATTCCCCGCATCCTGCAGGCCCTCACTCCGTCCGTACCATATACGTGGTGATCGTATACCGGCTGTCAGGATCGCCCCGCCAGGCGCTCACTTCCACCTGGACCAGCGTGTTGGTTCCGCCATCCCCCGGTGCCCGGCGCACCGGTTCCACGAGACGTTCCCACTGGAAATCCTCAACCGGTCCCGCAACGGACCGCCCCCCATCACGCGAACCCACCGGTTCTCCCGCCGCCAGCGCAGTCTGCGTTTCCGACAGGATGTTGCGGACCAATACCGCGGCCCACAGGGATTGCCGTGACACCCGCAGGGCGGACAGCGAGGTTTCATAGGCACGCAACACCAGGACAATGCCCGTGGACAGTACCACCAGCGCCACCAGCACTTCCACCAGGGTGAACCCGGCACGGGTGCCGGATTCGGGTGGTCGCGATGCGGCATCAGTCATGCAGGCGTTCCGTGTCATATTGCAACTTGAATGCGGCCTGGGTCTTGTCTTCCTTGACCGCCTTGATCACATGCGTCAGGGCCTTGACGCAACTCTCGAAAAACACCTTCCCCTTTTCCGCCGTGGCCGGCGTGGGATCACCGCTCAACGCCTTGGGCCAGGCGGAAATCCAGTCATACGGACCCGCCGCTCCGCCGGCATAATCGTCGGGGATGGCCGGCTGGGCCGCCACCTCATGGCGTTCCATGTGGCAGAGTTCCGGAAAGAGGTGCAAGGCCAGGCTGGTTTCCACCTCGCCGCCATGTCCGTCAAAGGCCGTCTTCATCAGGCGCTTGTCATCGGGATTGGCGATCAGGGGGACATAATAGGTATACAACAGGTAGGACTTGCCGCGATCCATCACATCGTTGCGCAGGAAATTAAGCCAGGCGTTGTTCCCGCCGTGCCCGCTGGCCAGCAGAACCTTGCCGAACCCGTTGCGGCCCGCCTCATCGGCGATCTTCTCCACCAGGTCAACCAGCAGGCGGCCATCCAGCGTGATTGCGCCGCACTTGGTCTCCATGCTCTTTACATAGGTATAGAACAGCGGCGGCAACACCACGGCCGGCTCAAGCTCGGACGCCTTCTGACAGGTCCGGTACACCTTGAACGTATCATTACCCAGCGGCAGATGATCCGAGTGTGCCTCAATGCTACCCAGGGGCAGCACCGCCGGCAACCCGGCCCGCGCAGCATCCCGTAATGCGGTCGACGTCAAGTTCACCCATTCCATGGCAGGCTCCCCCTCAAAGGTTCAATCACACGGTCACACCACAACAAGCAGTACATTTCCCTGCCGGTTTAGACAAGTCGTTTCCTCACATCCATTCAAACTCAGGCGCATTCACCCACCCGTGGCCCGGTACCGGCGAACATGGACATCTTGAACCGTTACCAACCCTTTTCCGACCATGCCGTCCAGCACCGGCAGAAAGGCATCGATCCGGTCCGGCCGGTCCACAATTTCAATCACCACCGGCAGATCCTCCGACAAGCGCAGCACCTTGGCGGTGTGGATCCGGCTGTCCGCGCCATACCCCATCATGCCTCGCCAGGCCGTTGCCCCCGCCAATCCCATTTCCCGCGCCTTGAGAATAATCGCCTCATACAGCGGAGTTCCCTGCCACCGGACATCCTCCCCGACAATTATGCGCAGTTGTCGGCCCGCTCCTTCAATATTCATCGGCATTCTCCTATGCGATCATGGCCCGAACCGCCAGGCGGCCCAGCACAACCGCCCCGAGTCCCAGCCCGACATTTCCGGCAAGATTCAGGGCAACCCCCGCCAACTGGCCGTCATTGAGCAGCTCGATCGTTTCGTAACCCAGCGCGGAAAACGTCGTGAACGATCCCAGGAAACCGATCACCAGGAGGCTGCGGGCCTGTGGCCCCAATACGCCCTTGTCCTCGATCAATCCCATGGCCACACCGATTGCCAGGCATCCCAGCACATTCACGAACAACGTCCCCACCGGAAACGTCCCTGAGAACCAGCGGTGGGCAACCCCGGCCAGCGTATAACGGGCAATCGCCCCGCAACACCCGCCCAGACCGATCAATATCAACTTGGGCATCACATGCCTCCTTAATCCAATCCCGACGGACCGCCTGCTGTGCCCCCTACTATCATGTAGCGAAAATCGCAGATGGGACCATTTCTCAGGGTAAATGGAGTGACGGATTGTGGTGCTGAACGAGCCCTTGGTTCAGCATCCAGGTTTCGATCACATGACGGCGTACCTGATTATAGATATACCACCGCTCCATTTACTGACTGCCGACTATAGTTCTGGTCTGGTTCTCTATCCAGTCTTTTATCCCCTTTCTACGGTTGATGAGACCCCCGCTTCCCACCTTTCCCTCCCGGACGGCTGACCGCTGGACATGCCATTCAACCGCTTGCCTTAAACACCTTCATGACGCTTGACTCCATCCCAAAAGCCTTCTTTTATATCCCTTCACCAATTCAGGGGAGAACTCCATGCGTGCCACGCTTTCTTTCCGCAATGTCTACAACCGTCTCCTGTCCCGCGTCCCGTTCACCTACGGCATCCCCGTCCCGGAAGGTGCAGCCACCGGCCCCGGGGACATCGCCCTCCTCGATGCCAATGACCACCCGGTCCCGGTTGCCGTCCAGCCCATGGCCACCTGGCCCGATGGTTCCATCCGTTGGGCGCTCCTGGATTTTTGTGGAGACTTTAATCCCAACAAAACCGCCACCTGGCGCCTGGTTATCGGGGAATCCGTCACCACCCCGCCGCCTGCCCAACCCGTTCGCGTCAAACGCGACGGATCCACCCTGACCGTAACCAACGGTCCACTCACCGCCGTATTCAAACCCGGCCCCTTCTCCCTGTTCCATAGTTTACTTGCCGACGGCACGGAATGGATCAGGCCCGGTTCCCGGTGCGACCTCATCGCCGTCTCGCCTGCCGGGAAAATTCACCGGGCCAGCCTGGACCCGTCCCCCCGCCTGTCCGTTGAGGACGAGTCCCCCCTGCGCACCGTCATCCGCTGGGATGGCGGCCTGTTTGCCGGTGACGGCACCCGCCTGACGGAATACCGGATCAAGCTGAACCTCTACGCCGGCAATCCCTACATCCGGATCGAACATTCGATCATCAACCGGGAAACACCCGAACGCGGGGTGTGGCTGAAGGAATACCGCCTCGAACTTGACACAGCCATGGACCGGACCACCGAGAAGATTGTCCGCCAGAAAAACCACGGCACGGATTACCTCTCCCGACTGGTCACGCTCCGCCAGAACGTCACCCTGCTGGCCCCCACGGAGGGACAGGGCAAAGGGTTCGGCGATACCAAGGAGAATCCGGTCGGCAAATTCGGGACCGTCGGCAAGGTGGTGATCGAGGACGAAGGCGCGTTCCAGGAGGATGCCGGCGCCTTCCCCCACTTTCTGAAACCCGACGCCCCCCGGGTGGTCCTGGGTGGCGGCTACGCCGTCGTTTTCCCGTTTATCGGGGTTCGTGACGAAACGCGTTCGGCGGTCGCCTCCATCCTGCGCATGGCGCCCCAACACGCCAAGGCAATCGCGGCGGACGAGAACCGGATCAGTTTCGACCTCTGGCCGGCCGCCGCCGGAACCTGGCGGATATGCCGCGGCATGACCAAGACACACCATCTGGCCTTGAGCTGTTTCGGCCGGCGGCTCTCCGACGAAGCACTGGATGATGAAGCAGTCCGCCGGGAATGTTTCACCGGCTACGCCACGCATCTCAGCCCCACCGATCCTGTCACCGTCACCATCGACCCCGCCTATGTCCGCCAAACCCGCCAGGCGGAAGCCGATTGCCTGTTGCCCCACCGCCCCGATCTGTACCCGCGCCTGGAAGCCAAGCTCGCCGGCATCACCCTGCATGGCGATCCCCTCGCCTTCTCCGGCATCCTCGACTATGGCGAAAAGGTTTTGACCAACAACGAGGAGGACCAGGGGCACTCGTATGCCGTGGAGTATTACCGGAGCGGCAGCTACCTGAACTACTGCAAGCTGGTGGCCCAGATGCTTCACAACAGCACGGTCGATGTCGTCTGCTGGGATCCGGATCCGCTCCGCATGGGCGGCACCCCCTACCACACCAGCTATCACCAGGACGCCGTATGCGTCACCTCGCACACCTGGACCGAGGGTATGTTTGAATATGCCTACATCACCGGGGATCATGAAGCCTTCAAGGCCGCCGTGGGCATCTGCGACTGGATCCTCCGCTTCATGGAGGCGAAACCCGGCCTGGTCAAACAGGATGGACGCGAAATCGGATGGCCCATCATGGCCCTTGCCGCGGGTTACCAGGCCACCGGCGACCGGCGTTATCTTGACGGCGCCTTCCGTCTGGTCGATTTCTACCGTGAAAAGATCGCCGTACATGGCGAATTGGCCAACGAGGAACCCCCCGGCACGGACTACCACCTGTCCGGCTACGGGGAATATGCCGGTTTCGAAGCCATGCACAAGCTATGGAAAGTGACCGGCGACGAATCGTTGCGGATTTTTGCCTACGGGCTGATTGAGGATTCCATCCTTAACCGCGGGCATATCCAGTTCACCGGTCATGGCCGGTTCATGGACCTGTATGCGTTGTACGCCGCCTACGATCTCTCGAAGGATCCGAAATGGATTGAACTCGCCCGCAAGATGCTCCCCAGCGGTTCCAAATAACGAAATTTTCGTATTGAACGGGAGGC
>Ga0156641_1071_pt2 | contig 35836 bp, 28 predicted proteins | sample RifOxyC3_FD_110715 | JGI IMG/M metagenome (GOLD analysis project Ga0156641, IMG submission 110715) | Lentisphaerae bacterium RIFOXYC12_FULL_60_16 | reverse complement strand
GTAACATCAATTATGGCGCAACCCCCCATTTACTCACCTCTCCTTCGGTAACATTTAATATGGCGCAATTCGCCAGACGTTTTTGCCGGCGCTGGAATATACGCGATCTACTACACTGGCGGGTTCCCCGCTTATCGGGACATTTCGGCACTTAACCAGAAAGGGACCCTGCGTTGCCCCATATATGTGGGCAAAGCAGTTCCAGAAGGTGCGCGAAAAGGTGGGCTTGGTTTAGATTTTCCGGCGGGGCGCGTTCTTTTCAAACGCCTGACCGAGCACGCCAAATCAATTGAACAGGCCACAAACCTAAACCTCACCGACTTTTCGTGCCGGCACCTGACAGTTGACGACATTTGGATTCCTCTCGGTGAGTCATTGTTGATCGAGATGTTTCGTCCACTGTGGAATTTGGCGGTTGATGGGTTTGGCAATCACGATCCCGGCGGCAGGCGTGCTGCCCAAAACATCTCCCCTTGGGACGTGTTGCATCCCGGCAGGCCATGGGCGGCGAAACTCAGTTCCGGCAAGACCGAAGCGGACGTTCTGGCCGGAATCAAAAAGCATCGGGAGCAACACAAATAGACGATGGACACCGTTAGCCCATCCGTTCGATCGGCCATCATGTCAAAGGTCAGATCGAAAGGAAACAGATCAACCGAGCGCAGACTAAGGGCGTTCCTGGCCGGAGCAGGTGTCAGTGGTTGGCGGGCAAACGCCAGAGACATCGTGGGAACGCCAGATGTCGCCTTCGAGAAGAAGCGTCTGGCGATTTTTGTTGATGGGTGTTTCTGGCACGGTTGCCCACAATGTTACCGACGGCCAAAGAGTAAACGAAAGTTTTGGGATGCTAAAGTGGCGGAGAATCGAGCCAGAGATCAGCGAGTTACTCTGAAATTAAAGAAAACCGGCTGGGCTGTGATCCGTCTTTTCGAGTGCGAACTCCGGGTCAATCGCGGCGACCTTCTGGACAGGATCACAAAGTGTCAATCGGGTCCCCGGAGACTAACCCCGTAGATTAGCCCCAGAACCCATAACGCCGCACAGGCCGCCGTGTGCCGCCGTAGTTTGATGTGGAGGCGCATCGGCATACAGCGGGGGGAAACAGAGATGAAAGTGTTTATCGTTGGGATCCACCACAAGCACCAGTTCGGCCCGTGTAAGACGTTCCCTCCTGCCGAACAAGCATGCGATGCCTTTGCAGCATACCTACGCGAGCAATGTCTTTCCCACGGTATTCGGACCTTGGCCGAAGAGATGTCTGCGGACGCTCGTCAGAAATCGGGCATCTTTCAGACGGTGCCCGACTGCGTTGCGATCAAACTCGGGATTGCACACGTGGACTGTGAGCCAGACATCGCAGAGCAGGCTTGTTTAGGAATCAAGAACGAAGGTGATGTGAAATTAGAAAGTTGGTTCAACGACCACCCTGAACATGTTGTTGCGGAGAATATTCGGCATATGCGTGATAAGAGGGAGTACGAATGGGTACGACGCCTCTCTCTCCTCAAAGATTTTCCCGTATTGTTGGTTTGCGGCTGTGCCCACTCAAAAAGCTTTGCCGACAAGATAGATGCACAGGGCATAAAAGCGCAAATTCTCGCTGAAGAGTGGGAGCCGAGCACGGTAAGGATTCGTGGTGAGAACCCCCGGGGACACATAATCTAACGCCCGCTTCCCCCGCACCCCCGGCCGCAATCCGCAGTCACCCGCCTTCACGCGGACGCTTCGGCGCGGTACGCGCCGGCGGCTACGGCAAGATGCTTCTCTCCTGTGGCTGGTCTTGTCACGTTCTACGTTCCACATTCAACACGCCCACTCCCTTCTGAACACTTCCCCGCCCCGCCCACTGTGTAAACGCTTGCAAACCGCGGCCATTCCATTACCGTTCCGACTTTGTATCACACCTAAACGGGAGCACGAACTATGGCCAAGATCACCTTCATGGGCGCCGGCAGCACGATTTTCGCAAAAAATGTCCTCGGGGATTCGATGCTGACCCCCTCCCTGCGGGATGCACAGATCGCGCTGTATGACGTCGACAGCAAACGCCTGCGCGAATCCAAGAAGATGCTGGATACGATCAACGCCAATGTTAACAAGCGCCGCGCCACGATCACCGCCCACCTGGGGGTGAAGAACCGCCGCGCCGCCCTGCGGGGCGCCTCGTACGTGGTCAATGCCATCCAGATCGGCGGCTATGAGCCCTCCACGGTCATCGATTTCGAAATCCCCAAACGATACGGCCTGCGGCAGACCATCGCGGACACCCTGGGCATCGGCGGCATCTTCCGCGCCCTGCGGACGATCCCGGTCATGCTGGATTTCGCCCATGACATGGAAGCCGTCTGTCCGGATGCCTGGATGCTGAACTACACCAACCCGATGTCGATGGTGACCGGCGGTGTCCTCCACGGGTCCGGCATCAAGGCCGTCGGGCTCTGCCATTCCGTGCAGGTCTGCGCCGGATCCCTGCTGCATACCCTCGGCCTGGAGAAAAAATACCGGGATGTCCGCCAAAAGGTCGCCGGCATCAACCACATGGGCTGGCTGCTGGAAATCACGGGCGACGGGAAGGACCTGTACCCGGAATGCCGCAAACGCGCGCTCGAGGTGGTCCGCCGCGGACGGGCCGGCGGCCCGGGTTACAACCTGGTGCGCCTGGAAATCATGCGGAATTTCGGATACTACATCACGGAATCATCGGAACACCTGTCGGAATACACCCCCTGGTTCATCAAGCGGGACCACCCCGAACTGATCGACCAGTTCAAGATCCCGCTGGATGAGTATCCGCGCCGGTGCATCAACCAGATCGCGCAATGGAAGGCCATGAGCAGGGAACTGGTCAACAATCCCCGGCTCACGCATGAACGCACCCATGAATATGCGTCGTACATCATGGACGCCATGGAAACCAACACGGCCATTGAAATCGGCGGCAACGTGCTCAACAACGGGTTCATCCCGAACCTGCCGTCACGCGCCGTGGTGGAGGTGCCCTGCCTGGTGAATACCAACGGGGTGCAGGGTTGCTACGTGGGTGACCTGCCCGAAGCCTGTGCCGCGCTCAACCGGTCCAACATCAACGTGCACCTGCTGGCCATCGAGGCAGCCCTGACCCTGAAGAAGGATTGCATCTACCAGGCGGCCCTGATGGATCCGCATACCGCCGCTGAGTTGACCATCGACGAAACGCGGTCGCTGTGCAATGACCTGATCAAGGCGCACGGTTCGTTCCTGCCGAAATACCGGTAAGGACGCCCGGACCGGCCCGAGGTCGGGCCGGCTCCAGTCGGACCAGACGGCGCGGCACGCAGGGCAGGCTTCAGCGCCGTGCATAACCCTACTCGCCGGGGACTTCCGGCGGGGTTTCCGGGCCGGCATCAGGTCCGGCTTCCTGGTGGTCTTTCCGCTTTTCCCGCATGCGTTCACGCAGGGTCTCGCGCGGTCCCTGCCCGGGTTCACCTTCCCGGTCCCGCCGGTTCTCCAGCATCCAGGTCCGGATTTTTTCCCGCTGTTCCGGCGTCAGGATGTCCCGCATCATCAGCATGGTGCGGATGCGCTGCTTGGCCATTTCCGTCCGGATACGGCCGGCCTTTTCCACCGAATCAAGGATGGCGTCTTCGCCAGCCACATCGTCGCTCATCAGGCGGGCCTGTTCCATGGCTGCCTTCTCCAGTTCGGCCTGCAGGTCCACCTGTTTCAGGCGGGCTGCATGGATTTTTTCACGTACCGCCTGGAGCGCTTCCTTGTCCACGCCCAGCCGGGCCGCCAGTTCCGGATTGTCCAACACCCGTTCCATCATGCCGCCCCCCCCACCTGGCCCGCCCATTCCCCGGCGCATGGATTCCGACGGACGCTTCCCGCCGCCTTCCGGCCGCTCCCGCATGCCGGGCTCCTGCGCGAGCACGGAAACCGTCATCAGGCTGGTCATCAGTATCCCCATCCAACGTTTCATGATGATTCCTCCCGCCGGCCGATAATCCTTCCGGCTTTCATGCCAGTATAACGAACCGGTCTGCCGGTTTATTGTTGCCGTTTACAGCTCGAACCGTTTTTCACAGGGCGCCAGGTACCGCCAGCCGGTGGCGGTGACCACCACGGTGTCTTCAATGCGGATCCCGCCGATTTCAGGGTCGTACAACCCGGGTTCCACCGTCACCACATGCCCGGCCCGCAGCCGCCCGTCCGTGAATCCCAGCGAGGGGGCTTCATGCACGGCCAGGCCCACCCCATGTCCGGTCCCGTGTATGAACCCGCGGGGGGGACGGGTCTCCCAATGGGTTTCATACCCCCACGATTCAAACGCCTGCACCGCCGCCCGGTGCGGGGCTTTCCAGGACTTGCCCGGACGGATTTCCTGCAGGGCCAGCGTCTGCGCGGCCCGGACGGCCTGGTACATGCGCCGGAGCGCCGCCGGAGCCACGCCGCGCGCCACCGTACGGGTCAGGTCACCCCAGTAACCGCTGGTCTGGTGCCGCGGGAAAATATCGATCACGACCGCCTCGTGGGCATGCAACGGGCCGGTGCCGGTCACATGCGGATCCGCCGCCTGCCGGCCCGGCGCCACGATGATGGACCGGCTTTCGCAATCGTGGTCGAGCAGGATCTGCTGGATCCGCCGGCGAACCCGTTCCGCCGTGAGACGCTGTCCGTCATAACGCAAGACCCCGATCCGGTCCGGTTCCGCCCCGGCAATCATCGCGATGGCGCCGCGCATGGCGATCACCGCGGCCTGCTGGGCAACGGTTATATGCCGGATTTCCTCCGGCCGCTTGACGGCCCGTTCAGGGAACAGGCTTTCACGCGCCACCCGCACCCGGATCCCGCGCTGCTGAAGCGCCTCTGCCACCCCGTGCGGAAACAGGCCCGGCACCACCACGCGGCGCAGCCCGGCATGCCGGACCAGGCCCAACGCCCAACCGCCCAGCCGCCGCCGCTGGTCACGCGTCAACTTCAACATGCCCGGCGTCAGCACCGTCACGCCGCGCGACGGTGCGGCTTCCTGCGCCCGGCCATATTCCATTTCCGGAACCACCAGCCAGCGTTCGGATCCGCGGCACAGGCAGACCACCGGATCGACCGCACGAAAGCCGGTCGCGTATTCAAGATCCGGTGTCGAATCCCCGGTTCCAGCCAGCATAATTCCTTCAGAACCCGTCAATATTGGTGTGCTTTTCCGCATGTTCATCACCCTGCCATCACGTGGTTTACGTCGCCGGATGTTAGGCTTGTATGAGCGTCAACTCAACGGTTTTCTTTGGAAAACCGCCCATCCATGTCCGAAATACCGATTCCGGAGGCATTTGCACCACCTGTTGATAACCTGTTGATAGGTGTCGATTTTTTTTCCTTGTTTTACCGCGCGTCATCGCGTGGAATGGGCGCCGATTTCAAATGTGGTTCCAGCGCCCCCGGCTGAATCACATAAAATGAATTTTACCATGAGTGGATGTGCCTTGATGACAGCCCAGGACCTTTGGACGCGAGCAACGGATCACCTCAAGACGGTTATGCATCCTGACACCTTCGCCCGCTGGATCGGCGTGATCCAGCCGGTCGCGCTGAAAGACGGTCAGCTCCTGCTGGATGTGGACAACGATTTCTACCAGGACTGGCTCGAGGAAAATTACCTGACCGTCATCCAGCAGGCCCTGCAAAGCGTCCAGCCGGAAAAGGTCGGCATCCAGTTCCGGGTCAATCCCCGCTCCGCGGCGCCGGACACGCAGCCGGAACCTGCCGAGCCGGTCAAGTCCCGCGCCCTGCGCGACCGCTTCGCGCGGCGGTCCGCCACGGAAACACCCCTTAACGTCAAGTTCACCTTCGACGAATTCATCGTGGGCCCATCCAACAGTTTCGCCCACGCCGCCTCGCTGGCCGTGGCCCAGGCGCCGGCCCGCGCCTACAACCCGCTGTTCATCTATGGCGGCACCGGCCTCGGCAAAACCCATCTCATGCAGGCCATCGGGCACCATGTCCAGAAAACCACCCGGGCCACGATCTCGTATGTTTCATCCGAAGCGCTGATGAACGAATACATCGAGGCCCTGACCAAACGGACCATCGCCCAGTTCCGTAAAAAATACCGCGGGGTCGACCTCCTCCTGATCGACGATATCCATTTCCTCGCCAACAAGAATCAGTTGCAGGAGGAATTCTTCCACACCTTCAACGCCCTGTATGACGCCCACAAGCAGATCGTGATGACCAGCGACCGGCCCGCCCGTGAAATCGCGGGGCTGGAACAGCGTCTCGTCTCCCGCTTCGAATGGGGACTGGTAACCGAACTGGAATCCCCCGACCTGGAAACACGCATCGCCATCCTGCGCTACAAGCAGGCTCAGGCCCGCACCACCCTGCCGGATGAAATACTCAACTTCCTGGCCGAAAACATCCACTCCAACATCCGGGCGCTGGAAGGCGCCCTCGTGCGGACCATTTCGTTCACGTCGCTGACCGGCCAGCCGCTCACCATGGAAAAGCTGCGCTACCTCCTGCGCGACACCCTGGAGAAGGAACGCCATGTGGACCTGACCTTCGACGGCATCCAGCGGGCCGTGGCCGAGCATTACGACGTCCGCCTGGCCGATATGTCCAGCAAACACCGCCAGCGCGCCGTGGCCCTGCCCCGGCAGGTTGCCATGTTCCTCTGCCGTCGCCTGACCTCCGCCTCGCTTCCGGATATTGCCAACGCATTCAGCAAGACCCACGCGACGGTTTTACACGCCTACAAATCCATCGAAAGCCGCATGGACGTTGATGTTCGCCTGCGCGGCCAGGTATCCTCCATCACCCAGAAACTCGGCAAAACACTGGGTTGACAATGTTTTGTTCATGGGTGTTAACTACTTCCGTGTCGTTTCGCGCAACCGGTTTGTTATCATCTTCCGTGCGTCATGGCGTGGCGGTTATCAACAGGCTGGAAACGTTGTAACCTATGGCAGGTTGGCAAGTTGTGAAATTAATGCGGTTATCGACATCCATACGAATACGACTATCTTTAAATATATATTCTATTACTATCAGTCCGGATGTCATAACGTTTCGATGAACGGGTAAGGAGACATGTCCATGAAGATCAAGGTAGCCCAATCGGCTTTGCTCAGCGGCCTGCAGGTGGTTCAAAATGTGGTGGGGTCCCGTCCCTCGCTCCCGATCCTGTCGAACCTGCTCGTAACCGCCACCAAGGAAGGCGGCGTAACCCTTTCCACCACGGACCTGGATGTGAGTATCCGGACACGGGTGGAGGCCACCGTGGATCGCCCCGGCGCGACCACCCTGCCGGCAAAACGCCTCTCCGGCATCATCCGGGAACTGGCCGCGGGTGAAATCGAGATCGATGTCGATGACAAGGATGCGGCGGATGTTACCTCCGGATCCTCGTATTTCCGGATCATGGGCTTGTCGGAAGACGAGTTCCCTCCCATCCCCAAGGCGGAAGGCAAATTCACCTATCATCTGGATCAGGGTGTTTTCCGTGAAATGCTGAGAAAAACAGCCTATGCAGCCTCTACCGATGAATCCCGGTTCGTACTCAACGGGGTTCTGTTGAGCTTCAAGAACGGCAAGCTCACCGTGGTTGCCACCGATGGAAGACGCCTGGCGCTGGTTGAAAACGAGGTGGAATTTCCCAAGGGTTCCGAACAGGAAATGATCCTGCCCACCAAGGCGGTCAATGAGTTGATGCATACCCTGGCCGACGAAGGGGTGCTGAACATCGTGTATCAAACCAACCAGGCCATCTTTGAATACGGGAACACCATGCTGGCTTCCAAGCTGGTCGACGGCAATTATCCGAATTACCGGCAGGTGATTCCGGCCCAGAGTGAACAGCGGGTGGTGATCGAACGCGAAAGCCTGCTGACGGCGCTCAAGCGGGTCTCCCTGCTGGCCACGGACAAGACCAGTTCAGCCAAGCTGACCTTTGCTAAAAACAAGCTGGTGGTTTCCATTTCCGCGCAGGATGTCGGCGAAGCACGCGAAACGGTGCCGGTGAAATACAACGGCAAGGAACTGACCGCCGCCTTCAATCCGGATTACCTGATGGATCCCCTCCGGACCCTCAACAACGATGAAATCTACATGGAACTCAGCGACGAGTTGAGCCCGGGCGTCGTCAAGTGCGACATCCCGTTCCTGTACGTCCTGATGCCCATGCGGGTTGGATAAAAGGTAGGGCGCTTTCTCCGAAAGCGCCTCGGACCCGTCATCCCGGAATCGGCGGATACTCGGTTACGCCCCACGGCCTCTGGCAGGGAAATTTCTTCCAGGGCACCCATTCCCTTGAATACGCCCGGTTGCGGGTCAGGTTCTTGAAAAAACTCGCCATGGTGACCGTCTGGTCATACGGGGCCGTGTCCGGCCCGCCATGGCGGCACACCGCGCGCGGGAAGGTGGCGTGATCCGTCAACACCCGGGTAAGGTGGCGGATGCCGCGCCCCAGGGGCTCATGGCACAGTTCGCCCAACCGGGTGAAACGGACGGTGCAATCGGTGGCATACTGCATGTCGCCCGCCCCCAGGTGCTTGCCCATTTTGGACAGGTAATCGAGCCGTTTCTGGTGGATATAGGCCTGCATGGACGGGCTTTCCCAATGCCCTTCCGTACACCACAACACACCTGCGGAGCCCATTCGCCGGACCCCGATGCGGCGGAAACTTTTCTCGATGACAACGGCCTGCCCTTTCGTATCCGCCCAGATCTGGCTGGCGCGGCTCCAGTTGTGCAGGGTGTACCGCGTATACAGTTCCGCCAGTTGCCCGACATCCGCCGCAAACCGCAACAGGGGCACCTGCTGGACCGGCCAGGTGTCTTCAATCGGTTCATCCAGCCAGACACTGCAGGAATTCCCGCAACAGCAGGCAACCCCCTTCTCGTTGGTTGCGCCCCAATCCGAAATATAGCCCGTACGTGGCTTGTGAAGCACCAGCTTGTCCGGTCGCTTGACAGGCAGGGTTTTCCAGGTTCCACACGGACCGGGATTTTTCCAACGGTACCCGCGCGGTTTCTTCACGGGCGGCAGGCTTTCCGCACTCTGTCCGCCGAGTACGCCGTCCGGGCCGGCCATCAGTACACCGGAACAGTGCGCATCCTGCCACATGCCGGTCGGGTTCGCCGGATCATTCACGGTCAGGAACCACCGCTCATTCTCGTCCCGGTACGCCACGTAATGGTAAACGGCGGCTTGTTCCAGCGATACGCCGGCCCCTTTTGCAAGGCCGCGCAGATAATCGACCCGCTCCGGGTAAAGATCCGCCAGCTCGGGGAAACGCGTATAATCCGGCGGCGTTTCCAGACGGCTGATCACATGCTGTTCCAGCGCCTTCCGGCTCATGGCTCCCAGCGTGGCCGACAGCCGCTTGCCGCCCAGCCGTTCGGCGGTTTCCTTCGCCAGCTTGCGCGCGCCCAGTTTTTTCCCTTCGGCAACCCCGGTCGCGAACGGATTTTCCAGCACGATTTCAATGGTAGTCGACATGGCCATCTCCCCGAATATTTCCAACCGCCGGATAGCGGAACATTCCCGCCGTCTTTTTTCCACTAAATAATCGACCAACCCATCCCGTCAATCTCCCCTCCCATCCTGTATATCCTGTCAACTCCCCGCTCCCCATCCAGACGCCCTCGCGCATCACAACTGAATACTGGCCTCTGAACACTTCCCCCTCCCGCCCTCCGTTTGTTATGGACAGCGGGCGATGGGTGTTCTATGCATCCGCGAATCGGATTTTAAGGAATGGTCGCTACACGTCAAAAAGGCGGTGGATGTGAACGCACAAGCGGGGGGTTCCAAAGAATCCCTGATCAACACGGTACGGACGTTTAAGGACGAAAACACGGGTCGGGAAATACGGCAACTCACGCAGTTTGAACACGGCGCCAGCCTGGGCTATTTCCGGATGTTCCGGCAACTGCCCGATGGCCGCATCCTGGCAGGAGCCCAACATGACACCGGCTACCTGATTGCGATTGAGCCGGGAAGCGGGACCATCGAGCTTCTTCCCTACCGGTTCGGCATCATGAAACTGCGCGAACGGGATGGACACGCCTGGTTCCTTAAAACCTCCCGCCCGCCCGGGGAACCCCACAAGACCAGTATCCGCAAGAGCACGGGACGCGAACTCTGGCAGGTCGAGCTGCCTTCCGGCCAGCCGGAAAAAGTCTGCGACATTCCCGACGACCTGCCGGGCGCCATCGAGGATATCACCATCGATGGCCTGCACCTGGTCAGCTGCCTGAATGAACAGGACCTTACACAAACCCCCATTCCCACCACCAAGGATGTGGACAGCATCAACCGCTATTTTGCGCGGCCCCGCCACGGATCCATCTGGACGTTCAACCGGGAAACCGGCGCCATTCGTAAAATACACGAAACCGACGGCATGTGCCCCTCACACCTGGACACCTCGCCCCGGGATCCGACCCTGTTCCGGTTCTGCCACGACATGCCGGATGCACAGGGACAGCGCGTCTGGACCATGCACATGGACGGCACCGGTAAAACCGCCATCCGCCCGCAGGCATTCGGCGAAATGGTCACCCATGAATTCTGGTGGTCCGACCCGGACTTCATCGGCTATACCTACCAGGATCGGCGCAACGACCCCACGCTGAAGACCCATCACTGGGCCGAATATTCCCTGGCCAAAACCCGGTTCGGGTTGTCGGATCTGTCGGGGCGCGAAATTTACCTGTCCGATCCGCTCAACAGTTATCACTCGCATATCTACCGGTCACAGGATGGCCGGTTGATTTCCGGGGAAGGCACGGACGGCAACAGTTTTGTCGGCGCGGCCTTATTCTCGTTGACCAATCCCCGACTCGACATGGTGCCGTTGGCAACCATCCACACCCCTTATGTTCCGTTCCGCGGGCAGGGGGTGGATTGCAACTTCTCAGCGGATGGCCGCTGGTTGATCTATGCCGACAAGCATGACGGACCGGACAAGCCCCATCAGTTGTTTGCCGTCCGCGTCGACCTGTGACGCAGGCTAAAGGCGGGCGCCGCAGTCACGCAACCGGTTGCGGACCTCCACGCCGTCAAGGTCCGACAGACGGCCTCCCCGGGAGGCCGCCAGTGCGGCGCCCATTCCCGCCGCCTGCCCCACCGAACAGACCGGCGGCATGACCCGCATGCTGCTGTGCAGGGCATGGTCCACGGATATGGCCCGGCATCCGATCGTGAGGTTGTCCACATCCGCCGCCACCAGGCATCCGAAAGGAATCTCGTAATATTCGTTCTCGGGCATGTGTACCCATTCCGTTCCGGCGCCGTCCGGGTGATGGATGTCGATCGCATACCGGCACCGCACCACGCCGTCCGGGAACTTGAGCGCCTTGACAAAGGCCTCGCGCGTAAGCTGGCGGAGTCCGGTGATCCGGCGGGTTTCCCGCACCCCGATGTGATGCCCGATCGAGTGGAGCCGGGCCTGCTCAAAACCCGTCACCCGGTGTCTCAGGAATTTCAGGTATTCACGCACCTGCTGACGCCCCTCCTGCTCGGCGTCGGACAGCGCCTGCCCGTCGGTGCCGTTCCGGTGGATCACCCGCGTCGTATTGAAATGCACCACATCGTCATCGTACGAAAAGAAATACAACACGTTTTCACGCGGACAGTTCAGGACACCTTCCGTGCGGGCCTCGGCGTACAGCCGGTTGATCTCCGCCCGTTCCGGGATCCGCGACCGGTCGACATGCGACAGCTTGAAACACAGGGTCATCGGCTGGCCATGCCCCGTCGGCCCGCCCGCTTCATGACGGCAACCCGACAGCACCGCGAGGTCCCCGTCACCCGTGGAATCCACGAAACAGGCGCCGCGAACGAGGGAAAACCCGGACTTGGAAACCAGGACCACCTGCCGGATACGCCGGCCATCCTGCACCACATCCGCCAGCCAGTGGTGATAGAGCAGCCGGACGCCGGCTTCCCGGCACAGGTCCTCGGCGGCCAGTATGGCCGCATCCTTCGAAATGTAACGCAACTCGTTGGTGGCAATGTCCGGGCTGAACGGGATCCGGTCCCGCAAAGCTTGCGGCAGGTACCGGTGCATCCGCTCGATCCATTCCGGGTAAACGGGGGCATCCAGGGTGCGACCGTCCACATGGTTCATCATGAATGGATGCACTTCACCCGACGCGGCCATGCCGCCCAGGTACCCGTATCGTTCCACGAGTATCGTCGAGGCGCCCGCCCGCGCCGCCATCACGGCGGCGCCGAGACCACCGGGTCCACCCCCCACCACGACCACGTCGGCGTCCGCCACCGTTGGAAGATGCGCATAACTCCCGGGTTTCAACTGGTTCATGTTGCCTACCCCCCGTTGCGACTACTCGACGGGTTCATGTGCGGGTTCGTTCGTGGGCGCATCGCTTTTGAACGGCCGGCTCAAAAGGTTTCCCGCTCCCTTGATCAGGTTGCCGGCGCCTTCTCCGACCGCCTTGACAGCGCCGGAGGCGGTATCCACCGCCGCCCCGCCAACCGTCCCCACCGCATCCACCGCCGCCCCGCCTACGGCGCCAACCGCCCCTACCGCGGCGCTTCCCACCTTGCCTACGGTCCCGAGCGCCGCTGCGCCGGCATCGCCCACCATTATCACTCCGTCTTTTATAAACCCGCCGAGCCCGGTCACCACCTGGGTGACGACGTTGACGATGGCACGCACGATCCCGGCTATGACCTCGGCGATGGTGGCGCCGTCCTTTTCCTTACCGATATCCCGCAAAACAATAACGGGCAGGGGAATCGGAGCGCCGGCGCCGCCAATCAGTGTGCTGGACAGCCGGAGACGGGCGCCCGAGATGATCAGCTCATCAATGATCACCTTTTTTCCGGAGGAAGCCGCCGGCTTTCCGGTGTCCGACGTTGGCTCACCCTCCAATTGCTTGAGCAGAACCCCCAGATTGCTTTTACCAAACGCCAGATCGTAGGTGATCACCGGATCATCGATCCGGATCGATTCAATATGGATGGTGTCGGTCAGGAGCGAACCGGGATCCAGCTGGATGCGGATGCCTCCCAGGTCGAATACGCCGTCGGACTTGAACCCTTCGGGGTTGCCGACATGCAGGCCCTGCAGATGGATCAGGCCGCGAAAGGGCCGAAACTCGGCATCTGCCAGCGTGACCGGAACCTTCATGAATGCCGGTCCGGCCGTATTGACCACCGCCTTGATGGTCCTCCCGCCCAGCATGACCAGCGCGATCCATAACACGACAACGATTACAATCAGGATGATGCCGATGACCTTCAATGTCTTTTTCATGGGTATGTCCTTACCCGAACTAAATGCCGGGCTCCAGCCATGATAAGCCAATATCAAGCCTGCCGCAAGCTTCACGGTAGCTTCACGGACCCGGCGGCGGATAGTCCACACCATGCCGCTTCATCAGGCGGTACAGGGTGGCACGATCAATGCCCAGCCATTCGGCGGCATGCTGCTTGTGTCCCTGGGTGCGGGTGAGCGCGGCGGCAATACTTTCGGCCGTCGTACGGTCCAGCGCCGCCTGGAGGGTTCCGGCGGGTGTGCCGACGGGTTCAGGATCGGCGGGAAAGCGGAAATCAACCGGGGTCAGGATCGAACCGGCCGCCAGCACCACCGCCCGCTCGATCGCGTGCTGGAGTTCCCGTACATTGCCTTTCCATTCCCCGGCTTGGAGAAGATGCACCGCGTCCGGGGCCAACGGGAGCGGCACATTCCGGTACCGCATCCCGTAACGCGCGGCAAAATGGGCGGCCAGCAGGGGGATGTCCTCCCGGCGTTCACGCAGGGGGGGAATCCGGACCGGGATGACATTCAGGCGGTAATACAGATCCTCGCGGAACCTGCCGTCGCGGATCCACTGGGCCAGGGGACGGTTGGTGGAGGCAATGATCCGCACATCGGTCCGGAAGGTGGTATTGTTCCCCAGTCGTTCGAAGGTGCCTTCCTGGAGTACCCGTAAAAGCTTGGCCTGCAGATCCAGGCTGATTTCGCTGATTTCATCCAGGAACAACGTTCCGCCGTCGGCTTCCTCGAACCGTCCGTACCGGCGGTTGACCGCACCCGTAAACGCCCCCTTCTCGTGGCCGAACAGTTCGCTCTCAATCACATTCGGATTCAGGGCGGCGCAGTTCACGGCGATCAGCGGCTTCGCGGCACGACGGCTCCGGTAATGAATCATCCGTGCCACGAGCTCCTTGCCGGTGCCGGTCTCCCCCTCGATCAGGATCGTGCTGTCGGTTTCCGACACCCGGCCGACGAGGTCCAGCAGGTCCCGGGAGGAGGGACTGGTCCCGATCCAGGCGGTAATTCCCAGCTCGGCGCGAAGCGAGGCATTTTCACGGCGCAGGCAGGCGTGTTCAACCGCACGTTCCAGGCACGGGATGAATACCTCCGGATCAACGGGCTTGGTAATGAAATCGAAGGCCCCGAGTTTCATGGCGCGGACGGCGGACGGGATGTCACCATGGCCGGTCACCACGATGACCGGGATGTCGGGATGATTCCGGCGGACGGCCTCGACCACGGCTTCCCCGGACAGGCCCGGCATACAGAGGTCGGAAACAACGACATCAACCGGATCCGTCCGCAACCGGTCAAGCCCCTCCTGCCCGGAACGTACCGCCAGCACCCCATAGTCCGAGGATTCAAGCAGTATCCGGCCGGCGGCCAGGTCGACCGGATCATCGTCGATCAAGAGTACGATTGCTTTCATGCGCCCCGGTTCGTAGGCTTCTTGCGGAACGGTTCCCATGCTACTGGAAAACGGAAATTTGGAAACCCCAAAAACACACCCACCGGCCCCTTTCATGTCCCACTGGCGCGCCTCCCTGCAATACCGGGAACGCTGGGTGCGTCTGTTCTGCTGTTTCTCCTGGGCGCTGGTCGTGATCAACGCCCTGCATTTCGATGTCCTGAACACGATCGACCTGTTCCTGTTGAATGTGCTGGTCGGCGGGAACCGGTGGGTGTTCCCGTTTGTCGGTCCGGGGATTGAAATGGCGGTGGTCCTGGGCGTGACGTTGGCGCCGGCCGTGCCGCGCTTCGATCGGCCGGTGGCCTTGGTGCTGTTTGCCGGAGGCACGGTGTTCGGGACCCTGTTGACCACGGCCGTCATCTTTGCGGCAACCGGCATCGTGCTGCCCCTGGCGTCCCCCCTGCTGGGCGGAATCGGCGCGGTGGCCATCCTCCAAACCATGGCCTGGAGCGAGGAGCGGTCCCGCCGGACCGGGATGGAGGCCGTCGATCACGCCCGCCTGCAGTTCACGGATATGCTGGTGCACGATCTGCGCAAGCACCTGTCCTCGGTGTTTGTGTCGTTGAACCTGCTGGAAAAGGACCGCGTGCGGACGGAAGCTTCCGCCGAGCTCCTGCGCCTGCTACGCGTCGGGGCGGACCGGGTCCTGCTGGACATCAACAACCTGCTCGACATCCGGAAGATCGAGGAACAATGCCTCGTCCTGCGGCGGGAACCGGTCCGGATCGACCAGGTCATTGACGTCGTGCTTCGGGAACATGCCTCGGCAGCCGATCTGGCCGGTATCCGGATGATTCCGAAGATCGAGCCCGTACCGCCGGTCCAGGCCGACGCGGAAGTGGTGTCCAGGATCCTCGTCAACCTGATCTGGAATGCGCTCCGGCATGCCCCCGGCGGCAGCACCATCGAGGCCGGCTGTTTGGCCCTGGAGGACCGGGTGGAGTGGTGGGTATCGAACGGGGGACCCGCCATACCAGAGGAAGGACGGAAAATCCTTTTCCAGTCATTCCGGACCGGTCAGGGCCTGTCCATCCGGGACGGCGGCGGCGGGACCGGTCTGGGCCTCAGCTTCTGCAAAATGGCCATCGAGGCTCACGGCGGCACGATCGCCGTGGAATCCCCCCGCCCGGAAACCAGTGACGGGGTGCGGGTACGTGTATCCCTGCCGGTTGCCTGATCGCGGGAAGTCCGTTGCATGCCGGCAACGCCTGTTGCATGCCGGCAACGGGAGGGCCGCTCCTGAAGTCGGCAAAACGGCCTGAAATGGTCCGGTAATGGTTGGCATGGTTATTGCCACTCCTGAAAGTGGCAGTCGATGGGCGACTGCCGGGTAACCGGGAGGGCGCCATGAAAACAATCATCCACAAAACCGGCTTCACCTTGGTGGAGTTGCTGATGGTCATCGCCATCATCGTCGTGTTGTCCTCGATCCTGATGCCGGTCCTCAGCAAGGCCCAGGAGAAGGCGCGGCGGGCAACGTGCATGAACAACCTCGGCCAGTTTCACCGGGCCTCCATGATGTATGCCATGGATTACAACGACCGGTTCCCGGCAACCCTGACCGCACTGGAACGCTATCTTGAGGACCCTGAAGTGTATACGTGCCGGAGCGACAAATGGCGCAACATGGCGGAAACCATCACCAACATCACCGCCACCACCGCGGACCAGTATTGCAGCTACAGCCTGGTCACCCGGGATAAATCCGGCGCCTCCACCGCCTCGTCATCCCCCTCCCGCATGGTGCTGGTCTGCGACAAGAACGGCGGCGAAGGCAATCCCACCGCCACCGGGTTCGGCGGCAACCATAACGCCGAAGGCGGGCACGTGGTGCGCGTGGATGGCGCAGTCAAGTGGGTGAACAAGGCCGACTGGAAGGAGACCGTGCTGGGTGGAGCCGACCTCGCCTCCCTCGTCGGGTATTGATCCCGGCTACTTCCGGGAAAATGATGATCAATCCATACACGGCCCCATCCGCGCTACGAGCAGTCCCTCCGGTTTTCTCGTTGACATTCTACCATAATCGAATAATTATTAAGCCATGACTTCCAACATCATGAATACCTATCGTGGGATTCGGGATGAACTCCTTGCGCGGCTTCGTGAGCAGGCGCCGGGGCGCATACAGATCCTGACCGGGCCGAGACAGGTGGGGAAAACCACGCTCTTGCTGGAACTGGCGAAAAAATTCGGGGCCAAGGCCCGGTATGTTTCCGCCGACTCGACCGAAGCCCAGATTTCCGGCTGGTGGGAACAGGTGGTACGGACGGCGGGAGAACGGGCGCACAAAGCCGGCGGCGGGTTCCTGCTGGTGGATGAAATCCCCTACCTGCCGGACTGGGCACGCCGCCTGAAAGGCGAGACGGACCGGATTATCCGCGATAGGAGTCCCCTCCATGTGGTGGTATCGGGTTCTTCCGCCATTCAACTGGGTCAGGGATCGCGGGAAACCATGGCGGGCCGGTTTGAACGCCTGCGGCTTTTTCATTGGCCGGCCATCGAACTGGCGCGGTGCTTTCATCTTCCGTCCAGCGAAGCCGTCCACCAGTTCATCCGGTCGGGAAGTTATCCCGGAGGGCAGGCCCTGCTTGGGCAACCGGATCGATGGCGTGCGTATCTGCGTGACAGCATTATTGAACCAGCCATCGGCCGTGACATCCTGAACCTTGAGATGGTGCGCAAACCCGCCCTGTTGCGCCAGGTGTATGCACTGGCCGTGGGGCATCCGGCCGAGATTGTGTCCCTGCAGAAGCTGGCCGGTGAGATGGCGGAACGCGGGGCGCTGGAAACCATCGCCCACTATCTTCAACTCCTGGAAGAGGCCTGCCTCGTGGCGGGACTGCGGAAATATTCCGAGCGGGCGATTCGTCAACGGGCGGCGCCTCCAAAACTGACGGTCCTGAACCACGGGCTCATGGCGGCCATGGGGCCGGCCCCGGACCGCGAGCGGGATCCGGGCCGCTGGGGACGATGGGTTGAAAATGCCGTTGGCGCCTTTGCCTGGAATGCAGGACAGACTGTCCATTACTGGCGGGCAGAGCCATTGGAGGTGGATTGGGTACTTGAAGGAAATTGGGGGGATTGGGCCATCGAAGTGAAAACCGGCGCCTATCGTCACCAGGATCTGCGCGGGCTTCTGGAATTTTGCCGGATCTATCCCAAATTCCAGCCCTTGTTGCTCTGCAATGAAGGCGATGAGCTGCTGGGTTCGGAAGCCGGCATCAAGACTCAAAGCTGGACCTCGTTCCTCACGAACGGGCCAGGCAAATAAAAGGAAGGTATGCTGGATCGGCTCCTCAGCGAACATCACGAACTCGCCCTCCACCACGGCCCAACCGGCGGCGACCGCCCTACCCACGCGCAGCGTCGGACATGGCCGCTATATTGGCGGGTGGCACATCCGGCAACACGGCCTCATGACTGGGACTGACCACCAGGCAGGGGCCCAGCGTGCGCTTGACCCGCCGTACATCCGCGCGAATCTGCTCCGGCGTCCCCCGCACCAGCAGCTCCTGCGTATCGATCCCGCCGATGAACGCTATGCGCCCCTTGAATTCTCGGGCCAGATGTTCGGCCTCCATGTTGGCGGCATGCGCCTGTAACGGATGCAACGCATCCACCCCCAGCTCGATCAATTTGGGAATCACCCGCGAAACCGCACCGCAGGAATGCAAAATCACCTGCAACCCGTGCTGGTGCCCCAACCGGGTGAGCTGTCCGAAATACGGAAAGATGAACTCGTCGAACATGGCCGGACTCACCAGCAGGTCCAACTGGGTTCCGAAATCATTGCCAAAGAAAAACCCATCCACCCGGTCACCCGCCAGCTTGAAGAAACGGGTGTTCGCCTCCAGGTAGAAATCCACCACATGCCGGGTCACCGCATGCACCACTTCCGGGTGGGTATACATTTTGACAAAGTAATTCTCCATGCCGAAGAAATCCGCCACTTCATGGAAGAACGGGCACCAGAACCCGCTGGCCCGGTAGGTCTCGCCTGCCTGGTCAAGTTCGGCAAGGGCCGCCGTGAAATCGAGGTATTCCAGATTAGGCCATTCAAAGGCATCGACCTCCGCCACGGAATCACAGTCGGAAAATACGCCGGCGGCTCCATGACCCGCGCCTTTCCGGCGCATGTCGAACATCGGCTTCCCGTTGGGATGCCGGTAGGCGTTCCAGGGCGCCATCCACCGGAAATCATCCCCCAGCCGGGCGCGAAGTTCATCCGCCGTGGTGGTGCCGAAATACCGGTGCAGGATCGGCCATGTTTCCTGGTGCGGGCATCCCAGCCAGAACCCGCAACGGTCAGCGGGTTGTTTGGAAATGATTGTCTTTAAACGGTCGCGACTGTTCATTTTACCTCCACGCGCAGGCAGGTATGGATATGCACCGATGGCAGGCTGACGGTCAGGACTCCTTTGTTCCACGGACTGCTCGCCGCCTGGTGCCCCGGTTCCCACGTGACCCGGCCGGGTTTACGGGGACACTGGAGACGGAATTGATAAGGGCCGACGGCGGGAATCTCATCCACCCAGGTATCGTCGGTGTTCAGTTTCGACAGGTCCCGCCCGGGATTCTGGTTCACGACATGCATGAACAGGGCCCTGCCCTTGCGGCGCAGGGTGATATCCACCCAGGACGGCGCATCAGTGGCAACCGTCGGGACCGGATCGGCGAATTCCAGGATCTCCCGCATCCAGCGCAGCATCTGCGGATCTCCCAGGGTCCGGTACTGGCTAAACAGGTCGGTCGCGATATGCACCAGCCGCCCCTTGCCAAGCCGCCGGGTGATGGCGGCGGGGAACCCCGCCGGTTCCGGATGTTCCTCGTCCACCTGCCCGTGCATCGGCCAGTTGTTCGGCAGGTTCCGGTTCTCGAAGTTGAACTGGTCCCATGACCGGTACAGCGGGTACAGGGTCTCCGCCCCGGACTCGATCCGGTCCCACGTGCTGTCGACACCGGTCGGCTCATCGCTGTGCCGGGGCAACACATGCCCGTCCTTCACCGCCCCGAACTCGACCTGGCGCACCCCCAGTAATTTTTGCAGCTCCGGGGACTTCAGGCTGCAGCCGGAGGAGACCAGGGTTCCCCCGGCGCGGACCCACCGGTCCAGGATCCGGGCCGTCCGCTTGTCCAGGAAGGGTTGTTCCGGAAGCACGATCAGCCGGTACGGCATGCCCGGCCGGATACCCGTCTCGTCCACGAGATCGGGGGACCGGTGCAGGGCGGCCAGCGCCTTGTGCGCGCCGGCGGTGTTGTTGCCCCCGAACGTCGGACTGGCGGGATCGCTGACGAGGATGGCCGCCCATGCGGCACTCTGCGTGTGCAGGAAGACCTCCTCGCGTTCGGCAAGAAAGCGGCGCACCGCAACGGCCTTGCTCATGCGCGACGGCACCCACGCGCCGTTGCCCAGCGGATAGGTCCAGTACCCGACCGCGCCGCCATTCGCCGCCACGGTGGCCGATTCCTGCAGCATGCGGTCCAGCGTCTTGGTGCGGCTCCGTATGTGCTTGCGGGCATGGGTGAAACTGGTGTCGCACACGTAGGCGTCGAACGGCACGCCCAGCGTGGAATACCAGCGCATCATCCGCGCCATGTCACGCAGGTCAAAATATCCCGGCGAAAAGAAATCGCCGCTCCGCCAGTCGAAGGGCGCGAGGAATTCACGGCGCGGACTGACGTTGCCGGCGCTGTAGATGCAGGAGGGTTTCAGGGATTTCACGAACCGGTTGAACCGCATCCGCCAGTCGTGCGTGATCCGGTTCCACGTCTTCGGATATTCCGCTGCAAAATCCGGCCGCTTGATGATCTCGCTCCACGGTTCCTTCCAGCCGGTATCGGCCCGGAACCGCTGCTGGCAGCGCGGGCAATAACAGGGACCCGGCCAGTCGCCGTCCACCCAGATCCCCTCGGGATCATACTGCGTGATGAGTTCACGAAGATGGACGCTGACCCACTCGTCCCAATACGCGCTCAGGGGACAGAGGGAATAGGCGATGAAACATTTGAAATCGCTGAACCAGGCCTCGCACGACTTGCCGTCCAGCCCCCACTGCCGCCACTCGGGATGCCGCTCCCCGGCAATGCCGTCCAGCAGGCCGCTGTAATAAAGGACCAGCGGGGTTCCCGCCTTGCGCGTGACGGCTCGGAAAAAGCCCGGCATGTCCTGGCCGAGCATGTTGTGGTGGGTGTTGAGTGAACTGCGCCAGGTCGTGTACCCGCTGTGCCCCTTGGCATAGATGCAGACATACCCCAACCGGAGCTGCTGGAGGAACGGCAGGACATTCGCCTCGGTGGCGCCGGTCCCGTAGGGGCGGAACTGGATCTCGGGATAATAGTCCACCAGCAGGTTCATCATGCTGTCGCCGATCCACGCGTTGGATTTCCGGGTCGTTTTTCCCGGTCGATGCATGGTGGCAGCAGCAGGCTTTGATTTCATCGGGCACCTTTTCCGGTCAATGTAGAAGACCGTTGCCGCCGTGTAAATGCATAACAAGACCCTTGCACCCGGCGGCCGGTTGTAGTCTAGTCCCCCCGGTTCCTTAACCCGGATTGTCCCATGGCTTTACTCAGTCTTCGAAACGTCACGGTCGGTTACGGCGGGCATCCCCTGCTGGACGATGTGGAACTCCACATCGAACGGGGTGACCGGATCTGCCTGCTTGGCATCAACGGCGCCGGCAAGAGCACCCTCCTGCGCCTGCTCGCCGGCGAGTCCCGCCCGGATACCGGCCAGGTCATCCATTCCGCCTCACTCCGTGTGAGCCGGCTGCCCCAACAGGTTCCGTCCCACCTCGAAGGCCCGGTCCGGGACATTGTCCGCCCCGGTGACGATTCCGAAAACCTTCCCAACGCGCACCTCGAGGCGGAACAGATCCTCACCCGCCTCCAGCTCGATCCGGACGCCTCCTTCGCGACACTGTCCGGTGGAACCCGCCGCCGCGTCCTGCTCGCACGGGCCCTTATCGGCAACCCGGACATTGTCCTGCTCGACGAACCCACCAACCATCTCGACATCGATTCCGTCGCCTGGCTCGAGGAATTCCTGCTCCGCACCTGCCGCACGTTCCTGTTCGTGACGCATGACCGGTCCTTCCTGCGGCGGCTGGCATCCCGGGTCATCGAGCTTGACCGGGGAAGGCTCAGCGACTGGCATTGCGATTACGACACCTTCCTCCGCCGCAAGGAGGAATCCCTGCATGACGAACTCCGCCAGCAGGAGGCGCTCGACAAGCGGCTCGCGAAGGAGGAGGCCTGGCGTCGCCAGGGCGTTCGCGCCCGCACCGTGCGCAACCAGGGACGCCTGCGCGCGCTGGAAGCCCTGCGCGTGGAACGCCGGCAACGCCGCGAACGGTCCGGCGCCGTCAATCTGTCGATCCAGGAAGCCGACCGGACCGGCCAGATCGTCCTCAAGACCCAACACATCACCTGCGGATTCGGGGACCAGTCCCTGATCCGGGATTTTACCACCGTGATCATGCGCGGGGACCGGGTCGGCATCCTCGGGCCGAACGGCTGCGGTAAAACCACCCTGCTCCGGCTCCTGCTCGAACCCGAGGCCCCGGTGGACGGGTCCTTCCACCGGACCGGAACGGTGTCCCACGGCACCAATCTCCAGATCGCCTACGCGGACCAGCTCCGTGCCCGCCTTGAAGAAAACCTCTCCCTCGCGGACAACATCGCCAACGGCCGTGAATTTGTCATGATCAATGGGTTGCGCCGCCACATCATCGGGTATCTTGGTGACTTCCTGTTCCCGCCCGATCGTGCCCGCCAGCCGGTCAGTTCCCTGTCCGGCGGCGAACGCAACCGCCTCCTGCTTGCCCGCCTGTTTGCCCAGCCCTCCAACCTGCTGGTCCTTGACGAACCGACCAACGATCTTGACCTCGACACCCTGGAACTCCTCGAGGAGCAACTGGCCGCCTATACCGGGACCGTCCTGGTGGTCAGTCATGACCGGGCGTTCCTCAACAACGTGGTCACCGGCATTCTGGCTTTTGAGCCGCATCCCCCGGGCCGGTCGGACCCCTGGCTCGAACCCGGCCAGGGCTGGTACATCAACGAATATGCCGGCGGATATGATGACTGGGCACGCAGTCGTCTCAGGCCATTGGCCCCGGCACCGGTATCGGTATCGACCCGGGCGCCGGCCCGCACCGTCGCCCCGCCGGCACGGAAGCGGCTCAACGAGAGGGAACGCCGGGAACTCGCCGTGTTGCCCGGCCGGATCGAGGCCTTGGAAGAGGAACAGGCCCAATGGCAGGGCCGCATGGCGGACCCGTCCTTCTACCGCCAGTCCGGCGACAGCATTGCGCGTGCCCGGGAACGCAGTGCTGAAATCGCCACCGAACTCGAAGCCGCCTACCGCCGCTGGGAGGAACTGGAAGCACGGGGAGAACCCGGCGGGTAAACACCCGTTGAGGCGAGTATTCAGTGGCAAAGACGCCAGATGGAGCGATGCAAGAGACGAGGTGTCAGGTTTCGGGTGTCAGGTCGGAATGTGTTGTCGGAAGCACGTTATCTCACCTGAAACCCGACACCTGGTGTCTCAGATCAGACCATACTTTCCGGCGACTGAACACTATCCCCATCTGAACACTGAACACTTCTCCACCCTCCCCCCCTGTCCCTTGATATTTCCCTTGGCATTGCTATGGATTTTCGGAAGAGTCTGGTAAGGAAAAGGAGTGCCACCATGATGAAGATGGGGATTGTCGGAGCGGAAAATTCGCATTCGTGGAGTATGGCGGCAGAAATGAACGTGGCAAGGAAAGTGCCCGGGTTCCGGGTCACGCACATCTGGGGTGAGACGGACGAGTTTGCCCGGATCGCCGCCGAACGCGGGAAAATCCCGAACATCGTCAAACGGCCGCAGGACATGATCGGCAAGGTGGACTGCGTCATGATTGATCACCGGAACGGCAACCATCACGTTGCCGCGGCAAAGCCCTTCCTGAAAGCCCGGGTGCCGGTCTTCGTTGACAAACCCATCACCCTTTCCGTGGCGGAAGGAAAGCGCCTCCTGGCGTATCGCAAGGCATGCCGGACCGTACTGACAACCATGAGTTCCGTACCCCACCAGGCCTGCATAAGAGCTTTCCGGAAAGAACTGGCGAAACTCGGTGATATCCAAACCGTGCACCTGGCCGGCCCAGGCGATGCCAACAGCCCGTATGGCGGTATTTTCTTTTACGGAATCCACCAGGCCGACCTGATGTGCGAACTCTTTGGTACGGATCTCCGTGATGCCACGGCCATCAAGCAGGAAGGACGTTTCAACGGAATCGTGCGGTATCGTAGCGGGCTGACCGTGACGATCAACATGGCGGCTGTTAACGGTTTCTCCATTGCTGCGGTCGGCTCAAAGGGCGGGTTCTACGCACCCGTGGTATTCGACAAGCAGATGGGATTGCCGGTAGCCCGGATCATCACCCGGATGTTCCGTTCAGGCAGGGAACCGTACAACCAGGCCCGCATGCTGGCGCCGATCGCCATCCTGGAGGCCTTGGACCGGTCGATCCGATCCGGCCGTACCGCACCGGTCAAGCAATAGGAGTCGAAAGGCGAGTATGAGGTGTCAGGTGTCTGGTGTCAGGCAAGAACCTTTCCGATCTATTCCTACCTGGCACCTCATCTCCTGCCTCGTTCCCACTGAACATCGAACAAGGAACGTTCAACGTCCAGCTTCCCTCTTTGTACGTTCGGGGTTCCTTGTTCGATATTGAATGTTCCGGTACCAATGGTTATCGGTGCCTGTCCCCGTCCGTTCCCGGTATGTCCCGTCACTCCCCCGGCCAGGGTTCGCGCGGGGGCACCGGACGAAGGATGTCGGCATACAGGCCGATCTTCTCAAACGGAATCGGCTGAAAGCCCGGCAATTGCTTGAACACGGCGGATTCCGGCTTCAGCCGGAAATCCCCGGCGGCGGCATTGACAAACCCCGGATCGGCATTCGTGACGCACATCTCGTGGGGCGCATACTGCCAGGACCCGCTGGAGACTTCACCGCACTTGACCATCAGGTTGAGTCGCGCGCGGTTCACCCGCGGCTTGCCGGGTTCCGGATCCATGAACCCGATCAGCTCCGGATAGCGGGTCGTATAGGGAGGCCGGGTAATGTCGACTTCCTTAAGCAGCTTGTCCGCCCAGTTCCACCCTTCCCGGTTCTCATTGCCCTTCACTTTCGAGATCCAGCGTTCGTCTTTCCAGGGTGAGGATCCGAGGGCGCGCGCGCATTCGATGAAGATATTGTTTTCCGCCTGGTTCTCGTGGCCGCCATGTGAGAACACGGAACCAAACGACGAGGTCTTGCCGTGCGAGCCGCAACGGTAGAAGACATTGCCGATGACCCGGTCACCGCCGTCACCATCATCGAAGTAGATGGCCGCGTTGCCGTGCCCCATGTGGACACCAATGTGATGCCAGAAATTGTACCGGATGATGTTGCCGCGGCAGGATGGATTACGGCCCTTGTAAAGCGCGCCGCAGTCGTCGGTTTCGGTACAGACGTTGCGCACGATGTTGTATTCAAAAACATGGTCGTTGCCGGAAAGGTGGACCGCCTCGTGCGGACTGTCGTGGATCAGGTTGTGGGCGGCCCGGTGCCCCACCCCTTCGAGCCGCAGGGCATCCGAATAGGTCAGCTTGTGGCTCGCAAAACGCCAGATGTGGTTGTTGACGGCCGCATGGCCACCCGGCCTCAGCGTCTTACGGTCCCCCCCGGAAAGCGTAATCCCCCCCTTGCCGGTATCATGGATGTCGCAGGCTTCGACCGTGTTGGATGTCCCGCCCGTAACCACGATCCCGATATCCGTCACATTGCGGACCTGGCAGGCCCGGATCGAGACCGCCTGCGAGTCCCGCACCTCGATCCCGTTGCCAATCGTTGCGTCGATGGTAAACCCGTGCACGACCAGGTTTGAGGCCTGCTTTACCGAGAGAACCGGGGCTCGCAGCATGGACAGCGTAATGCGTGCGCCGTCCAACGGGGCCGGCGGCCAGAAGTACAGGGTGCCGGTCTTCCGGTCGATGAAGTATTCTCCCGGCTGATCCAGTTCCTCGATCACGTTGAAGGCATAGTACCGGCGGGGGGACGGATTCCCCTGTTTGACGCTGTATACCGCCTGCCGGACAAACCGGATCTGTCGCGTCGCAAGGTCGATGGCCTGTACCTGGAGAATCTCCGCATTCCAATCAAAGGCCCAATACCCGTGCAACCAGACCCCATCCTCCACCTTCCAGCGGGCGGGCCGGTCGCCGGAGTATTCGAAAACGCCCGGTTCCGTCCCGGTGTAGTCCGATCCCGTGGACACGATCCTGGCAATATGGGTCCAGCCCCGGTCAGGCCATCGGGCCAGGGTCATGCGGGTTTCATTGAAGAAGAGTTCCGGCACGGCCGGCCCACCGTCATGCTTGACGGGATACGACCCCAGCGTCTGGATCCCCAGCTTCCCCAAAACCGCCTGTAAGACATGACCCCGTACCGCCGGGTCCAGTCGTTCCGCCAGTCCGGCATCCGGCACGCGGGTGAAAGCTTCGGCCGGCAACTCGACGCTCCCGCCCAGTATCACCGGCTCACCGGGAATCGCCCGGAACACAACCGGCGCACCGGGGGCATGACCGGAATCCTGCACCCCCAATTCCAACGATCCTGAAAGCGGGTAGAATCCGCCGTGAACGGCCACCGTGCCCCCACGCACGGGATCCGATGACCGGCTCTTCCGGAGCGCATCCCGCGCTTTCTCCAGGGTTTGAAACGGACCATCGGTCAGGCCGTGGTTTGGAACCGTCAGGGTGCCGGACCACGCATCGTTGCCGGCGGTGGACACGTAAAAGTCGGCAACCGGCATTTCGGCCGCTGCCAACAGCGGCATCGCCGAAACAACCACGCAACTCAAACCGGCGGAAAGCTTGCGAATGGTCATCGTTTTCATCTTCCTGCGGGCTGATGTATCACGTGCGGTTTGCGGTGAGCCGTCTTCCGTTGCGCTACAGCAACGGCGACAGCAGACGCACAACCCCCTCGAGGAATTCAATCATCACGTTGGTTTTCCGGATCCCCGTGAACGACTGGCTGATGAGTCCGTCAATCCACCGCTCCAGTTCATTCAGCAACCGCGTATCATAGATGAACATCGCAATCTCGTAGTTGAGAAAGAAACTGCGGACATCCATGTTCATCGAACCCACGATGCACAGGCTTGTATCCACCAGGATCACCTTGCCGTGCATCACCCCGGGCTGGAACTGGCAGACCACCGCCCCGCTTTCGTGCATTTGCCGGAGATAGCTTCTCCGTACCAGGTCGGCCAGCCGGTGGTTCGAAACCTCCGGCACCACGATCCGCACATCGACGCCGCGCTTGGCCGCCATGCCGATCGCCTTGAGCAACATCTCGTCGGGGATGAAATACGGCGTTGTGATCCAGACGCGTTGACGGGCGGTAAACAGGGCCGTGAGGATGCTCTCGTAGAGCGGATCGCCGTCAACATCCGGTCCACTGGGCACCAGTTGCAAGGCCGTGGCGGCATTGCCGGCTATCGGGCCGGGCCCGGCTTCCGGTACCGTGGATTGCCCGGCGGCGAACTGCCAGTCCGAACAGAATACCTGGTGCAGGTCCGCCACCACCGGTCCCTTCACAATCATCGACATGTCATACCAACGGCGTTTGTCGACGGTTGGGCCCATGTATTCCTGCGCGATGTTCATGCCGCCGAACAAGGCGGTGGCCCGGTCCACGATGACCATCTTGCGGTGGTTGCGCAGGTTCGCGCGCCCCCGGAATGGAAGGTGCATCATCGGCATGAAATAAGCCAGGCTCCCCCCGTTCGCCAGCAAGGGGGCCACCTGCTTCCGCGAGGTGCGGAATGATCCCAGCGCATCCAGCAGCAGCCGCACCCGCACACCCTGCCCGGCCTTGCGCGCAAGGGCCGCCAGCACGGAATTCCCGGTCTTATCGTTCCCCAGGTAGAAGGTGGTGACATCAATGCTCGTCCGGGCCTGCTCGATAAGATCCATCAATGCCGCATAGGCTTGCTCGCCCGTCGCCAGCAGCGACGCCTCATTTCCGCTGCGCAAGGGGAAGATGCTGCGAACCCCCTGCTCCGCCGACGGTTCCACCGTCCTGCCTGCGTCAGCGGTCAGGAAGCCCTTGATGCGGGTCATGCGTCTCATTTTCCGGCCGCCCAGGATGATATAGGCCGGCACACCGACATACGGGACCAGCAGGATGGCCAGCAGCCAGGCCACCGTGCTGGAAGGCGATCGCTGGGTGCGGTTCTGGTAGACCAGCAGCATTACCGCGAGGAAGAACCCGATCATCGGGAGGATATTGAATATCAGCCAGTAGAGCTTGGTCATGTCAGGTTCGTTCACTTTCCACGAGCAGGGCTGCATGATCGGATAGTTGCTTCCACGCCCCCCGGTAATGCGTGGTGCATTGCCGGGCCGACAATCCGCGGATGTAAATACGGTCGAGCGGCAGCAGCGGCAGGTGCGCCGGAAAAGTCCGTGCCTTCCGTCCCGAGATTTCCGTGGCCGCATCCTTGAGGTTGAGCCGACGGGCGAACTCGTCCACCCCGTCCCCGCGCCAGTCGTTGAAATCGCCGGCCATGATCATCGGCGCATCGTGCGGGATGCGCCGATCGATGAAGTCGGCATGCAGGCGCAGCTGTTTTTTACGCGACGCGGCGAAAAGTCCCAGGTGAATGCACAGGCAATGCAGCGGGTCCCCGCCATCGGGCAGGTCCACCGCACCATACAGGAACCCGCGCTGTTCCATCCGGTTGGTGGTGGTATCGATCTGTTCGGAATGAACAATGGGAAACCGGGACAGGATGGCATTCCCGTGATGGCCGTGCGGATACAGGGCGTTCTGGCCATAGGCATGGTGGGCCCAGACGGAATCGGCCAGGTATTCGTGTTGTGCCTGATCCGGCCAGTCATGGTGGCGGGCCGCCTTGCGGGTATTCTGACCGACCACCTCCTGCAGGAAAACCACATCGGCATGGGTTGAACGGATCGCGTCACGCAACCGGTGCAGCACGAAATGGCGATTCCCCAGGGAGAACCCCTTATGGATATTGACGGTGAGGATGCGCAATGTCTGCATAGGGAAGATGTCACTCCGGTTCTTTCACACACCGGCCTTTCAGGACGCCACCCGGACGAATCCAACATGCTCGCAGGGCCCCATCAAGTCAACGCTTAACCGCCACCGGTTACAGCCGGAAAAAATGCAGCCCCGCTCTACGAGCGGTCCCGCTGGTTTTCCATCGGTATACGGGAAGAGGGTGGGCACAACAGGATTGTGAACCTCCTCTTCCGACTCATTCCTCCAGCGGGAGAGTGGTCTCCATGTCGGCTTGCGGTGGTTCGTTCAAACCGGTTTTAGGGACATAAGGAACGGCTTTCATCGGAGTTTCATCTCCCGCCGGGGCCAACACCCCTTCCTCCACCAACCGGTCATCCATCTCCTGGGTCAAAGGCATAGGCAATGGCAATGGCGGCCCCTTCGCTCCTCCTGCCCGAATCAATTCCAACTGGTACGATTCCAACTGCTTCTTCAATTCTTCCGGTATTATTGTAGGAGCCTCCCCCATTTGCCGGCGACGTTCCTCAAGCTCGGCCATCCTTTGTCGGCGACGCTCAGCATAGTTGTTTGTTCCGGAGGGCAACGTATGGACCTTGTGGAGTGAACCCGGCATGCAAGGTGCCGGGGAATCGGGTTTTCGGTAACGGACGGGCAATCGCCGGTCCAGGAATTACCTATCAGGGACGGGAGGGGTGTTGTTCAGCCGGTGGGGGTGATAGTTTGTCTGTCCCTGGGTTAGAGAATGTCAGTTACCGATCGAGAAGGCGATGCAACTGGCCGGCTAAATAGAATGGGACGGACAGCAAGCGGTACAGAACCGGCACACCTTCCGTCGTTTTGACGTTGATCATGGCGGCGGAGGGCCTGTCGGCGTTGATCCGCACCGCCAGATCCAGGCGCCGAATCGCCATGAATTGGTGCAACGACTTGAGGGTTCCCGTCGTTCCCGCCTTGACCTCGACGGGGATGATCCGGGATCCGTGTTGGACCAGGTAGTCCACTTCGGCCACGGCGCCTTTCCGATCACTGCTCCAAAAGTAAAGGGCGCGCTCGGCAAAATGGGGGAGAGCGGCGCGGAGAACCTGTCCCACCGATTGTTCGGCCAACCCTCCCTCGTTCACCAGGACCAGGTCGGCCAAGTCCGAGACCCGCTGCAACGTCAGTCCCAGGGCCGCGCAGACCAGCCCGGAATCGAGGAAAATGACTTTGAAAACCCGTTCCCGGATATCTCCCCCCAAGGGAATGCCCATTCCCGTGGTGGCCTGCACGCGAGTGGCCAGACGGGCGCGGCAGAGCAGTTCCAGCGCTTCTCGTATGGCGGTGCTCCTTTCGCCGTCCGCCACACGGGAGTATTTGAAAGTTTGACCCAGCATTCTGGGGATGGATTCCATGACTCGTCCCATACGTTCGACCGGAAGACGCCGCGAGTACTTTGCGAAATCGTCGCGGTACGTGCCGAGCAGAGACTGCTGGAGTTCAGCGCACTCCAGCAACGACCGGTGGTCGATCCAGCATTGCGCGACTTTCGGCATGCCGCCGACGATCAGGAAGTCGCGATAACACTCGGACAGACGGACATGCGCAACCTCCTGGAATGGGGCGTCGAACGTCCATTGCACGACTTCCTTGAGCAGTTCCTCTTCTCCAACCGCCTGGAGGAATTCCTCGAAATTCATGGGCTCCAGATGAAGATAGGCGATCCGTCCCACCGGCATGCTGAAGGCGTGGTCGGCCAATACGAAATCCAGCAGCGAGCCCGCGGCGATGACCGGCAGTTGCGGTAGTTCCTCCGCGAACCAGCGCAGATTGGCAAGAACCTGCGGCATAGCTTGTATCTCGTCGAGGAACAGCAGGGAACGCGGAGGATCGATTTTGTGACCCGCCAGCAGTTCGAGTGCGCGGAGGATCACGACCGGATCTTTGGTCTTGAAGATGCCGGTAACCTCGGTCCCAGCCCGTTCGAAGTTGATTTCGATCAAACGAAGGTCAAGTTCTTTTGCCAGTTGCCGAACGAGCCAGGTTTTGCCTACCTGACGGGCTCCACGCAACACCAAGGGAAGTCGGCCCGCTTGCCCAATCCATTGTTTTAAGTCAGCAGAACTGGCTCTATTCATATCAAAACACTACATCATGGTCATCTTATTGCAATGAAAAAATAAATAGAAGGTCTTATATTGACAGTAAATACATGTTTTAGGAGGTAGACGATTTTTATAAGATTTCGACGATTTGGACAAAATCATCGATTGAACTAGGCCCCAATCACTTCTGGCGCCCCTTCGCATAAGATCCGCTCCGGGCTTTGGGCGTTTCTACTCGCCTGCGTATTCCGGGATTGAACCGGCCGGATAACTCAGGGACACACAAAATATTTGCAGAAATTTGTGGAAATTGCACCTGCTGTTTCCTTTACAGGGTATAGAGGGACCGAATGGTCCGGTTTCGGGGAGGAGACGCCATGAGACACGTTCGGATCAAGGCCGATGGCGCCGGATACTATTACGTCTGTCCCTGAGTATCTAGGGGTTATCTATCAGGACGTGACACAGCCGTTGGGGGGCGATAGTTTGGGTGTCCCTTAGCTTCCCTTTTCCCAAGACCACCGGGGCGTGATCCTGTTTCCTGGGCAAAACACTTGACTTTCGCCCTTGCATCAGACATCGTCACCATTATGAATCCGAAGCTTAACCTACCGCAATCGGACATTCGCGCCTTCTGTGAGCGACATCACATCCGTCAGTTGTCCATCTTTGGTTCGGCTCTAAGACCTGATTTCGGTCCCGAGAGCGACGTAGACGTTCTGGTTGAATTTGAAGAAGCCCATGTTCCAGGCTTCAAGTTCTTTGAAATGGAAATCGAGTTGTCGGAGCTTCTGGGTAGAAAGGTGGATTTGAATACACCATCCTTTCTAAGCCGTTTCTTCCGCGATCGCGTGCTCCGCGAAGCAGAGGTGCAGTATGCTGTCGCCTGAAGATGCCGTCCGACTACGGCACATGCTGGAGGCAACCGAGAAAGCCATGACTTTCTCGAAGAACCGCACCCGTGCTGACCTGGACACCGATGAACAACTCACGCTCGCCTTGACTCGGCTTCTTGAAATCATTGGCGAGGCCGCAGCGGCGGTGAGTGAGTCGGTACGCAATCAGGATACGGGAATCTCGTGGCGCGCCATCATTGGCACCCGGAACCGGCTCATCCATGGCTACTTCGATGTGGATAAGGACATCATCTGGAAAATCATTTCGCAAGATCTACCGCACCTCCTTGCGGAACTCCGCCGCCGGCTTGCCTGACCTACGGCCTTACCAACGTAACGATGGTGCCGGCGGTCCACCGCCGTGGACATGACGGAGCACGTCCCTCAGTGGAGAAACCGGGCGATCTTGCTCTGAAGGGACGGGAGGGTCGTTAATCAGCCGTTTGTCTGTCCCCGGATTCTCGGATTCTCCCATTGGCACAGTGGTGCATATTGTATGAGGCCGCTGAGCTTTATGCCATATGCAGGCTAAAATTGTGTCAACCAAAAGGGAAGCGGATCCGTGTTTTTATACAAGCGCTGGAGAAGACACCATAGCAGTGCTTCCCTCCGGTCCCGGCAGGCAGGATCGGCATACCGGTTCTGCGTTTCGCCGGGATCATTCACCAGATCAAAAAGCTGGCCATATTGCGGGCCGGCAGCGGGATAGACGTTCAATTTCCAGTGTTTCGTCCGAAGCGTCTGCACCGCCATATAGGGACCAAACCGCTTCCCGAAACGCATTGGTTCCAGATCAAACATGTCGGCATACACATTCTCCCTGCCGATGGGTCCGCCGGAACGAAGCGGGGACGACCAGTCTATCCCCTGCACGCCCTCATTCACCGGCAGTCCGAGCAACCCCAGGAGCGTGGGATGCACATCGGTTAACTCCACCAGATCCGACACCCGCCGTCCGGTGTGTTGCCCCCCCGGAAGCCGGATCAAGAGCGGCACCTGCAACGTTTCATCATAATGCAGGGACGGCTTCCGCAAAAGCCCATGATGCCCGAGGAATTCCCCATGATCACTGGTGAAAAGAATGATCGTGTTTTCCTTCTGACCGCTTCGTTCCAACGCCGACAAAACCCTGCCCACGCCATCATCCACCAGGCTGATGCTTGCCAGGTAATGGAGTATCAGGCGACGTTGGACATCCTCCGGATAGCGACACATCTCCCCGATGGCATCTGACGCGGGGGAAGGGATTAGCGCCGCTTCCACATCTCCCGCTGTGGGAGGCAAAGGCAGGGAACCGGCATCATACCGGGCCAACTGATCCTCCGGCGCCTCAAACGGATGGTGGGGCGCAACAAAAGAGCAGAAGGTAAACCAGGGTTGCGCCTGTCCTTTCCGCGCTTCGATGAATTCGGCGGCCTGTCCGGCGATGAAGGTGGTGGGATGATATTCCGAAGGATAATGCGAAACATATAAATCACCCGGCCCCGCGGCGCTCCATTTCTCCGGCTTCCCCTCCAGCAGGGAGGATTGCCCCTTTTCTTTCAGCCACTTTTTGAATTCACCCTGCAGGATATCCTCACACCCCACATACGTCTGGAACCCGTATCGTTCCTTGCAGGGATCCTCGGGAATGGGCGGAATGCCCGCCATTTTCAGAAAACGCCGCCAGTCCAGCGTGGGGGATTCCTCGTGCAGTTCGTTGCGAACATATTGTTCCGGCGTAAAGTGGACCTTCCCGAAGGCCGCCGTATGGAATCCGTTTCTCTGCAGAACTTCCGGGAAGGTCGTCTCCGCGGGCGGCAGGACGCCCATCCCGCGAACGCGCACCGCCGCCGGATAACGCCCCGTGAACAACGAGGCCCGGGACGCCATACATACAGGGGACTGACAGAAGGCGTTCTCAAAAAGAATCCCTTCCGCGGCCAGCCGGTCAATGTTGGGGGTTTGGGCATAGTGCGGCCGCATGCATCCCAGGCAGTCCGCCCGATGCTGATCCGTCATGAACCACAAAACATTCACCGGTGTTCCTCCTGTCTGCGATCCGTCCCCAAGGTTTGCGTGGATCAGGGTGACCCAGGGACAACCTATGCTGACCATCGCCACCCGCTTTTGTAGATATCTCGTCTGTCCCTGGGTTTCTCAAGTCAAGCCAACCCGCCCTATAAACCCGTCACTACTCGGCCGTGAACTTCAAGACTGCGAACCGGCGGCATGTTAGCGGCGTACGGTCAGCGGCTTGTTGGGGCCTCCCATCGCTTCAATCCGTGTTGACCTTTTCCCTTCTATTCGCCGGCCGCGCTGGCCGGCGAGTCCTGTGGAGGCGATTGCCTGCCCCGTCGCGTGTTCATACGCTTGCAGCAGACGCACCAGTTGTGCCTTTTCCAGAACCAGCTTTTTGGTCTGGCCATTGCTTCTCCGCTTTTGGCTACCTCAACACGACAACACCTTCCTCCACGTCCACGGAGAGTCCGGCCATCTCGCCGACGAGTTTCAGGATCTTGTGGAGTGAGACCTTCTGGAGCGTGAGCGTAACCGTGGACTGGTTCTCCCGATCCATCAGCACCAGGTTCACGCCTGCCTTCTCCGCGTCATGCTCCTTGGCGGCGGCCGTGAGGAAACCCACCACATCGGCGAGATTCGCCTCACGCAAATCAACCGCGGGAATGATGATCGAGTCTAGCTTTTTCGTCAGTTCCACCACCTCGGGGTTGATGTTCTCCTGTGCCAGACACGCTCCGGCCACCATCATTGCACAGATCGTTGCGATTGCCTTGTTCATTAAGCGACTCCCCTTTCGAGTACGGTTTGTTCGATTCCGATACTGACCTCTGCCTTGTTTCTCTTCAGGAATGAAGCGCCTGGATTTCACCTGCCGCCGGTAGGCGCCAGGAGTGCCGGCCGCTTGGTGAAGCAATATCGATCCGCAGCGCTTCAGGGTCGTTCTGCCGGATGGCCGCCGTTAACGGTTGCCGCGCATCAAACGACCAGATCGCGGCGAATGTCGCCGCCGCCGCGCAGGTTCTCAACATGAGGGTTGAAGGTTGCGCCGGAAGATCGTTCCCTTCCGGAACCGGATCGGTGGCCAGAATCAGGGACATTTCCGGCGCGCCACGCATCCACAGCAAAACCTGTCCGCCGGCTTCGCCGGCTCGGTAGGGAAGAACGGTCCATTCCGTTCCGGTTTCCTGCCGGACAGCCCGGGACAGGTGCTGATAGCCGCGCCGGGCGCCGAGATCGACCGGTTCACCTTTTCCAACTTCAAATGCCAGATCCGCCGAGCCATGCAGGGCCCAATCCAGTTTCCGTTCACGGTCGGCCGCAACCCGGTAGACATCCACCAGATAGTCCCGTGTCAACAGCACCGACCGCTCCAGCCGGACATCCGGATAAACATTATCGTTCGATACCCGGACGGCACTGAATGCCGGGGTGGCTTGGAAGGCCTCCAGCACGCCATCCGAAATCGAATCGCGCCACAGATCATACTCCCAGATGGAGTCGCCCTCCGCGTCGTAGGGAAACATCGGCGTTTCGTCAACGGTGACGGTATTATGGGCGATCGTTGTCCGGTTCCAGGTCAGATGCCGCGAATCGCGGTAGCCCAGGGAAACGAACGGGGTGTTCGTGAGCAGACGACCGAAGGCATGGATGTCCAGATGCAGGGCGGCCGGAGAACGGTGTCCGGACCAATGCCGTCCCCAGTAGAGATGGATCCCCGGAGCCTCCCGGTCGGCCGGATCGGCCCGCAGAATGGCGGCCCCGTGAACAGGGAACAGCGAACAGCCGGCGATGTGCCGCCCAGCCAGGGAAAAATTGCGGTCGACCGTGAAGGGGGATTCCCCGTCCGGGTAATCCCTCGGTTCGATGCGGACGAATTCCAGTCCGGCATGGTGGCCGCTCAACCAGGGCGGCGGGGGCTGGTCCGCTCGTGCGGCCTTCCCGCCGTTGATCTGTTTAAGCGCCCAGGCATAGCGCGCTTCGCCGTAAACCTCCCATGCGGTGTTGAAGATGGCCCACCAACAGGAGGTTTC
>Ga0156641_1106_pt1 | contig 36141 bp, 29 predicted proteins | sample RifOxyC3_FD_110715 | JGI IMG/M metagenome (GOLD analysis project Ga0156641, IMG submission 110715) | Lentisphaerae bacterium RIFOXYC12_FULL_60_16 | reverse complement strand
CCACTGAAAGCCACACCCCGAACCGACCCCAGGTGTTCCGATGCCTGCTGGAAACAACCGATTACCTGATTCTCGACAAACCCGCCGGCATCCTGACCAATGGGCCGAACAGCATGGAACAAGCGGTACGCACGCAGCGCAAGGAACCCGGGCTCACGGCCGTCCATCGGCTGGATCGGGGGACGAGTGGGTGTGTCCTGATGGCACGGTCACCCGCCGCATTTGAAGCCGCCGTGGAGCTCTTCAAGCGTCATGCCGTCCGGAAGACCTACCATGCCATTGCGCTGGGATCCCTGGACGTCCATAATTTCCGCATCACCAAACCCATTGACGGGCAGGCGGCCGTATCCCTCCTGGACACGCTGGATGCCGGGCGCGAGGCGTCCCATCTCCGGGTTCGGATCGAAACCGGGAGAACCCACCAGATTCGCAAACACCTGGAATCAACGGGACATCCGGTTGCCGGAGACCGTCAATACGGGATCGGACGAAGGCTTTCGGAACGTACCGTCCAGATCGCCCGGCCCATGCTGCATGCGGCACGACTGGAATTTGTCCCGTCAGGCGCCACGAAATCGCTGGCAGCAAATGCTCCGCTGCCTGCGGATTTCAAGGACTGCTTGCGATTGTTCCGTCTGCGCTGACCGCCGGCCAGCGCCCTATTCCTTGTGACGGTAACAAATGCGTCCCTTGGTCAAGTCATAGGGGGATATCTGGACCGTCACCTTGTCACCGGTCGTAATCCGGATGAAATGCTTGCGCATCTTCCCCGAGATATGGGCCAGCAACTCGTGTCCGTTTTCCAACTTGACCCGGTACATCGTGGCAGGCAGAACCTTGACCACGGTACCCGATACTTCAATGGCATCATCTTTGGGCATAAAATCTCGTTTCGAGGGATGCAAACTACTCTTCATCCCATCCATCTGCAAGCGTGATTTTAAGACCAACAACAGAATACCCGCCCGGGCAATGACCGGAAGGGCCTACGTCCGGAACCAACGCATAATCACCCGATGAGGATAAACGCGGGGGCATGAGCGGGCGCGTTTCAATGAAAAAAAAGACTTCATATAGTACTTGCGTTCAACCACAACGAATTACTAGCATAGCCCGCATGAAACGAGAAATTTTCCCAGGAATGGTTCTACTGGCATCCCTGCTTGTCTGCGGGATTGATATTCAAGCCGCCCCTATTCCCGGCAGCCCGGAAGGCGGAAACTACGTCTTGTCTGCTCCGGACCTGACCCGTTGGACCATCGGCGCATACAATCAATCCCGGCGACGCGTCATCGAACTTTACGGAATCGATACCGCTTTAGAGACCCGCCGAGGGGTGGTTTATGTCGGGTTTGATGTCCATCCCTCCGTGACGCTATATGGCGCAATCATGGACGGTAAACATCAGACAAGATACGCAACAAAAAATAGTAGTGACGAATTCGGGGCCGGCGTCATCCTGAATCTCATTGATCACGAGATCCTATCCCCATCCTTGATGGAGGATGTACTGCGCCTCAACGCTTCCTTCCAGTATTCAAAGGGAAAGGCGGGCATCCTGTCGCGACTGGAAACGTTCCACGAATTTTACGGGGCACTCACGCTCAGCCTCATCAATGAGATCGAGGGCAGCAAATTATACTGGCCGCACGCAATCGGTTTGTTTATTGGTCCGGTTTACTCACACCTTGAAGCCGATTCATTTGAAGAAAAACAGGCGGTTGGTTTTAACGCCGGAATCGACGTCTATCTGGCAGAACATGTAACGTTGAATTTCGGTTTGGAACAGTTTGATTCCGAGGATAAATACTTCATCGGACTCCACCTCCGTCTCTGATCCGGCCATGCCACATCCGGACGGGATGGTGCTTCCCGAATCCTTCTATCTCCGCCCCCGGGTATTGACCATCAGACGATTGGACACAAGGAGCATTTATGGAAAGCATTCTGAAACGCTTGCAGGCTGGCGAAATCCTCCTCTGTGATGGTGGGATGGGAACTTTCCTGCAGGCCAAGGGCCTGCAGCCTGGCTCCTGCCCCGAATTGTGGTGTGTCGACCAACCCGAAGCCGTTCTCGACATCCATCGGAGCTACCGGGATGCCGGTAGTGATATCGTCGAATGCAATTCATTCGGCGGAACCCGGTATAAATTGAAACATTACGGACTTGAAACCCGGGTAACCGAAATCAACCGGGCGGCCGCCGCCATCGCCCGCCAGGTCGCCGGCGACCGGCAACATGTGCTGGGCAGTGTCGGGCCCACCGGCGAATTCATGGAGCCGTATGGAATGGAAACCGAAGCGGCGTTCCAGGCGGCATTCCGCGAACAACTGGAAGCCCTCGAAGCCGGTGGCGCCGATTGCGTGATCATCGAAACCATGACCGGACTGGAGGAAGCCTGCGTTGCCATCCGGGCGGCCAAGCAGCATACCCGGCTGGTGGTGGCGGCTAGTTTCACCTTTGACCCCCAGGTCCACGGCGGGTACGCCACCATGATGGGCGTGACGCCCGAGAAAATGGCGGAAGGCGTCCTTGAAGCGGGAGCCGACATCATCGGCACCAACTGCGGGACCGGACCGGATCACATGATCCGGATCGTCCGGCAGTTGAAACCGGTTGCCGCCGGCAAACCGATTTTCGCCATGCCCAACGCGGGCATGCCGGTGCTTGAGAACGGGCAAACGATATTCAAGGAAACCCCCGAAGAAATGGCCCGCAAGGCACCTCTGCTCGTCGAGGCGGGCGCCACGATCATCGGCGGATGCTGCGGCACCGGACCCGGCCACATTGCCGCCATGCGCCGTGCCATACACGGCGGGTAACCGTCACGGTCACCCGGTCCGCACCACCACTTCCTGCACGGCTTCCGCCGCGATACGGCGTACGGCTTCCATGGTTTCCGGCTGGGCACGCGGCATGGTGCGGAAACGGGGATCCGGCAAATCGTCCCGGGGAACAAACGGCTGGAGAATCCAGCGTTTCGCGCCGGACAAGAGCCCGGCCATCTCCCGCACGGCCGCTTCGTCATGAAGGCCCGGAATCACCGTGGTCCGAAACTCGTAGTCACGGGCATCCTCCCGGATTCGCCGGACCGAGCACCGGATGGCATCCCCATCGTCAAACCCGGTAAGGGCGGCATACCCGGATAAGCCCGTCTTGATGTCCATGGCGACATAATCGAGCAGCGGCAGACAGGCGGACAGCCGGTCCGGATTCGTTCCATTGGTATCCAGCTTGACGGCCCATCCCTGTTCATGGAACCGGGCAATCAGCGCCTGGAGATCCGCATGCAGGGTCGGTTCGCCGCCGGTGATTACGGCCGCATCCACCCAATCAAGGGAAAAGGCCCGGCAGGCTGCATCCAGACGATCCCAGGCCAGGCCGGGCCGTAAGGTCCCCAACAGGCCCGCATTATGGCAGTACCCGCAGCGGAGATTGCAACCCGCGGTGAAGCAGACCATGGCCAGATGCCCGGCGAAATCCAGCATGGAAGGGCGTTCCAGGTAACCATAGACGGGGGAGAGGCCTTCCACGGCCATCAACCCCGGACGGCATCCAGCACGAAACGGATCATCTTGGGCGTGAGCACACCCTTGCCTTCATCCGAATAATCGGTCTGCAATCCGAGATACTGGAAGAGGCGCGACTTGCCGCACACGAGGTCGGCGGCACCCGGTTGTGCATTGGGAACCGGGACATAGTCACCACCCTCCTGCCGGAACACGATCATCGCCGGTATACGCTGGGGATTGATGCATTCCGCCTCGGCAAACTGCACCAGGCCATCCTCCGACTCGACATCCACATACTGGATCTCGAAGTCGTTCCATTCAGGCTTTTCCAGCAGACGCCCCAGCCGGTCCATGAGGACGGCACACTTGTCGCAGCCTTTTTTTCCGAACACGCCGATACGGAATGGTTTTGCCATGACGGTCACTCCCGGTAATCAGGCGGTTACCATGGCCGGTTTGCGCGCCGCATCCGCCTGCTCGACGGAATACGATCCCTTGTGCCGGGCCACCAGTTCACCTTCCCGCTTGGACTTGTTCCAGTTCTGTACCCGGCTGAAGTACCCCACCACGCGGGTCTCCCCCACCACGTTATCGGAGCCGCACCGCGTGCAGGTATTCAGCAGGCCGCGCATGTTGTGCTGGCAATGATTGCAGTAGGTGAATTCCGGGGAGATGGTCAACTGAGCCGACTGTGTCCGGAAGAAGGTCTCATGCACCAGCTTCGCAATGGACTCGGCCGAGGGTTGCTCCTCACCGATAAAGGCATGGGTGATGGCGCCGGATTCGATCATGCTGTGGTACTTGGCCTGTTCCCGGATCCGCTCGACCAGCGAAACCGGAGCCTCCGCCGACAGATGGATCGAATTCGTGTAGTAGGCCACATCCTCCGTAACACCCTTGACCACTTCCCGCGCCTCGGCGCTGAAAAACACCAGGTCCGTCTTGGCCAGCCGCCGGGCCGCACTCTCGGCCGGAGATTCCTCCAGCGTGAACTTGAGTTTGTGTTTCTTGGCCAGCTTCTTGACCTTGGTATACATGTGGGCCACGATCCGCAGTCCCAACCGCCGGGCTTCGCGGCTCTCATGCATTTCCTGCCCGATCAGGAAATTGATCGCATCGTTAAGTCCGATCAACCCGATGATATAGGTGCAGGTTTCCAAGTCGATATACGGCTTGCCGTCGCATGACACCCGCCCGATCTGCCAGAGCGGATGTCCGGGACTCGACATCATCTCGGCGACCTTGGCCTTCTTCTGCAAATGCGCCTGCGCCGCCAGTTCCATGGTGACATCCAGTTCCCCCAAAAAATCGGCCAGGATATCATCGCCGTTCTTGCGTGCCGCCCGGTAGGCAGCCTGCGGAATATTGATCGTCACGTTCTGGAACCCGCAGAAACGCAGGTTCTCCGGATGCATCAGCATGCGCGTATCCTCGATCGTCGTGCGCAGGCGGCAGCAGGCCGACAACGTCACTTCATCGCGGTCAAAGATGAAGTAGGTGGAGCCATTCCGGCTCGCCAGGCGGCAGGCGGTCTGGAAGACCTCGTATTGCGCGGGATCGGCGAAAGTTTCATCGCTGATATGGAAATCGCACTTGGGGAATTCAAAGATCCGGCCGTTACGGTCCCCTTCCGCAAACACTTCCAGCAGGGCCTTGCAGAATTCGCGCGCCTCCCTGGAATAATCCCCGTAGGTGATAATCCGTTCGCCGACGGACTCCAGCGCCGCCACAACCTGCGGATCATACTGGACACCGCCCTTGCCGTCCGGAATCTCCCGCAACACCAGCCGGCGGTTGCCGGGCGCCTGCTCATGGAATAAGTCCATCAGGGCATACCCGCCCACCTTCACATCCTTGCGCAGCTCCTCAACCAGCTTGACCTTGCTGCCATCCGCCAGCCGGAGCTGGTAGGTGCCGCCCGGTCCGATGGCCGGCACGCGCTGAAGGTAGCGCGGCACGCCGGAATGGATGTTGAAATCCAGGAACAGGGTCTGCCCGCCACGGGAAAAAGCGTTCTGGGCGCCGTTGAAGATCAACTCCTGCGCCACCTGCTTGTACTGCGCCGCATCAAACCCTTCCAGGTAGGGGGCGTAGAGGATATTGATGTAACCAATCCCGAGTGCGCCGGCATAATTGGCCTGCATCGAGGCCAGGAACGTGTTCAGGTGCCCGGTCAGCACCGAGGCCGATCGTGCCGGCTTGGATTCGGTATTGAGGTTGACCAGTCCCTGCAACCCGTACTTCTTCACATACTCCAGCGAATGCGAGGAGCAGTACACCCGATGCGGATACCCCAGGTCGTGGAGATGGATGGCCGCCGTGTCATGCGCCCGTTTGACATCCGCACTGAAAATCGTGTCCAGGGCCCACTGCTTGAGAATCAGTTCCGCCAGCCCGAGGTTCACCGCCTCGGGGTTGTTGTTGACGATATTGCTGTTCTCCGTCGACTTGGTGAACATCAGCTTCTCGATGAAATCCTTCGGCACCCGGTACAGCGACAGGTCCTGCAACTGGCGCTGGTACCCGCGTTCCGCCAGTTCGTTGTTCACGAGTTCCCGGATCAGGGTGGTGTTGACCGCCTTGATGTCGCTGGTGATGATCCAGTTTTCCACCGACTTGGCCACGCTGATCGCGATCTCGGGGGCCAGGTCCGTCTTCTCCATGATCTGCCGGACAATGCGGCGGCGATCCCACGGCAGCGTCATGTTCTGCGATGTCGACTCCACCAGCAGGAGGCCGGCATCGGTCACATCCACCGGCCCCTTGCCGTTCTCGCCGCGGACCCGGATCCGGCACCGCGCCAGTTCGCGCTTCTTGCGGTACCGCTTGTACGCGGCCACCACCATCGTATCGCCCGCCTCGGCCAGCAGGATCTCCACCAAGTCCTGCACATCCTCGATGCTGGGAATCCGCTTGCCGTCGGCATCCGGATGAACATGATACTCGCTCGATGCACGGTTCAACTGTTCAATCACCCGGTTGGCAATGCGCGGGGCAATCTCCTTGGCCAACGGCATGTCGGTGTTGCGGGACACCTCATCAACCGCACGCTGAATGGCTTTTTCGATCTTATCCTTCCGGAACGGAACCACCAGCCCCGTACGCTTACGAAACCCATCAAAAGGTGAGTTGGCGGAAAAGTCGGCGGATTCAGACATAGCACTCATCAAGCACCTCCTGAAGGACTGAAATCGGAAAAAAGGATGCCACCACATATAGATGAGTTGGGCACCCCTGTCAACGGGATGTAGCACAGATTGTGGTGTCAATCTTTTAACGAAAAGCTTTATTTTGCCGGAACCAACACATTACCAAGGGGATACCACGACCTGAAAATATTTACCCGTACCACACTTTTCTTGTACGGATGGACAGAATCAATCCGGGGCATTCCGACGGTTCAAGAACCAATTCGACGAATCGCCATATTCTGCTACAATTTCGCTCATGAACGCATCTGGAGCGTCCGTACGGAATGTAGTCGTCGGCATGAGTGGAGGGGTGGATTCCACCTTGTGCGCATGGCTTCTGCTCCGGCAGGGATACCAGGTTACCGGCGTCACCATGCGCACCTGGCAGGGAACCGGATCAACGGATGAAACACCCGTTCAGCGGACCGGTTGTTACGGCCCCGGGGAAGCGCATGATATCGAAGCGGCCGCACAGGCTGCACACCGGTTGGGCATCACCCACCACGTACTGGATCTCACCGCTGACTACCAGCGGGACGTATTGGCCTATTTCCGTTCCGAATACCAGGCAGGTCGCACGCCCAATCCCTGCGTCCGCTGCAACCGGACCGTCAAGTTCGGCGCCCTGCTGGACCATGTTCGTTCCGCCGGCATCCCGTTCGACCGCTTTGCCACCGGCCATTATGCGCGCGTGGAACGGATGAACGGTGGACACCACCCATCCCTCTTCCGGGGCGTCGACCGGTTCAAGGACCAGTCCTATTTCCTCTGCCGGCTGACCGCCGATCAACTGTCCCAGGTCATGTTCCCGCTGGGTACGCTGACCAAGACCGAAACCCGCGAACTCGCCCGGTCCGCGGGGCTCGGCGACTATGCCGACAAACCCGAGAGCCAGGATTTCATCGACCGGGGGCAGGAATCACTCCTGTTTGAAGCTTCCGATGCACACCCCGGTCCCATCGAGATGCCCGACGGTCGGCAAATTGGGGAACATCGCGGGATCATTCATTACACCATCGGCCAGCGCAAGGGACTCGGGCTGAGCGGAACCAGCGAGCCGCTGTATGTGATCCGCATCGACACCTGCCGCAACGCATTGATCGTGGGGCCCCAGGCATCCCTCCAGTCCCGCAGGCTTGAATCACACGATATGCATTGGATCGAACCACCGGCACCAGGATGCCAACCCCTCCGGGTTCACGCCCAGATTCGGCAACAACACGCCGCGGCGCCTGCCGTGGTCACCTGGCGGGATCCAGCCTGTCCCACACGCATCACGATAACCTTCGATGATCCGCAACTGGCCATCACGCCCGGACAAACCGTCGCCTGCTATGAGGGGGACCGGGTATTGGGCGGCGGCACCATTGAAATCCCCGCCGGCTAAAACTTCATCCGGATGCCGCATCGGCACGTGTCGGTCGCGCCGCCACCTGCCGCCATAACTGCCGGAAGACGACTTCGTAAACGATCAGCCAGCACGCGCTGGCGGTCACATAGGCCACCATGGCACCCATCACACCGACCTTGAAATACGCCATCAGGATCCAGGCGATCACCACCTGTACCGCACCGTAGGTCACGTTCGCCAACATCACCCGTCCCGGATGCCCCAGGGCAGCAAACAGGTGCCAGTACCAGGCGCCTGCACCCATGGTCACCCACATCAACACACCCACCCGCAACAGGGGTGCCAGGGGCCGGTAGGCCTCCCCATACAACCAGGCCAGAATCCAGGGAGCCGACAGCAGGGCCACACCGGACAGCAGGAAGGCGATCGAGGCGGTGGACAGCTGACGAAGGCGGTAATCCCGCAACAGGGTCCGGAACCGGCCTTCTGCCGCCACCTGCGACCATCGTGCAATGGCCGGAACGGTCACTGAAACAATCACGGTTTGAACCCACCCCCCCAGTGCAACAATCATCTGATAATAACCTAATTCCGTCTTGCCCACCAATTTGACAATCAAGGTGCTCACCGCGAGCCCGGAGAGGCTCACAAACACGGTGGCTACCCAGCCGCCACGGCCCGCCCACAGGACATCCCGCACCACCGACCAGTCCGGAGTCAGCAGGTTCCGCCACCCGAGATACCGCAGAATCATCCCCAACCCCACCAGTCCGCTGATGCTGTAACCGACCAGCACCGTCAGATAGTAACCCTCCATGGACAGGGGACGCTGGATCAGGGAACCGACCCAAAGCGATAGCAGGGGGGCCAGATAGATCAGCAGGTTCAGCACCGACCACGCCCGCATACGGCCTGAACACTGGAGAAAATACTGGGCATGGGCATACGGCAGGCAGACGACATAGGTCAACGCAAACCACAACACCGGGCGCCCTACTCCGGCCAGGCCATAAAACCGGGTTCCAACACCCATGAATCCCATCGCTGCCAGGAAGGCGAGCAAACCGGCGAAAAGGCCCATCCAGAAGGTGGTGGCCACCTTGCGCTCGAACGGCTGTTCCTGTTTCCTGCCCTCGGCGATAAACCGTGGAATCAGGGCCATCACGGGAAATCCGGCCACGAACCCAAACCAGTTGACATAGGTGCCCAGGGTGGCTGACCGTCCATATTCCACGTCGCCCATGGCGCGCACGGCCATCGCGGTTATCACCGTTACCAGGGTTTGAACCGTGACGTTGGCCACGGCACTCAGGCGGGAATCGTTGAACAGGCGCCACCAGACCCGCGGCCCCTGCGCCACCAGGCTCCAGCTCCACCGAACCGGCATCATCACCCAATACTGGTAATCATTCGCGGACATAGTCTCCCTGCCTGTATGAAACGGGGTAACGTATGCCGTCCCCCCCCCATCCTGTAAAGCCCATTCCGTATCGGGCGCACCTGCAGATGGGGCGCCACGGAAACCGCTGGCGGCCATCAAGGGTTTTACCTATCATGCGGTCATTCGACTGGCAGAATCATGCAACCATCCCGGCAGGAGATACGTGATGACACCCGATAACCGATGCCTTTTCGGTCCGATCAAGACGTTCCTGAAAGACGGGCGCACCGTCACGATACGTGCGTTGGAACGCTCCGACGGCGAAGCCCTGACCGCCTTCTATGCCGGTGTGCCACGTTCAGATTTCCGATTCTACTGCCCGCACCCGCTGGACCGGGAACACGCCCTGGCCAACGCCGCCACGGCCGATTCCCCGACGGAGATTGTCCTGGTGATCGAAACCACCGACCACCGGATCGGCGGATATGCCTGGCTCCGCTGGACAACCGGATCCGACCGGTCTACCTTCGGCATCTGCATTCATCCCGATTTCCAGAACGCCGGGACCGGCCGCATCATCATGACCCGCCTCCTGGAAATCGGCCGGACCCTGGCCCCTCCCGTCATCCAGTTGACCGTCCAGCAGGCCAACACCCGCGGGGTCAAACTGTATACGTCGATGGGATTCAAGGTGATCCGGGAACAGGTGCGCCCGAAGGGGTTTCAACCCGGCCTCGACGCCGAACTTGAATATGCCATGGAACGGCCTGCCCGACACGACACGAACCATTGACGGAATGACCGCACCCCACTATCGTGCGGAGTGACAGGAACCAACAGGAGGAATATCCATGACCAGCCACGAGCGGTTCCGCCGCATGTTCGAACACCGTGAAGCCGACCGCATCCCCGTCATTGACTATCCCTGGGCCGCCACCATCGAACGGTGGCAGCAGGAAGGCATGCCTGCATCGGTCAGCTATGTCGACTATTTCGGGCTCGACAAGGTTGCCGGAATCGGGGCCGACAATTCGCCCCGGTACCCAGTCCGCACGTTGGAGGAAACCGACACGTACTCCACCTACACGTCACCCTGGGGCGTCACCATGCGCAGCTGGAAACATGCGGCATCAACCCCGGAGTTCCTGGATTTCACGATCACCGGCCCGGACTCCTGGCAGAAGGCCAAGGAACGGATGACCCCCACCCGTGACCGGATCGACTGGAAATTTCTCGAGCAGCACTATCCGGTCTGGAAACGCGAGGGCTATTGGATCGAGGCGCACTTCTGGTTCGGGTTCGACATCACCCACTCCTGGACCGTCGGCACGGAACGGCTGCTGATGGCGCTCGTGGAACAGCCGGAATGGTGCATGGACATGTTCCGGCACGAGTTGGAAATGAATATGGCGCTGTTCGACATGGTCTGGGATGCCGGCTATCGGTTCGATTCCATCCGCTGGCCCGACGACATGGGTTACAAACTCAACCAGTTCTTCTCCCTCTCCATGTACCGGGAACTCCTCAAGCCGTTTCACCAGCGGGCCATCGAATGGGCCCACGCCAAGGGGATCAAGGCCGCGTTGCACTCCTGCGGGGATATCCGGCCCTTTATCCCGGAACTTGTCGGCATGGGTTTGGACAGCCTGAACCCGCTGGAAGTCAAGGCCGGCATGGACCCTGTCGCCATCAAGCAGCAGGTCGGTGACCGGCTGGTCCTTCACGGTGGCATCAATGCCGTCCTGTGGGACCGCCCGGACGCCATCCGGGCCGAAATGGAACAGGTCATTCCCGCGCTCAAGGCCGGTGGCGGATACATCTTTTCGTCTGATCATTCCGTCCCGTCCAGCGTCAGCTTGAACGACTTCAAGGGGATCGTGGAACTCGCCAAACGGCTGGGCTCCTATTCCTGATACGATAAACAGTTCCAGCATCATACGGCAGGAGGTAATCCATGAACGCTGCATCCGTTCCACGAGGTACCGGCCGGCAACGCCTGGCCATCCATTCACTCACCGTCCTGTTCGCCATCCTGTTGTTCTGGCTGCTGGGGTTCCTGGTGCGGGACCTGGCCGAAATCCCCGGCCCCTCCTACCCGGAGATCGAAGCACGGCACCTCGATGCCGCCCTGATCAGCAAGGCCGGGGCGTTGAAAGTCGACCTGGCCCGCATCGAGCGCCTGATCCGTGAACAGCAGCATGAACAGCGCATCCTGCGTGACGGCACCGGCACCCTCGAACGCACGATCAACCAGCTGCTCGACCTCCAGCGCACCAGCGTCCAGCAGAACCGCAAACTCTCCGCCGCCGAGGAGAAGGCCTTCACCGACAGTATGGATGTATTCCTGCTCAACCAGAAACGGGATCAGGCCATTAACCAGGAAATCGCCCGCCTGACCATGCAGAAAAACAGCCTCGATGCCGAAGACCGTTTGACCCAGGAACAGATCGAACAACAGCGTGAACCAGCACGCAAGGAACACCAGCAGCTTCTCCGCCGGCACCAGCACCGGGTGGCCTTCCTGCAACTGGCGGTCCTGCTGCCCCTGCTGGCCGGTTCCGGATGGATCCTGTTCCGCTGGCGCAGCCACCTGCACTTCCCCCTGGCCATGGCGGCCGGCCTGTCCATCCTGGCCCGCGTCGGGCTGGTGATTCACCATTGGTTCCCCAGCCGCCTGTTCCGTTACATCCTTCTGGGTGCCGCCATGGCGGTGGTGGTCAGACTGCTCATTGCCATCTTGCGCCTGGTGGCGCGGCCGCCGGCCGAATGGCTGCTCAAGCGTTACCGCGAGGCCTACGAGCGTTTCTTCTGCCCGGTATGTGACTACCCGATACGGCGCGGCCCCATGCGCTTCCGGTTCTGGACCCGCCGGTCGCTGTCCCGCCTGCACCTGCCGGCCGATGAAGCCGCATTCCCGGACAGCCGCTACACCTGTCCGCATTGCGGCACCCCCCTGTTCGAGGAATGCCCGGACTGCCATTTCATCCGGCACACCCTTCTCCCCTTCTGCGATCACTGCGGGGACAGGAAGGAACCCGCCCGCTGACGTGGACCGCGCGAAGTGCGGCCTGTTTGACGGAAAAACCGTTGCGGGTTTGACCTGAAACCCTCCAGCGTCTACTGTTTTCGCGTTATGCCAAGTCCCGACACAACCCTCCTGTTTCTCCAACTGCCGCAGCTGGATAATGACGTCTCCGTTGCGCCTGAAAACGTTCCGTTGGCGGCGCATTATCTGGCATACAGCCTGTCGCGAACACCGATGGCGGCCCGTACGCAGTGCCGCGTGGCACCCCCCAACACCGACACGATGGATGACCGGACCCTGGTCAACTGGATTGTCCGGCAACAACCCGACCTGCTGGTCGGCACCCTGTATCTCTGGAACATCGAACGATTCCTGCACATCGCCGGACAGGTCCGCCGGAAACGTCCCCGGACCACCATTATGGTCGGCGGCCCGGAAGTCGCCCGCAATCACCCGTTCCTGTTCGAATCGGACGCCATCGATGCGGCGGCATCCGGCGAGGGCGAAATCGTCTTTCCCCTGATGGTCGACGCCTGGCAACACCATCGGACAACCTCCTGCAACACGGTCGCCTGGCGACGGGGACACCGGTGGGTATGGGGCCATACGCCACCCCCACCCGTCCACCTGCCCGACATCCTGCCCCCTGCCAACGGGCGCTTGAACCGGCCGGATTCAAACGGTATGGCCTATTTGGAAACCACGCGCGGTTGCCCCCTGCGCTGTACCTTCTGCTCCTACGCCCATCAACGCCGTTCACGCTCCGCAATCGGGCCGGAAGCGGTCATCCAACGCATCCGTATCCTGCACCAGCGCGGGGCGCGGGAAATCCGGTTCATTGATCCCACGTTCAACAGCAATCCACATTTTGACGCCATCCTCGATGCCATCCTTCAATTCAACCGGACAAAATCCGTGCGTTTCTTTGCCGAAATCCGGGCGGACACCATCACGACCCGCCAGGCACACCTTTTGAAGAAGGCAAATTTCACGGACCTTGAAGTGGGCGTTCAAAGCCGTAGTCCGCGCGTACTGCGGGCCATTCAACGGCCAAGCCGGATACAGCCGCTCCTTACCGGAATCCGCCGCATGGTCCGGCAGCACATTCACCTGACGGTCGATCTCATGGCCGGCCTGCCCGGACAAACCCCTGCCGATATACGAGCCGATCTTGAATGGGCATACCGGATACCGGACACCCAGGTTCAATTCCTGCACACGTTGCTCATTCCCGGCACCCAGTTGCGCGAACAACGCACATCACTCAAGCTGCAGGCTGCCGATCGTCCGCCGTATCGCGTTTATGCAACCCCGCTCCTGTCGCAGGATTCCCTCGAACAAGCCGAGATGTTTGCCCGTACACGGGGCGGTAATCTCCCGGATTCCCCGGCCCGAAAACTGGTCGCATACCGCCTTCCCGACCGGTTTCCGGAGTCGGTGCGATTCCGCCCGGCCCCCCCACCCGTCCCCTTCCCGGGTCATACCAACCGGCGGGCCATCCTGATCCGGGGAAAGGATCTTTTCAGCCGGCGGGCACGGATCGCGCAGTGGATCAGCCGTGCCATCACACAAGAACCCCATATACTCTGCCAATTCGTTGTCTGTCCGGAGCAAGAGGAACCGCTGGATCTATTCGACGGCATGATCCGGCAAATTCGCAACCATGAGCCGCATTGGCTCGACCGGTTGAGCACCGATCCGGAACACCGGCTGGTTGCCCGCCGGGTGATGGTCCTCTTGCCTGAGAAATTCCGGCCTTCGCGTTCCTGGCGTCGCGCCGTGACGGACCTGCTGGAAGCGTCCTGCTACTGAAGCAATACGCGCTTATTCCCGCACACGAAACAAACGGCGGGCATTATCCGTCGTCAGTCCGGCGACCATTTCCGGGGGCATGGCGCGGTATCGGACCATCGCCGCCGCCACATACGCCAGGTTGGCCGGTTCATTGGGTGGTTCATCCGGCGCCGGTTGACGGCCCGGGATCTCCGGCAACATATCCGGCGCATCCGTCTCGATCAGCAACCGGTCCTCCGGAACCACCATGCAAGCGGCCTGTGCCCGGTGGTTCCGGTGCCGGGTCAAGGTCCCGGAAAACGATACATACCCGCCCCGTTCACAGATGGCAGGAACCATTTCAGGACTCCCGGAATACGCATGAACGACAAACCCGGCAGGCAACGGCCCCACCCGGTCAAGGCCCTGCAACAGGGATTCCCACGCTTTACGGCAGTGGATGGACACCGGCCGTTCGAACCGGCGGGCCAGTTCCAGTTGACGCCCGAACACCTCGTCCTGTTCATCATCACACCGGTATTCCAAGGCATGGTCCAGACCGATTTCCCCAACGCCGGCGGAAGGAACCCGTTTTATCACCGACTCCAAGTCCTCCAGCCACCGGTCGCCACGCCCCCGCAAGTTCCAGGGATGGATGCCAAAGGAGGGAATCAGTCCCGGCACTTCCGCCGCCAGACGCTCCACCCTCGGCCAATCCGGCGCTTCCGTTCCACAGCACGACATGAACGATACCCCGGCATTACGGGCCCGGCGGATAACGTCCGGCAATCCCGGCTCAAGCCGCGGATCCTGCAGATGGTTGTGCGCATCAAACCACGTCATGGGCGCCATACTATCGAAACCTTTCCACGATGCAATCCCCGTACGATTGACATTCATCCGGAATCTGCAATGCTTTCGAACAGCCACAAATACGGTTATATTGCCGCGATGGCTCATTCCGTTAATGGAGACGACGAAAGGACCTTGCCATGAACTCGATACACCTTATAACCGCAGCGGTTTTGACGATTGGCCTGGCCGGATGTGGCGGACAGAAGTCCGAACAGGAAAAAGCACGGCAAACCACCGCGGAAGCCATGCAAGTGTCCGCGAATGCCATGGAACAGCAGGCCAAACAAATGGCCCAGGCCATGCAGGAGCAGAATGCCGTGGCCGGGACAGCCGTCGAACTGGCCGATTTCCGTGAAATGAAGAAACTCCTTCCGGAAAAAGCCTCGGGACTTCCACGCACCGAACATCAGGGATCGAAGAACGAGGCATTCGGGGTCCGGGTATCCAATGCCGAAGCCCGCTATGAAAACGATGACGGTTCCTCCATCCATATCCAGATCACCGATATGGGTGGAATGGCCGGAACCGCCATGCTGGCCCAGATGGCCTGGGCCAATATGAAAATCGACAATGAATCCGATTCCGGATACGAACGCACCGTCACCGTGGCCGGTAACAAGGGATTCGAACGGTTTGATTCCGACAGCCAGCATGGCGAGCTGCAAATCATGGTTGCCAACCGTTTCATGGTGGCAATCGATTCACAGAACGTTGCGATGAAGGCGGTCCTGAAGATGGCGGAGGAACTGCCCCTATCCAAACTGGCCGGACTCGCCAAGTAGGACAAAATCCCCATGCCTATCGCCCGAACTGTATGCTGTCAAACCGGCATCCGCATCCCGGCAGCCGTACTCTTCACCCTGCTGCTGACGACCTACCGGTTACCGGCACAAACCCTGGAATCGATATCCGGCCGGTTGCCCGGCATCGAACAACGCCTGCCGGTGGTCATCCAGGCTGCCGAACAGGCGGCCAAACTGACCCTTCAAAGCACCAACCTGCTGGTTAACGTACCCTATTCACCGCAACCCAGTTTCGCCGAGGAAATGGTGAACCGGTCCGGTTGCCTGGCCAACGCCCTGCCATCGGAGGAACGCACCAAACACGCCACCCCCGAGGATGTCCTGCTCTTTTCGGTACGTTCCTGGGAAGACAACGGAGCGGATGCCATCAAGCGTCTCACGGCATACCGGTCCAACCACGCCTGCATCGTCCTGTTTGCGTCGAAAGCCGGCATGCCGGACAATGTCCCCTGCGATTACCTGGTGGACAACGGGGCGCCGGACGGATCGCGCACCCATGCGTCGGCAAACGCCATCCTCAACGTGTTGAACGGTTTGCTCTGGCAATGTGAGTATACCGCTGCCCTGACCCGTCACGGCGTGTATCCCGGCATCCTGCAGAGCATTCTGGAACCGGGCGCCAATGAACATAACGCAACCCTCCAGAAGCCGGAACTCCGGCGTTCCCTGTTCCGGACGCCAGGCTCCATTCCGCCCGGACAACTGGCCCGCCAGTTCATGGGGAACGTCCACACCCTGGTCCTGGCCATCCGGCAACCGCCGGTCCATGACGCGATTCGTGAAGCAGCCAACCAGCTCGCCACGCACATCAAGGCGGGTAAAGGCGTCAAGGTTGCCACCGCCACCCACATCCTGATGTACGAGGTCTTCCATGACCACCGGTCCCCCTGGAAGCCTTTCAATGTGGTCTGGCACGCCTCCACCGCATTCAAGGAAAACCTTAAACCCGACGACCTGCTCATCTGGTTCTCGTTTGTCGGCATGAGTACCCCGCTGGAGGATTACGGCCGCTTTATACGGGAGACCGGGGTTGAATGCATCACCAGTTTTGTCCAGGACGAGAATCCAGCCAACAACGAGGCCCGGAAACGGGTTCACATTCCCATGAGCTGGGCCCGGCCGGATACGGTGGTTGAAATCCCTTTCCCCCCGGGACGAATGGCGCCCGTCAGCGGGCTGAACCAGGGCATTGTGTACCGTTGCCTGGACGATGCCGTGTTCGAGGCCCTGGCAACCCCCTGAAAACTCCCCGGCATGACATCCACGCCCTACCACGCCGTAATTTTTGACATGGATGGAACGCTCACGGTACCCGTTCTGGATTTCAACGCCATCCGCGCGGAAATCGGATTGGATACGCGGGGGGATTTGTCGGACGACATCCTGCGCCTGGCCCCCGTCGCCCAGGCCCGTGCCTGGGCTGTCGTCGAGCGGCATGAACAGCGTGCCAGGGAACAGCAAACCCTGCAAACGGGCGCCCTGGAACTGCTCACCCGGTGCCGTTCCACCGGGATGCGCGTGGGACTTGCCACCCGCAACACCCGGGCAAGCGTGGACCACTTCATGCAACGTTTCAACTTCCGGTTTGACGGGATCACCACGCGGGAAGAACCTCCCTTAAAACCTCATCCCCAGGCCATTCTCCGCCTGATCGATCCCTGGGGTATTCCGCCCGAATCCACCCTGGTGGTCGGCGATTTCCGACACGACATTGAGTCCGGTTACGCCGCCGGAACCCGGACCTGTTTCTTCCAGAATCCCGGGGTTCCATTCACCGGTGAACGCGCGGATTTCGTTGTGGACTCCATGCAGGCGCTGGCTGAATTGATTTTCTAAACGGTCAATGCACTTGCATTTGCCCCGTTTTTTCCCTAGCGTTTCACACGTGTGAATTGGTGGACTGATCCGCGGTTGACGCCAGCCGTTCAACGGCACGCAACCCGATGATCCGAATACGAACCGGTCAAAGAAAGGGAATGATTCATGTCAACGATTGTGGAAGTCAAGGCGCGCGAAATTCTGGATTCCCGGGGCAACCCGACCGTCGAAGCCGACATCCGTCTCGAATGCGGCGTAATCGGGCGGACAGCCGTCCCCTCCGGCGCCTCCACCGGCGAAAATGAAGCGCTTGAATTGCGGGATGGCGACAAGAAACGCTACCTTGGCAAAGGCACGCTCAAGGCCGTCAAGAACGTGAATGACAAGATTGCCCCCGAACTCATCGGCCATGATGTCACGGACCAGGCCGGTATTGACCGGATGATGTTGAAACTCGACGGCACGCCGAACAAGGCCCGGCTGGGGGCCAACGCCACCCTGGCCGTCTCCCTGGCCGCCGCCCGTGCAGCTGCAGAGTATTCCGGGCTGCCCCTGTTCCGCTATCTCGGCGGTGTTAACGCGCGCACCCTGCCGGTCCCCATGATGAACGTGCTCAACGGCGGCGCCCATTCCGACGCCCCCGTGGATGTGCAGGAATTCATGATCATGCCGAAAGGCGCCACCTCCTTCCGTGAAGCCCTGCGCATGGGCGCCGAGGTGTTCCACGCGCTCAAGTCGGTGCTCAAGGGCATGGGCCTCAGCACCGCCGTGGGTGACGAAGGCGGCTTTGCCCCCTACCTGAAAAGCAACGAGCAGGCGCTCGAAGTCCTGATGAAGGCCATCCGCCAGGCCGGCTACCAGCCCGGCAAGCAGATCTTCCTGGCGCTCGACCCGGCCGCCAGCGAATTCTATGACACCACCAAGAAACGCTATGTGTTCAAGAAGAGCGACAAATCCCAGCGCACCGGCGAACAGATGGCCGAGTTCTGGAGCAACTGGGTCCGCAAATACCCCATCATCAGCATCGAGGACGGCATGGCCGAAGGGGATTGGGCGGATGGAAATCCCTCACCGATAAACTGGGTGACAAGATCCAGCTGGTCGGTGACGATCTGTTTGTGACCAACACGATCTTCCTGAAGAAGGGAATCGACATGGGGGTTGCCAACTCGATCCTGATCAAGGTCAACCAGATCGGGACCCTTACCGAAACCCTGGACGCCATCCAGATGGCATCCCGTGCCGGTTACACCTCGGTCGTCAGCCATCGTTCAGGCGAAACCGAGGACTCCACCATTGCCGATATCGCAGTTGCAACCAATGCCGGCCAGATCAAGACGGGATCCCTGTGCCGGACCGACCGTATCTGCAAGTACAATCAACTGTTGCGCATCGAGGAAACATTGGGGCGTGATGCGGTGTACGGCGGCGTGATCTGAACCGGTCAACCGCCACGGCATGGGTCAAGCCCGGCGGATCCGGCAGCAAGGCCGGACCCGCCGCCTGGAGCGGATTATGAACGGGTGGAATCTTGCCATACGGGCTGCTTATACCGTCCTGACGGTCTTGTTCGTCGGGGTACTGGTCCTGCTTTTCGTCCCCAAGGTGCGCCAATTACGCACCTTGCAGTCACGGGAAACGGAATTGCGGAAGGAAAACCGGTTACTGGAGGCACAAATCCAGGAATTGAAGAACAACCAGGAAAAATTCACGCGTGATCCGGCTTTTGTGGAACGGGTCGCCCGTGAGACCGGGTTGATCAGCCCGGGGGAACTCGTGTACCGTGCGACCAATACGCCATCCCCCGTTCAAACTCGGGGGGGCGAAGAAGGACTCCGGTGATCTCATGTTAAAGCCCATATACAGGATCCTTTTCCTGATCGGCGCCTGCCTGTTCAACGGGTGCCTGAAACTCGAGCAGGTAATCAATCTACGGCCGGACGGATCAGGATCCCTGGATCTCAAATACAACCTTGCCGAATCATCGGTCAACCAGTTCCGCGCCATGCTGCAATTGCGTGACCGCCTCGCCGCGGCACGGGGAGGATCCGCCGTATCGGAATTCGAGCATTCACTGGCCAACCGGGTATTCCTCAACCATTCGGAAGAGCAGGTCCGGAACTACTTGCGCACGTTCGAGCCCGACGGGATACGGGTGGACACCCTGCGCATCCAGTCGACGGGCGGTTGGCGCCAGACCCACCTGATCCTCCAGTTCGACAACCTCCAGCGGGCACTCCAGTCCGACTTGATGCGGGACGCACGGCTTTCATTCCGGCGGGACCGGCAAGGCGACTACCGTTTGTATCGCCCCCCGGAAAACACCTCCACCAATCAACCCCTGCTGATGAACGATGCCGACATCCGGATGCTTTCCCCCATGCTGGCGGGATTCAATGTAAGCATCCGGCTGAACGTCCCCGAACGGATCGTACGGTCCAATGCCCACCGCAAGGATGCCACCACCGTGCAATGGGTGTTTGATTTCGACCGGAACCCGCAGGCCTTGACCGCCTTGCAGAACCAGGCCTTCGACACCACCTTCGACGGCAGCAAGCTGAACCTGGCGGAGTATCCTCCTCCGGCCTCACCAAAGCAGTAGTCGGACAGGCCGGCAGGAACGAACGAGACGGGGAAAGCTTTATGGCGGAACCGGAAACCGATCGTACCGGCCGTTCAGGATTCCACCCCATTGCCTGATCGCGGCTTCCAGTGCCCGTGCGCGGTGCGATATCCGGTTCTTCGCCTGCGCGTCCATCTCGGAAAACGTCGTATCATAACCATTCGGAACAAACAGGGGATCATATCCGAACCCACCCGTCCCCCGCGCATCCGCAAGGATGTGTCCGGAACAGGTTCCACGGATGGTTTGACTTTTTCCTGACGGGTCGGCTAATGCCATGACACAACAAAAGCGGGCCGAGCGGTCCGACTGATCCCGCAAAGCATCCAGTAGTTTACGGTTGTTCGCCCGGTAATCAACCGGCTCTCCGGCATAGCGGGCTGATTGCACCCCCGGCGCACCGTTCAATGCCGATACCTCCAGGCCGGAATCGTCCGCCAGGCTCCAGCACCCCGAAAAACGGGCCAGGGCAACGGCCTTCTTGACGGCATTTTTCTCAAAGGTGTCGCCATCCTCTTCCACGTCGGGTGCACCGGGAATATCAACGGCTGCCAGCAAATCAACCCCCTGCAGGTTGAAGATGGCCCGGATCTCATCCACCTTGTGCCGGTTGTGCGTGGCAATGACCAGTTTCATATGGACGTCCAGGGAAATACCCAAACCCATTGCACACCCATACTCCGTGCCCGGCCAGGAACCGGTTTGACGGGAAAGGTCGCCTCGACACATTTCCCATGAGATATACTGGTGCTCGGGAGAGGATTTGAACCTCCACAACCTTGCGGTCACCAGGCCCTCAACCTGGCGCGTCTGCCATTCCGCCACCCGAGCAACGGGAGGACCATACACAAGCACCGCCTCCGGATTCAAGCGTATTTACCGGAAGGGATTGTTTCCGGCGTAAAGGCTTTCCGCCGTGAAAGTTGTTGTCTGTTTCGGACGTTGACCCGCCCCCTGTAATTTGTTAGGCTTAATTCACTTGTTTCAAGGCAGGTTGATTCTAAACAGAGAGGTGGTGTTGTGAAGTTTGACACCCCGACGCACCGACAGGTTCTTACGGCGCCACACGCTGCGATGCAGATGCCGGATTCACGACCCCGATACTTGCCGGCGATCGCGATCCTTCTAACCATCCTGTCAACCTCCCATGCCACGACCCGGTATGTTTCACCTGACGCGACCCCCAGTCTTCCCTACCTGTCATGGGCCACGGCGGCAACCAACATCCAGGATGCGATTTCTGTTTCCAGCACGGGAGACGTGATCCTGGTCACCAATGCGATTTATTTCCTCAGCAACACCATCTCCATTACAAACGGCGTTATGCTGAAGAGCGTAAACGGCCATCAGACAACCATCATCGACGGCGGAGGGCTTACCCGCTGCGTCCAGATTTCCGGCCTGGGAGGAACCCTTGAAGGGTTCACCATCCAAAATGGCCACCAGAGTGGAACCAACGGAGCCGGCATCTATATGACGACCGGTATCGTAGACCGGTGCAACATCATCAACAACATGGTGGTTGCAGGAGCCAGCGGAGCCGGCGTTCAGATCAATGGCGGCATCCTCCGTAACAGCCTCGTAGCGTATAACAACGCCGCCATGTCAGGCGGCGGGATCGAAATGAATTCCGGATCCATCGAGAATTGCACCATTGTCAGCAACACCGCGGGGACCAATGCCGGAGGCCTTTACACCTTCGGTGGCACCATTCTGAATTCCGTCGTTTACCACAACACCTCGGCGGGCGCGGCAAATTACAATAACGCCACGTTCAACTACTGCTGTACAACCCCTCAACCGGCAGGAGGTACCGGCAACTTCACCAACGAGCCCGCCTTTGCCAATCCCGGCGCCGGCGATTTTGCTCCCGGCCCCGGCTCTCCCCTGATCAACGCAGGTCAGAACCAGCCCTGGATGGCGGCAGCATCCGACCTGAACGGAAACCCCAGAATTGAGGAAGGCATTGTCGAAATCGGTTGTTATGAAGTTCCGGCAGCTCCTCCCCTTCGCTGCTTCCGCGTCTTCCTTGAGGATGATCCCTCCGACATCATCGCGAACGAGTATTTCACCATCCGGGTCGAGGCATGGGAAGATAGCTCCATCTGGAGCGGCTACACCGGCACGGTGATGTTTGCCTCCAACCCAACCGGGGACACACCCGGCAATTATCAGTTCACGACCAACGACGCCGGCGTGCATCTTTTCACGAATGTATTCCGTTTCTTCATGTCCCACGGCGGCGCCGACGTGACCGTCACGGACGTAGTCGACATCAACATGCAGGGCGGCCTCTTCAATTTTCGGGTGTTCAACGGCTATACCAATTCGCCACCGGATTGGTTCGACATTCGAACGCCGGACCCCGTGACGGCATTCCACACCAACTCGTTCTCCGTCGCGGCACTTAACTTTGACGATTACTTGGTTACCAATTTCCTGGGTACCATCGGTTTCACGTCCAGCGACGGAACCGCCACCCTCCCCCCCAACTACGCATTCACGACCGGCAACAAGGGTTACCACACGTTTACCAACGCGTTGATCCTCCGCTCCATCGGCGAACAATGGCTCCAGGTTGCCGACACTGTTCAAACCAACCTTTGGGGACGACGCTACAACCTGACGGTTCAAGGCGAACAACCGTCTACCGGCGGTCTTTCGCATATCGTGGTTGATTTGACCGATCTGGCAAATACCAACGACTTCTTCGACATCACGATTGAAGGACGTGATGACAATGAACATGTGGTTACCAGCTTCTGGGGTAACCTCGAGGTGTCCTGCACCGACCCGAACGCCGCTTATTCCACCAACCTGTTCATATCCGGACTCGCCAACGGTAGAGGGTCTTTCCCTGGAGCCATCGCTTTCCGGACTCCCGGACTCCAAACCACGACGATCCGATGGTTGACCGACACCAACCTGTTTGCTTCCGCCCAGACCCTCGTGCAATCCGACCCCTTGCCGATGGGCCCCGGCTGGATTCGGGTCCGGTCCTCGGATGATGCCGTGGCGGGTTATCCCTGCTCCTTCAAGGTGTTCATGCTCGACGGAGCCGGCTTCCCCGACACCAACTTCTCCGGCGGCATTTCAATATCCTACAGCGATCCCGGCGCCACCGGACCAACCAACCACCTGTTCACCCCGCCGCATCCCGGTTTCGTCTCCTTCACCAACGCGTTGACATGGTCCATCCCGGGCGAACAAACCATCTGGGTCAATGAGGATGCGCCCGGCACCCGTTTCGGCGAGGATGGATATTCCGTCATGGAACCCGGCGCGAGCAACACGTTCTCGATCCGTATAGAGGTGATGCCCAATCCTGCCGTCGTCGGCCAGGCTTCCGGATTGCGCCTGTTCGCCTTTGGCGACGCCGGTAAAATCCATGATGCGCACACCAACGCCATCACCCTCTCCTCCCCTACGGATCCCGGCGCCGTCTTCCCCAACAACAACTACAATCCCTTCATCAACGGGGTGGCCGACATCGCGACGGGCGTCACGTTTAGTTCTGGCGGAACCCACCGGGTGGAAGTCCGCATCCAGGGTGACACCAACCTGCTGGGCGCCACCAAAGCCCTCGTGGTCGGCGGTGGAACCATCTGGTACGTGGACGACCGCACCGGCGATGACGGGTTTTCCGGCAATTCACCGTCAACCCCCTGGCGGACCATCAACCGTGCCATGTCAGCGGTGACACCCGGATCCGTCGTCCACATTGCGCCGGAACGCTATAAGAACCCGGTCACGGTCACCGTTTCAGGCGCATTGAACCAGCCCATCGCTTTTCTTGCCGACATTGAAAACCGCTTCTGGCCCGATCGCCCCGGCGACATGGGATGGATGGATGCCGGAACCCAGACCTGCGTTCATATCGAAGGCTGCACCGACATCGTGTTTACCGGCTTCGATTTTGAGACCGAAGACCTCATCCACCATCCCGGAACCGGCATCGTGATCCGGAGTTCCAACCGCATCACCCTATATGACTGCGAAGTATCCTATCGGGATGTCGGCATTGCCATCGTGGATTCCTCAAAAGTAACATTCGAGGACTCCCATCTCGACGATTGCATGGAGGAATCCATACGAATCATCAACCCGACTGACGTTTCAATCCGTGGGGTCGAAACCGAATGGTGTGGTGCGGGACTTGCCGTGTCGGGATCCGGCGGCAGTTCCCTGTCCATATCCGGCTCTGATTTCGAAAACCATTTCGGGGACGGCATCCAAATCGGGAACGGTATGGCGACCACGATAATCGAGCATTGCTACATCCAGATGAACGCAACCAATGGCGTGCGGATCACCGGCGCGACATCAAAGGTTACCTTCAAAAACAACCTGATCGCATTTAATCTGGATAACGCCGTACATGGCGGACAGGCCGACCAGTTGGACATAGTCAATAACACCCTGCACAGCAACGGCCGGGGACTCTTCATCCAGCAGACCCTGCATTCGGACATCCGCAACAACATCATTTCCCTGAACGCCGGTGAAGGAATCTCACTCGACTCCATGTCGGCAACCGACACGGTTCTGGATTTCAACTGCCTGTATGCCAACAGTATCAACTGGGCGGATTTCGCCGTCCCCGGAATCGGATGCATCAGCAATGATCCCGAGTTCGCCAGCCTGAGCGTGGGCATGGAGGACTTCCACCTGACAAGCATGGGCGGACGCTTCAAGGACGGGTGGGTGGTGGATCCCACCCATTCCCCCTGCATTGACGCCGGCGATACCAACTCGCCGTTCGCCGACGAACCCTCCCCCAACGGCGGACGCATCAACCTGGGCGCCTACGGCGGCACACCGGAAGCCTCCAAAAGCTTTGTCCTCAGCCACGAAATCACCGCCACCAGCTTTTCCACCAACGGGACGGTCTCGCCAACCGGAACCATCTTCGTGACGCAGGGAGGCACCCAGGCATACACCTTCACACCAGCGCCCCATTACCATGTTTCCGAGGTTTGGGTCGATGGGACCCCGATTGGTCCGACCAACACCTATACCTTCCTCAACGTCACCAACGGCCCCCGCTTCATCACCGTTGATTTTTCCATCAACACCTACACCCTCGATGTTACATCCATCCACGGGTTCCCCTCACCCTCCGGCATCACAACCCAGGAATGGGGAACGCTGGTGCCGGCTTCGGTAGATGAAATCGTCAGTTGGGGCGTTGAGACCCAGTATGTATGTACCGGTTGGATCGGTTCGGGCAGTATCGGCAATGGTGCCGGAACCAATACCACATCCTTTGTCATAACCAACAACACCGTCCTTGCCTGGACATGGAAGACCCAATACTGGCTGACTGCTACCGCGTTCATGGACGGCAGTGTGACCGGTTCCAATGCATGGCACGATCGCGGATCGGGGCCGGTGGTCTTCGAAGCCGTGCCCGATGCCGACTTCCGTTTTGTCAACTGGACCGGCAACCTGACCAGCACCAACAACCCGCTCTCATTGACAGCGAACCAATCCTACGATCTGATGGCTAATTTTGCCCCGCAAAGCGGCTCGATCCGGGTCACGCTTTCGACAAGCAACGCGATTGCGGCTGGGGCTCAATGGCGGCTGATAACAGGTCCAAACACCAACTGGAACAACAGCGGCATCACGGTGTCTAACCTGCCGACCGCCAACAACCCTTATATGGTGCTTTTCCAGACCATCCCCGGATTCACCGCCCCGCAAACCCTGACCAATGTGGTGGTTTCCTACGGAGCCCTCACGGACCGTTCCGGAGCCTACCTGGCGGGCGATATGCTGCTCCTGATGGGTAACACCTACATGATGGGCAACAGTGGGGGGACGGGTGGTCGCAGCACCACGGTCAGTCCCTTCTACATGGACACCCGTGAAGTGACGGTGGGTGAATATCAGGCTTTTGCCACGGACACCGGTCGTGGCATGCCCTCCGCCCCACCCTGGGGCTTTGCCGACACCAACCGGCCGATGGTCAATGTAACCTGGGCAGATGCGCAGGCGTATGCCGCCTGGATCGGCAAACGTTTGCCCACCGAGGCGGAATACGAGTTTGCCATGCGAGGCGGTATCACGGCGATCTACCCGTGGGGCGACACCATCTCTCCCGCCGATGCCTGTTACCGGGATTCCGGCATGACCAACGCAAATTACCCGGCGCAATATCCAGCCAACGGGTACGGTATGTATGACATGGCAGGCAATGTCTGGGAATGGTGCAGTGACTGGTTTACCAGCCCGCTGACCGGTGGAACCGATCCGCTCGGACCGGTGTCCGGGACCTACAAGGTCATCCGGGGCGGATCTTATTCGCAGGCGGCCCTGACGTTGCGATGTTCGGCCCGGTACCAGTTGTTGCCGGCTACCCGTCATATGGATGTCGGATTCCGGTGTGCGGCGACCGCCGGCACGGGTGGCAGTGGCGGCGCCACCTCCAGCGGAGACACCAACGACAACGGAATCCCGGACTGGTGGGAGAAATGGTATTTCGGCAAGGTATTGACCGGCGCCGATTCAGGCACTGCAGACCCCGATGCGGACGGACGCAGCAACCGGCAGGAATACCAGGCGGGAACCGATCCGATCGATGCCAACTCGGTCCTGATGATCCTCGGTGTGGAAACCCAGCCGGACGGACGGACCGTGATCATCACCTGGACCAGTGTGGAGGGCAAGGCCTACAACCTGGAACGCTGCACCAACCTGATCACCGGATTCCAGTCCATCCACCGCAACCTGCCGGCAACCACCCCCATCAACACCTTCACCGACACCCTGGACTCCACCCCCACCACCCTCTTCTACCGGGTGGGCGTGGAGTAAGAAGTATTTGGCATGACAGGAAAAGAACGCATCCTCAAAACCCTGCGTTTCGAAGAACCCGACCGCCCCCCCCACTTCGAAATCATGTTCCAGCTCGAACAGGAAGCCTTTGGCCTCAAGTTTCCAGACTGGAGCGACTGGCGGGATTGCCAGACACGCGAAGCGAAAGACCGGCTGGTCAGGCAATGTATGACCATTTATGAGAAAATCGTGGAACGATTTCAATGGGATGGATTGGCCGTCTACTTCCCCTGGAGTGATCCGGACGGCGTTCGGGCCGCCAAGGCTACCTTCGGAAACGACATATTGATCGGCAGCATTGTCGGCGACACGGTATGGTCAATCGAGAACATGACGGACTGGATGCAGTTCTCCCTCGATCTCGTGGATAACCCCGCGCACATTCACGCAGTCGCACGTGACAAGGAATCCAAAGCCATCGCCACCTTCAACCGCCTCGCAGAAGCCGGCGCCGATTTCATCCATGTCGTCAACGACGTGGCGTTCAACGCCGGGCCGTTTATTTCACCCGCCCAGTTCAGCGAGTTCATAACCCCCTACCTGCACCGTGAGGTCCAGCACCTGCGGACACTCGGCGTCATCCCGTTTGTCCATACCGACGGCAACATCATGCCCATCCTGGATGATTACCTCTCGCTGGGAGCGGCATGCTTCCAGTCGGTTGATCCCATGGCCGGCATGGATATTGCCGAGGTCAAGCGTCGTTGCCACGGCAAGCTGGCCTTGATGGGGAACGTGCAGTGCAACCTTTTGCAGGATGGGCCTCTGGAAGCCATCCGCCAATCAGCGGAATATTGCCTGCAACACGCCGCACCCGGTGGCGGTTACATATTCGGAACGTCGAACACCATTTTCACGGGAATGCCCCTGGCTCATTACGAATACATGCTCGACGTGTACCGGCAATTTCGTTCGTCAACCGGAAACCCCGCACCTGCATGAACGCAACTTCACGGCCGTTCACCGTACCGTGATCGGTCCCGATCCGTCCTTCAGAACCATCCGGATCCGATATCCCGTCCGTCGTCGGTTACCCGCGTCACCCTGGCCGGGCGTGTTAACCGACTGCGGGTCCGGCCAGTTTGACGACCACGACTTCAACGCGGTCGAGGACGGGAATCCGAATCCGCCGGCCCGAGCGGCTCACGGGAAATGACTTCCCGGACAATCCCGATACCGCCGTTTGAACCGCAGGACCATTCACGATCAGCGACAGGTTTCGAACGGGGAGACGTTCGCCGGTTCCGTACGCCGGCTGGTAACGATGGGTTTGTCCGGGCGCATTATGGAGGAATATCCGCAGGGTGCCGTCGTCACGTTTCCAGGCGTTGATCACGACCAGGGCGGAAGCATCCGCGGTGATCGCGGGTTTGCGCCACTTCATCAACAGGGCACCCACCAACCGGAGATTCTGCCGGGTTGGAGCATCATGGTGCCATCGGAAGTTATCCATCGCCAGGTAAACCGCCATTCCCTTTCCATGCCGCACGGCCCAGGCGCCTGCCGGCAATTCCCCGACATCCGTCCCCTCGGCGTCGCGATAATGCCCGAAATCCCAGGTCTGAAGATACGCCAGTGCTTTGATGCCGGGACGCGTTTCGGCAATCACATGCGGAATTTGGAAGGAAACATAACGACCCGCCGCCCGGCACAGACCCTTATCCTCGACGACAAGCGTCGCAAAGCCCTTCCCCGGCTTGCGGGACAGGATCCCCAGCCACGCATCCAACACCGGACGCTGGCGCGGGCAACCCATGGCATCCAGGGTCCCGGCTTCGGCGCAAAAAACTGCAATCCCGCCCGCCTCGACATAGGATTCCAAAGCATGGGCCTGTTGGTCCGATATACAGGCCGCATTGCCGGCTATGAGAACCGGATACCGGGCAAGGTCTCCTGCAGCCACATGATCGTCAAACACCACCGACGTCTGCAGATGGACCTGGTTGCACAAATCGTTCGCCCCATGCCAGGCCCGGTAGGCTCCCATCGGATCGAGCCGGTAATAAAAGTCCTGGGTTTGTTGACTCACCCAGATCGCGACATGCTCGACCGGATCTCCCCCGACATGCGGCATCAGGGAGGCCGCCGTCTGTTCAATGGCGGTCATCAAGGGAAGCGCACGGGACGGCGAGTCGCATCCCATGGACATGACACCACCGGCCCCGGCGCAACTGGCCACGGCCTGAAGCACCGGCTCCACATCGAAATCAGGCGCCCACATCATCCAGTGATCGCAAAGGGCCATCCAGCTTTCCGGAAGATGCCCGCATTCATAAGCACGATGCATTTTCATCTGGAAATCGCCATGAAGCGGCCGTATATCCAACTCTCCCGCCACCATGGCTTTCCATCCGAGACGGCGCAAGGGAATGCCGGTTTGCCAGGCCACATTCCGATAACGGCGGTAGTTGTTGAAACACACCATCGCATCCGAACGGACCGCATGAACCGCATCCACGCAGTGTTTCCATGCCTCCATCAGGCAATCGTAGCGCCAGTTCACCCACCGCCGGAAACCCGGATTGTCAAAATCCGGTCGATGCGGCAAGGGAAGCCCCGTCTCATCCTTGAACCGTTTCATGCAGAATTCACAACAACATCCCGGGATCCCGTTATTCTTGACCGCCCAGGTTGACCCATCGAACCAAATACCATCAAAATGAACATCCCGGACGATTTCCTTGCAGAACTCGGGCAGTATTTCCCCATACGGGCTGTTGATACAGGCAAAGATATGCTCGCCGGCGAACTCCGGACCAAGCGGATCGATTCCTTCGCCCTGCATGGGAATTATCCGCCAATCCGGATGCACCTCCACCACCCCCTCCGCATGATTCAACGAATACCAACTCAAGACCGGCCGGCCAATGGCATGCATCCGGTCAATCAGATAATGGAAAGCCTCATAATTCGCTTCCGGATGGACGTTCGGATAAACCATGGAAGGAAACAGGGCGCGGCATTTCTGGCTGACCGCGGAATGCCAGATAGCCTCGATGCCGGCAGCCTGGACTATCTCCACGCGTTGATCCACATACTCCCGGGTCGGTGGCGCATCGCCGCGTCCCTCCAACCGGGACGCACATTCGACATAGGGCTTCACGTACAGCGGCATGATTATCCTCCCACAAAAAGCGCATACACGGTTAAAGGATGGAGACTGGCACGAGGATATCGTGACCGGTCAATGCCGGAAGTCATCCCATCAATGAATCTTGTTGGCCGCCCGGCGCTTGGCAATCAACGCCTCCGCCTGGTCGAAGGGAACCGCCTCATAGCGCTCAAAGTGCATCGTGAAAGAACCACGCCCCTGGCTCAAGGTCCGAATCGTATTGGAATACCCGAACATCTCGCTGAGCGGAACCATCCCGTTGATGATCTTGGTCCCCCCCTGGTCTTCCATGGATTCGATACGACCGCGCCGCTGGCAGATTGATCCGCTACCCGGCCCCATGTACAGTTCGGGCACCGTTACCTCAACCGACATGACGGGTTCCAAGAGCACCGGCTTCGACTTCAGGAAAAGCGTCCGAAAACAGACCCGTGACGCTTCAATAAACGCCATATCGCTGGAATCCACCTCATGATACGAACCGTCTTCAACCGTCACACGCATATCCACCACCGGATACCCGCCGAAGGGACCGTGTGCCATCGCCTTGACTACGCCTTTTTCGACCGCAGGAATGTAGTTTTCCGGAATCCGGCCTCCCCGTACGGCATTGACAAATTCAAAGCCGGAACCCGCCGGCAAGGGATCAAGCCGCATGCAGACATGCGCATATTGACCGCGTCCACCGCTCTGCTTGACATGCTTGTATTCGCCGTCAACGGCGGTAACACCCGTTTCACGGTAGGCCACCTCGGGACGGCCGACCTTCGCCTCGACATGGAACTCGCGGCGCATGCGTTCCACGAGCACTTCCAGATGCAATTCCCCCATGCCGGAGAGAATCGTCTCACTGGTTTCCTGGTCAAACGTCACCAGAAACGTCGGATCTTCATCCGCCAGCGCATGTAGGGCCTCAACCATCCGTTCGGAAGCCTGCCGGTTCTCGGGCTGGATGCTGATGGACATCACCGGCGCGGGAAATTCGATGGACTCAAGCACGATGGGGTTGTCCACACAACACAGCGTGTCACCGGTCCGGGTCTGGCTCAAACCGACCACCGCAACAATATCCCCGCAACTGGCTTCCTCGATCGTCACCTGCTTGTCCGCATGCATCCGGACCAGTCGGGCTATCCGCTGTTCGGAGTTATGGGTGCTGTTGAGAACGGTGTCGCCCTGCTTTATTTCGCCAGAATATATCCGGATAAAAACCAGTTTTCCCATATGCCGGTCGGCCGCCACCTTGAAGGCCAGCGCCGAAAATGGTTCGTCGGCACTGTGCGTCCGCTGAACGGATTCGCCCTGTGCCTGGATAATCGGCGGCAGGTCGGCGGGAGACGGTAGAAACCGGACAATCCCGTCCAGCAACCGCCGGATGCCCTTGTTTTTGAAGGCCGATCCGCAATACACCGGAACCACCCGCCGGGCGATGGTTGCCTTGCGAATAATCGTCAGGATCTCATCGCGCGTCAGGCTCTTGCCTTCCAGGTATTTCTGAAGCAATACATCATCCTGTTCCGCACTCTTCTCTACCAGGTTGGCCTGCCACTTGACGGCTTCGGCCTTCAATTCATCAGGAATCGCCGCCTCCCGAACGATGGTGTTCTTGCCGTCCTCTTCGAAATACACGGCCTTCATGTCAAGCAGATCGATCACGCCCTGGAAATTCTCCCCGGCACCAATGGGAATCACGATCGGTACGGCGTTGCCTTCCAACTCGGTTTGGATCTCTCCAACCACACTGTAGAAATCGGCGCCCACCCGGTCCATCTTGTTGATGAAGGCGATCTTGGGAACGCTGTACTTTTCGCTTTGGCGCCAGACCTGCTCGGACTGCGGCTGCACGCCGCCCACGGCACAGAACAAGGCGACGGCACCATCCAGAACCCGTAGACTGCGCTCCACCTCCACCGTGAAATCCACATGGCCGGGGGTATCAATCAAGGTGACACGGTGCCCGTCCCATTCCAAGGTGGTTGCCGCTGATGTTATGGTAATGCCGCGTTCCTGTTCCTGGTCCATCCAGTCCATCACGGCTTTCCCGTCATGGACTTCGCCCATTTTATGGATACGCCCTGCAAAGAAAAGAATCCGCTCGCTGACCGTAGTCTTCCCGGCATCGATATGCGCCATAATTCCGATATTGCGGATTCGTGACAACTCAACGTGCTCACTCATGTTGCATCTCCCTTGGAAAAGCGATACATAATGCCGAATATCCGGATGAAATGCAAGCTCGATACCCGTTGAACGTAAAATATTTACACCGCTTGGCCGTTCTCCGCATGAGGCACCCTCCCCACTTGACCATCCAATGGCAGATCGATAGGGTTCCGGCATGCGTACAACCGAAACCACCGGATCATGACCTATCGTATCCAACGCCTGGCCCCCAACCCGATCATTCATCCCGGCCTTGACCCCTCCATCGGAACCAACATCAACGGACCATCGCTGGTTCCGGCTCCATCCTGGCTGCCATGCCCACTCGGACGCTATTACCTCTACTTCGCACACCATTCAGGAACCACCATACGGCTTGCCTTTGCCGATCATCTGCAGGGCCCTTGGAGGATTTATTCGCCCGGAACCCTGGCCTTGGGCCAGACACCCTGCCGGGGCCACATCGCCTCACCCGACGTGCATATCGACACCGCCCGAAAGACGGTCCGAATGTATTTTCATGGCCCGACGCCCCATGGCCAAGTATCGTTCCTGGCAGAATCCCGTGACGGCCTTGATTTCAAGGTCATCAGCGAGCCGCTGGGTCCTTTCTATTTCCGGGTCTTCCAGTACGCGGGTTTCTACTATGCCATCGCCAAGATCCTGAACCGCCCGGGCGGGGGTATCGTCTTGCGGTCACGCGACGGAAAAACCCCTTTTGAACCAGGGCCTGACATCCTTCCACGTCAGCGCCATGTGGCCGTACACCGCAACACCGACCAGCTTGATATCTTCCTCTCCCGGGGTGAGGACATGCCGGAGTCGATCCTGCATGCCACATTGGACCTCACGGGGGACTGGACGCGGTGGAAGCCTTCTGAACCCGCCTTGCTGGCCAAACCGGAGACCGATCGGGAAGGTGCCCGGCTCCCCCTGACCCGTTCCTCCTTCGGACCGGCCCGCACGCCGGTCCATGAATTGCGTGATCCCGCTTTTTTCGAGGAGAATGGAATCCCCTACCTGCTTTACTCCGTCGCCGGCGAAAGCGGAATTGCCATCGCCCGGCTTATACCCGTAAACCACGAGGAAACACCATGCGCACATTGAAATGGAACCGGCACGAGGACCTGGCCATCATCCGTCGGGAATCCATCAAGCGGGAGGCCTATCTCGATTACATGACCTTCAAAAGCCCCGGCCCGCCGCTTTTCACGGAACCATTCGGGCCGATCATCGGCCTCAAGGAGGAGTGGGAGGAACAGGGCGCCACCACTGCGGAGCTTGATTTCTCCGCCTTCACCTACCGCGCCCCCATCGAGGCCGGCATCCATGTCCAGACCGGACGGGTGGGTGATCCGCCCACGCAAATTCTCGAAGACACCGAACACCACACCCTCTACCGTGACGGGCTCGGGCGGACCATGAAACTGCCCAAGGGTTTCGCCACGCTGGCCCTGCCGCTCAATTTCCCCGTCCGCACCATGGATGACTGGCTGGCGATCAAACCCCGTTACCAGTTTACGCCGGCCCGCCTCTCCGGCGACTGGGAAGCCCGTGCCCACGAATCGCTTGAGCGCGGTGCGGCTTTATCCGTTCACATACCGGGCGGTTTTGACGAACCCCGCCAGTTGATGGGCGAAGAAGCCATATGCATAGCCTTCTACGACAACCCGGAACTGATTCATGATATGCTGACCACCATGGGCGATACCGCCTACCGGGTCCTGGAGACCGTCGTGCGCCGGGTGCCCGTCGATATTCTGAACGTCCATGAGGACATGGCGGGAAAAAGCGGCCCCCTGGCCGGCCCTGAACAAATACGAACCTTCATCCGTCCCTACTACCGGAAGGTCTGGGATTTACTGGCGGAGAACGGGACACGTCTCTTCGCACAGGATTCCGACGGCAACATGAACCCGGTGATCGATGCATTCCTTGACGCCGGCCTTAACTGCATGTTCCCCATGGAACCCGGATCCGGCATGGATGTCGTCCGGGTACGCGCGCAATACGGAACCCGGCTCGCATTTTCCGGCGGTATCGACAAATATGTTCTGGCTCGCGGGCATGACGCCATCGACCGGGAACTTGAATACAAGATCCCACCCATGGTCCGGACGGGTGGATGCGTCATCGGCCTGGACCACCGCATCCCCAATGGGACCCCGCTGGAATCCTACCGGTATTACATCCGGCGTGCCTGGGAAATCATCAACCGGGAATGGGCGGCGCGCTGAACGATGACCGGTGGGAGGGCATCACTCCGGCCCCAGCGCCCGTTCGCGTTCCACGCAGGTCGGGCAGGTACCGCAGGGAGTTTCCCCACCCCGGTAACAACTCCAGGTATGGGCATAATCAACCCCGAGCGACCGTCCGATGGCTACAATCTCGCGTTTGGACCGATGAACAAATGGAGCCATGATCCGGACCGGCACCCCGTGGTTCTGAGCCAATACGGCGTTCAGTCCCTCCACGAAGGCCGCTGTACAATCCCAATACCCGTAGGCATCCTGTTGTTGCGCCCCGAAAAAGACATGCGACATGCCCTGGCTCTCGGCATAGGCCGCTGCCAGTGACAACAGGATCATGTTCCGGTTGGGAACATAAGTCGGCGGTTGCCGCAGGGCGTCCGGGGATAATGACGCAAGGTCCGGCACCTCGATCGCCGGATCGGTCAACGCGCTCCCGCCCCGGGTAATGTCCGACAACAGGCGGATGTCCAGTTCAAGGTGCACCTTCAGTCCGGCTGCCCGGACCTGCCAATGTGCCATCTCCAATTCGCGTGAATGTTTCTGGCCGTAATGAAAACTCAGGGCATGAACCAACGGCACCTTGAGATCACGTACCACGTAATGCAACAAGGTGACGGAATCCATGCCGCCGGATAACAAGACCACCGCAGCAGGAATTGAGGCGTCGATGGTCATGGCATCCCCAGCCGGGTATGGAGCGGAACCTGAAGCTGGATGGCGCATTTTGATTCCAACACCCATTCCGCCAGGATCCGGGGATCCAGGACCCCACGAACCGGGCTGACCAGGACGGCATGTACCCGCTCCGGAAGCCGATGCTGTTCGATGAATCGGCAGGACCAGTCAAAATCCAGACGATCCGTGACAACAAACTTGATTTCGTCTTCGTCACGAAACTGTTCCAGGTTGGATGGAAGAAAACTGCCGCCAGCGCCACTTCCCGGGCACTTCACATCGACAATCCGAATCACGGATTCCGGCACAACCGAAAGGTCCAGGGACCCGTTGGTTTCAACCAGCACCTTCCAGGTTCCGGCGACGATCAGTCCAGCGGCCAGCGCGGCAAACCCGTCATGCAACAGGGGTTCTCCTCCCGTAATTTCGACCAGCGGCAATCCGGCGTTTTTTGCTTCCAGGACCAGATCGGATATGGCAACCGGTGCACCCGCGGACCGGGCGTGCGGGGTATCGCAATACCGGCAGGTCAAGTTGCATCCCGACAACCGGATAAACCAACAGGCATATCCCGCATAGGTCGATTCGCCCTGGATCGAGGCAAAGGTCTCACAAACGGGTATGCTTTCCATGCCGCCACTGTACGCCATGCATGGAAATCTGCCAAGCGGCAAGGCATCCGTGCAGCGGTTCCAAATACTGGTAAGGAAGAGGCTGGATTGAGCGAGGGAAGCAAAAGGGATTGAGACGAGGGCATATCGAGGAG
>Ga0156641_1084_pt1 | contig 36224 bp, 27 predicted proteins | sample RifOxyC3_FD_110715 | JGI IMG/M metagenome (GOLD analysis project Ga0156641, IMG submission 110715) | Lentisphaerae bacterium RIFOXYC12_FULL_60_16 | reverse complement strand
TTCATCCGGCACTCCTTTCCCGTCCCGACTGGACCCGCTCGTAGAGCGGTGCTACATGTTTCCCGATGCAGCCGCGCTCTATGAGCGCATCCCCTACTCCTTAAAGAAAACAGCACACCGCATTTCCACTCGCCCCCAACAATTAAGCAAAATAAGCAGATGGCTGAAAACACGGACGGACAGTTCCGCCTTCCGGGATGCCGTTTCATCGGGTTGGAATAATTGCACCTGTTCGGCCAGGGCATACAAGGCCTTGTGGTATATCCGGGACAACATGCTTTTGGCGCAACCAACCATATCGAGCACAACCGGATCAGATAATGCAAACTGGCGGTCACGCGCCAGCAGGGCAGTTCGTGACCGCCAATCCAGTTGGTTGAAAAATCGTTCAGCGAGGATACTGGCTGTTTTTTCCAATTCCAGCCACACCACCTCGTCGGCGGGATCCGGTCCTGCCGGTAACAGGTCGAGCATGCTGACAGCACGGTCTCCATCCGGTCCAGTCTCTATGGGTGCATCCAGGGAACGGTTTCTTGGGTCACCCGCCTCGGCACACAAATAATCCCGCACCACATCGCGCATGATGAGGGAAGCACCGGATTCCATGGCGGAAACCGCATCTTCCCCGGCACTCCGCGCAACCAGCCAATCCTTGTAACACTTTCCCTGTCGGGTATTTTTCAGTCGCAGTTGGGTTTCAAACAAGTGCCATGCCTGATCAGCGTCCAGCCCCATCATACGACAGGTTTGCGACCCGCCATGGCTGAACTTCTGAAGGTTATGCTCAAACCGCTGTCCGGCGAAGTCCATCAAGTCCATACGCACAGCCTCCGGGCATAACCCCAAGGCGCATCGTTCTTTCCAAACCCGCCAACTCGACAAGGAAGACATGCGCGACATTCTCGCGGCCGTTTTTTGTTCAGCCAAGAAAATTATTTTCAACTTTTTTCGGGTTTCGAGTGGAAATCCGACCTCCTGTTTCCTTTAACAGTAATGTCGGAGCGATGGTTCAACTCAAATGAAAAAGCAACACATACACAAAGGAGTACAACATGGGAGCCATAAATCGGGTGTTTCTGATGGGAAACCTAACGCGGGATCCGGAATTGCGCCATACGGCAGGTGGTCTGGCGGTTTCAGACCTGGGATTGGCCGTATCGGAGAAATATCGAAGCAAGGAAGGGCAACTGGTTGAAAAAACGTGTTTTACAGACATTGTCGTCTGGGGACGCCAGGCCGAGACCTGCGGGGAATTCCTGGCCAAGGGTTCAGCGGTCATGGTGGAGGGAAGCCTTCAGTTGGACCAGTGGCAGACAACCGCCGGAGATAAGCGCAGCCGGTTGAAGGTCCGGGCGGACCGGGTGCAGTTCCTGGGAAAGCCACGCAGCAAGGCTGGAACCACCGGAATGCCGGAACTGGCAACGGCGGGGAACCGTAATCCGTCGATGAACAACCACGAAACCGTATCGGACAACGATCCGTTCTGAACAGGAGGAATAATCATGATAGCCACAGCTGGTAAGCCAAAGACACCGGGCAAACGCCTGGATTCCCGTTTGATGTTCTATCACCCGACCAACAGTGGCGGAGGAGCGGCCATGCGGCTTGAGCTCCGTTTCAACCGGCCCGGGGAGGACCGGTATGATTGTTTCTTCCTGGAACTGGCTGCCCAGCAGAAACAAAATGCCCCGCCGGCCGATGGCGGGGTCGTTCATGCATCGTTTGACTGGCAGAACAAACTGACGGTCAAGCTGGGTTTCACCGACATCTGCGAGATGCTCATGGTACTTGAGGGAAAATACGAGAAAGTGGGCGGTGGCCGGAACGGGTTGTTTCACCGTAATGGAACCACGAGCACGATCATCAATATGCAGAAATCAGAGAAAGGAGGCATCTTCCTGGGGCTGTCGCAAAAACCTGACGGACAAGGGGAGCCACGGCGTATCCAGATGGTGTTGAATGATGCCGAATCGACCGGACTGCGCTGCGTGTTCCAGACCGGACTGTTCTTTTTGGCATTCCGGAACACCTGCCTGGGCATGGTCCCGGCCATATCCCCAACCACGAACGAAACATAATTCGTCCGAACCATGCTCATCCCCGGACTGGAACGGGACGGCGCCGTTCCGTTCCAGTCCGGCAACCCGCTCAAGTCTCGCCGTGGGCGATCCACGCAATCCTTGACCATCCAAAGGAAGCGAGCCTATAGTTCACGCCAGTTTACCGATACAATGCCATAAATCATATCGGCAGCCGGATCTCCGCCGGAGCGGTCTTTTGCATCATATAACCGAAAGAGGATCATGAATCCAACCCCCTTTAACGACGCCGAAGCCATCATCGAACCGTTCTGGGATCCCCAACTGAGCGGACTCAAGCAATGGACCATCCGCCCCGGGAAAAAGCACGGGCTTTCAGTCTCCCAGAACTGGTGCTGGGTCAATTTCGAATGGGCGCGGAGGCCCGCCAGGGGATCGGCCCTGACCATGACCCGCCGCTTCAACATCGCGTGTTCCAGTTACGATCAGGCCGTCATATCCGTCATGCCTCCCGAACAATCCGTGCTTACAATCATCCTCGATACCGACCGCGGGACACGAACGTTCCGATCCAAGCCGGCCGGAACCCGCAAACAGGAACACACCATCCCCCTGCACGGCGCTCAGATCATCCGCCGCATCACCCTTTCCCTGGATGCGGGACGGGACGGCGTGGCCTGCGGATGGATTAACTGGATCGGCCTGCAGCACCGTGCCGCCCTCCGGCGCCACGAGGCGCTCTGGGACCGCTTCGACGCCCGCTGGGATCGTTACCTGGAACCACCTGCTTTCAAACCTTCCTTCACACCCGCCTACGGCCTGCTGATCAACCACACCGAATTAACCGCCATCCGGCGCCGGCACGACCGGCATCTCGCCCGATACAAGACGTCCCCCTGGCTTGAAATCGCCCGCCGGGCCGGAACCGTCGAACCGGAAACCCGTATCCGGGATTTCGTCAATTTCTGGAGCGACACCCGGTATTGCCGCGAACGCGATCACGGTAACGAATTGCTGATACGCGGCCCGCAGATCGCCTTTGCCGGACTCCTCCTCAAGGATCCCGGACTGCTCCGCCTCGGCGCCCGTTATGCCATGTCGCTGGGCATGTGCGCCAACTGGGACGATGGCATGATCTGCCGTTTCCCCGGCAGTACCTTCGAGCACCGAAGCTTCGTTCAATCGCTCTGTGTCGAGGAGATTTCCCTCATCCTCGATATGGCCGGTGAATATTTCACCCCGTTGGGGCGGGATCACCTGATGCGCCGCATCGCCGAGGAAGGACTCGCCTCCATCCAGTTCAACGCCTGGAAACATGAATACATCTTCAACTGCAACCAGATGGCCTGGTTCACCCCGGGCCGCATGCTGGGCAGCTGCCTGCTCGAGCGCCACTGGCCGCGCGTCCGCCACCACACCGAACAAGCCCGGCGCGACCTGGTCGAAAGCCTCCAGAAAACCATCCTGCCGGATGGCGGCTATGATGAAGGCCCCACCTACTTCACCTGCGTGGGACATCGCGGAGGATTGCCGCTGTACGTGTACGCCCGCGCCCGGAAACGCCCCTTCCGCTCGGTGCTTCCGCCCGCCATGCGCCGTACCGCATCCTTTGCCGAACTGGTGGCATCAACCGATGAGGCACAGGATGCCATCCCCATCTGCGACGGAAGAATGACGCTCGACCAGAACACCCTCTCCGTCATGGCCTCCGCCCTCCCGCACAGCGCCTGGGTCAGGATCTATCGCCGCGCCCTCAAACGCACCCGCGATCTGCCCGACACCCCGCTGGCGCTCCAGCTTGATGCGCATATCCCCCTCCGCCCGCCCCCACCCGTCCCCTTCGTCCGCATGCGGGTGATGGGGCCCGTGGCCAGCACCCGGCGCCTTGGCGATACCTGGGTCAAGTTGTTCATCATGGGAAATCATGCCAACGCCGGGCATACCCACGAGGACAAGGGCAGTTTCGTGCTGGAATTCGCCGGACAAACCTTCGCCATGGATCCCGGAACCTGCGATTACAGCAGTCCCCTGGCCGGTGAACTCAAGCATTGCGAGCGACACAACATGCTGGTGCCTTATGGCACCGAACAGCGCCCCCACCCATCCTGCCCCCTGCCCCATGACATCGTACCCAGGGCGCATGGGGACGCCCGCCGGTTTTCCGCAATCGTCGAGCTGGCCAACGGCTGGGAACCCTTCTACCAACGGTGGACCCGCCACTGGGATTCCCCAACGCCCGACACTCTTATCATCCGTGACACGTACCGTATCCGGCAGGGAACCGGCGTGGAATTCTTCTGGAACACCCGGCTCCCGATTTCCGTGGAGAACGGGCGGGTCACCATCCAGGGAACCCGGGGACGGGTCCGGATTACTCCGCCCCCGCAGGCTGAGATCCGGGTGGACGAACTGCCGCTGCTGGACGGCATCCAACGGCGCCTGGTCTTCCGTATCCCGGCGCCGGCAGGCGTCCTGCTTACCCATATCCAGCTCGACACCCGTGGAAATTGAACTTGCGTAACGAATCCGTTTAACTTAGGTATTTGGTTCCATTTCCATAAATACAAGTACGGCAGAAAGGGAGTCATCACGATGGGTGCAAAAACACAGCAGGTAATGATGGCCGTCATGGTTTTACTATCCGGCTGGTTGCTGTCCGGATGCCGATCAACGGCCATCACGGTAAAATCCGATCCGTCGGGCGCCACCGTCTATTCCCGCGGCAGCGGCCGTATGGGTTATGTCTGGGAAGACAAAGGCGTAACCCCGGTCACCTTCCCCAGCAAGTTCAATGCCCAGCAAACCCTGGTAAAATGGCCTGACGGCTCGCGTAGTGACGTGCGGCGAACCGAGCTCATGGGTGAAGCGAATGTCGAGATCCTTTTCACCCGTCCCACCGCCACGCCTGCCATAAAACCCGCCACACCCTGATCGTAATCAAGGAGTACATCATGCCGACATTGGGACAATTGATGAGTGACGCAATCCGGAAACTGGCACGCAAGGAATCCCGGATAATGACCACCGACCTGCGGCGTCAGCAGATCGCATACAAGCGTGCCTCCATCGCACTCCGCCGCCAGGTCCAGGCGCTTGAACGACAGGTCCGGCTCCTCGCCCGTACGGAACAGAAACACAACCGCATGATGCCGGCCATTGCGGATGCCCCGGGTGATGCCAGGGTACGCATCACGTCCCGAACGATAATCGCCATGCGCCGGAAACTCCATTTGACACAGGATGCATTTGCCAAACTGGTGGAGACATCCCCCCAGGCCGTTTATCTTTGGGAACGCAAGCATGGCCCGCTCCGCCTCCGCACCCGGACCCTGAACATGATCCTGGCCGCCCGGAAACTCGGCGCACGGGAAGCGCAGCAGATTCTGGAATCCAAGGGCGTCAAGCGGGGACGACGGCGGACCAAACGCCGGTAACAAGCCGTTCCGGTCCACCCCGACGCGAAAGATGGACGCCCCGGATCCGGCGCCAGGGCACTACCGGCTTCTTCCGATTGCCGGCTTCGCCGCAACGGAAGGCCCATTCACCGGCAACCGGAACCAGAACACATTCCCGGTAGTCGGCGAACTCTCGACCCCGATGGTTCCGCCATGTGCCTCGACCGCCAGCTTGCAGAACGACAACCCAAGCCCCACGGAATAGGCATTCTCCCGGATGCGCGCTTCCGATTCACCAAACCGTTCAAACATGCCGGCCTGATCCTCATGGGGGATATTCGGCCCCAGGTCACAAACCGACACCCGCACCTTGTCGTTGTCCGACTTGAGGGTGACCTCGACACTCTCCTTGAACCCCACCGCCTTGACGGCATTCCCGATCAGGTTGACCAGTACCCGCCGGATCACATCGCCATCACAGTACACCGGCATCAGGGTTCCCGGTTCATTCACAATCACACGGGTCCTGCCCAGCATGGGCTTCAGCAGGTAGATGGCATCCTTGACGATTTCCGGCAGGCTGCAGGATCGGACCTGCAACGGCATCTTGCCTTCCTGCATGCGGTTCGTATCCAGAATCGTATTGGCCATTTCCAGCAGATCACGGGCCGCACCCCGGGCGGTTTGCAAAGCCGTGGCCCGTTCGGTGGGATACTGTCGCTCGCTGGTCTGGGCCAGGAATTCCAAGCTCATGGATACCGCCGTCATCGGGGTGCGCATGTCATGCACAATCATCTGGACCAGGTTGTCCCGCATACGTTCCAGTGACTGGACGCGCACCAGGTTGTCCTGCACTTCACGGAACAAATGGCGGGTATGCACCGCATTGCGTACCCGGAGCAGAACTTCGTCCGAATCCACCGGCTTGACCAGCAGGTCGTCGGCGCCGGACCGGATTCCGTCCAGGCGGCTCTCCCGATCGTCATATCCGGTTATCAGCAACACCCGGATGGGCCGGGTTGCCGGATCCGCCTTGATGCGACGGCACACCTCGATCCCGCTCAACCCCGGCATACGCACGTCCATCACCACCACGTCGGGAGAGGTTCCCGCCACAGCCTTCAATCCCGATTCGCCATCTTCACATACCGCGACTTTGAACCCGTTAAGGGTAAGCAACCGTTGCAGATATTCTCGAATATTCGCATCGTCATCCACCACCAGGATGGTTCCGGAGATAGATTCCTGCCTGACTTCTTGAAGTTGACTCATCGGTTTGCCTCCCCGTCACGCAATCCACTACTGGTGCTGACCGCCCATTCACAACCCCATGGGCAGCAATATACAACTTAACCCTGCCGGGGTCCATGAAAGATTCACCTCCCAGGCGGCACGCACCGGCTCCCTGGCTCCAGCCAGACCCGACGGCAGGCTCGGCAGAGCCGCCTCGCCCTTCTATGCACTTCGTACGACTCAAACTCTTTTCCATATTCCATCGCGGTTCCGGCGTACTCGCCCGGACCACGAGGTAAACCCGGGCTTCCATTTCGAAAAGGGCAACGGATTCGCGTCAGATGGCTCCAGCCGCAAGGCGGAGCCGTCGGCGCCATACCCCCGTATGCGCCGATGGCGACAACGCCGCGGATGGAACCATATCACGCGAAACCGCTTGCCCCGAAATGGAAGCCCACCGGTTCATCACACGGCCAGCCTACCAACCACCTTCCCAGGCACGCACCGGGCGCATCCTTTATTCACCATGCTTGACACCTGGCCGGACACCACCTTTCATGCATGCATGAAGGCATTGATCAGCCATCTGCCGCTCCTCCTGGCAATCGCCGGGGCACTGTCCGGATGCCGCACGCCACGGCTGACCATTCCCGCGGGTCCGGTCCGGAGCCTGGAATCCGCACAGGCCGATCTGATCACTATCGAAAAACATTTTCCTCCCATCCCGAAAACAACGGTCGCCCGCACCCATTGGGAGAACGGCCGTACCCTGCTCCGCCAGGCGCGTTTCCTGGCTACCGCTTATACCCCGACACCCACGATGCTGGAACGTCTCTCCCGGACACTGGACCAAACCTCGTTTCACCTGACCATGGTCACCGGACGTCCCCCGCGCGGAATCCTCACCGGACGCATCGATTCCGGTTTCCTGGATGATTTGGACAACTCCTTTCAACCGTTCGTCGTTTATCTTCCAACCGCCATCCGCCATCGTCAACCACTCCCCCTGCTGGTCTTCCTGCACGGCTACTCGCCACGATTCAACCTGGTCAACTGGTCCTATATCCCCGATGCCTTGCAGGCGTTTGCCGAACAACACGGCTGGGCCATTGCCGCCCCCTTCGGCCGCGGTAACACCGACTATCAGGGAATCGGGGAGCGCGATGTCCTGCGCGTTGTGTCGGAAATGCAAACCCGTTATTCCATTGATCCTGACCGCATCGTTCTGTCCGGCCTGTCCATGGGTGGTATGGGAGTCTGGACACTCGCCGCCCACCACCCCGACCGCTTCGCCGGCGCCCTGATTATCGCCGGGCGTGGTGATTATTATTTCTGGAAAGGAATTGAACGCAATACCCTGCCGGTCTACCGGCAACGGCTGATCGACACGGAGTTCGCATCCGGACTCCTGCCCAACTTGGCCAACCTGCCGCTGTTCTGTGCCCATGCCGCCGATGACGAAGTCGTACCCACAGCCGAAACACGCCATATGGTGGAACTCGTTAAAACCGTCAACCCCACCATCCAATACCTCGAATTCCCCACCGGCAACCACTGGATATGCGAGGAGGTATTCAGCCACTCCGAGGTGCAATCCTGGCTGATGGCCTTGCGGCGGCAAACCCCGCCATCCGTCCACTACCGCGCCTGGCATCCGCGCTACCCGGCACAGGGCCTCTACGGCATCCGGGCCTGGACCGGCGATCCGGCACACGAACCGTTCACCCTTCATATACAACCCGGCAGGGAGGGTCTCTCGATCCGGTCCCGCCATATCACCCGGATCCAGATCTGCCGCAATCTGCTCCCCCCCGCCTGGCGTTCCCTCCCCATCCACAACCCCGATCCGGTTCCGCTTGAAATCGCGGACCAGCCTGAATCCCTGCAACACCCGCCCCCCACCGGACCCATTGGACAGGCATTCCTCAAGCCATTCCTGTTCGTGTGCAAGGCGGACACAACCACCCCGGACATCATCACGGCTTTCCAGGAACGGTGTCGCGAATGGCAACGGTATGCACACGCTGCGCCGCGCATCCGGTTCGAGAACCGTTTCGACACCGCTGACCTTGCCCGTTACAACGTGTTGGTCTTCAATGAACCGGAAGCCGGCGACCTGGCCGCCACCCTCGCAGCCTTGCTGCCCATCCGCATCACACCGGAATCCTATCAGGCAGGTTCCATAACCATCCCGCGCGCCGGTAACGGACTCTTCGCCGTCATCCGGAGCCCCTGGAATCCCGAGCGGCTGGCCGCACTCCAATGCGGCCCCGCCTGGGGCCCTGATCTCCCCGATAACCATCGTTATGACACCCTGCCGGATTATGTGATATATTCGGGTCCGTCTCCCCAACGTATCCTCCTGGCCGGCACCTTTACACCCACCGGCGCCATCGATCCCGCCACACAATATCATGCCCCGGAACAGGTTCAGAATTCCCACTAATCTGGGCGTTTGTATTAGACGGATCGATTCTACCTCCGTTTGGAGACGGGGCGACCTCGCCCCGTTCCCTTCCCGACCAACCCAGATCCAGACCGGCCCGGGGTCGGGCCGGCTCCAGCGGGAATGCACAAACTCGAGGCACACCCGGACGGATGCAGATTGACACCACCCGCCGAAGCAGGTGGAATAGGCACCGATAGTCATGAAATACCTTTGCATCATCTTGGCCGTCCTCTTTCAGGGGTTCGTACCGCTGGTTTCCGCACGGGAAACCTGGCGTGAGATCGCCACCCCACGCTATCCCACCGGCAATCTCGAATTCCCGGTCGACTGGACGCCGGCACGCGGATTATCCCTGCGCATCCTCGAAGCCGGTTCAGACCGCATGGTACAATTCGATATCCGGCCGGATCGCGGCGCCATTCGCGTGTCACCCGAAAAAACCTTCCCCCCCGCCCTGGAAGCGTCCAGCCAATTCCAACTTGAAGCCCTTCCGGATAAACCGGCGTCCGGCGCCACCCTGCTGGTGAAATTCCGCCCGGCCAACTGGTCGCTCTACCTTGCCGGGCGGCCCATTGCCGTCATCCCGGCCCCGTTCCAACCCCCCCTGACCGTCCAGGCGTTGTCCACCCTGACCACCGCAGACAAGGAAACCGTCCGTTACCAGAAGGTCGCCGACTTCCATTTCACCCATGATTTTCTATTGCCCGACAACGAAACCAACCTGCCATCAGTCTGGACCCCCTGGTCAGGCGATTGGAAACTCCATTCCGCAGCCGATACCGCCGTTGAACTGGAGCGCCTCAAGGCAGAGGCCGGAGAAAAACCGAAACTTGAACACAGTCCAAATTTCTACACGCTCAAGGGCCGGGGCACCAACGCCTGCATCCTGACCGGCTACGACTTCTACGACACCTACATCCTCCAGGCAGCCATGCTCACCCAACCGGGCGAGATGGGCCTCGTATTCGCCGCACGCCCCGAATCCGGTTACTTCGCCTTCACCGTGCGCATGGCAGGCAACCAGCATCGGGGCCGCCTGGAACTCTGGAAAACCCCCTCCACCAACCCGGTTGAACGCACCATACTGGCAGCCGTCGAAACCGAACTGACTCCCGGTCAATGGATCCGCCTGGGCGCCGTCATGCACGCCAACCGCATCCGCTGTCTCCTCGACGGTTTTCCCGTACTGGACATCCCGGTTGAACTGCCGGCGGGCGGCCAGTTCGGCCTTTACATCAACTCGGATGTCGGAACCCTGTTCGACGATGTCGATGCACGCACCCACCACGATCTGGATTTTCTCGGTCTCAACGATGTCCGGCGCCATGTCCTGCTGGAAGACGGCGATTTCTTCCCCCGCCGCCGATTCTTCCGCCTGTTCGCCCCGCGGGAACCGGGATCATTCCTGAAGATCCCGGAACGGGAAACACCGCAACGGCTGATCCTGGGTTCCGTCCTGCATCCCGGGCATGTCATGCAGGCATCCTTCCTGCCGAAGGATCCAAATCGCCACGAAGCAGGCCTGATCGCCGGGTGGACCCCGTCACGCGCCGGTTACCACTTCATCCGGCAGGCGTCGCCAACCGGACTGGTATACCGGCTTGACCAGGTCTCCTCCAATGACGTCCGCACCCTGGAAACCCTGCCCCTTCCGCCACCGCCATCCAACGCCCCGGCATCCTTCACCCTGATGGCCGATGGATCCAATCCGGATTTCCTGCGCCTCTACTGCAATGACGAACTCGTCCTGTTGCATCGTCTCCAGCAACCCGCCGACGGCGCCTCCGGAATCTGGATCGGACCACAAACCGCCGCCAGTGTCTCAAACTTTGTCTACCGGTCCGACCGCGACGACATCCACCGGAATTTGTTCGAAAAGAACCGCCTGTATGTCGAGGACCCGTTTATGCGGCATTGGTCCTCGCCCGAAGGCCAGTGGTTGCAGGATACCAACGGCCTGAACTGGTTCAAGGGCGACCTGTTCGGGCGATTCGCGGTGCGCCTGCCCTGGATCCCGGGTTCCGAGTTGTACCCGGGCATCCCGGAAGGCGCCACCACCGGAACCTACCGCATCCGGTCCACCACCAACGGGTTGAACCTGGAAGGGATCGACGGCGTCATCCTGGCACAGGGGTTGACCAACCGCCTGGCATGGGAAGTGCCCCCAACCGCCCAGAATCCAACCAACACACCTCCGCAACCCTGGTTCAGCATCGAACACGAGGGATACTGGCTGACCGGGATCAGCGGAACGAATATCCTGTTCAAACACCCCCTGCCACAACCACGCATGGGCCGCCGCATGCGGGTGGCGGGATTCACCCCCGACCAGCTCAAACACAGCCTGGTCGACGTCTACAATATCCAGGACTGCCTGTTTACCGAATCCCTGCACGGCTGGATCCAGAACGGCGGCATCTGGGATGTGGTCAACCGGTTCCAGTGCCAGCCCCGGTGGTCACATATGAACGGCGAGTCCACCGATGGGTTGGCCGCCCTGTGGAATAAGTTCCGGTTCAGCGGCGATTTCTGCGTGGAAATTCATGCCGGCATGCGGCACGGTTGGTATGAGCGGTGCGGCGATCTGAATCTGACCATGCACGCCGACACCACGTCCCCCGGTTCCGGCTATTCCGTCACCCTCACGGGATGGGACCCCGACCTTTCCCAACGCTATTCCCGGCTCTACCGGAACGGGGCGGAAATGGCCGTCTCCGAACAATACCTGGCGCCACGTATCCGTGAAGGCAACTACCGGCTTTACACCGATCCACTGGTTCCGCAGGGCCGCGACACCCACGGCGCCTGGTATTACATCAAGTTCCGCAAGGTGGGCAACCACCTGCAATACCTGTTTGACAACGTCCCCGTGTTCGACGTGGAAGACCCGGCGCCACGCGACGGTGGCCGGTTCGGCCTGTGGACTTTCAAGAACTCGATCATGGTGGCGCGCGTCAAGGTGGCGGCCGAACAAATCGAACGGGTCCCGCCCCGTTTCCACCCCGTGGAGCCCGATGCCCCGTTCCCCGCCGCCACCCCCGCATCCTTGCCCCCGGACATCGCCGGCATATTGAAGGACCAACTTCCGCTGATATTCACCACGACCCATTCCTGGCAGATCAACGACACCGTCGGATATTCCGTGCTCCGCGAACATTCCACGCCACGCGACGGCCCCTACCTGGAAGTCGTCAACCTGCTGGGCAGCGGCCCCATGCACCTGGCGCCCACCAACCCCCCCCCCCCCTACCCCTGGCTGGCCGGATGGCGCTTCGACTTGAAACGGACCCCCGGCGCCCGCTTCAATTTCTATTTTTCCCTGGGCCGCATGGTCAAGGACAAGGGGTACCAGCCGGAATGGCAATTCATGTACCGGATCAGCGGGGACCCGTCCCCCGGCGGCCTCCTGCGCGAAACCGGATCCGGCGATATCCCGCCGGTAGCCACCCCGACTTCCGATTGGCACCGGGACGGAACCTGGACACCCGTCACCGTCTGGTTGCCGACCGATCCTGAATGGCGCCATCTGCTCGACAACACCAATTACCTCGTCCGTGTCGATGGATTCGGGTCCCTCCATTCCGGCCTTTCCGTCCAGGGGCTCACCGGCAATGAGCCGGGCGCCGCTTACGCAATCCGCCGCTTCACCGATATCCGTTACACCCCGCCCGTCCTGACCGTCTCCACCCAGGCCGTGGCCAACCCGGACCTGTCGTGGTCCGTCAACCAACCGGAACCGGCCCCCGCACAACGGGGAACGATATCCAATTTCACGGCATGGGCCGCCGCACAATCCAACGCCGGCCTTCATGCGATCATGCTGTCCGTACATTCAGGGCTCGACACCGTGCATCAACCGGTGGCCTGGATCCAGTTGCCCGATCAACCCCAAACCAGCCTGGCATGGAGTTCACAGGAGACGGACACCCTCCTGCTCAGCGGACCCGACAGCTATCCCGACCGCCGCATTTCAACCGCCACCCTTTCGCTCGGTAACGGCCAACCTGAACCCATTCAATGGACCGGCATCGTCAGGCGCGCCTGGTCCATCCCGCGTTCCGGTGCGATACCCATCCCCCAGGGAATGAACCGGTTCAAATTCCGTATCCCGGCGCCCGAACGCCTGCAAACGCTGCATCCCGACAGCCTGCCCATCCTGCTGCAGATAAACCAGATACCCTCCACCAACCATATGGCCTGGCCGGCAACCGCATCCAACCGCATCCCCCGCCTGGTCCGCCTGTCCAGCCCGTCCTTTTTCCTGGAAACATTCGAAACCCGCTGGGCGCCACCGGAACTCAACGCATCGGAAGCAAATCGCATCCCCGACCCGGACCCGCGGCAGGGCTATCACCTGTTGGTGGCCAACAACGGAAAACCGCTCCGGCTGAACACCACCTGGAACTTCCCGACCCCCATCAACCTGTCCCAGTTCCCCATTGTCCAGTTCCGGTACCGGACCCACGGCATGGCATTCATCTCGGTCACCCTCAACCAGCAGCACGTTCTGCGGGTTAGCGAATCCTTCGATCAGGCGCTTCCGTCACGCCAGGCCACACCGTTCACGCCGGACGGACAATGGCGGGCCTGGAACGGCATGGTGGTGGATGCCTTCGGTAAAACCCCGATGAATCTCAAGTGGTTTGCCGCCAGACACCTCGCCTGGGGCTCACGCCACGGCGTAGACCAGACCGGCCGGTTCACCCAAATGGAGGTGGACGACATCGTGCTGGGTCCGGCGGTGTCCCGTCCATCCCAACTCCTGGTAGAACCGGTGTATACCCACCCGTCCGGTATCCGGGCCGTCATGACCGCCATACTTCCCGGCCGCGCAACCTACGACGACCTCCCCCCGGAACAGGCCAAGGCGCTTGCATGGAAGGAATGGCCCGTTGAAAAACCGATCATTCCGGACCTGCCCGCAACCCTGCCGGACGGCCCCGGCCAGCTGCTGCTCCGCGCCGTCGCCGGCAACGGTGCGGAATCACCGGTCACCAGCCTCCCCTTCCTGCTCGACCGCAAGCCGCCCGCCGTCACGTCACAGGTCATCCCCACCAACAGCCTGATCCATAACGAATCCATCGTGCAGATCACCCTCGGGGCCGGCGACGGGGCGCCGGTGGACTTCGGCAACCTGACCTTCAAATGGAACGACCAACCGGTTTCCCTGCCGCCGCCGCTCGGCACCGACATGTCCCACACCCCAACCACCGATTACCTGACCCTGAACTGGCCGCACCTCTTCCGGGAATCCATCGATGCCACCTCCACGAACGGAGCGACCAACTGGATGGTCGTGACCGGAATCCGGGACGGCGCCGGCAACGCCGCACCCGACATCCGGATGCCCTGGATCACCGATTACGCACGCGACACCACCCCCCCCACCCTGCTGGCGCCCACCCTGCCAAGCAACATCCTGTGGAACAGCGGATGGGAGTTCGCGTCCGCGAACCAGCCGTTCACATCCAAACACGGCGGTCGCATCCAGGTGATCAACCCGACCAACGATGAACCGTATCTGGAAACCATCACGGTCAAAAAGAGCGCCGTCATCACCCTGAACCTCACCGCAAAAAAATGGTGGATACGGGATTTTCCCCTGCTGGCTTTCCGCGTCCGGCAACCCCAGGGCTCAACCGGCGGAACCGCCCTCGTGGAAATCAACCTTCAGTTCGATAAGGAAAGAATCTACCCGATATCCCTGACCGAACGCCCCACCCGGCGGCGGCAGAAAAAACTGTTCCTGGCCGAACCGATTGTCTGGCGATCAAACACCTGGCATTCGGTCCTGCTGGACCTGGAAGCCTTCCTTGAAGAAAACCTCGAACCGAAACAACAGGAAATGGTTCTCGGTCCCGCCGACGCCAAAGAACGCAAGGAAAAGAAAACCCTGCAGGCGACCTCCCTGGATTTCCGCATTACCAATGCGCCTGAATCAGCCCCCATCCAGTTCCAGAGCATGTTCATCTTCCGGCCGTTCGGCACCCAGGACGTCGTCCGGATGAATGCCTTCGATGTCAGCGGCATTGCCGGCGTTTCCTGGAAATACGAACAGGCCGAATACACCACCGCACTCTCCCCGGCCACCCTGCTCCAGGGCGGGCAGGCCGACAACGGCTGGCTCCTCATGCAGGTACGCGACAAGGCAGGCAACCTGTCCGGTCCCTTCCGGATACCCCGCAACCAGCCGGCGGAACCGCCCGCCGCACCCCCCGAACCCGACGCTCCAAAACCCGGAGAACCCGCACCATGATCCGTCGCCTGACCATTCCCGTCATCAACACGAATGTGATCGAAGTCACCGTCATCCGCTGGCTGAAAAAGGAAGGCGACACGGTCCGCCGCGGGGAACCCCTTGCCGAGATGACAACCGAGAAAGCCGCCTTTGATTACGAGTCACCCTGCAACGGCATGCTACGCCGCATCCTGACCCCGGAACGGAGCGTCATCCCCATCGGGTTCTGCATCGCCCTGGTCGGGTCACCGGACGATCCGCTGCCGGAGGTCTCGGCCCATAACGCAAAATTGCTGGCCCGGCACCGGGAACGCCCCGGCATCCATGCCACAGCCGGAAAGACGGCCCCCGTTCCGGCAACCGCCATCCCGACAGCCAACCCCAATGCCGTACGCGCCACGCCCGCAGCCCGGCGCCTGGCCCGGGAACAGGGCATCGACCTGCGCAAGGTCCAGGCACGCTTTCCCGGCATCATCATCGACGGCGCAGCCATCCGGCGTTTCCAGGAAACGGATAAACCATGAAGCCCCTGGATGGACAGACCGCCCTCGTTACCGGAGCCTCGCGCGGCATCGGGCGGGCCATTGCGTTCGCCCTGGGCCGGGCCGGCGCCGCCGTCACCGTCAATTACCAGTCCAACGCCGAAGCCGCGGAACAAACCGCCGAATCACTCCGGGCGGAGGGAATCCGCACCCTGACCGTCCGCGCGGATGTCTCCAACCCCGATGATGTCTCCCGGCTGGTACGCGAAACCTGCACGACCTTCGGCACAATCGATATCCTGGTCAACAACGCCGGCATCACGCGGGACAACCTGCTCCTGTTCATGAAGGAGGAGGAGTGGACCCGGGTGCTGGACGTCGACCTCAAGGGCGCCTTCTACTGCATCAAGGCGGCCGGGCGCGAAATGGCGCGCCGCCGCCGGGGACGCATCATCAACATCGCCTCGGTTGCCGGACTGACCGGCGACATGATGCGCGCCAACTATGCGGCCGCCAAAGCCGGCCTGCTGGGCCTCACCAAAACCGCCGCCCGCGAGTTGGCGGCCTCCGGCATCACCGTCAACGCGGTCTCGCCGGGACTGGTCGAGACCGGACTGATTGCCGGCATGGCGGCCATCAAGCGGCAAAAACTGCTGGACACCATCCCCCTCGGTCGTTTCGGCAACCCCGACGAAGTGGCCTCGGTCGTGCTGTTCCTGGCAACCGATGCCGCCGCCTACATCACCGGTGAAGTGATGGTCGTGGATGGAGGATTGTATACCCGATGAGGCTGGTCATCACAGGCATGGGCATCGTGTCCCCGCTCGGGAATGGTGTGCCGGCATTCTGGGACGCCTTGTGCCGCGGCGAGTCCGGCATCCGTCCCCTGGCCCGGCTCGACACCAGCGGATTCACCTACACCCGTGGCGGCGAAGTCCGCGACATCCCGCCCGCCCCCGACCTGCCACTCCCGCCCGGCACGGACCTTGCCACCCGTTTCATGCTGGCCGCCGCTGCGGAAGCCGCGGCTCAAGCCCGCCTCCAGGACGTGCAACCACCGGCCATCGGCATTGTGCTTGGAACCAACTTCGGTGGCGCAACCTGCGCCGAACAATTGATGGGATTCACCACCGGACGTCTCCCGGCGCCGGATGCGGACGTCCTTGCCGGATACTCATTCCAGCAGGGCGCCGACCACCTGGCCCGCCTGGTAAGGGCGACCGGTCCCCGTACCGTTCTCTCCCTGTCCTGCAGCTCCGGCACCGCCGCCATCGTCCATGCCGCCAGCCTGATCCGGCAGGGACACGCCCAGGCCGTGCTCACCGGCGGATATGACGCCCTCAGCCGTTTTGCATGGGCGGGGCTGAGCGCGCTCCGCACCATGGCCAAGGAAACCATCCGGCCGTTTGATAAACGGCGGGACGGTACCCTGTTCAGCGAAGGCGCCGGCATCCTGGTGCTGGAATCGCTGGACCACGCCCTTGAACGCGGGGCAACCCCCCTGGCCGAATTCCTGGGTTCCGGCCTCAACAACAATGCCTTTCACATGACCGCTCCCGACAAGCAGGGCGACGGCATGGCAGGCGCCATGCAGGCGGCCCTCGACGAAGCCGGCCTGGCGCCGGACCGCGTGGACCATGTCAACGCCCACGGCACCGGCACCCCGTACAATGACGCCATTGAAACCCTGGCCATCAAGACCGTTTTCGGCGCGCACGCCTACCGGATGCCCGTGACATCCATCAAATCGATGACCGGCCACCTGATGGGTGCCGCCGGCGCCGCAGAGGCCATCGCCACCGTGCTCACCATCCGCAACGGATGCATCCCTCCCACCATCAACCTGGAAGTTCCCGATCCCGCTTGCGACCTCGATTACGTTCCTCAAACCGCCCGCCATCATCCGGTACGCATCGCCCTCTCCAATTCAGCCGGTATCGGCGGCAATAACGCCTCCATCCTCCTTGCCGCCTACGAGGCGGAGCCGGGGCAACCCCGCCCCGGACCCGCTCCGGATCACTCCCCGCTTATCCCGAAGGGCGACGCCATGAACCAGCGCGTGGTCATAACCGGGATCGGCCCCGTCAGCGCCATCGGCGTCGGACGCGAAGCCTTCGCCACCGCGCTCACTGCCGGGAAAAACGGGTTCATCCGCGAACCGCTCACCGCCACCTCCGCTGAATCCGCCTGGACCGCACCGATCCGCGATTTCCACGTCGAGGAGTTCCTCGAGAGCCAGAAGGCCTACCTCGACCGCTCCTCGCAATTCGCTTTCGCAGCCGCTGCGCTGGCACTGGAGGATGCCGGACTCACACCATCTCCCGATATGGGCATCATCCTGGGAACGGCTTACGGCAGCATGGAAACCATGCTGGCCTTCTATGATGGTGTCCTGGAAAAGGGGCCCCGCTTCGCCAAACCGTTCCTGTTCCCCCACGCCTACGCCAACACCGCGATCAGCCTCCTGGCCATCGAATACGGGCTCAAGGGATTCCACCTCTGCCTGGCCTCCGGTTTCACCGCAGGCGCCGCCGCCCTGGCGGAAGCGTACGCACAAATCCGGACCGGACGATCCACGGTGATCCTGGCCGGTGGTTGCGACGCCTTGAGCCCGGCCCTGTTACAGGGATGCCGCCTCGCCGGCTGGTTGGCCAACGGCTCCGATACCGTTCCCGATCCCCATTCGACAGGCGGCATCATCCCCGGCGAAGGTGCCGCCATCCTGGTGATCGAGGCCCGTGAACACGCGCTCGCACGCGGTGCAATCCCCCTGGCAGAAATCACGGATATCGCCTGGTCCGGGTGTCCGTCCGACGATTCATGCGGCAGACCGCTTCCCGACAACCCGCCCGGATCCGGCATCCGACAACTGCTCGGCGAAACCTTTGGCGCCGACGGGGCACTTCAGGCATGCGCGGCCAGCATCACCCGGCAGGGCGGACTCATCCCGTGTGTCCGGATTGTCAGTCAGGATCCCGGCGGCAGCCGGGTCATGTTGACCCTTCAGAAGCCGCAGCCGGGCATTCCGGAATGAAGAGGACGGTAACCCATCCATGAACACACTGCCCCGGTTCACCCTGCGTAACGGATTGCCGGTTGCCGGCCGCAAACTGAAATCCGGAGAACCTGTCACCGTGGCTTACCTGGGCGGCTCGATCACCCAGGCATGGCCCGACGGTTACGCCTACCAGACCACCGCCTGGCTGAAACAGCAATACCCGGCCTCCGCCATCACCGAAATCAATGCCGGAATCGGCGGCACCGGCAGCGATCTCGGCGCGTTCCGCCTGAAACAGGATGTATTGCGGCATAAACCGGACCTCCTGTTTGTCGAGTTTGCAGTCAACGACAGCAGCGAAAATCACGATGTCCAGGCCGCCATGGAGGGAATCGTGCGGCATACCCGCCACAGCTTGGGCAATGCCTGCGATATCGCCTTTATCTACACCCTCTCGGAAAACCTGGTCGCCGATTTGCAGGCCGAACGCCTCCCCCCCGCCTCGCGCCTGCATGAACCGGTTGCCGGACACTACGGCCTGACCTCCATCAACGTGGCGCTGGATGTCGCCCGGCGCCTCAAGGCCGGAGCCTTGACCTGGCCCGATTTCGCCCGCGATGCCGCCCACCCGCACCCCCGCGGCCATGCCTTATACCGCGACACGATCGCGGCGTGCCTGCCTCGCGCCTTCGACTCCGACGCCCCCATCACCACGTTGCCGGAATCGATGACCCGTGACCCCTGGGATCATGGCGACATGATCCCGATCCCGCCCGACACGACATTCCCCGGCTGGAACTATCGCCCGCTGGAAAACCGCGGTGGCTGGGAATGCTTCGACGGCCTGTTTGAATCGCAAACCGAATCCAGCGAGGCCACCTTCGAATTCACCGGTTCCACCATCGGGTTGTTCTATCACCTCGGACCGGAAACCGGCGACCTGCTCTGGTCCATCGATGACGGATCATGGACCCCGACCCGCTGGTTCGACGACTATGCCCCTGCTTTCTGGCGCCCCAGCTACCGGGTTCTCGCCACCGGCCTGACACCGGGCAGGCACCGCCTCCGCGTCAGGGTCAGCATGGACCAGGATCCCCGCTCCAAGGGCCACTGGACCCGTCTCGCCGCCCTGCTGATACGCTGACATCTGGACGGTTGTTTTTGGTTTTACGTTAAAACCGGATGTGCTACGGTCCTTTCCGTGTTGCCGGCTGTTATGATCAACCCTGTGCAAGCATAAGGAGTTTCCATGAGCGGTTTGTCCATTCTTCCCCACCGTGATTCCGGTCTCGATTTGCTCTCCCTCGGCGCACTGGTCCATCGCCTCGACCCGGGAACCATCCCCTTCCGCAAGGCCACCCAGTTCAACATCTGGGTCAGCGGCGGCGAATACAACGTGGCTGCCAACCTCTCCGACTGCTTCAAGATGCAGACCGGTATTGCCTCGGCCCTGGTGAATTATCCGATCGGCGACCTGATCGCCGGCTCGGTCCGCGCCATGGGCGTGAAGCCGTTCTTCAAGCATTTTGAACACGACGGCGTAACCGGTCCGAACATGGCCACCGTCTACAGCGACCGGGGTCAGGGCATCCGCGCCCCCGTGGTGTTCTATAACCGCGGCAACGAAGCCGCCGCGCTGCTCAAGCCCGGTGATTTTGATTGGAAAGCCATTTTCGGCCAGGGCGTCCGCTGGTTCCACTCGGGCGGCATCTTCGCCGCGCTGTCCGAAACCACCTCCGCCCTGATCGTCGAAGCCATGCAGGCGGCCAAGGCCCACGGCGCCGTTGTGTCGTTCGACCTGAACTTCCGCGCCAAGCTCTGGAAACGCCAGGGCGGCACCGAACGCGCCCAGAAGGTTCTGCGCAACATCGTCCAGTACGTCGACGTGCTGGTGGGGAACGAGGAGGACCTTCAGATGGGTCTCGGACTCAGGGGCCCCGACGTGGTGGCCAAGTCCAAGCTGGATCCCAGCGTGTTCTTCGGCATGATGGGCACGGTCATCAAGGATTTTCCCAACATCAAGATGGTGGCCACCACCCTGCGCGAAGTGCATTCGACCAACCGGCACGATTGGGGCGCGGTCCTCTGGCTGGATGGCAAGACTTTCGTCAGCCCGACCAACGAACTCGATGTGTTGTGCCGGATCGGCGGCGGCGATGGTTTCGCATCAGGCCTGTTCTACGGCATGCTGAACGGCCTCACGCCCGAACAGGCGCTCCACCTTGGTTGGGCACACGGCGCCCTGCTGACGTCCACCCCCGGTGACACCACGATGGTTACACTGGACCAGGTGAAGGCCGTCGCGGAAGGCGGTTCCGCCCGCGTCCAGCGCTGACTACGGAACAACGGCCGGAATTGCCGGCGCCGGGGTGCGGGCTTTCTTTGCCCAGGCACTGGCGGGATATCGCTCGACCAGTTCCTTGAAGGCACGGTCGCTGTCGTCCTGGCGTCCCTGCCGTTGCAGGGCTTCCGCCGCTTCGAACAGGCATTCGGGCACCAGGATCGCATCGTCATACAGCACCGGAACACTCAGGAAAAAGCGGGTGGCCAGCGCCTCGTCGCCCCCTGCGCGTGCGACACGCGCCAATCCGATGTAGGCGCGCGGCCGGATGCCGGCCGGATCATCGCCGCCGGCGGCAGCGGCCGCCCGTTCATAGAAATCGCGGGCGGCTTCCGGTTGCCCGGCCGCCAAACGCAGGTCCGCCAGCCGCAGGGCGGCTTCGGCGGCAAACACCGTGTTCACCTTGAGGTCCAGCGCCGACTGGAAAGCGCGTTCCGCCGCTGCCTTGTCGCCCTTTTCAAACTGGGCCCGGCCTTCCAGCCCGAATCCGGTCTGTTTCCAGCTGCTGTCGGATTCACGTTCGACCAGCACGTTGGCGGCTTGTATGGCGGCGTCATACTGTTTCTGTTCGATCATGTATTCCGCCTGCCACTTCAACAGGGGCGGAGTGAACCGGGCCTTTGCCGGCGTGGCCAGCAGGGCCTTGAACAGGTTGGCAGCTTCGGTGAACTGATCCATCCGGTGAAGGGTCATCGCCAGCTCGAACCGGGTTTCCTGCTCAAGGTCAGCCCGTGGCTTGGCTGTCAGCACCTGCCGGAAAGACTGCACCGCACCGGCCAGATTGTTGGTCTGGCGCAACAACATGCCCTGCCAGTAGAGGGCATCGGGAAGAAACAGGGATTTCGGGAACCGTTTCATAAGGTCCGCCAGCGTGGCCGCGGCATCGGTATCCCGGACCAGCCGGGTCTCCACCAGGGCCTTTCGATACAACGACTCATCGGCCAGCGCATGCACCGGGTAGTCACGGGTCAACCGGCCCCAATCGTCGATTGCCAGGGATTCCTGTTTGGTTCCCGTCCGGCATTCCGCCGATGCAAACAGGGCGCGGGGCGCGAGGTCGTGTTTCGGGAATCGTTTCACCAGCTCATGATACCGTTGGGCGGCCTCCTCCTTTTTACCCTTAAGCTGGAGGTGATGGGCCAGGCGATACAGCGCATCAGGACCCACATCACTGTCGACATAATCCTTTACGATCAGTCCATAGAACTGGATGGCGCCATCCGCCTGCTTGAGCGCGGCATGGGATTCCGCCAGCAGCCAGTACAGGGATTTCCGGATCTCCGGGCGGACCTGGACCCCGGCTGCATCACGGATCGCCTCCTCGAACTGTCCGGCCTGGTAGGCGCACAAGGCGCGCTCGTACCGGGCATCGTTGGCAAAGGAAGCACGCGGATAATGCTCGATCAACTCCTGGTACGCGGCACGGGCCGGAACCGGCTTCCCCATCTGGCGATGGCTGTTCGCCTTCAAATACATCCAGGCGGCGCGCTCTTCAGCTTTCGTGCCCGCTTCCCCGGAAACCTTGAGCGCGGCATCCGCCTGCCCCAGCGCACCGGCATAGTCCTTGGCATGATAGGAGGTCCAGGCAGCCTGCAGCCGGGCCTCCGCAGCCCGCACATCCCCGGGGAACTTCGTCAGCAATTCCTTGAACGCCGCCGCACTGCCGTTGAAATCCTGGCGCCCCAGCAGCAGTTGCGCCAGTTGAAACCAGGCTTCCGCACCGATCCGGTCGGACGGCGGTTGCGCCACGAGCGCCCGGTACAGGCCCAAAGCCCGGTCCGGTTCGGGCGGCACATTGGTCACCCCCCCACCCGTCCCCCCGTAAACCGCCCCCAGCCGCAACGCCGCATACCCGCCCTGCACGGTACGGGGGTGTGCGGTCCGGACCGTTTCATACAGCGGCAGGGCTTCCGCCGTCCGCCCGGCACGAAACCACGCCTCCGCGAGGAAATACCGTACTGCGGGCAACAGGTCGGCGGGGGGATTCTCCTTGAGCAGGGCCTGAAAGGCATCGGCCGCCTCGGCAATGCGTCCGGCTTCCAGCATCAGGTCGGCCCGCTGGTAGGCGGCACGATGCCGGACGGAACTCTTGGGATAGCGTTCCAACACCTGGTGAAACAATGGCTCGGCTTCCCGGTTGCGGCCAAGCGCCCGGAGGCACTCGCCCAGCCGGCATAGCGCGAGATCAGCCTGGGCATGGTTGGGATAATCCTTGATGAAGCCACGGTACTCCATCTCGGCCATGTCGTACAGGCGGCGCGACAGGAGCCCGTCGGCAAACGCCAGGCGGTCCACCGCCGGATCCGGAACCGCCGGATCTGCGGACCAGGCCGGCATCCCGGCAACCCCCACCCCGATCAAGGCCAACACCAGTATCCGTCTCAACACGTCGGCCCCCATGGTTCCACCATTATTCCCGTGACGCACTGGTGGCAAATGAGATGTTCCAGATTTCCACCTTGCGGCACTGATCCAGCACGCGGACCACGTGTTCATACGCCGTCTTTCGGTCAGCCCGGATCAGCACCGGTTGCCCGGGAAACTGCCCGACCAGCCGCGACAGGAAGGCATCCAGCGTGGCCTCCTCGGTCAGATCCTGCCGGTTGACGATCACCCGGCCGTCTTCCAGGATGTTGAGGATGATCTCGCCGGGCAGGCGTTCCGGCATCTTGCCGGTCTCCGCCGTCGGCAGCTTGATGTCGATCTCGGTCTCCCACTGCGAAAACACCTGGCTGGCCACGAAGAAGCACAGCAGGAGAAAGATGATGTCGATCATGGGCGCAATCTGGAATCCCGGTTCCCGAAGGGTTGACCGCCCCGTGAAGTTCATGAGCGGCGCGCTCCCTGCATGGAGGTGAGGATCTCGACCGACGCGGTTTCCAGGTCACTGAGCACCCGCATGGCGCGCCGCCGGAAATAGGCATACAGCATCATGGCGGGAATACCGATCATCAAACCGTACGCGGTCGTGATCAACGCCTGCGACACCCCGGATGCCAGCACAATGGGGCGGGCCTTGGCAATGTCCAGCGCCACCGCATTGAAGGCCCGGATCATGCCGAACACCGTTCCCAGCAACCCGATCATCGGGGCAATGGCCGCGATGTCGAGCAGGTACTGCGTCGGACCGAGGATCAGCTCCGCCTGGCGGCGGCCTTCCCCTTCCAGGATGTCCTTGACCAGGACCGGATCCGGCGACTCCACGGTGCGCCGGTAGTTCAGCCCGGCCAGGGCAACCGAGGCCAGCGGACACGGCCGGTATTCGCACAACCGGCGGGCTTCCTCCAGGTCACCCTGCCGGATCCGTTCCGCCAGGTCCCGCTGCAACTGGGGAGGGGCCACCAGCCGCCGCTGGAGCATGATCATGAAATACAGCACCAGGGCCAGCCCCAGCACCGACACACCCGTCAGCACATACATCAGCCACCCGCCATACTCGATCATCTGGCGAAGCGTCATGCCGCCGTTTGCCGCCACCGCTTCCGCAACCGGCTGGGCCGCTTCCTGCGCCCACCCCATGCCGGCCGCTGAAAACGCAACCGCCGCCGCACCCCATCGTGATATCCTGTGCCTGTTCACGCGCCTCGCTCCTTTCCTGCAACCGGCCTCGGATACCGGGTACCCAGCAGCCGTGACAGGGCGGCATGACAACGCCGCTGCTCCGCCTTTACCCAGCGACGCCCGGCCTGTACCCGGCGCGCATAGGCCCTGAAATCCAATCCCATCGGTGCCCCGTCATGCGTCTTGGCGCGCAGGGCCCGATCCGGATCCGCCGCCTGGAGTTCCTCCAGGTGTCCCCGCACATGCTGGTAGGCATCACGGAACGGCATGCCTTCCCGCACCAGCTCCAGCGCACGGTCCGTCGCAAATACGCCGGCCGAGAACCCCGCCCGCAAGGCCCGTGGGTCCACCGCGACCGCCCGGCATAACCGCGCCAGGATCCGCACGCTCAACCGGGTGGTTTTTAAACCATCAACAAAGGATTCCTTGGTTTCCTGCAAATCGCGGTTGTATCCGCCCGGCAACCCGTTGACAATGGCGGTCACGCCCGCCGTCAGGGCGGCCACCCGGCGCGCCTTGGCCCGCACCAGCTCCAACACATCGGGATTGTATTTCTGCGGCATGATGCTGCTACCCGTGCAATACGCGGGCGGCAAACGGAAATAGCCGAATTCCGGCATGGAATACAAAATCAGATCCTCCGACAAACGGGACAGGGACAGCATGACCTGGGTCGCCGCCGACAGAATCACCGACTCGCACTTCCCCCGGGCATTGCTGGCATACAGCACATTGTGGATGGGTTCCCGGAACCCCAGCAGGCGGGCCGTCAAACGCCGGTCAATCGGAAGGGGAACCCCGTAACCGGCGGCCGAACCGAGCGGACAGGCATCGTTGTAATCAAGCGCCGCCTTGAGCAGGTACATATCGTCCAGCAGGCTTTCCGCATGGGCGGACGCCCATACTCCCACCGAGCTGGGCATGGCAGGCTGGAGATGGGTGCGGCCGACCATCGGCACCAGGCGGTGCCGGCGCGCCTGCGCCAGGAGGACCTCCGCCAGGTCAAGCGTCTCCCCGGTCAGGCCGAACAATTGTTCACGGGCATACAGGCGAAGATCCACGGCCACCTGGTCGTTACGGCTCCGGCCGGTGTGGATCCGGCGGCCGACATCGCCCAGCCGTGCGGTCAGCATTCGTTCCACGGCCAGGTGAACATCCTGGTCCTCGTCGGTGATCCGGAACCCGCCCCGCCCCGCCAGGTCCATCAGCCGCCGCAATTCAAGGATCACCCGCCGACAATCCCGCGCGCCCAGTATGCGGGGCCGGACCGGCAGGCGCGACAGCATCGTGGCATGCGCGGCCGAACCCAGGCAGTCCGCCTCCACCAGCTCAAGATCCGTCACCGGATCCCGGCCCACGGTAAACGCCAGCACATCCGGATCAATCCGCCCCACCAGGGTACGCTGCCCCGCCCGACGCGTTGCCATGTCATGCCTCCATTATCCAAACCTACCTGAATCGTTTCAGTGTAGGCGTATTTGGACCAGTTTCAAACACAAACGAACCGGGCCTGGCTTCCCCCTTCTTTACACAACGTCATAAGTCCACAGCATGGCAGGGACGGCTCGCCGAGCCGTCCGCGGCGCTTTCGGCGAAAGCGCCCTACCTTTTCGAAGATGTGATTTATGGTGTGATGTTTAGGACAACGGGTTTTCATGGAAACATTCCGAATACCCGCTATATTCAACCCCATGCAACCCATCACCGTGGCAACGGCCCAGTTTGAGAACCGGAGCGGGGATAAAGCATTCAACCTGGAACGTATGCATCAGCTCGCACTGTCCGCCCGCCAGGACGGAGCCACGGTCATCGCCTTCCATGAATGTTGCGTCACCGGATATACGTTTGCCCGCCACCTGACCCACCACGAACTCTTTGACCTGGCCGAACCCATACCGTCCGGACCGTCGATAAGCGCCATGCGAACCATCGCCCGGGATACCGGCATGGTGTTGCTGGGCGGCCTCTTCGAACGCGGGGATGACGGCCAGCTGTACAAGGCCCATGTCTGCGTGGACCGCAACGGCCTGATTGCCAAATTCCGCAAACTGCATCCCTTCATCCACCCGTCCCTGAAACCCGGAACCGGGTACGTGCTGTTCGATTTGTTCGGATGGACCTGCAGTATCCTGGTCTGCTACGACAACAACGTCATTGAGAATGTCCGGGCGGTAGCCTTGTCGGGCGCCCGGATCCTGTTTGCCCCGCATGTCACCATGTGCACGCCGTCCACACGCCCCGGCGCCGGGTTCGTAGACCCGGCCCTGTGGGCTGATCGAATCCAGGACCCCACCTCCCTGCGCACCGAGTTTGACGGGTTGAAAGGCCGTGCCTGGCTGATGAAATGGCTGCCCGCCCGCGCCTATGACAACGCCTTGTTCGTGGTGTTCTCCAATGCGGTCGGCATGGATGGCGACCAGCTCAAGAACGGTTGCTCAATGATCCTGGATCCGTTCGGCGATGTCATCGCCGAATGCCGCAAGCTGGACGATGACCGGGTCAGCGCCACACTCAACCCGCAGGCGCTGACCGACGCCGGAGGATATCGTTATCGCGAAGCCCGCCGGGTTGACCTCTACCGGGACATCCTGGTCAAACCCCACACGCCACGGCAGATCGTCTCATGGAAACCGCATCCGTAGCATCCGGACCGCCGCCGCCCGAACCACCCCGGCCCGCGCTCCCATGGCGCCGTTATTGGACCGCGAACACCGTTCCCCTGTTTAAAACCCGGCCAACCGCATAGGTCCCCAGGTTGGTCTGTCCGCCGACTGCGATCAGCTTGTTGTCGACATCCAGCATGGATTCCAGATACTGCCAGCGGGATCCACTCCACCGGAAACATTTCAGGTCCGTTTCAGCAATGCCCCGGGCCGCGGCGGCAAATGGATCATACCGCAGGGTCATCGCCCCTGAAGTAAATCCGGAGACTCCCGTGAACCCATGCACACTGATCATCTGAAGCTGGCCCGGTCCGGGCACATCCGCACAATCCGTTGCCAGCAAAACGCCCGACAGTTTTCCGCTCGTCGCACCGGTGAAGGTCCATCGCACGGCATTGATCATGTCCGGTTGCGTATCCGCAGCCGGTTCCCCCCAGTTCGCCGCCGAAGCGGACACGGTCACCGGCGGCAGCATCAATTTCCCGCGGTTCACGGCAAACCACCCGTTGCTTTCCGCCACCCCGTTGGTGAAGGTGCTGGCCAGCGACGCCATGCCCGTCAGGTTCAGCGTCCGGTCCGTCCCGTAGCCATCCGCCACCATGCGGCCATTCTGTATCAACGGACCGGTCAACCCGAACCGGTTGGTGATACCGTTATCCGACCAACCCCGGCATTCACCGGCGGACCCGGCCGTCACACGAACCGTCATGCCGGCGCCGGCCGTCTTCTGTTCAACGGAAAGGGTGCCATCGGCATCCCCCATCAAAAACAGCCCGCGACCAGTCGCTCCCACCCGGATGCTGCGATCCGGCCAGACGATCTTCTCCACACGCAGGACGCCGGCTCGGCCTTCATAGGTGCCCACCCCTGCAGCGTTATTTCCCATGGTGATGGTTTTCAGGTCCATGACACCACCGGTTTGAACGATCCGACCGGTATGGCTGTTGCCGATCAGCCAGCCGCTGTCGCCGTAAACCGTTCCCTGCCTGACCTCCAGCCAACCTTCCCCGCCGTTGCCGATCGCAACCGGAACACCGTTTACATTCTCCGCATCGCGGATATCCAAAACCGCCGCCGCTCCATTCACAACCAGGCGACCCACCTGGCCGATATCAGTACCGATGTTGAAGTTATATCCGGTTACCACCAGACTGCCGCCCACCAGGTCATACCGGCCGTTACGGATGAAAAACCGACCGTTGTTCACACCGGCCGTGCGCAGTTCGAAACGCCCGCCGCTCTGGTAGACTTCCCCGACACCCACACTTGCCCCGATGTTGATATCGGCATAAAAGATGGCCGTGCCGTTGGATTGGTTAAAATATCCGCGCCCGGCGGCATAGTATCCGAGCCGCATACCCTTGTCGCTGTAGAACGACCCGTTCACCAATACGAGGGTCCCCGTGCCGGTCATCCCCAGGCTGACAAGATTTACGGTGTTCGTCAGGCTGTCCGTGGCGTCATCCAGACGGATCGTACCGTTCTGGTTGGCCGAACTTCCCAGGGTAATGCCTTCACTAACCTCACCGGCGCCACACAACGCCGTGCCGTTGTTGTCGATATAGGCCAACAGGCCGGGACCCGGTTCACCCAGCGACCAGTTGCCCCCTTCCGACCAGTTGCCGGTCCCCGCCTGGTTCCAGATCGTGTTTGCAGCAAATACGGAAAATGCCGGAAAGGCAACCACCAGCGCCAACAACCCGCCGCACCAACGTTGTCCAGCACGTTTCATCGTTGCCTCGGTATGGTCGGAATTTTCCTCAATACGCATGCCACGGGTTGTACCGGCCGACAACCAGATCGTGTATGCGCCGCGTTTCATGTTCCTGCGCCTTTGGCCACGCTCCCTGCATGATACGTTCCAGGACCTTCCGGTTCCCGAACTGTTTCCAGGCAGGCCAGTTCCGTCCCTGGACGTCCGCGTCCCAGACAAATCCTCCATCCAGTCCGGCATCGAGGATGGCGGACATGCGGCGCGCCTGTTCCGGAAAATCGCACATCCAGGCGCCCCCGTGCGCACGAACCGAAGATCCCCCGCCATAGACGCGGGTACCCCCGCTCTTCAAGGCCAGGACCGGAGCCAGATCGGCGGCAAGCGCCGGATCGTCACGATGGCCGGCGCCGACCATGACCGATTCGAACAGGCCCTTCCGGGTCATCATCTCAATATCCAGGCCCAGCTGCCTGCTTCGCGCAAAATCACGCGGCACGATACAGGACAGCGCCTTCCCGCGCTTCGCAACCAGGCGGTTCGCCCGCTCCACAAACCCCGCCAGCAAGTCAAACCGTACCGCCTGGAATTCAGGCGTGTCGCATTCCTCCGGCAAGCGCGGCGCCCGGCCATGCCGTTTGCGGAACGCTTCAATCACCGGCGCCTCGCAGATCATCAACGGCAATCCACGGTTGAACGCGAGGCATAAACCGTCGGGATCATAATCCAGCAGCTCCTCAAAATACGCCAGTACGTAATCCTGCACCCCGGGGAAGGCGTAGCTGATCATGTTCACTTCCCGGCCGTGTTCGTCACGGCAGCGCCATTCCGGATGTTCGGCAAAGAACCGGGTGGTCCAACGCACATGCGGAAACGGGCCGTAAAAAGCCGCCATGCGGAAATAGTAATGCAGTTCCAACCCGTACGCACGGGTGGCCTGCCGCACCACCGCCAGGGGATCAATGCCGGCTTCCTTCATGCGGAACAGGGACCGGCCATAGACGCGGTCCCGGTCGTAGTAATACGCGTCTTCTTTCAAGCGGGCGTCCAGATCGGTGAACCGCGAACCCGGTTTCAACGTAAGCGGTCCTCCCCCATAGGTGCCCCAGAGGATTCGGAAAAAATCGCTGTCCCGGAACGGGACCAGGTACCGTCGCAGATCCTCCGGCGCGTCGATGCCATGACAAAACACCCCGTGGCCATCGTTGGTTGCCACCAGGTTGCGATGTCCCGCCGATGGCGGCGCGCAGGGTTCCGCCCGCAGGTAGAACACCGTCACCTCACGGGAACAATCAGCGCCGCGAACCGGCGCCAGACAGACCCGGCGGCTGGTAAAATCGGCACACAGGGCCTCGGTTTCCCCCACCGTTGACGAATCGCCCGGCAACTCACGATAACCCGTCTCACCTTCCAGCCAGATCCTGACCACCGGGTTGTGGGCGATATGCAACCGGTGCCAGCCGGTCAATTTCAGATCCAGGGTCAGGACACCGGCAGGACTGTGCGCGCCGGTCGCCAATCCAACCCCGGTAAAGGCATCCAGCTCATATCCAACCGGCATCCACCCCGCGCCGACTCCGGACGAAGCTGAAAATCCGTCAACCACCAGGGCCGGCAAATTCGAAAAAAAGGCGGACCCCTCATTCCGGCAAGCAGAATCCATGTCAACGCTCCTGTAAAAGCGCCTTCCAACCGGGATAACAACGTGCGGAAAGTCTATACCTAACGTTAGGTTTGTTCAAGTACTATTGATATTTCCTGTACGGTCAGACGGTTTGGTGATATGAATCGGTCGCAATCATGACAGGCGCCAGGGAAAAACATCGCGCGATCCGGAAAACAACCGGACAAAGGCGGCGGACCACCTTGTCCGATATCGCCCGGCAAGCCGGCATCCACGTAACAACCGTCAGCCAGATACTCAACCGCCGATCCAACTGCTGGGCATCCGAAGCAACCCGCCGGCATGTCATGAAGCTGGCCGGTGAACTCGGTTATCGCCCCAACCTCGCCGCACGCTCCCTGCGCTCCGGTCGATCCCACGTGATCGGCTACATCTCGCCCGGATTCGGCACCGGTTCTCCGAATTCGCGGGCCATGGGGCTCACCGACACCGCCATGCAGCACGATTATACCGTCATCGTGAGTTCCCATCCCAACGATTCGGAATCGGAGGACCGGCTGATCCGGAGACTGGCGGACCGGTCGATGGATGGCCTCGTGATTTACCCGGCAGACAAGGGTCCGCACACGGAACTCCGGCGTCTTGTCAACGACGGGTTTCCCGTGGTCACACTCGACGGGTCGGCACTGCTGGATTTTGAATGTGACGATATCAGCCCCGATTACCAACAGGTGGGCCGGCTCCAGGTCCGCCACCTGCTTGAAACAGGCCGGCGCCGCATCGGCCTGATCGACACCATCCCGACCGGGCGCATTAATGTGATTCGCGATCAGGCGATTCGCGACCTTCTGGCCCGCGAGGGATTGCCCCCTCCCCTGGAACTGCAGATAGCCATCGAAGATCTTCAGAGTGAATTCGTGGATGCCGAGCCACTGGTCACCGGTATTCGCGCATGCCTGGAAACCCAGCGCGGGTGTTTTGACGCCCTGATCAGCCACGACACCCTGGCGTCCCTGGCCGCCCGGATCCTGATGGAAACCGGTTGCAGGATTCCCGGCGACGTGTCGGTGATGGGCGCCGGCAATTCCATTCTCGCCATCTACGGCCTGTTGCCGCTGACCTCGATCAGCACGGCGGATGACCAGGCCGGCGCCCTCGCGTTTGGCCTGCTCATGGACCGCATGAAACAGAAGCGAGCCAATCTCCCCTTCCGCCGTATCGTCAGCCCGTCAAACCTGATCGTTCGTTCCTCGACCATCCGGACTTGAACGGAAATCACAGGCCGGATGATCCATCCGTTATCCGCTCGAGCTCGGTCATGGCGACATCGGCTTCCTTCAGCAGGCGCTCAAGCCTGCCGCGGGTGGTCCAACGCGTCAGCGCCTCCAGATAGTCCAGGTAACCCCGAACGGCTTTCTCAAACACCGGCCCCTGCCCCAGCATCAGCAACTGCAGCCGCATGGCCTTGTTCCTGGCAAACCCCTCAAACCAGGGTTCCTTGCGGTAACGCGCCAAGTCCGCCATGTTGACCGGACGGACCAGTCCCCCGGTCTTCTCCACGGCCGGCATGCCCTGCAAACCCGGCATCGACCACAATTCCGCACGCAGGGACTCGACCGCCATGCGGGTCGGCGTGCCGGGGCGGTAGATCATGCGCTTCTGCCGCTCCATCCAACGATCCCACCCGTCGGTAAAATCTCCCACCGTCTCATAACCCCACAGGACCTGCCCGATCCATTCGGCCGTGACCGGCAGCCCGGACGCCCAGCGTTCACGCAACCGTGTCAGGGCACCCGCCGAACGGGGCACCTGCAGGATCCAGCCGACCATCAGACCCGCCTGGGCACGTTCCATACCGTTGGTTCCGGGATCATATCCCTTGTCCACCGGCGCATTCGTGCCAAACAGGGAACGGATCGGAGGGAGCGTTCCGGATTCCCACGCGCGGTAACATCGTTCACTGTTGGCTGCCTTGCGTTCCCGGGTCAGGTTCTCCACCATACCGGTCACAAACCATTCCGGCAACGCATGGGTCACCACCGCGGCCCGGGACAGGGCCGGATTGGTGGCGCCCGCCAACCACCACCGCAACAACTGCCCGCACAGGGCATGATCCGCAAAAAACGGATCAACCCCGTCGGGATTCATCACGCGTACCCGCGACACCCACCGGCTCCCGTATGGCTCCAGCATGGCCGAGATACGGCCATCCACACGGTTGGTTTCCAACTGGCAGGCAATGACAAACTGATCAGCCGGAATAACGAGGGGCTCGTTCAGCAACGGCTCAACACGGCCGGCAACCGTCTCCGCCCACCGTACCAGCAGGAAGGATTGCGCGGAATCACGACCGACAACCGTGAAACGGCCTGAATCGCTCCGGATCGAAGCCGGAAGCGGTGGATCAGCGGGAATCGGCTCCGGGGCCGGAACCGCCGTCGCGGCAACCAGCCAGACCATGAGCACGATGCGCCGTGCCCGGGATTCATTCATCGCTTGTTGACCAACACCTTGAACTTGCCGGCTTCCGCCTTGATATCGCCGAGGTTGGCCATACCCTTCCACTCACGCTGGGCCGACAGGTTTCCGTAAAGCTTCCGGAACACCATGGTGCGCAGGGGCCCCAGGGCGGGCAGATGCCCGATCGAGGCGGACACCAGATGCACCTGGTTCCCCGACGGCACCGCGTTCACGGTATACGTCAACCGCATCGCCAGGGGTTTTTTGCCCAGCGGAATCTTGAACAGGGTGCTGGAGGTCCGCACCACAACGGCATTCGGCTGGACGGATACCCGGACCGAATCAAACCCGACCTTCCCATCCTTGAAAAACTGGAAATACCCGTTGATATCCTTCTCGGCATACTCCTGCTGGATCGCCTGCCCCGGCGCCGCCTGCATCATGGCCTGCAACTGCTGCTCGACACGGCGACCTCCGACACGCGTTCCTTCCGCCCCGATCAGCCGGGATGCCGGCCATAACGCCAGCACCAGGTTGACCAGGATGATCACCCCGAGCACCGCCGGCACGATCCACACGAACCGCTTCATGCCGGATTTGTTCTGAAAGGCGCCGATGGCTTCGCTGCCCATGTTCGACAAGTCGAGCTTGGCGCCGCACGACGAGCAGAACACCCGTCCCAACTGGTTCTGTGTGTTGCATTTTCCGCAAATCAACATGGTTGCCTGCCTTCCGTAAAACGATCAATCCGCCTGCTTCTTCCCGCCCGATTTCTTTTCGCCGCCCGACGACTTGGTTCCAGACTTGCCCTCGGTCTTGGTCTCCGCCTTCGACTCCGTCTTGGTGTCGGACTTGGTCTCACCGGATGGCGCGCTCTCCGACGGCTTCGAGCCCCCTTCACCGGAACTCCGCCCCCCGCCGGAACGCTTGTAATCCGTCTCGTAGAAACCACTTCCCTTGAAGATGATGCCCGCCCCGCGGCCCGGCAGACGCTTGACCTTGCACCGGCATTTCGGACACCGGCTCAAGGGCTCGGCCTTGATGCCTTGGAATTCTTCAAACTGGTACTGACACTTGGTACACTGATACTCGTACGTCGGCATTCCATCCTCCTGCATACCCGTCAACGGCCTGCACCCTACCTTCAACCCCCCTGCCTGTCAATGATGGCGGCATCCGCAGCCAATCCGGGAAACTTTTCCGGGTACCGGGACGCCGCAAACAGCACCGGGTTCCGGACCAGCGGACGATCCTCGTACGGATGCACCTCCGGTTCCCCGTATTGCTTGAGGAAATCCCGGTGGAACCCGCAACAGATCAGCCGCAACGCACAGCGCCGGCAGGCTGCCGGCTGCCGGAACAGCAGGCGGACCCGGAACGCCTGCATGCATTCGCACGCCAGCGCATACGGGCTTTTACGTCCATAGCGCGCCAGGGTAAGGGGGCTTATCACCACCCCGGCAACCAGGGCGGCCGCCACCCGCCAGAACCCTTTCCGGTATCCCATGTGCAGGATCGGATCCCATTCCTTCGCCTCGTAGATGGCCTGCCAGTAGTCCCGGATATGCGCCTCGAACCCCTTCATGAAACAGAACGGAATGAACCGCACGTTCAACACCGGGATCCGGTCCCGCCACCCACCCACCGCCTCCGCCACATCCGCCCCGATGGCATCGTAACTGGTGAAACGTATGGCATCGTGGGAGGCGTTGTCAGCCGTCTCCTCCGACGGGTTGAACACGATCAGGTTCACGCTCCGCGGCCCGAATCCGGCCAGGAACCGGAGGTGCGGATCCAGCACCTTGCTGTTGGCCGCCGTCACCACGGAATTGAACCGGAACGACATGCCCAGCGCCCGGACATTTTCAACCGCCTGCACCAGCTTGTCATGACTGCCGGGCACCTGGGTCAGCCAGTCATGGATGCCCGCATCGTAGGAATGAAAGGAGAACAACAGATCATTCAACCCCGCCGCCTGCAACTCCCGGCAATAGGCCGCATCGGCCATGCGTAACCCGTTGGTGATCAGTCCGATTTCCCGGTATCCAAGCTCCCGCGCATAGGCCACCAGGGCCGGAAATTCCTTCACAATCGTGGGCTCTCCGCCCGTGAATTCCACCTGCGTCTTGCCGAACCGACGGCCCATACGCAACTGCCGCCGGATCTGGCCAACGGTCCGGTTCTTTGCCCGGCCGCATTCCAAAGATTCCAGGTAATAGCAGAACCGGCACCGCAGGTTGCAGGCAAACCCCGTATAGCAGATCATGCGCGGCGAAATGATCCGCCGATGCCAGAAACGGTTGAACCATGTTTCCCGATCGTTCATCGCTCGCTTAAATCCCTGCCCGGACGGCATAACTCGATCCATTCCCCAAGACCATAACTGATGTGCATGACCGGGATCAACCCCAGCAGCCAGGCATCCCCGGGCTGGCGCGTCTCAACCAGCATCTTCACCGTCACCGCCACATCCGCCAGCGCATACCCGCCCAACCCGGCCGACAACAGGCGCAGGCCCCACGGATGCACCCAGGTGGCCACCCCCGCCAGCAGCAGGAACAATACCCAGGCGGCCGGCACCAGCGTGGTCCACTCGCACTCCACCCCCGCCCGGATCAGCCGGATACGGGTGGCTCCATACCCGTGGATCTGGCGGTAGAACCGGGACAACGACTGGCGCGGATAATGATACACGCAGGCGCCGGTATGAAACCGGATCCGGTACCCGGCCTGCTGGGTCTTGAAAGCGGCAATCATTTCCTCACCCGGCCAGAACGCCGGATCAAACTGCCCCATGGCCCGGAAGGCTTCCCGGCGATAAGCCATGTTGCACCCGATAATCGCACTCCACCGGATATCCCGTATGTCACCCGTCCCCCGCTGGTACCGGGCGGCGGCATACCCGGCAGCCGGCGACGCCAGCGCCAGCCCCGCCAGCCGTCCGATACGGGAAATACCCTCCGGTATCAAAGCCGGCCCGCTGACCAACCCGACCTGCGGATCATCAAACGCCGCCAACAGGTTGACGGC